>Ga0206923_1176_pt1 | contig 12695 bp, 7 predicted proteins | sample Alteio_BWOrgHeat_64_FD_152961 | JGI IMG/M metagenome (GOLD analysis project Ga0206923, IMG submission 152961) | Enriched cells from forest soil in Barre Woods Harvard Forest LTER site, Petersham, Massachusetts, United States -... | ecosystem: Environmental > Terrestrial > Soil > Temperate forest > O...
CATTCGCTGGTAAAAAGCCCGGAAGGGGAGATCCTGTTCCTTTCAAAAGAAAATTACAGCAATGGCTGTATCAATACAGTTGATATCACTTACCCATCTGCCCCGTTATATCTGATATATAACCCTAAACTGCTGGAAGGCATGATGAATGGTATATTCTATTTCAGCGAGAGCGGGATATATAAAAAAGACTATGCCGCGCATGATCTGGGGACTTACCCGCTGGCTAATGGCCAGGTTTATGGAGAAGGTATGCCGGTTGAGGAGTCGGGCAATATGATCATCGCTACCGCCGCCATCGCAAAGGTTGAAGGCAACGCAGGCTATGCCAAAAAAACACTGGAAAACATTAAGCACCTGGGTAAATTACCTGACCAATGAAGGCTTCGATCCTAAAAATCAATTATGTACGGACGACTTTGCCGGGCATTTGGCGCGCAACGCAAACTTGTCGCTGAAAGCAATTGTAGGTATAGATTGCTATGCTTATTTAGCCGGGCAGTTAGGTGACAAAGCCACTGCCACCAAATATCACGGGATTGCAAAAGATATGGTTGGCCGCTGGATGAAACTGGCGGATGCCGGCGATCATTACTCGCTGGTATTTGAAAAGCCTGATACCTGGAGCCAAAAATATAACCTGGTTTGGGATAAGGTTTTAGGCTTGCATTTATTCCCGCAGGAAGTTTATGACCGCGAGGTTAAATATTATCTGACCAAACAAAATACTTACGGCCTGCCGCTTGACAGCAGGAAAACTTACACCAAATCCGACTGGATATTATGGACGGCGACCCTGGCAAAAAGTCGAAGCGATTTCAAAGCCCTGATAGATCCGATCTACAAATATGCTGTTGAAACCCCAACACGTGTACCGCTAAGCGATTGGCATGAAACTACAGACGGTAAACAGGTAGGCTTCCAGGCGCGCAGCGTGGTAGGCGGTTACTTTATGAAAATGTTAGAACAAAAACTTTCAACAGGAAAAAAATAATAATAATGCACAGATTTTCTCAGGTTTGTTTGGCTGTTACAGCCTCAATTATAACTTTTACCCAATCGCACGCGCAAACGGCCAGATCGGTAGTTAAACCATCGGCCAAAACACTAAACGCTTATTATGTAAGTAACAAAGCGCCACTGGTGCAGCAATCATTCATAAAATTGCCGGTTACTGCCGTAAAACCATCAGGCTGGTTAAAAAAGCAACTGGATTTGCAGCGCGACGGCCTTACCGGGCACCTGGGCGAGATAAGTATATGGCTTTCAAAAACAGATAATGCCTGGCTTACTAAGGATGGTAAAGGTAAATACGGCTGGGAAGAGTTGCCATACTGGTTAAAAGGTTATGGTGATATGGCTTATGTATTGGGTGATAAACATATGCTGGCCGAAACAAAATTCTGGATTGAAGCGGTTTTAAATAACCAAAGGGTTGACGGTGACTTTGGCCCCGATGTTTATAAAGGTGAAGGCAAGCGCGACCTGTGGACAAATATGCCTATGCTTTGGTGCCTGCAATCGTATTACGACTATACTAACGACCCGCGTGTTTTAACGCTGATGACCAAATACTTTAAATGGGAGCTCACCATACCTGATGATAAATTCCTGGAAGATTTTTGGGAAAAAAGCCGGGGTGGCGATAACCTTACCAGCGTATACTGGTTGTACAACCGCACAGGCGACAAATGGCTGTTAGACCTGGCAACCAAAATAGATAAGAATACAGCAGACTGGCGCCAGCAAAACAACCTGCCTAACTGGCACAACGTGAATGTTGCGGAATGTTTCAGGGAACCTGCTACTTATTATTTACAAAGCCATAGCACTGCCGACCTGGATGCCACTTACAATGATTTTAAACTGATGCGTAAGCTATACGGGCAGGTACCGGGAGGTATGTATGGTGCTGATGAAAATGCACGACAGGGTTATGATGACCCGCGGCAGGCTGTTGAAACCTGTGGCATGGTTGAACAAATGACATCAGACCAGTTTTTATTACAATATACCGGCGATGCTTCATGGGCTGATAATTGCGAAGATGTAGCCTTTAATACGTTTCCGGCTGCATTTACATCTGATTACAAAGCGTTGCGTTACCTTACTGCGCCAAATATGGTAGTGAGTGATAGTAAAAATCACGCGCCGGGCATATCAAACGAAGGCCCGTTCTTGATGATGAACCCATTTAGCAGCAGGTGCTGCCAGCACAACCATGCAGCGGGCTGGGTATACTATGCTGAAAATAGCTGGATGGCTACGCCTGATAATGGTTTAGCAGTACAATTGTATATCCCGGGCGAAGTAACAGCTAAAGTAGGGAACGGCGCTAAAGTGAGGATCACAGAAAATACCCAATATCCATTTAATGACCGGATAGGCTTTACGGTTAATACAGCAAAACAGGTAGCGTTCCCATTATATTTGAGGGTGCCTGCGTGGTGTAAAGGCGCTGCTGTAAGTGTTAATGGAAAGGCAATAGCTGTTAAAGCAACGCCGGGTGGTTACATTATGCTGAATAATAAATGGAAGAACGGCGATAAAGTTGCGCTAAAGCTGCCAATGCAGTTAAATGTAAGGGAGTGGGCAGCTAACAAGAACAGTGTGAGTGTAAACTACGGTCCTTTAACTTTCTCGCTGAAAATTAAAGAGGATTATGTGAAGAAAGATAGCAAAGCCCATGTACAGGGCGATTCAGGCTGGCAGCAAAGCGCTGACCCTGAAAAATGGCCTTCGTACGATATTTTACCTGCATCAGCCTGGAATTATGGGCTGTTGCTGAATAAACAAAAACCCGAACTTTCATTTACCGTAGTTAAAAAGTCATGGCCAAAAGATAATAATCCATTTACCACTGCAAATGCACCAATTGAGCTAATTGCCAGGGGCAAACAAATACCTGACTGGAGTATTGATAAATATGGTTTATGTGGGATATTACCGGTAAGCCCGGTTAAAACTGCCGGAAATTCATCAACTTTAACACTGGTACCTATGGGTGGGGCAAGGCTAAGAATATCGGCATTTCCTGTAGTAGAATAAATTTTATAACTAATTATAAAATAACAGAAATTTATCTTAATTTTAAATTAACTTAAATTATCACTGGTTATTTTATAAAAAGGGCGCAATCCAATATTTTTTCAGGTATTTAATATTTTATTAACATAAAATAATACATTATTTGCCTTAAATAAATATTCCGCTTTGTTTTAATTGCTAAAACAATAAAATGCCTTTATATTAGATTTATAATTTTATAATACTTCATTAAACTCGTCACAATTAATGTTAAAGAAAAGGTTGTCAATAGTTGATATTGCTAATAAGCTTAATATATCAAAAACCACTGTTTCATTTATTCTGAATGGCAGGGCCAAGGAAAAAAGAATAAGCGAAGAGCTGGTAGCGCGTGTGTTGAAATTTGTTGACGAGGTTGGATATAAGCCCAATTCGCTGGCAAAAAGCCTTCGTACCGGCAAATCAAATATTATTGGTTTAATGGTTGAAAATATTTCCGATTACTTTTTCGCGAACATTGCACGCCACATTGAGGACCGTGCGTACAAAAATGGCTATAAAATTATTTACTGCAGTACAGATAATGATGCGGCTAAAACCAGTGAGCTGATTGCTATGTTCCGCGACAGGCACGTTGATGGTTATATCATTGCCCCGCCACCGGGTATTGAGAGCGAAGTTGCGGCACTGCTAAAAGATGAATTGCCGGTTGTATTATTTGACAGGTATTTCCCCGGAATTGATTCCAGTTATGTAGTAACCGACAACTTGTACGGAACTTATAACGCTACACAATACCTTGTAGATCAGGGATATAAAAACATTGCCTTTGTTACTTTTGAGTCTGACCAAACCCAAATGCAGGCGCGGATGGATGGTTACAAGAAGGCTTTGAAAGAAAACGGGCTTACACCCCAGATAAAAGAAGTGGTATTTAACCAGGACTCTAAACGCATTATTGAACCCATTACCGACTTTATGAAAAATAAGGATTTTGATGCGGTGCTATTTGGTACCAATTGGGTGGGTAATTGCGGGTTAAAAGTACTTGCTAATTTGGGATTAAGGATACCTGATGATATTGCTGTAATATCATTTGATGATAATGATCTTTTTGAATTGTATTCGCCATCGGTTACCGCTATAGCACAGCCATTAGAAGAAATTGCTGATAAGGTAATTACCATGTTGCTAAACCAAATGAACAACAGGAACGAAAATGTAAAACCGGAACAGGTTACACTGAAAACAGAATTGAAGATCAGAGGGTCGTCATCGGTTAGTACACCGATGGTTTTGGTATCTAAATAAAGTTTTACCTATGTCATTTCGACGAGGGACGAGGAGAAATCCTCTACGCCTTGCATGCTATCGTGCATAGTTTATCGTGCATAGTTTATTATGCATATATATAAATTTCTCCCTGCTATCCGGCGGATCGAAATGAAAGGCATTTCACAACTGAGCTCTTAATTTTTCTTTCACCGAAGTTTCCCATTCATCCTTCAGGATACTCAAGATTATGGAATCCCGGCGTGTGCCGTCATTAAGGGGCAGATGTTTTCTAAGTATACCTTCCACTGTACAGCCAATATTTTTCATGGCTGTTATACTGCGTTCGTTCTTTGCATCGGCCCTGAATTCAACACGTTCTATCCCAAGCTGGTCAAACGCAAATTGTAACAGCAGGAACTTACAGTGTTTGTTTAAGCCCGTACCCCGGAATTTTTCGCCGTACCAGGTATATCCCAGCTGTAATGATTGGTATTTAAGCTGTATATCATAAAAGCGGGTGCAACCGGCATAAGCGTTATTCAACTTATCAAAAACAATAAAAGGATATTCTTTGCCCTCAGATTTAGCGGCGAGGGCCTCGTTTACGTAATTGGTCATGCCTTCAACACCCGCCGCGCTCCGTAAAGAATAATGCCAGGTAGTTGGTTCTTTAATTGCAAATGGTAAAAGATGTTCAGTGTCCCTTTTAGTTAACGGACTTAATAGTACGCGTTCATCTTCTAATATATAGTCGTCCTCAGGGTTAAAAATTACTGCCATATCATTTACACAGGGTTTGGTTAAATATAAAAGTATTTTAAAATATTTCTGGGGGTAAATCGTCTGTTATAGCAGAAGCCTTGTCAGCATATAAAATATTAAGCTTAGCGTAACAAAGCTTTGTTAATTTTGATCTTATTACTTTGTATCTACAAACACAATTGCATGCCTAACGAAAAACAACAAAAAGATAACCAACCTAAAAAACCGGGAATACTTAGTTTGCTCAAGCCTTATATGGGTTTGGTAGTCCTGCTTATACTATTTGCACTTTTGAGTAATGGTGTAAACTTACTGCTGCCGCGTATAATTGCCGGTGGTATTGACGCCTACACGCACAAGCATTTTGTTTACCGCACTGTAATTGCCGAATTTGGAGTGGCGGTAGTGGTTATATTCATATTTTCATACCTGCAAAGCATTATCCAAACCTATGCTTCGGAAAAAGTAGCGAGAGATTTGCGTAGTCGACTATCTGATAAAATATCAAAACAAAGCTATGCTTTTGTTGAAAAGGTAAACCCCAACAAACTGCTCACCAACCTTACTGCGGATGTTGATTCTATTAAAATGTTTGTTTCGCAGGCAGTGGTATCTATTGCATCGTCATTGTTTATTATAATAGGGGCAAGTATTTTATTGTTGAGTATTAACTGGCGACTGGCGCTTTGTATAATTGCCATTATCCCTATAATCGGCGGTACGTTTTTTTATGTGCTGAAAAAGGTAAGGGCTTTATTTAAAGAAAGCCGTGCGGTTATTGACTGGTTGAATAAAGTTATTAATGAAAGCATTTTAGGCTCGGCATTAATAAGGGTGATCAACTCACAGCAGCTGGAATATGCTAAATTTTTGGAAGCCAATACCAAAGCCAAAGAATTTGGGCTGCGTATTTTGGGCATGTTTGCCGGGCTTATACCGGTTATTACTTTTACCTCTAACCTTGCAGCGTTAAGTATACTGGTATTGGGTGGGCATTATGTAATTATGGGTACTATGTCGCTGGGTAATTTTGCGGCTTTTAACAGTTACTTGTCCATGCTGATATTCCCAATCCTGATCATCGGCTTTATGAGCAATATCATAGCGCAGGCCACTGCATCATATGAGCGTATAGACGCCGTAATAAATAGCCCGGAACCACCTGAACAGGGAAACATCACTGCAAAATTAAAAGGTGAGATTGAGTTAAAAAATGTGACCGTTTCCTACGGACAAAAACCTGCGCTTAAAGATATTTCATTTAAAGTGAACGCGGGTTCAAAAACAGCCATTATCGGCCCTACAGCAGCGGGTAAATCACAGCTGCTGTATTTGCTCACCGGCCTGATGCCGGCTAATAGCGGGTATATAGATTTTGATGGGTTTCCTATTGAGGTTTATAGTAGCGAATCATTCCACAGCCAGGTAGGATTTGTATTCCAGGACAGCATCATCTTTAATATGAGTATCAGGGAAAATATTGGCTTTAGTGATACGGTGACTGATGAATCATTGCAAAAAGCAATAGATACCGCCGAGCTGAAAGACTTTATCCAAAGTTTACCTGAAAAACTAAACACCATAGTCTCAGAACGCGGTTCAAGTCTTTCGGGTGGCCAAAAGCAACGCATTATGCTGGCAAGGGCTTTAGCAGTTAACCCACAGGTTTTACTATTGGATGATTTTACCGCGCGGGTTGATAATAATACTGAGCGAAAGATATTAGCCAATATCCAGAAGAATTATCCGGGCCTTACTCTTATATCGGTAACCCAAAAAATAAACGCAGTTGAGCATTATGATAAAATTATAGTACTAACCCAGGGCGAAATTGTTGCTGAAGGCACGCATGATGAATTATTGCACAGCAGCCCTGAATATATACAGATATTCAATTCGCAGCAGAGTACCAGCAATTACGAAAACATAACAGCAGAATAACCCGGCAGAACATGAATTATAACCTTAATAAACTTTCGGAAAAGCAGGAAAAAACTTCAACCCTGGCAGGGCTTAAAAAACTGTTTCAGCTGATTGAGCACGAAAGGAAAAATCTTTTACTGGCCTTTGTCGCCATCCTGGTAAATTCAACTCTAAACTTGTTGGGGCCGCTTATTATTGGCCATACTATTGATGAATATGTGCAGGTTAAACAGTTTCATGGGGTGCTTATAAACGCCGGCATATTGCTGGTAATGTACCTGGTGGCATTGGTAAGCAGTTACCTGCAAACAAAATTGATGGGAGGGGTAGGTCAGCGTATGTTGTTCACCTTACGTAATGCCATATTCAATAAGTTGCAATTGCTGCCGGTTGATTTTTTTAACCAGAATAAAGCCGGCGACCTGATATCGCGCGTAAATAATGATACGGATAAGCTGAACCAGTTTTTTTCTCAATCACTTATGCAATTTATCGGCAGCATTGCTACCATGACCGGGGCCGGTATTTTCCTGTTGCTGATACATTTTGAATTGGGCGCTGCTGCGCTGGCACCCGCAATATTGATACTATTATTTACCACGCTGGTATCACCCTGGGTAAAACGCAAGAATGCCACCAACTTAAAAAGTGTTGGCGGCATGAGCGCCGAGATACAGGAAAGTTTGAATAATTTTAAGGTGATCATCGCTTTTAACCGCCGCGACTATTTCAGAAAACGCTTTGATGAAGCCAACAGGCAAAACTATACCACCGCCATAGGAGCGGGATTAGCAAATAACATCTTTTTGCCGGTTTACAGCTTGTTTTCAGGTTTTGCGCAACTGGTGGTGCTTACTTATGGCATTTACCTGATTAGTACCGGAAGTTTTACCGTTGGTTTATTAGTGAGTTACTTATCATACGCAACATTGTTCTACAACCCGCTAAGGCAATTGGCATCCTTATGGACCAGTTTCCAGGTGGCAATGGCCGGATGGGACAGGATATCGCAGATATTATCACTGGATACAAATCTCGTACAAACCGAAAGTAATGGAGCAGAAATCGAAGCACCATTATTGGAATTCAGGAATGTTCATTTTGGCTATGCAGAAGGTCAGGAAATATTGCACAACATCAGCTTTGAACTAGAACGTGGTAAAACTTATGCTTTAGTAGGGCCAACCGGTGGTGGTAAAACAACAACAGCCTCATTAATCGCACGGTTATATGACCCGAATAAAGGAACGGTGCTGCTTGACGGTAAAGACATCCGTGCATATGACCCGCAGGAAAGGACAAAAAAAATAGGGTTTATTTTACAGGAACCTTTTTTATTCACAGGCACCGTAAAAGAAAATATATTGTATGGTAACGAACAGTATAAAGATCATACAAATGAGCAGTTTGCACAAGTTATAACCGATGCTAACCTGGGTAGTTTGGTGATGCTGTTTGAGAACGGGCTGGAAACAAAGGTGATATCAGGCAGCGATAATATAAGTTTAGGGCAGAAACAACTGATTGCATTTATGCGCGCCGTGTTGCGCAACCCTGAGTTGCTGATTTTGGACGAAGCAACCGCCAATATTGATACGATAACCGAAAAACTGCTTGGCGATATTTTAAATAAGCTGCCAAAAGAAACCACCCGTGTAATTATAGCTCACCGGTTGAACACCATTGAGAATGCAGATGAGATATTTTTTGTTAATTCCGGCGAAGTTAGCCGTGCCGGATCGTTAGATGACGCTATGGAGATGCTGCTGCATGGAAAAAGAGTAAGTTGATTCTGTTATGGCGACTAAAAAAATAACTTGTCAAGTTGGCACTTTATTTACATTCTCCATAATTATATTTACACTTGCATAAACGAACCTTCACATGCAAAAATATACCGGCGAAAAAGGAATTTTAGTAGCTACAGATTGTATAATATTTGGTTTTGACGGCTGGAACTTAAAGCTCTTGCTGGTACAGCGTAGTATTGAGCCCGAAAAAAATAAATGGAGCTTGATGGGCGGTTTTGTAAGGGAAGATGAAAGCCCTGAAGACGCAGCTAATCGTGTGCTGGAACAAAGGACCGGGCTTAAAAATGTATATATGGATCAGTTCCAGGTATTTGGCAAGCCTGATCGCGATCCGGTACAGCGTGTTATATCTATAGCTTATTTCGCGCTTATCGATATTCATAAATATGAAAAGCAGATAAGTGATGAATACCATGCCGAATGGTTCCTGCTAAATGAAATGCCCGACCTGATATTTGACCATAATGAAATGGTTAAGCTGGCCAAAAGACAATTGCGTTATAAAGCAGCGTTGCATCCCATCTTATTCCAGCTTTTACCTGAAAAATTTACAATTCCTCAACTGCAATCGCTGTATGAAGGGGTTTATCAAACTAAGTTTGACGATCGTAACTTTAGCCGTAAGCTGCTGTCAACGGGCTTATTGGTAAAGCTGCCTGAAAAGGACAAGCAGTCGTCTAAAAAGGGCGCGTTTTACTATACGCTTGATCAATCGCATTACCTGGAAAACTTTGAATCGTTCTTAAACCTGGTGCCAAACCCTGATAAGTTTTTTTAAATAGAAGAATTTATTAACACCGGCTTAAATTTATTAACAACCCAAAGGGTTTGCTATTAAGGAACCTTATAAAGGGCTATATTCGTACAATAGGCAAAATGTTTAGTATGAGAAGAATATGGCTTGTTGCGGGTATTATAGCATGTCTTTTCTTTTGGGTATCGGGAGCGTGGGCTCAGGGCAGCCAAACAGTCACAAGTGGCCAAACTACAACTCCAATAAATTTTCCTGCCAATTGCAGCTACAATTGGACCAATAGTTCGGCCGGTGATGGTCTGCCATTAAGTGGAACAGGAGATATAGCGCCTTTTACAGCAGTAAATACTGGCTCTACACCACTTATTGTAACTATTAAAGGTGTTCCTTTGCCAACAGCTTTTAGCTATATCACCAACTTCGGCTCCGGGAATGTTTCCGTGATCAATAATATTACTAATACTGTTGTAGCAACTATAGCTGTTGGTACACAACCTACAGCTGTTACATTTAGCCCTGACGGTGCCATATTATATGTTGCTAATTCCGGTTCGGGAAATATTTCTGTGGTAAATACAGCAACAAATGCAGTTACTTCAACAATACCCGCACCGGGTAACCCCGAAGGTTTATTAACCAGCACCGACGGCAGTTTGCTGTATGTGAGCAATTTTGGTGCGGGGACTGTTTCAGTTATAAATATTGCTACAGGTGCAATTGTAAATACAGTTACGGTAGGCACCAACCCTACAGGAATGGCGCTTAGTCCTGACGGCACTAAGATATATGTTGCAAATTCAGGGGGTAATACTGTTTCTGTTATAAATACCACAACTTATGCGGTAAATTCTATAACCGTTGGTAATACACCCTATAACATTATCTTTAGTTCGGATGGCAGCAGCGCTTATGTAACCAATTCAGGCTCAGGTTCAGTATCGGTTATTAATACCGCGGGCAACAACGTAAACGCTACAATTAATGGCTTCACGCAGCCATGGGGTGTAGCCGGTAGTTCTTCGGGATCTGTAATCTATGTTACAGACAAAAGTTCAACTAATGTTTATGTAATTAGTACGGCATCCAATAATATTATAAATGCCATTACCGTAGGTTCAAACCCATCAGGCATATCATTAAGCCCAAATGGCAGTCAGCTGTATGTTACCAATACAGCATCAAATACTGTATCAGTTATTAATACTGCTACAAACGCGGTAACATCAGTTGCAGTAGGCACAAATCCTGAAACCCTTGGTGGTTTTGTAAAAGAGACAAACGGCTGCTCGGAGTATGATTACACCCTAACCATTTTGCCTGTACCGGTATTACCTGTTATTACAGTAGGCCCCGTTACAGGTACTATCAGGGCATGCGCGGGTACACCTTCAGCAAACCCAAGTATTCAGAAATTTACAGTATCGGGGAGTAATTTAGTGAGTGATATTACAGTAACTGCGCCACAGTATTTTGAAGTATCGCTCGCCGCTGCAGGCCCTTACACAGCAAGTGTACCTATTCCCCAAACGGGTGGCACTGCAAACCAAACAGTTTATGTACGTTCTTCTGCCGATGCGCCGCCCGGTAACCATCCCGGTACGGTGCTGTTGAGTTCAGGCATTGTCACCGAACCTGCAATTGTAGCAGAAACCATCGACCCGGTACCCGACGTAGATCCGGTAGGCCCGGTGGTTTATACCAATGGAGATGTCACCACAGCTATTACTTTTAGCGGTATCTCAACCAATACCACTTATAACTGGACAAATGACAATACCGGTATTGGGTTAGGCGCAAGCGGCAGTAACACTTTGCCATCGTTTACGGCAAAAAACACAGGAACGGTTAATCGTGTTGCCCATATTACAGTTACCCCGCAATATACTGTCGGAGGCAAATGCCCGGGTACCCCAATATCATTTACCATAACCGTACAACCAACCGCTACAACGCCCACTATTATAGCAAGTGATGCCAGCGGCGTTATTTCGGCCTGCTTTGGCACAGCATCTGCCGATCCGTACTATCAGCAAATAACGGTATCGGGAACTAATTTAACTTCGCGGATTTTAGCGAATGTTCCGAACAATCTGGAAATATCCCTTGATAAAACAACCTGGGCCACAACTTTGCAATTGGCAGAAACAGGGGGGAAGGCAGGCCCTGCCACAATTTATGTAAGGTCGTCAACAACCGCGCTTGCAGGAATTTTAAATGAGGTGGTAACCATTACTTCACCCGATGCCACAACGCAAAAAATACCAGTTTCAGGAATAATTACCAGGTTACCTTCGGTGAATACTTTTCCGCCTTTAATTTATAATAACGGAGATAAGACCTCAGCCTATAATTTTACCGGCAATGCCAATATTTTTAACTGGACAAATGACCATCCTGAAATAGGCCTGGTTGCGACAGGAACCGGTGATATAGCATCATTTACCGCTGTAAACAATACTAACAGCCCTATAAAGGCTACCATTAAGGTAATACCTGATCTTAAAGCTTTTGGTTACGTGGTGAATACCAGCTCGAGCGATGTAAGTGTAATCAACACCATAACTAATACAGTATTATCACCAACTATAGACTTGACAGCAAAAAATGGCAATGGGCCTTTAAGTGTAGCCATAACACCTGACGGCAATTTTGCTTACGTTACGGACGGAAGTTCAGACAGGCTATCTGTCATTAACACTACTACCAATAAAGTTGTAACAACTATACCCGTCGGTACATCGCCATGGGGTGTAGCCGTCAGCCCGGATGGGAGCAGGGTTTATGTAACCAACACTGTAGATAACAGCATATCAGTTATAAATACGGCTACAAACCAAGTAACGGGCCCTCCAATAACAAGTCCGAAGTTTGACTACCCTGTTGGTATAGCGGTTAGCCCCGACGGAAGTAAACTTTACGTTGCAAACCTTGGATTAAGCACCTCAACTAATGTATGTATAGTTAACACTGCAACTAATACAGTGACTAAAACGGTGACGGTAGGAAGCGGGCCTTTTGCAATAACGGTTAGTGCTTATGACAATAAAGTTTATGTAGTAAACTCCATATCAAATTCGATCTCAGTTATTGATGGAACTACTGATGCAGTAATAAGTAATATACCTACGGGTAATAATCCTTAT
>Ga0206923_1177_pt1 | contig 12625 bp, 9 predicted proteins | sample Alteio_BWOrgHeat_64_FD_152961 | JGI IMG/M metagenome (GOLD analysis project Ga0206923, IMG submission 152961) | Enriched cells from forest soil in Barre Woods Harvard Forest LTER site, Petersham, Massachusetts, United States -... | ecosystem: Environmental > Terrestrial > Soil > Temperate forest > O...
CGGGAATTTGAGCCGGCCTGCCGCCTGAAGGATTTGGTTTGGTTTGGGCAGCCGGTAAAAAAAGATGATGCGTAACCAGGTCTATCCCGATAGTCCTTGCACTTGGCTCAGATGGTATATTTTCTACAAACTCAAACTTATCGGCGCTGATCTCTCTGACCGCTGTTATCGTACCCTCACCGTTAGAGGCATAAGCCATTTTTAATTCAGCATCAAACACTACGCCATCGGTGCCGCCTATTGGTAGGGTAGCTACAGTTTTACCGTTTGAAGCATCCATTACTACCATGGTTTTAGTATCGCCACAACCCAGGAATAAACGGTTGGTTTTACGGTCAATATCCAGGCCGCTTGGCGATTTTCCGCCACTGATAGGGTAGCGGGCTATTTCTTTATAGGTACCGGCATCAATTACGATCATATTGCTGGTGCCTTCACCGTTAATAAATATTTTGCCCTTGCCGTCAGATACGGCGGTTTCGGGTTTATCGCCCAAAGGTACCGTTGCTACAACCTTATCAGTTACCGGATCAACAAAAGTGGCGTCACTACTGCGCCCGTTACAGGTCATTATTTTTTTAGAAAAATCATCATAAAATATGGCATCCGGATTTTGCCCTACGGGTATAGTTGCCAGTACTTTAAATGTTTTCAGATCAAATACCACCACCGAGTTTGCGCGGCCGGCGCTGATATAGCCTTTACCTAACGATTTAACTAATGCTATACCATGAACTCCCTGCGTGTTTGGAACATAGCCGATCGAATCGCCGGTAACGGTGCTTAAAATATTTACCTGGTTACCATGCGAAGTATAAATGCGTTGCGCGGCTCCATCTACAGTAATATAGTCCCAGCCGCCTGTGCTTCCTATTTTATGATCTTTAAGGATGTGAAAACCTGTTTTTTGTTGTGCCTGTAATGGTAAAGAAACAATTACGCCTAACAGTAATGCTATAGCAGAAGCTATTTTGATTGATTTCATGATCTGAATTTTTAATTAAAGTATTAAAGAATTCTGTAGCCAATCTGTAGTTGTAAACTTATTTATTCGCTTAATACCTTCACCTCGGTGCGACGGTTAAGCTGATGTTCAGCTTCGCTACAAAGAACCCCTTTAGCGCATTGGTTAAGCAGTTTTGTATCGCCATAGCCCTTAGGTACTAACCTGTTACGGGCTATACCTTGTTTTACCAGGTAAGCAACAGCCGCGGCCGCTCTGCGGTTTGATAAAGCCAGGTTATAGTAAGCAGGTGCCCTGGAATCAGTATGAGATGATATTTCCAGGCGCATGGTAGGGTGTTCTTTTAATATTACCACCAGTTTATCCAGCTCGGCTGCCGCATCGGGGCGTATGTCCGACTTGTTTAAATCATAATAAATGTTCTTCAAAACAAATGTATCACCCTTTTTTAAAGGTGGCTGCACTATTTTTTCTGTCACAATGGGTTGCGCAACTTTTTCCGTTTTTTCCGTCTTCGGCGGTGCAACAGCCATCACAGCTTTAACAACCGGCTGATAACTAAAGCTATAAATATCGTCGCTGCCCTGTCCGCCTTCGCGGTTTGATGAAAAATAACCGCTTAAGCTATCCTTGGTTATATAATAAAAGTCATCACTGGTACTGTTAAGCGGGTATTTTAAGTTTTCGGGCTTGCTCCAGGACGCTTTTTCGCCTTTTGACTTAAAAATATCAAGGCCGCCCATACCGGGCAAGCCGTTTGAAGAAAAATACAATGCGCTATCGCCGCCTATATTAGGGAAACTTTCATCTTCTTTGGTGTTGATGGTTTTGCCGCAATTAACAGGTGTATCCCAGCCTCCGCCCTTCTGTTTAACGCAATACCAAATATCTGTTTTTCCTTCACCGCCCGGCATATCAGATGTGAAATACATTACATTGCCATCTTTTGATAAGGTGGCATTTCCGATAGAGTATCGCTTAACATTATTATATGGAAAGCTTTTAAAATTAACCCATTTGCCATTGGTTTTAGTGGCTATTATTATCTGCAGGCGCCTGGTGTATAATAGTTGCTTACTGCCTTTTGTTATTTTATCGGTAGGCAATATATGCTTAGGTACGTTAGCTGTAACAGTAATATAGGCTGTATCCTCTGCAGCATTAAAAGCCATAGGGCCAATATTGTAATCTCCATCAAAAATTGAGTTGATTTTTGGTTTTAACTCAAATGGTATAACTATATCACCATCAGTATGATATACTTTAAAATATCCATCGCCGGTACGGTCATAAGTATTATTTTTTTTATCTGGGATCTTACGGTCAGAAGTGAACACAAATCCTGTTTTCCCCAAAAAATTCGTACCCCAGTCAGAATTTTTACTGTTATATTTCTGCTCGTTTTTTATGGTGAAACGACTTGTCAATTTTGCCCATGCTTCTGCAGAGTCGCACATTGCCAATTTAAATTTTAGTTCATCAGCGTTGCCTGCATTGCCATAATATTGCTTGTATTGTTCGCGCGCTTCTTTAAGCTTCTGGTTGCGTAACAATACCTCGGCATAATAATAGGCATCCATTACATTGGCATTGGGATATGATATTGCTTTTTGATACCATAATTCGGCATTGTCATAATCATATAAAAAGCGATAGCAATCAGCAATACGTTCAATAGCATGAATACTCGGGTGGTTCCTCTCGGCCAGGTCCTTATAAATATTCAAACTTTTAGCATAGTCATAACGATCAAAAAAATCATCGGCTACCTGCATTTTAGTTAACTGTTCCTGGGCGCTTGTTTGCTTTATCAAACCAATTATTAACAGGATGAGGATCGATATCTTTTTCATCAGCTTAAAAATAACGTGGGCTTAATATTCTGTCATTCCTTCTGCCAAAACTAAAACTTAATGAAACCTCATGCGAAGCAGTATTATACCCGGGGATTTTATTGGTATTAAAATCATACGAATAACCAATACGATAGCGAGAGCTAAAACTTATGGCCATAATACCGGTAATGGCATCAGTTTTATATAAATTACTGGGTAAATTAGTTTTGTTCCACAAGGTAACTCCAGTACTGTATGCGCCACCTATCCATAATACTTTGCCAAACAAAAAATAAGTGGCCGCATCTAAATTTGTAGGCCCTTTAAAATCCTCTTTGATCATAACAGATGGTTTCCAGTCAACAAGTGGGGAAATGGGCACCATAAAGCCAACTGTTGCATATAAAGTTCTTACAGGGGTTATAACAGCCATATTAGCGGTTGTATTTACAGCGGCCTGCGGGTACAGGTTAAGCATAGATGCGCCAAAATATATCCATGGCGAATAATAATAAATACCTGCCCTGAAATCGGCTGTAAGCTTACTTTGCAGGCCTGTAGGTATGTATCCATCAGTTATGTCAGCAGCGTTAAATTGCGAACCATCAACGGTATATTGTATAGCGCCCACACCAATACCAAAACATAAGCGTTTGGTATCAGCCTCGTCAAGGCGTATGCGATAGGAATAATTAATATAGGCTGAAGAGTTATTTTCGGGCCCCAGCCTGTCGTTGTTAACTAAAATGCCCAATCCTATGTTTTTACTTTTGGCGCTGGTAACACCATCTATCGCTACTGTGCTTGTTTTAGGTGCGCCATCAACACCTACCCATTGCAGGCGGCTGCTTACGCTCAAGGTCCAGTCTTCCTTATATCCCGCATAAGCCGGGTTAACAGCAAGCCCGTTAAACATATACTGGCTGTATTGCAGGGTTTGTTGCGCATAGGTTTTGGTTAAGCTAAACGCTAAGGCAGTAAGCAACATGTATTTTTTCAGGTCTGTCATTGTCGCTTTAAATAAACCCACCCTTTAAATGTGGTAACGTTGCCTTTTTTGTCCTTCCTGTTTAGGATATAATAATAAGTACCATCAGCAAGGCCGGCCCCATCCCAGGTGTTTTTATAATTTTCAGAACGGTAAACCTCGTTACCCCAACGGTTAAATACCAGTACCTCGCTGCCCGGGTAAAAAGATAACCCCGTTATCTGGAAGGTGTCATTTTTACCATCACCGTTAGGTGTAATTACATTCGATACGGCCATATCAGACGATGCTACCTCAATGGTAACCGTATCGGCACAGCCATTAATATTGGTGTATGAAAACTTATAAATACCAATGGTATTTAAGCCGCTAACAGTAGTAGTATCTTTTGTGGGTGCGTTTATATTTGCTATAGAAGGGGTTGTGCCTATTTGCGCCCATATACCCGGCGTAGTGGCCGAAAGTGTGGCTATTGTGTTTTGAGTAACCAACTGATCGGGCCCGGCATTTGGGATGGCAACAAAAGAAGCCGCGTTGGTTTTAATATTATTACAACCACTGCTACATTCGGCGGATGGATCGGTCGGGGGAGCCGAATTGGGATTTGTTGCATCGGGGTCAGTAAAGTCTACTGTGCGTAGTATCGCTGCTGTTACACTCAGCGAACCGCTTGCAGGCGCTGTATTAACCGTTCCGCTTATAGTGAAAGTACGTACTCCACCATTGGTTATATCAAGCGTTGCTTTATATAAATTAGCTGTGGGTGTTTCGGCAGTTACATTGGCTGTGCCGGTAGTTTGCGTACTGCTTACCGAAACGCTACTTAGTTCATTAGGGTAGCTGAATGAGAATATCGCACCACTAACGTCATTTGGCCCATTATTACGGGCAACAACGGTGTAATTAATTTTTTGTCCAACACACCCTGTGCTAATGTCTGAATTTATGCTTACCACTTCCAGATCGGCCTCCTGCAGTTTAAAATTTAGGGTTGCTGTTAAAGGCGCGCTGGTTACATAGGCCCAGCTATCAAGGCTTTTATTATTCCCGAAATCGGTTTCATTATTAGGATCGCTTGTCGCACTTCCCCATTTATGGCCATTCACCGCACTATTAATTCCGGTAAGGTTTGTTATGGGATTTGGCGGAGTACCCGATACAGTGATTTGGCTATCATCCCAATACAAAGTATTATCAGGCGAATTCACCCCGTTGGTACGGGTTAATATAATACCATTTACATTACGTTCTACATCAAAAAACGGAAAGTGTATTTCGGCGCTGAATAACGCGAGGCTGATACTTACATTGTAATTGACAGTACTGGCAGGTACTTTATTTCCTAATCCATCCAATCCATCCCAGCCAACCTGGTTGGCACCTAAACTAACCGGTCCGGTTAATTTACGGTCAATAGGATCGGTATATACTCCATTATTATCAACATCAATAATGATGGTATAAGTTCCGTTGGATGTTGTTGTAAAACTAATTGTTCCACCTAATGGCGATGTGCCGGCTTTGCCGGTTGTACCTTCTGTTCCGGTAAATGTGGTATTGCTCACGGCCGGCACAAACGGGGGGTTAACCAGCCACGTAGTTCCGCCACCTGGGGTACTGGCCGTTGCCGGGAGATCGGCAGCCGGGGTGTTAAAAAATATTTTGTGGGTAATATCCGTCTGGGTGTCCGGCAGCCTGGGGTCCTGTACATTCGGGCTGCTGGTACTGTTAATACTTTGATAACTTGCCGCCCCACTCGAATTTCTGAAGCCTTTATTATTAACAAAAAATGAAAAACCGTTGCCTGCCTGTCCGTTATTATCTAATGTATATTGATAACCATCCTTGGTAAGGATATGCAGTATAGCAAAAAAACCCGAATTAAAGGAGCTCAATATACCCGAAAATATATTAGTGAACACTCTTCCGCTTAAAAACGAGGAATTGGCAGCGTCTCTTACCGAAACATCAAATGCTGCAATATATTGTCCTTCGGGCTGGCTCCAGTTGCCGTTAGCTACAGTAGGGGCCGGGCTCGATTCCTGGTCAATGCCGTTACTTGGCGATATAAAATCTATTTCCCAAACGCCGGCCTGGTTTGCGGCAACAGTACGGGTATATGGAGTATAACCTCCGGCATTAGGAAGCGGACCGGCCAGTTCCTGATTGCGGGTGCCTATTAGTCCTACAGTTGTTGATGTGCCACTGGTATAAGTACTGCCGTCAGGAGCCCTTAAATTAATGGTGCCTGCATCTACACCCTGCGCGCTCGAGCCTACATAAATGGTTTCGCCGGCCTTTACATAAACTTTCATTGTGCCCAGTGTAGGGAAGGGAAAGGAGAGATTACCTGTTGTGCTTGATAAAAGGAATGCCCGGTTGCCGCCATTAGCGGTAAGCTCCTTGCTTCCTTCGCCAAAAAGAAAAACGGGAACGCTTAATAACAATAAAAGCGCGAGGCAGTAAAACTGACATTTAAAATATTTATCCCGAAGTAAAAAATGAAGCATTTTTAACAGGCTTAGTGTTTAAATTTAATGATAAATATACTACATATTGCAAATCATTTTTATATTATTGTTTAACCAATTAATTTTCAACAATATTAATTTTTGCACAATCCCTAAGTTATGCACAGAAGAAAGTTTCTCGAAACAGCAGCCCTTGGTACAACGGCGGCACTTATAGGTTTTCCGTGGTTAAAAGCTGGGGCCGCGTCGCATTTAAAGATAACCAAAATAAGATATTATGCTGCTCCCGGATATACAAAGCCAAATTTCAACCAGGCACGGGGTATTGTTGAGATTGAGACGGATGGCGGCATAATAGGCATAGGCGAGGGCGGTTCAAAAGATATGATTGAACAATGCGCCCAAATGATGATAGGCGAGGACCCTTTCAGGATTGAGCATATCTGGCAAAACCTGTACCGGGGCATGTTCTATCCTCCCGGCAGAGAAAAACTGCATGCTTTAGGCGCGTTAGAAATGGCGCTCTGGGATATTAAGGGTAAGGCGTTGGGTGTACCGGTGTATGACCTGTTGGGCGGCTCAACCCGCGATTATATAGAATGTTATAGCGCGGGCTGGCCTTCGAGGGCAAGAACCGAAGAAGAAAGGATACATGATGTTTTTGCAGAAGGATTTAGATGTTACCGTATAGGGCCCACAGGCGGAGATGGCCCCATACCTTTTGACTTTTATGAGAACGCTAAGAAAACGATAGATTATTGCAAAAAGATAGATGCCATAGTAGGCGGCAACGGTAAATGGGCGGTTGACCTTCATACCCGGTTTGATCCGCCCGAAGCTGTAAAAATATGCACTGCCATACAGGATCTGGAGCCTTATTTTGTGGAAGATGTTATCAGATCAGAAAACCCGGATGTTTATAAAATGGTGCGCGCGCAAACAACCGTACCCATAGCCGTTGGTGAGCAATTTGGAGATAAATGGGATGTTAATATGCTGATTGAGCAGCAGCTGATTAATTATACCCGTGTTACTTTACCAAATACCGGTGGGTTGCTGGAGTTTAAAAAAATAGCCGCGCTTTGCGAAACGCATTATGTAGGTATGATACCCCATTTTACCGGGCCTTTGTCAATGGCTGCTTTGGTACACGTATTGGGTTCAAGCAGCCCGTCAAGATGTATTATGGAGATAGGCGGAGGGATAGAATATCCGCCATATTTTAATGAGGATTATATAAATTATAAAAAAGGCAAGCTATACCTTAACCCAAACCCTGGGCTGGGCGTCAAGTTCGATCCTAAAAAGGCGACTTTTTTAATGGAAATTACAGCTAACACACGATATAAACAACCTATTCTGGAAGCGCCGGATGGCTCAATTCATAACTGGTAATGGAAAAATATTTACTGAGTGGTGATTGGGGTTCAACCATATTCAGGCTGCGGCTGATTGAAATGCCCGGTCAACATATTATTGGAGAAGTTTTTTCGGACAATGGCGTTATCCATACTTTTAATTCATGGAAGGCCGGTGCGGCCGATAAAGGAATTACCCGTAAACAGTTCTTTATCGATCAGTTAAAAAAACAGAAAAAAAGCTTGTCCGATCAATTATCGCAAAGCCTGGATGGTATTACCATACTCATTTCGGGTATGGCTTCATCATCCATCGGCATGCAGGAATTGCCTTATGCACAGTTACCTTTTGCTGTTGATGGAGGAGGAGTACGCATACATAGGTTTGAGGCCGAAGATAATTTCCCGAATCCAATACTGTTAATATCAGGCGTTAAAAGCTATGAAGAGGTAATGCGTGGTGAGGAAACGCAACTGATAGGATTAGCCTCGCTTTTAAACATACAACAACAGGAATGTATTTTGATATTACCGGGTACACATTCCAAACATCTGCAAATAAAAAGCGGCAAATTAATATCCATTAAAACTTTTATGACCGGCGAGTTATTTAGCTTGCTCATTAATCATAGTATTTTAAAGGATTCGGTTGATAACAGTAAGGTAACAGAATTAAGCGAAAGCGAAATAGATGCCTTTAAATCCGGTCTCAAAAGATCGGCGGATGCTAATATTTTAAATAGCCTGTTTACCGTAAGGACGAACCAATTGTTTAACAAGCTGGATAAAAAACAAAACTTTTATTATTTAAGCGGCCTGCTCATTGGTACAGAGCTTAACTATCTGTGTCAAATGGAAACTATACCGCTGGTATTGTGCAGCGGTGGTAATTTGCATGAATTATATAAATTAGCCTTGCATGAATTAGGCTTATTGGATAAAACTACTATTGTTTCGGCAGATATGATAGTAAAAGCCACCATAGCAGGCCAGGCCATCATCTATAAACAAAGTAAACAAACCCATATATTATAGCTGTATGAACAAATATGTATTTTCAGAAGAGTTATTTTTAAAAGTGCCTATAATAGGCATAATCAGGGGCATGTCATTCGAAGAAATGGATGGCATTCTTTCTGTTTATGCCGCTGCCGGATTAACTACTATTGAAATAACCATGAATACAGAAGGCGCTGAAGATATGATCCGCTTCATCATTGAAAACTATGGCGGCAAATTAAATATAGGGGCCGGCACTGTTTGTACCGAAGATGAATTACACCGGGCGCTAAATGCCGGTGCCCAGTTTATCGTAACGCCCGTAGTTAACGAAAAAATAATCAGGACCTGTGTGGAGAAAGGTATTCCCATTTTTCCGGGCGCATTCACACCTACCGAAATTTATAATGCATGGTCATTGGGCGCTACTATGGTGAAGATTTTCCCGGGTAGTTTAATTGGCCCCGGCTATATAAAAGATATTAAGGCCCCATTAAATAAAGTAAAATTAATACCTACCGGCGGGGTTAGCCTTGATAATATACTCGATTTTAAAAAAGCAGGCGCCGATGGTTATGGAATGGGCAGTCACCTGTTTAACAAAGACCTGATCAAAGAAAAAAACTGGCAAGGCTTAAAATTACATTTCGAGCAGTTTGTAAAAAAGGTAAGCCCCCATTTGTATGCTTAATGGAAAGATGAAGAATTACAGGTGGCTGATAGTGGCCCTGCTGCTTGCTGCCACAACCATCAATTACCTGGACAGGCAAATAATTGGCTTGTTAAAACCATTGCTCGAAAAGCAATTTCATTGGAGCGAAACCAACTTTTCACATATTGTAATGGCCTTTACCGCTGCGTATGCTGTAGGGTTGATATCATTTGGGTGGGTAATTGATAAGGTGGGTACCAAAATTGGGTATGCCATGAGCATAAGTTTTTGGGGGCTGATGGGTATGCTTCATGCCCTGGCACGAAGTGTTTTGGGATTTAGTTTAGCGAGGGTAGGCCTGGGCTTGGGTGAAGCCGGGAACTATCCTGCAGCCATGAAAGCAGTGGCCGAATGGTTCCCAAAAAAAGAACGTGCGCTGGCTACCGGTATTTTTAATGCGGGGACCAGTTTTGGCGTTGTATTGGCTTTACTTATAGCACCGTGGATATTAACCCATTATGGCTGGCAACAGGTTTTTTGGATAACCGGGTCATTTGGTTTTGTATGGCTGATATTCTGGCTGATATTTTATGATATTCCATCCAAACAAAAACGTTTAACCGCACAGGAATACGAACTGATTGCCGGTGGTCAGGAAGATGCTAATAAGCTGGAGGGCGATGTGTCCGTAAAGTGGTTAAAACTATTTAAACTACCCCAAACATGGGCCTATGTGGTTGGTAAAGGCTTGCTCGATCCTATTTACTGGTTTTACTTATTTTGGCTGCCTTCCTATTTTTCTGCCATTTTTAATATCGACCTTAAAAGGCCAAGCCTGGGGTTAATGATAATTTACGCGGCAACTACCGTGGGCAGTGTAGGAGGGGGATACATTTCATCGCTATTGATAAAACGCGGATGGCCCACCATAAAAGCCCGAAAGGCAGCTTTGCTGGTATTTGCAGTAGTAGAACTATCGGTTATCACATTGCAGTTTGCTACCGCGGCATGGGTAGCTGTAGGGCTTTTAAGCTTGGCGGTTGCACTGCACCAGGCATGCGCTACAAATATATTCACCTTATCGTCTGATATGTTTCCTAAACAGGCGGTAAGTTCAGTAGTAGGTATCGGAGGAATGGCAGGGGCGGTTGGCGGTATACTGTTCCAGCAATTAACAGGTTGGTTGCTTGATACTTATAAAGCAGCAGGCAATTTGGCCGGAGGCTATAATATATTATTCACAATTTGCGGATGCACGTATCTGTTTGCCTTAACCATTATTCATTTACTTACGCGTAAACCAGGCCAATTAACTTTAAAAGAATTGGGACATTAAACAAATAAAAAGGCCGCCAATATCCGGCGGCCTTTTTTCTTATCCCATTTTGGGATAAGAAACTTTATTTCCAATATCCTCTATGCCATGCATATCCGCGCGGGCCTGATTGCCAGGTTCCTCTAACCCATACACGGCCAGGGCGCGGTTGTTCCCAGTGGCCGCTTATATAGGTATATCTTCCACCGCCCCAGGTCCATTCACCATCAATCCAAACAGCGTTGGCATAGGGTGCAACAGGCCGTTCGTAATAGGGTTCATCAGGGCGTACTTTAACGTAATAATAGCCACCTGCACACGAAGCGAATAAGCTGCCTGTAAGGGCTAATAATATTCCAATTTTTGCTATCGTTTTCATAAGTCAATGTTTTAATTAATTGACTTATGATCTTAAAAAAGGTTTAAAAATTTGCTCTTTTAAACCTGTCAGCCACTACCAGTTCCTTGCTTCCCGCTGTGTATTTATAAAACCCGTTTCCCGACTTAATACCCATGTTGCCTGCCGATACCATATCAACCAGCAGAGGGCATGGGGTGTACTTTTTATCATTAAAGCCTGTATATAAAACATTTAAAATGGCCAGGCAAACATCAAGCCCAATAAAGTCAGCTAATTGCAATGGCCCCATAGGGTGCGCCATGCCCAGTTTCATTACCGTATCTATTTCTTCAACACCGGTAATTCCTTCATATAAGGTGTATATCGCCTCGTTGATCATCGGCATTAAAATGCGGTTGGCTACAAATCCGGGGGCGTCATTTACCTCAACCGGAACTTTTTCCAGTTGTTTTGAAAGTTCCATTATGGTATGGGTAACTTTATCGGTGGTATGTTTTCCCCTGATCACCTCAACCAGTTTCATTAAAGGGACGGGATTCATAAAATGCATGCCTATTACGTTACCCGGATGTTTGGTTACCGAAGCAATTTCTGTTATCGATATAGAAGAGGTATTTGATGCCAGTATGGTATTTGCTGTACATATATCACTTAACTGTTTAAATAAATTTAATTTGATATCTTTATTCTCAGTAGCGGCTTCAATAATCAGTTCGGCATTTGCAGCCCCGGTTTTTATATCGGTATAGGTTTTTATCCTGTTCAATATATTTACCTTATCCTGTTCATTAATTACCTCTTTTTTTATTTGCTTATCAAGGTTTATACTTATGTTTTCCATTGCACGCTGTATTGCCCCGGTGTTTATATCAACCAGTGCAACATTAAATCCATATTGTGCAACGGTATGCGCAATGCCATTACCCATAGTTCCTGAACCTATTACAGCTATTTCTTTCATAAATCAGTTAAAATAACACAATAAAAACATTATTTTTTCGTTAACTATATTTTAAGTTATAAAATACAGTCCATTATATTTATATTTGTAATATATCAATTATTTAAACATAGACATATGAAAATCAATTCAAAAATAGTTATCGCATTATTTATAATTAGTGCAGCAACTAATGTAGCTAAAGCCCAGCTTAGTACTATAACTTATGGCCAGGGAGCCTCCGGAGCCATGACAGACGATGCAGGTGGTGTAATAAAGTTTTCAGAATATACCGGGTTAGTTGGCTCGCCCTTTTTTAATAAAGATTGGGTAAAAGGAGACGTTAAGTTTGCTGATGGTAACCTGCAAAAAGACAGGTTGGTAAAATATGACGAATTAAAGGATAAATTATTTACACAGGCGAGCGCTGATAAAACAGGTGAGTTCGATCAGCCTGTAGTTGATTTTACCATCATCACTACTGACGGAACCCTGGCTCATTTTAGCCAATTTCCGGGTAATGGTAAAACTTCTGACGGTGCATTTTTTCAGGTATTGTGTGATGGTAAAGTGAAATTACTCAGAAAAAATGCAAAAGCCATATCCGAATATAAAAATGGCTTAGGCACCGCTGTTGTTACAAGGGAAGTAGTTGATAATATTGATTATTACCTGTTAATAAACGGAAAAGCTGTTAAAATTAAAAAAGATAAGAAATCTGTTGAAGCTGCATTGGGGAGCA
>Ga0206923_1178_pt1 | contig 12612 bp, 10 predicted proteins | sample Alteio_BWOrgHeat_64_FD_152961 | JGI IMG/M metagenome (GOLD analysis project Ga0206923, IMG submission 152961) | Enriched cells from forest soil in Barre Woods Harvard Forest LTER site, Petersham, Massachusetts, United States -... | ecosystem: Environmental > Terrestrial > Soil > Temperate forest >...
GTTTACATACTATTATGCAATGACAATTCTTATTACACAGGAGTTACTAATAATTTAGAAAGGCGGTTATACGAACATGAAAATGCACTTAGCCCCAGATCATATACTGCTACAAGAAAACCATTAAAATTGGTTTTTAATGAAAGATTTACTGATATTACACAAGCAATTGCTTTTGAGAAACAAGTGAAGGGTTGGGGAAGAGCAAAAAAGGAAGCCATTATAAATGGCTATTGGAATTTATTACCAGAACTATCTAAAAGAAAAAATGATTTATAGGCCCTCGCTCATGCTTCGAGTGCCTCAGCATGACACCCGTTTTATCACAATATTATGAAACACTTACAACTCGCACTACTTCTGCTCATAACTATACCCGCCTTTGCCCAAACCACCATTAAACAGGATGCCGCCATTAAACAAATGGTTGACGAGGTATCGGCAAAAAACATTGAAGCAAACATCCGTAAGCTGGTAACTTTTAAAACACGCCATACGTTGAGCGATACCACCAGCACAACGGAGGGCGTAGGCGCCGCGCACAACTGGGTTAAGGCGGAGATGGAAACTTACGCAAAATCATCAGGCGGCAGGCTTACGGTGCAGTTTGATACATTTACCTCGGTTAAGGGAGATAAGAATTTAAAAAACGTTTTAGGTATACTTAAAGGGACAGACCCAACAGACACGAGGATATACCTTGTATCAGGGCATTTGGATTCGAGGGTAAGCGATGTGAACAACGCGAATTCGGTTGAACCGGGCGCAAATGATGATGCTTCGGGTACTGCGGACAAAATGGCACCAGTCGCACTCTTTTTTACCGCAGCCGGTATTAAAATCATGCGCCAGTATTTTTTGGTAAACGGTAGTAATTTGTTCGGTAACCAGCGCAACATCGTCGGGGTTTATTACAATTTTTTCTTTATGATATTCGCCTTCGCTTATGGGTTCAACAAAATCAAAAATAGTGCTTACCACTTCCCAATCGTTAGTACGGTCATGGTCTATCAATATTTTATAAAAAACAGCCTGCCGCCAGTAATCGCCGCCTTCGGGCTTGTTTTCGGTTGGGCCAAGCAGTTTGTCTTTGGCGTTTTTAAGTTTACCTGTTTTGTAATCAACAATGGTTGCCTGTTTGCCGTCGAACTCAATTTTATCCAGGTTACCTTTAATAGGTACACCTTGCAGTTCAATATTTTTAATAGGTCGTTCGGTTACGGCTATTTTGTTCCACACCGGTACATTTTGCTCATAATACGGCGGCAATATTTTTTCGCCATAATCTACACGCAATTTAAATTCTTCTTTGGTGAATGAATCGCGGTTGCGGTACATATACCACCTGAATTCCTTCATAAATTGTTCGGTTGACGGGAAATTATCGTCATCATCCTTTAACCACCTAAAGGCTTTATTTAAGGCCCAATGCACCGCCTGCCCAAATGTTGCCGACGGGCTCTTACCCGATGGCACCCTGATCAAACACTGGAAATAAAACCGCAGCGGGCAATCTAAAAAGTTGTTTAAATGCGTAACCGACAGGGTATAATTTTGCAATAGCTGGTTAATATAATTGTTATCCAGCAGTTCAACCTTTGGCTTATCAGCCTCGCTGAATTGCGTAACATAAAACTCCAGCATGGCACTTTCGGTTACTTTAGGATGCTCAATAACCATATCGGTTTCTGCCAGTATCTCGCCGATAAATTGTGATGATTCCTGCTCCTTGCCTTTTTTATCTTTATTGGCGTATGATATCATCAGGCATTGCTTGGCCCGGGTAAGCGCAACATAAAATAATCTCCGCGATTCTTCCTTTTGGGCGATGTCATCGTTTGCAGCCTGCGTTAAAGTATCGGGGTAGCTAAAGCCATTGTTGCGGCCCTTGCTGTCCCAGGTTTTTTTATCGCAGCCAATAAAAAACACATGCTCAAACTCCTGCCCCTTCGAACCATGCGCGGTGAAAAAATTAACACCATTATCCGAATAAATAACCTGGTTAAGATCAAGGCGAATGTTATTTTTTTTCATCAGGTTGATGGTAGCTAACAAGTCGGCCAGTTTTATTTCGGGATTTTTGCGGCTTTCATCCTTTAAAAAATCAAAGAAATTGGTCAGTATCTGCATAAAAGTACCCTTATCGGCCTGCTGCATAATATACCGCAGGATACCCATTTTACCAATAACTTGCTGAAAAAGCTGTTGCAGCGTAACGCTTGCGGCTTCGGTTAACAGTTCATCAATATTGTTGATGAGGTATTTCATTTCGGTATTGGGCGCGGCGTCAAACAGGTTGGGCTGCTTTGGCGCGCGCATTTCAGAAACATAACGCCGAAGTGATGTTTTGGGCTGATTATTGGCAGAGGTAACAAAATTTTCTTTTGATACGGCAATACTTGCCTTGGCAATTTCAATAGGCGCTATATTAAAAAAATCATAGTGCATGATCTCAAACAGCAATTCATCGCCGCTATAGGCCGAATCCAGTTCCATCGCCAGGTAGCGGAGTATATTGATGATCTTTTCGCCAAACGGGATAGTCAGCACATCAATTTTGCGGCGGGTATTAACCGCTATTTTTTGTACATCCAAAAAATGTATCAGGTCTTCAACCTGGTTATGGTTGCGGTATATTACCGCTATTTCGCCGGGTTCGGTACCTTTTTCTATTAAATGTTTTATACTGATTGCCACATCAACCATTTCCTGGTCGGGGTTTTCATATTCGCGTATAACGGGTTTTACCACCAGTTCATCAAATCTTGAATGTGATGATTGCAGGCTTTTATCCAAAGCCAATTGTTTGGTTAAGCGCTCATTATTATTATTGATGAGTGCTTTAGAAATATCCAGTATATGCTGGTTGGAGCGGTAATTATGCTTAAGCACCACGGTTGATAAGGTACTTACATAATCATTGGCAAAATCCAGTATGTTCTTCATATTGGCGCCCTGGAACTTGAAGATAGACTGGTCGTCATCGCCAACCACAAATACATTCGGCGTTTCCCAATAATTAAGCAAAAATTTAAGCAGCTCGTTTTGCGATCCGCTGGTATCCTGAAACTCGTCCACCAAAATATAATGATAGCGCTCCTGGTACCTGCGCAGTATCTCCTCATTTTCCCTGAAAGCCTTCAGCACCCAAATGATCATGTCATCATAATCATACCGGCCGCGGGCTTTCATTTTGGCATCATAACGCTGGTATTCGGCTACTGCAGCCAATAGCTTTTTCATCAGGTCATGCGCCGTGTCAATATCCTTTTGTTTGGGGTCGCCAATTTTTATTCCTTTGGCGGGATTCGCCCTTTTATAAATAAACTCTTCACGATTGGGCAGGTCATCTACATATTCCTGCACCGCTTTTTCAATTTGGGCGTTATCCCAGTTCTCGCGCTTCATGGTCGAGAACAAGTTTTTCAACCTCGGCACATCATAATAAATATCGCCGGTAAACCGCTTCAGTAAATGATCATTCGGGAAATCATCCACCAACTCCCTGAATAATACCGCCGATTCCAGGTCAGACAATGGCTCCAAATTCAGTTTGCCAAAGTATTCCAGGTTTTCTTGTATCACCTCATTACAAAAAGCGTGGAAGGTATAAATATGTATGCGGTATGCATCCGGCCCAATAAACTCAAATAATCGTTTCCGCATGGCTACCGCTCCGGCATCGGTATAGGTCAGGCATAATATTTCTCCCGGCAAGGCATCGGTATCAGTAAGTATCTTACCAATGCGGGCAGCCAATATCTGTGTTTTACCCGTCCCCGGACCAGCAATAACCAGCACTGGGCCATCCATTTTATTTACGGCGGCCAGTTGCTCGGGGTTTAAGCCCGATAAGGCTTCCTGAAATTTTTGGTTGTATTTGTTGGGTGTGGATTGCATCATTATATAACGGTAAATATACTAAAGGCTTACCGTACCAACCCTAATCAAATCAATTTTTAAACTGGTAAGCACTCGATACAATAGCCCCCCTATCATCAGTAGCATTTAAAATCCAGATCGTAGTACCGGCAGGCGGGGCATCAGCAATTATATTCTTGCCATCAATTTTTGCAAGTACGGTTGTCCATTTCCGATCTTTAAAGGGTAAAGTTGTATCGGTAGTGTAGGATAGCGATGACTGGGTTAGGCCGGTTTCTGTTCTAACCTTAGCCTCCACACTATTATTTTTTTGATTGATGGTTGAAATCACCGGCAATGGCTTCCCCTTAATTAAATATTGATCAACGAATAAACCTATTTCAATAGGCGCCCAGCCTTGCGGGTGGCCGTGGACCATATCGGTTGTTAAACGATAATTTTTAGGCGTTTTTACTAAATCGTAAGTTTTTGAAAATATGGTTGGCGGATAAAACGGATCCTTTGTTCCGTTAACAAATAAAAAAGGCATAGTTGCTTTGCCGATATAATGTTCAGGTTCGTATTGCGCTGTCCATTTGGCCTTAATTTCGGGCGATAGGCGCTTCATATCATTATCATAAAAATAACCACCCGGTTCATCAATATAACCGCAGCCGTATACAGGTACAGCTACTTTAAAACGCTCGTCAACACCTGTTATAATACAAGTAAGCCAGCCGCCCCAGCTAATGCCGGTAATAGCGGTACGTTTAGCGTCAACGTTAGGAAAGCTCATAATGAGCGAATGCGCCAATATTACATTAGCTACCGAATGATATACCCAATGCTTATCTATTGTACTGTCGATATTGTATTTATACCTGTTACCCTGATCAGGCCCGCCGTTGGGTAAACGTTTACCGTCTTTTCCGTTGCCCGATAGGTCCATCGCTATGGCCGCGTAGCCGCGTTTTGCCCAAAGCTCTACCCATTCTTTAAATGCTTTACCACCACCGCCATGTACCAGTACTATGGCCGGCAGGTTATGATCCAGTTTAGGATTACCCGCCAATATACCAGGTGTTGAGTAGTAGGCAAACACATCGGTTTGTTTAATATTACCGAAGGACTCTCCCTTATAAATGATCTCCTGAACTTTTGCTGTGTCAGCATTAAGCCGGGTGAATTGGGGCGCTATTGACAGTTTTTTCATATCCCATGGCCCCTGTGCCATTAAATGGGCAGATATAACAAATACTAATAAAAAAAGAGATAATTTTTTCATGCTATTTTCTTCTATTCAATTTATTAAGCTCGTTAACATCATTTAAATCCTGTTGACGCCCGCTTTTTTGTTTATTGGCTATCAAATCATACAAGCCAATATAATTAACGGGCAATCCATCAATATCTATAATCAACTTATTGGGATAAGCATCTTTAAAGGTAACGCCGTCTATTTCATTTAAAATATCTATTCGTAATGGCGGATAACCTATTTGTGTAATTGCTCCTTTTCGCAAAAAATCCTTTTTTTCTAAACCTAACGATGACATGCCAAAATCATTAATAACATTCAGCAGTTTTTCGGCATTCTCATCCTTTATATCTATCCAAATATCTAAATCCCCGGTGTGCCTGGGTTTTCCATGAAAGGCAAGCGCATAACCGCCCACTATCATATAGTCAACGTGATATTTATTTAATAAAGCCACAAAATCTTCAAAGTCCTGATCGAGGGTCATGGATGCAGTTTTCTTCTGATAACTATAGTTTTGTCCATGCGCTCATGTGGTTTTAAGCCACGTAATTGAGTTACAGCCGCTATTCGCTCCTGCGGTGGCCTTGATAGCCAGTAAAGCATATCTTCATACCCTTCGTCTATTTCTTTCAACATCGCTTTTCTAACAACCGGAACGATTTTCATTGGCTTTAATTTATTACTTAAATATACATCATTTAATGAAATATATAAAATTCCAAATCACCATCCCGCCCCATTGGCGAAATATGCGTTTACACTAACCGATAGCTTACCCGTCGCCTTCAATTGCTGCGTAATTATCTTCACTGCCGATCGCTGCAGCTCATCACTCATTTGATAACAGGCTATAAGCGCTCCTGCTTTTTCAATACCTTGTAAACCCGCGATAGTATAAGGGTTTGCAAAAACGCACATCACCGTATTTTGATGATTAGTAAGAGCGGTAATAAATTCTTTAACCCCATTACTATAATCAAGCTTGCTTTGGGGGCGTGCGCGGGTATCATGTATACCCACATACACCTGATCGTATTGTTTTAATATTTGCAGCAAACTGTTCAGTTCAGCAACGGGGGTACTGGTGTTTACCGTAAAGGTGACGCTGTTGGTATACCATTTAGTTAACTCTGATTGAAAAACAGTTGGTTTGTCAACACCTATACTTATAATAGCCGTTTTTCGCAAAGGGTTAAGCTGCAACGCGGCGGCGTTACCCTTTAGCACGGTTACAGCAGCATCGCTTAATTGCTGTACCAACTCGCGGGCCGGAGCGCGGTTAAGATCTTCTACAAGGTGTGTTGTTGAAACTTCATGAGGAGTATTTAACCCTGCCCAATATTTTGCGGCCAGTATTTTTTTTACTTTTTCATTTAACAATTCTTCGGCTACGTCGCCGCGGCGTATGGCCCTTGTTATTTTAAGTATAGCTTTTTTTGAATTGTCTGATAGTTCAATAATATCATTACCTGCCAGGAATGCCTTTAATTCGGCTTCGCCATCAGGAAAGTATTTGGTTACGGCCTTCATTTCCATAGCGTCAGATACGATAAGCCCTTTAAATCCCAGCGAATCCTTTAGTACTCCTGTAACAATTGGTTTTGATAGTGTTGAAGGCAGGTTTTTTGTATCATCCAGCGCGGGTATATCCATATGGGCTATCATTATGCCGGATATGCCCGCCTTTATTGCCTGACGAAAGGGGTATTCTTCCAGCGTATCCAACCGCTCCCGGCTAAACGGCAGTAACGGCAAATCAAAATGCGAATCAACATTGGTATCACCGTGACCCGGAAAATGCTTCGCTGTGGTTAAAAGTCCAGCATCCTGCATGCCTTTAAAATAAGCAATGCCCTTTTTTGCAACATTGTATTTATTATCGCCAAACGAACGGTAGTTAATAACCGGGTTATCCGGATTATTATTTACATCCATATCGGGCCCGAAATTCATCTGCATGCCCAATCGCTTAAAGTCATAAGCTACCTGCTGCCCCATTTTATAGATCAGGTTATTATCCTGTATGGCCCCCAAAGTCATTTGATAAGGATAGGAAATGGTAGAATCCAGCCGCATGCCTATCCCCCATTCGCCATCCATAGCCATTAACAACGGCACCCTGCTTATTTTTTGATAACGATTGATCAGGTTGGCCTGCCGCACGGGCCCGCCCTGAAAAAATACCAGGCCACCCACTTGCTGGCTTTTGATCACTTTGGCCACTGAGTCCTCGTAAGCTAACCCTTTATTGGTATGCGCACGCACAAAAAAAAGCTGCGCTACTTTTTGCCTGCGGCTTAGTTTTTTATATACAGAATCAACCCAATGTGCTTGACGGGCCTGTAATTGCGTATTTATTTCTTGCTGGGCAGAGGCCCTGAAAGCAAAGAAATTAATGATTATAAGTATAAAATACCTCAAATACTTTTGGGCTGGATGCATAAAAACCAAAAATAAATTAAAAAACATAAAAAAATGTAACCCTGCATTATTATACCCCGTATAAGCTCATATATCAATAATTAAAGAATATTAATTATTACAACTTTTTGAAAATCCGACAATTAAATACTCGTATTAAAACTATAAAATTTATAATACAATGAAAAAAATTATCGCCATAGCTACAATACTGTTAGTCGCAGGCTCTGTAAGCGCTCAAACATATTTCAATGGTGACCGTGCCGATTTTAATAGCTACTATCAACCAAAAATAGGTTTTGAAGTAAGCGCAGCTATATCAAATGCAATTAACTCATATAGCCCGGGTTACAGTACAAACAGCATAGCAGGTTTTAGCGCCGGTGTACATTTTGAGCTTCCGGTTATTTATCCTTTATCAATTGTTCCTGCGGTTTTATATTCACAAAAAGGATATTACGCAACTACACAGTCAGGTAACTTTACACAACGTTCTCAATATATTGATGTACCTGTATTAGCTAAATTTCATGCAGGCCCGGTAGTTAACTTTTTTGTTGGCCCTCAATTATCGTATATGCTGGCAACATCGAATGATTTTGGCGCCGGATTTTCAGAAGCATCGCGCAAAGCATATACCTATAATGGCAACAGCCTTCTTTTTGATGGTGTAGTGGGTGTTGGTTTTAATATCAACCACGTTGTAGATCTTCATGCAAGATATACTGTAGGCCTGCAAGGCACAAATGCAAACGGTAATAATATAATGCCTACTTACCGTACTCAAGCCTGGCAGGTTGGTTTTGGGTTTAACATTAACTAATACCCTTTAAAATTTTAACAGAAAAAGCCATCTGTAATATTACAGATGGCTTTTTCTGTTAAAATTTGCCTGCATTAAGTAAATAATAATATTTTTGCAGCACATCTAAACTAAAAAAATAAAAGCAGTCTAACCAATGGCTATACAGCTGTCCTGCTTTAATACCTATGCAAAATTTAATTAACCAGGCACCGCCTAAAAAAAATTACGATTTTATTGATTCTATACGATGCGTGGCCATGATGGCTATTGTGGCCGAGCATAGTGTAGGTTCGTATGTTTTTGCGCCCGGGTCAACCAAGTATTGGTGTTATATCAGCTTTATTCAGCTTACAAAATTCGGCACTATCGCATTTTTTTTATTGGCCGGTTTTTTAATCAGCGAAAATTTCACCAATTATACACCAACCCAATACCTCAGGCGCCGTGTATCAACAACATTCGGGCCATGGGTTTTTTGGTCGCTGGTATATGTTGTGGCTATGATCATTAATATTCATATCAAAGCCGGAATTTACCACGATAATGAATTTAACTTAGCCAATATACTCAACCAGGTAAAAATAGTTTATCTGTATACCAACTATTGGTTCATTATTAATTTCCTGGTTAGCATTACCATATTACTGGTTTTCAGGCGATACTTGTACTCGATATATTTTGGAGCAATACTATTGCTGTTTACTTTATTTTATACCATAAATATTCATTATGAGTGGATTGACCCCAGCCATACCACCGCTATATTGGGTTTTGTATTTTTCTTGTGGCTGGGCGCACAACTACGTAAAAATTGGGAACAGGTGGATAGCATAATGGTAAAAACCTCATGGTTAGCCATCATCGTTTTGTTGCTGTTAACTTTTGGGTTATCAGTTTATGAAATAAATGTTTTAAATAATATCAAAAGTATCGACCCTTTAAATACTTTAAGATTTAGCAGTGTTTTATTTTCATTGGTAGCTTTTGCCTTATTGCTTAAAGTAAAAACATTTGGATTTACTAAATATCTGCATCCCCGTCAAACCACTTATGGTATATATCTTATTCATTATATTATCATTAGCTTCGTGCTACCCCAGGTATTTATCCACCTCACCATTAATGATTCAGCTATACCGGTATTTTATCTTATTAAAGTGTTAACTATTATAGGTGTTTATTTACTTACCTATTTTATTGTGATTGGGATAAGCAGGTCGCCATTTAAAAAATTGATAGGGGTATAAAACAAAAAAACTGTTAAGCCTTAAGTTTAAGCCAGCGCTTAATTTTTTTTGTTACCGGGTTTTGTCTGCCCCTTCTTTGCTCCACATTAAAAAAATAATTTAACGTAAAAATATCCGCGCGCTTTTCTGGAAGTATGTATAACGGGTGCGTTATATCGTTAATTTCAGCCAATGGTATATTGGCAAATAAACTTGCAGTGTCGGTTGAGTGTGTCGCATTTTCTCCAAACCCTATATTACTTACCAAATTGTAATTCGGGATGACTGATAAGCTGTTATTAAAAAAATTGATCAGTCCCAGCTGATAATCCCAGGTGTCAATTTTTCCGGCTTTTACCTCTTTAAATATATGGTGCCAGCTCTCAACTATTAAAGGATCATCAAAAATATCAGCCAGTTTTTCTTTTACTTCGTTTTCTTTGTATTGGCTAAGTGTTACATCATAGTCCTTCCAAACCCGCTTCCAACTTGCCCATCCCCAAACATGGGTCATGTTAGAAAAATAATACGAACTATTGCCCCATATATGCCCTCGTTGCAGGTTACAGCCTGATATATGTCTTATCCGGGTATCCAAACGGTATTTATCCAAAAGCTCATCGCAAAACCTGAAAAAGCTGTGCGAAGGCAAACAATCATCCTCTAATATAATCCCCTCCTCCTCATTATCAAAAAACCAGTTGATGGCTGATGATACCGCCTGTTTGCAGCCCATGTTTTTCTCTCTGAACAATGTTTTTACCTCACAATCCCAATCAATTTGTTGGGCAATTTTTCTTGTTTGCTCGCAAAGTTCCGATTCTTGAGGGTAGCTATCCCTGGGGCCATCGGCGGCTATATATAAACGGGCGGGGCGGGCAGTTTTTATTTGCGCAAATACTTTAGCCGTGGTATCGGGCCGGTTAAATATGATGAATAATACGGCCGATTTGGTTTGATAATGCTGATGCCCTATGCCCATGCTGCAAATTTGCTTATTTATACCTGCATTTTAATAATTATATATTAATAACCACAACGATATTCCAAAACCGCAACGCAAAATTATTTTACTATAATTGCATTATGGGACTTAATTTCATAAAAAGGATACGGCAGGTACGCGATTTGCTTAATGTGGTAATCAGCCAAAAAAATAATGAAAAAGGCATACAGGTAGCCCAATTTTTAGCCGAGCATTTGTATAATAATCCCAAATACGCCAACTCAAAAAGATTGAATAAAGCCGAATACCAGGTGTTTTCGCAAAACGGCGAGGATGGTATTATACAGGAGATTTTTAACCGTATTGGCACCACCAATAAATATTTTGTTGAATTTGGGGTAGAAAACGGATTAGAGTGCAATTCTACCAATTTGCTGTACAAACAATGGAGTGGTTTATGGATAGAAGGTAGCCCTGATTATTCCCGGCAGATCAATGAACGTTTCAGCGACCTTATAAGTAAAGGACAGTTAAAAATAAAGAACGCGTTTATAAATGCTGAAAATATTGAATCGCTGTTCAAAAGTGCCGATGTTCCTGCTGAACCGGATATACTGTCGATAGATATTGATTACAACGATTATTATGTGTGGAAAGCGATAACTAATTATAGTCCGCGATTATTGATCATTGAGTATAACTCCATGTTCAGGCCCGATACGCATTTTGTGGTGCCTTATAATGCTGAACGTACCTGGGACAGAACCAGCTATTTTGGCGCTTCGCTATTGGCTTTACAACAACTGGGCGATGAAAAAGGCTATTGCCTGGTAGGTTGTTCGTTTATGGGCAGCAACGCGTTTTTTGTGCGGAAGGATTTGGTAGGCGATCATTTTGAGGCGCCATATACTGCCGAAAATCATTACGAGCCTAATCGTGATTATTTATACTACACTAATGGTCATCCAAGAAATCACCGCCCTTAATTTCACCCAACCCTTCCCGGTAAGGAGGCTTTAAGAGCGGTTTTTATTATTAACAAAAAAATTAAAAAGTCTCCCCTACCGGGGGAGATTTAGAGGGGGCTTATGCAAAGCAAAATAACCGGCGGCAACACAACTTTATTATTTACAGCCAAAGTGCTGAATAAGCATAATGTAAAGTTTTATCGTTGTAATGATACCGGCTTTATACAAACCGAAGAGCCTTACTGGTTGCAGGAGGCTTATTCATCGGCCATAACAAAGCTGGATGTGGGGCTGGTTTACCGCAATATTAATTTAGCCGATACCGTAAGCAAATTGCTGGTAAAAAACTTTGATGTTAAAGGCACTTTTTTAGACTATGCCGGTGGATACGGCCTTTTTACCCGCCTGATGCGTGATAAAGGGTTTAACTTTTACCATACCGATAAATTTTGCCAGAATTTATTTGCCGAATATTTTGAGCTGAACGATTTGCCGCCAGGTACTCGGTTTGAACTGCTTACTGCCTTTGAAGTGTTTGAGCATTTAACTAACCCTATTGCCGAAATAAAGCAAATGCTTCAATTTTCATACAACCTGCTTTTTAGTACAGAACTACAGCCAAAAAAGACTGACCGGGTTGATGATTGGTCCTATTTCTCAACCGAAACCGGTCAGCATGTTGCATTTTATAATGAAGCTTCTTTAAAAGCTATTGCAGATCAATTAGGTTATCAGTTTTATACTGACGGGCGTTTCCTGCATTTGTTTACTCAAAAAGTTTTTGATCATAATCCCCTAACTCCCGTTAAGGATAGTCTATTGTTGCGCAAAGCAAAAAAATATGTTAAAAAACAAGAGAAAAAATTGGACATGCCCGATAGCCTGCTCATGAGCGATTGGAAATTTATTAAGGACAAGTTGAACCATGATGAAACTGATGGCTCAGCCGGTTAATCCAGTCCAAAAGTTTGCATATCGATCAACCTTTTGTATACTCCATTATGATTGATGAGTTCAAGGTGGGTTCCCTGCTCTGCAATTTTACCATTTTCCAATACCACAATCATATCGGCGTTTTGAATAGTGCTTAAACGGTGGGCTATAATTAACGAAGTACGGTTCTT
>Ga0206923_1179_pt1 | contig 12604 bp, 8 predicted proteins | sample Alteio_BWOrgHeat_64_FD_152961 | JGI IMG/M metagenome (GOLD analysis project Ga0206923, IMG submission 152961) | Enriched cells from forest soil in Barre Woods Harvard Forest LTER site, Petersham, Massachusetts, United States -... | ecosystem: Environmental > Terrestrial > Soil > Temperate forest > O...
CTTGTTAATTAGTTGTTAAACCGGCCAAAAGACCATGTTTGGGAAACAAAACTGCGGGGCAAGGACAAGCTGGTTTTTACTACCAGATTATGGCGTAAATCTCTTTGAAATGGTGTAGAACCTGCATTCTACGTTTGGGGCACAGGAATCCAGCCTGGGAATTAATCCCGCTGGATAGCCCTCATTTGTTAATGAACTTTTTTTGTCGCTAACTTGCCGCCCCAATTATGCCTATGAAAGACCTTGACAAAACCGATAGGAGAATATTAAAATTGCTGGAGCAAGATAGCACGCTGACTCATAAAGAGATTGCATTCCGGCTCCACAAAACTGTGAATCCTATCCATGTGCGGTTCAGGAATTTGGAGAAGGCTAGTTATATCAAAAGGTACCGGGCGGAAGTTGATCATAACTCATCGGCAAGGGTTTGATCTGTTATACCCAAATACATTTGAAACAGCATTCCAAAGAAAGTGTTCATGCTTACAAGGAAGAAGTAGTAAAGGTATCGGAGGTAATGGAATGCTATCATCTGACCGGCCCTTTCGACTTTTTGCTGCGAATTGCTTGCCGGGACATCTACGAATACAACCTGATCCTGAACGATAAGTTATCAGCCTTGCCCGATGTTGGAACGCTCGAACAATTCCGTATATGCAAGCTGTTCACCTTGCTTTAGCAAAGCAAGCAATTCACGATCCGGATGGGATTGAAACGCTGTCATGACCAAGGGTTTAACGGTTAAGGTTATGCAAATAAAAAATCAATGTTAATAATTAATTTCTGATTAATCCAGGCAGCACAAAGGTCTTTTTAATAAAAGAACCTAAACACTAAGTCATTTAGCTGAACTTACGGCCGTTTCTGAAAGCGCAGGTGCATCATTTCGCCGCTGTTCAACTCGAAACCGGTAATTTGGCCTTTTCTATCGCGCCGGATGTGCACGTGGTCGAGTTCGCTGTCCGGACTCATCAGGTCATCGGTGCCTAATAGCGTTACTTTGGTATCGGGATAAATGCTGCTGGTCCAGTAAAGCCGGCCGTCTTTGACAACCAGGCCATAACTGCAGCCCATTTCGGGGCAATCGTAATTGCCAGTGTAGGCCGCGAGTTGCTTTTCTGTGAAGGTTGTTGCCGGACATTGCAACAAGTGCATCGGTTCGTCCAGTACAGGGCTATAGAGGTCGGTGGCGTGGTTATGGAATACATAGCTCACCGCGGGGTTGGCAAAGATTTTAAAAGTGTCCCTGCCGGCGGGCTGCATTAGGGTTTTGCCGTTTAACCAGAAGCGGCCGTCACGAACGGTGAATTGCAAGTGGTAACCGTTTTCGGCGATATAGTCGCCGGCTAAGGATTTGGTGTTTTCAGGCGAGGGTAGGTTGGCCAGTATCGAATCCCGTTTGACCGCGGGGCTTGCGGCGGCGGGTTTTCGCTGGTCAGGAACGAATAAAGCGGCCAGGTCATCTACCTTTTGATATAGCGAGCCGTCTCCGCCATTACCGAGGAGGATAAATCCGGTCTCGAGTTCGGGGTAAACGACCAGGATGGTGCGGTAACCGGCAAGGCTTCCGTTGTGAATGTAGCGTTTCCAGCCGTGGTAATGCTCGCTGTTGATGCCCATGGCGTAGGTAATGGTTTTGCCACTGTTTAGCTTTCCCTGGATAGTCATCAGCCGGATCACTGCGCTGTCTGCCGGGTCATAATAATGCATGGCCCAGCGAGCCAAGTCATCCATATTGCTGTATAGGCCGCCGTCACCGACGCCGCCGGTTTGCTGCGGGCTGTTCCTACCGTTTTCGTAGGACATGGCGCGATTTGGGATCACTTCGCGGGGGTCGCTGATAAAACGGCTGCTGGTCATATGCAACGGCTTAAAAATATGTTCGGCCGTAAAACTTTCAAAGGATTCGCCGCTTACGACACGGACGATCTCGGCGAGCAACAAATAGTTAGTATTGGAATAGGAAAATTTACTGCCCGGTTCAAAGTTGAGTGTACGCTCGCGGGCGATGAGCGACAGCGCCTGTTGCTCATCTAGTATGCCGCTGGCGGGCCGCCCGGCGATGGCGGCAAGGTTAATAAAGTCACGCAGCCCGCTGGTATGATTAAGCAGGTTTTGGATTGTGATGGGTTTGCCAAAGTCAGCTAACCAGGGTAAATAGCGGTGCACGTCGTCACCGAGTTTCAATTTGCCCTCTGAAACCAGCAGCGCGATACCGTAGCCGGTAAATTGCTTGGAAACCGAACACATATAATAGATACTTTCCGGGGTGTTAGGCGCAGGGTGTTCCAGATCAGCGGCGCCGAATCCCTTAGCATAGATCAGCGAATCGTGCCGGACGATGCCGACCACGCAGCCGGGTTTGGACGGGTCCGCCCATTTACTAAACAAACGGGTGATCTGATCAGCGCTTTGTGCACGGCAGGTTACTACAATCAAACAGGTTAAAAAGATCAGCCAAAAGTATTTCATGCGTACAAGACAACCGCCATTTGCAAAACGTTACAACAAGATCAGGAAAAACAGCGCCCCAGTATAATGCGCAGGGTTTAAGGGCGCCGCTGATGCGGTTTGACACAGTGTGTTCAGAAATGTCGAGTTCGCCGGCGTCCGGCGTTCAGACTTTCAAAAAACGTACCATCCACACAAGCGGCTGAAGAAAATAATTCAGTTTGGCTTCAATATTGCATGCTGTTGGTTATGGAAAAAGAACAAAACCACCCAGTCGGAAGAAAAGCCTGCAATCGGCGAGTCGAATAGCGCAGTAAAAGAACAGTCATTGACAATTATTTATTTTTCTTATTTGCTTCCATAAGTTTAATAATATCATCGTATTTATAATATAATGTACCTCCAACTTTTGTATAAGACAAAATGCCGTTTACTCTAAGGCTCTGCAAGGTGCCGCTTGAAATTTTCAACATGTTTTTTACCTGGTAACTTTTTAGCCATTTAGCGGGCTCACTGGCTTTGTTTCCGATTAAACCCTTTAAATCTTGCAATAATTTGTCCCGGAATTCATCGAGGTCTTCTTTAGTTATAATTTGTGCTGCCATATTAATTCGATAATCGGCAATAATAAAAGTCAGGAGCAATCTTGATTAACAAGTTCAATAACTTGGTATAGATTTTTTACATAAAAAACTTTCTTCAAGCCTCGATAATTTTTAGAATTTGTGCTAATTTTATTTATTCAAAATTGATTGATTTTGCGTGTTTTTCGGGTAAAAGGGTCTTAAAAGAGACCTATATCAAATAAACCTCATATTCGGCTGGTTTTTAGGTGATTTAGCAATCAAGTTCGAATCCCTCCGGCTCCACTTATATACAAAATGCCGCCCTGCAAAGGGTGGCATTTTGTATTTTTCAGCAGCAAAAACACGTTCGCCATTTAGCTGTTCGTTTTTTTGGAGACGAACACTGCGAACACACCCGAACAGTACCCGAACACACCTAAACAATAGCGAACACACCCGAACATGCCCGAACAGTACCCGAACGGTTACATGGTTGTTAATCAACAGTATATGCTGTGAATTTCGGCACGAACCAATTACGGGTGTTTTTTGCCGCGAATAAGCTTAGGATGCTATGCTATACTGGCCGAAGTTAACGCAGCGTAACTTGCGAAGCACCAAAGGAAGAATGTGCAGGCAAACTGTTGGCCTTCTTTTCTATTATTTAACAAGAACTAAACACATAGAGGCTATATTTTGATATGTTATATTTCAAATTGAGTATAAAGTTCATTAAACGATATTTGTAATTACCAATTCTGCATAATTTCCCCTTTTCGCATTTCTTCCGCCTATCAAACTTGCCCTGTCTAAACGTAATATCTGATCGCTTTCCTTTGTAAAAATATCTTCAATTTGATGGTGGGCTGCATTGGTAAGTATGTAGTAGGCACCCTTTTCCTTAATCTTATCGATATAATTAGAAAGTGCAAATTGTGAATCCAAATCAAAAAGGCTCTTATTATATTTAATGAACCCATTATTGTTGTGAGTAACAGTATAGGGAGGATCTAAAAAAACCAAGTCGTTTTCCTTAACATTAGCTATACTATCCCTAAAATCCGTATTTGTAAGATCTGCATTTTTTAGTCCAACGCTTGCTCTGCGTAATATATCTGGTTCAAAAAAATCTTTTTTTCTGTACCCAAACGGCACGTTATAAATGCCCTTTAAATTAACTCTGTAAATTCCGTTAAATGATGTTTGATTAAGATAGATAAAATGAGCGGCTTTTTTGGGTTTGCTATCATACTGCTGATGCCGAACTTCATAATAAAATTCAGTTGTGTTCTCGAATCTAGATAATTCGTCAATTACCTGTTCAACATTGTTTTTAACTTCTACGTATGTTTCAATTAAGTCCTTATTAAGATCCGATAAAAAGGATTTTTTAGGGTTTAAATAAAAAAAAATGGATGCCCCACCTAAAAATGGCTCATGATAATTTGTAAAACCATTTTTTGGCAAATATTTTGGCAGATGTTTAACTAACCAGTTTTTCCCTCCGGCCCACCTTAGAAAAGGCTTGGTGATAGACTTTGTTTGCTCCATGTTATAATCCCAGTCCCCAAAAACAGACCCTTTGAAATTGTTTTAAATTGTGTAGATCGGGGTAACTCAAAATATTGGCTTCGTAAACACTTGTGATTGATGCTTTATCCGCTTCAATACTATTTACAGATTCTTGAACATCTACATATAAATCCGTTGTATCTATACCAGACGGTTTACTGCCCAATATGCCAATTTTCGTAGCAATGTCTTCCCACCAGAATTTTAAGTTTTCCATTTTTACACCACTATCTTCCATTAACAAGTTGGCAGCACCTGTAGAAAATCGCAATAAAAGAAAGGCTCTACAAATCATTGGTAGCGGATCGGTCATGTTTAATCTATGATTGTGCAAATCCCGCGATGCCTCAATAATTATAATGTGATCGTCTGGCGCTACTTCTCTTAGCAGAAATTCGAAAAGCTGTTGCTTAATAGGTTCGCCTATTTGATTAAAAACATCTGTAAGCCAAACCTTGTACTCAGGCTCTGATGGGGCTTTACCAGTAGCTTTTGTAAATAATCCTTCAAATGCTAATCTTGATAAGTGCATATCAAGATCTGGAAATCTGTTAGCTGTTTGAGGCTCGAGTCCTTTCCAAATCTTTAATAATTTATCAATTGCCGAAGAAAGATCAACCGGATTTAACGTAAAATGGGGATTATACGAGTTTTCATTTCTTAGTCCCTGATCTGCCTTTAAACGCAAATCAATACTCCAATTGGAGAACCAATCTTTAATTAAAGACCCAGCATAAGCACCCGTTGCAGATCTTCCAGTAGCAATAATCCAATCTTTTAGGTTGTAACTATTAAGCTGAATTGTTCTAAATATATTTTCTTTGCGTAAACGGCTGTTAGCCCAGTCGTTGATGAGATCATCTGCTATTTTATGTGTTGGTCCATGAAATAGTTGAGGGTTTTGGTTACGATCATAATACATGTGCTTTTGATTAAAGATGCCAATTCCCTCTGAAGCCATTATCCCCATAACTGATCGTAATTCGGCATAATAAGCAAAATGGATACAGCTAGAAATATCACCATTTAATAAGGCCTCGATAGATCTACTAAAAAAATTCCAGCCATCAAACGAGTGCGATATTGCTGACAGGCCGATATATTCTGACATGTCCGGATGTCTAATATTATTAGGTTGTACTTCAATGTCTGCTAAATTAGTGTTAAAGCCTAAGTAACGATTTGCAGGATTAATAAACACATCATTTACGAAACGAGATGTATCACTAAGGTTTAACGCGATCAACAACCTTGTGTTGGACGCATTTGCTATTGCGTCACTCGGCAGCATAACCTAAATCTATAATTATCTCATTTGCTGTATTTCTGATTTGCTCATTTTGTGATTGATTCAGTTGTTGTAGTAGTTGTGTTCTCAATTCTTTGTACCCACTACTGCCCTTGAAAACCATTTGGCGTCGCCTTTCCATCGCAGAAAGTCCAGGTTCGGAAGAAACGCGCCAATCAAATTTTGCTAACTCTGTACAAATAGTAATCATTATTTCCGCAAGGTTAGACGCTTTCAAATCAGTAACCATAGACTGAAGGTCGGCTGGATCGATCCGATCTTCCTTTATTTCCTCGTTATCTATCGTCCATTTTATATTTCTAAGATCGACACTAGACGATAACTTGTAAATCATGTCGTTTATGATGTGCAAAAAGCCACGTACACCTTGATCGGTACTTATTAAACTGTATTTGCTAAAGAATGCTTGATCGTTGAAATTACCATCTAAAATCTCTTCATGTGCCCGTAGACTATCTGACCATTGATTATGAACATTATGTACTGTATCATACATAATCTCCCATATGTAAACAATAAAGGCTGCTTGTTGAGTACGATTCCAGCTCAGGGGTGAATTATACTCGTCAGTCAGTTTTGCTCCAAACAATCCACCTAAACCCTTATTATTCGTTGTTTTAATGAAAGTTGCAATTAGGTTTCTAATAAAGGCTGCTTGACTGATATTTGGTACAGTCCGGCCTTCTCCGATTGATTTTGCTGTATCACCAAGCATATTAATCCGATCTTTCCAAGGACTATTATCGTATGACCAAAGTACTTCGATGATTTCTTGTGCACGGATCTCTTTGTAAACGAAGGCAGTATTGGGTGCTCTTTCTAACCATTCCTGAATTCGGAGTAACGGATACAAATCGTACGCTAAACTTCGATTTATTTTTTTTGGCTTGACGTTTATCGTATAAAACAAATATGCTTGCCAAGTAATATCTAAATTATAAAACGCAACTACTGGAAATTCAAATTCATCTGAAATATTATCAGCCACGTTAAACGCCCACAAACGATGTTGTCCATCTATTATTTCTATTGGCGGGACGTCTGGATTCCAGTTATCAGCATTTACGGATTCAGGTAATTCCAAACTAACGATACCTTCTTTTTCAGAAAACGAAATTGTATCCTCATCTTTTAAAGCATGCTTGCCTCGTATTTCACCCTTTTTTAGAATATTAGCAACGATCGCTGTCGGTAACCATCCCGGCATTTTGAGATCGTTTAATTTTTCTATTGCCTGATCAGTTTTCGCATAATGGGATAACGGATAACCTAATTTGACATACCTATTAATTTCCTCGGATCTTTCAGGGTCGTGTTTTCGCTGAACACCTATTTCGACGTCTCGATTTTCATCTGCTTTCCGATGATAGACTTTAGACAGTTTCTTTAAAAGCCCTGCTTTAATTGTAAACATTAAGAAATAAGGTTCAGGCTTCCGTCTATTTTCATTTTCGTTACCGAACTCTACGGTGTCCCATGCAGATAACCATTGATTTACTTTTAATGCCGGGATTGTCAAGTTACTTGCCATAATTGTGGTTTAGTATAGCAAATTAAATCATTTAGATAGATAATTAATAATTTATTAATCTAAAGAACTCGTCTATTTGCAATAAATCTGAATTGGAATTGGTGAGTAAAGTTAGATTACACAAAAGTTTATATTTAAGCAATTATCGGACAATCGAAGTTTGTGAAGTCAAATTAACTCATCAAAAAAGCCCCTCATTTGCATGAGAGGCCCCAATTTAACCTTAACTTACTACTATTTAAAATCCGCTATCGTTTAAGGCGAACGTATTTTTCCTGCTTTGCCATTTGCCACGGGTAAAATCCGGGAACTCCTGCGGCGCATTGCCTTCTTTTAATGATTTTGTGGAAAGCGGCGTTATCACACTCATGGTAACAGAGTCATAAACATCAATAGGGGTTTGTCGTTTTTGTTTAACAGACTCAACAAAGGCGTTAAACACAAACCAGTCCATACCACCGTGCCCTGCCCCTTCGGCAAACTTTTCATATTTTTTCCAAAGCGGGTGGTCGTACTTATCAAACCAGGTTTGTGCCGGGTCCCAGGTATCATCCTCCTTTGCTTTATGGTCAATGTAAACGCTATTGGCTACATCCATCCACAGGCCTTTTGTGCCCTGTACCCTAAAACCTAAGGAATATGGCCTTGGCAGGTGGGTATCATGGCTAAGCAACACGGTTTCGCCATTTGCACAGTTGAGCATGGTGGTGGTCACATCGCCATTTTTATAGTTGATCTTTGCGTTTTTATTGCCCGGCGACAGCTCTTCAACATAGGCAGACAAGCCCCTGGCTTTTGAACTGAACGAAACCAGGTTTGTAAACCGGTTACCGGCATTGATATTGGCATAGTGCATACAAGGGCCGGCACCGTGGGTCGGGTAAATATCACCGTCGACATCTATATTAAACTGCGTGCGCCACTGGGCCTCGCTTATGGCATTAGGGCCAAACTCTACCCCGCCGCCATAATATTGTTTACCGTTATTAAACAATACACCGCGCAGGTTATGCTGGTAACCGCCTTCAAGGTGCACAATCTCGCCAAACAGGTCCTGCCGGGCCATATTCAGGGCAGCCATTACATCCCTGCGATAGCACACGTTTTCGAGGGTCATATAAGGCATCCCGGTTTTCTCCGAAGTATTCACTATATCCCAATGATCTTCTACCGTAAGCCCTGCAATAACCTCGCAGCCTACATATTTTCCGGCCTTCATGGCATCAATTGCCTGGGGGTGATGAAATTGCCATGGGGTTGCTATAATTACCGCATCTATATCTTTCCGGTCGAGCAATTGTTTGTAGGCATCTAACCCGCCGGTATATTCTTTTATGGGCGCATGGCCTTTCTTGGCCACAAACTCCCGGAATACCTTTAATGAGCTTTCCTGTATATCGCATACAGCTACAATTTCAACATCATCGCGCAGCAAACCTTCGGTTACATGGTTCATGCCCCGTGCGCCTACCCCTATATAGCCCAGCTTTATTTTTTGGGTTGCAGATGCGAATAAACTGCCCGACGGGAGTATGGTAAAACCGGCAGCAGCTATAGCGCCGGTCTTTAAAAATGTTCTTCTTTCCATTTTCAGTATATATAATTGTTCATCATTCGTTTAAAGCGATGATTGTATTTAATTTGATATTTAAAACTTATCCGGCTGTTTGTTTATGACCCGAAACAGCGTAATAACAGATATAAGCATAACAAGGCACCACGCTGCATAAAAATGCCAGTTGCGTTGGTAGTGATTTTGCCAATGCAGCATAAACCTGCGGCAATATAGCCCCACCTGCTATCCCCATTACCAGCAATGCCGAACCCAGCTTGGTATATTTTCCCAGGCCTTTTATAGCAAGCGGAAAAATGGCAGGCCACATCAGCGAGTTAGCCAGCCCAAGCAGCGCAATAAACATAATGCTGACATAACCCTGGGTAGAATAAGCCGCTATGCTAAAAATAATACCTACAATAGCTGAGATCATTAACGCTTTTTCCTGGCTGATGATTTTAGGGATAGTGGCAACACCGATGATATAACCTATAACCATTGAAGCCAGCGTATATGATGTAAATATTTTGGTTTGATCAAGGCTCATGCCCATTGATTTGCCATAGGTACCAATTACATCACCAGCCATCACCTCGACACCTACATACAAAAACATACATATTACGCCCAGGGTAAGGTTGCGGTATTTAAATACACTGCTTTTTGCGGCAACCACTGCCCCATCTTCGTTTACATGGTCTTGCTCGGTATTAATTTCGGGTAATGATGAATACCTGATGAACAATGCCAGTGCAATTAACACAACAGCAATAATGATGTATGGCAGAACCACACGCATGGCCAGTTCATTTAACAAAGTTTCCCGCTGCACCTCATCTTGTATCAGCTTCAATTGGTTTTCAATACCTTGCGCACCTTTTAACACCAATGCGCTTAATATTAAGGGGCTAAGTGCGCCGGCGGCTTTATTACAGATACCCATTATGCTTATACGTTTTGCCGCGCTTTCAATTGGGCCAACAATAGCGATGTAGGGGTTTGATGCTGTTTGAAGCAATGACAAACCCATACCCTGTATAAATAACCCTATCAAAAACAATGGAAACGCCCGCATGTTGGCCGCAGGGATAAATATGATTGCCCCTAATGCCATAACGAACAAACCAAGCGACATCCCATTTTTGAAACCTGTTAGCTTTAGAATGTGTGATGATGGTATCGACAAAAAGAAATAAGCTATATAAAAGGCAAAAGTTACCAGTAATGCCTGCGATGTATTAAGCTGACAAGCTAACTGCAGAAATGGAATGAGCGTACCGTTGAGCCAGGTAACAAACCCAAAAACAAAGAAAAGCGAACCAATAATTACAATTGGGTTTACTGTTTTTTTAACCTGTTGAGCCATAATTTGGGGCATAGTTATCCTAATTATTATGATAATATGAGGGGTAATAAACCCACAACAGCAAATAATTGCATGATGTGGGCTATGTTATAGCATTATAATTTTATTGGCAGGAATGCCGATGTAGCCGAGTTATTAGATGGGATTGACCCTAACTGTGCGTAGCCTGATGTACTTTCAACAATACATACATTCACCGCGCCTTTTAAAGTACCAAGTTTTGATTTGCTGAGCGAAAACTCAATAACGTTTTTACCGCTTACAGATTTAATTGCCGAGTAATGTAATACATCTGCAATGTCAAATACCGGCGAGAATGAGAAACTTACAGGGTCGCCGCTGTGTACATATAAACTTCCCCAGCCGCCAACTAAACTGCCTTCAAACAGGTATTCAGCACCTGCACCTGCAGGGTATTGGCCGGTGATGAAACCGGTATTAGGGTTATTATCAGAATCAATATACATGTCAATTATTGCAAATTGCATATCAGGCGTACCTTCCAGATAAAAATTAATATCAGTTGGCGAGGCAAAAGTTTTAACTGCAAGTAACGTACCGCCGTTTACCAGGTCTGTGTTGGTATAAGCATAATCAACATACTGCCAGTCGGTAAAATCGCCATCTATCTTAATATTAGGGCCAATGATACTAACTGTGTCGGTAAATGTGCTCACAGTCGAGCCATTTTTAGCAGTTAAGGTAACCAGGAAATCGCCTTTACTCTTAAATACATGCTGCGGCGATTTTTTCTCTGATGTTTGATTACTGCCATCTCCAAAATCCCAGCTGTACGATGTCGCATTTCTGGAAAAATTGGTAAAATTCACGTTAAAGCCATCGGCAACGTAACTAAAAACAGCTTTAGTACCACCGCCCTTATCACTTTTTTTACATGCGTTTAGGCTTAGCATAATTAATGCTGTGCAAGCCAGGTATATAATATTCTTTTTCATTGTTTTAATATTTTAAAGATTACATAATTTTTAAAGTAGTTTTCAAATCATTCATTCCGCCATTATCCTCAACCCAGGTATCCTTGTTAGCCAGCCTGATGGCATATTCTACCCTACCCTTTAAGCCGGCTGCCTGGTCTGCAATACGGATGTAAAGTGCGTACGTACCTGCGGGGATACCGCTCAGGCTAACAGACTCATCAAGCTTAACAGTAGCTGTAGGTTTTACCCCGCGGATGTCATAAGTAAGCGGCGATTCATAGTAAGTACCGGTACTGGTATTTTTGAATATAATACTGGTAGTTTTTTTATTATAAACCGGCGCATAACCTACGTTAGTAATATTTATACCCAGTTTTAAACTACCGTCTACAGTTGCCTGTGCAGGCAATACAGCATTAACCAATGCCAGCCTGTAACCCAGGTTCCTTATAAACTCATCAAAACATCCCGATGTTCTCCAAACACTAAGTGTCGGCTGATAATAATCAAGGTTAAGATAGGTCCATCTTAGCAACGCCATTTGGGTACGTGCCTGGTCGCAACTGGTTGAATAGCCCCCAAGCGGAGGGCAGGTTTCGCCACCTACCGGAACATACAAAGCTTCGTCACTAATGTATTGCTTTTCAACAGGAGCGTTTACATATGTACCGTAATCATCATCGCTTGACAGGAAACAGTCATTGTGCTGCCCCACCCTTGCAATATCAGACCCTGAAAAACCCTGAGAAGCCGTAAGCGCTACCGCTGTACCAAACACCTGCTGTTTTTGCAAAGGCGTACGTACCTGTACCATGATCTCTTTTGGCACTACACTTAACAATTTTAAAAGTATAGTTTTCTCGTTGTCAGGAGTAGCCAGTCCATTGGTAGAATCATGCCATTCGCCGTAGTCGCCAATGAAACCAGCCTGCACAAATGCTATCACATCTTTATTAGCCTCAAAAATGGCTTTTAGCTGGTCCATGTGCTGTTCAACTATAGCAAGTGGCGCGTCCGTATCGGTTTCGGTGTAAGCGAACCGTACAACGCCTTTAAGGCCTGCATTGCGGATAGTATTCAGATCGGTTTGGATAAAATCAAGGTAGGTTTTATCAATTGCTTTGTTTTTGTAGTCTGATAAGTAAAAAACCCTAACTATAAGCGTTGTATTTTGATTGACGCGGAAGGTATTTAATGATACCGGATCCAAGGGCGTATTGGTGGTGTATGTTTTTGTAAACCCGCGTTCCGGATTTGGAAATATATCTGTTGACAGGTCGAACTTAACACCGTCATCAGGTTTGGTTATCGGGGTT
>Ga0206923_1180_pt1 | contig 12566 bp, 10 predicted proteins | sample Alteio_BWOrgHeat_64_FD_152961 | JGI IMG/M metagenome (GOLD analysis project Ga0206923, IMG submission 152961) | Enriched cells from forest soil in Barre Woods Harvard Forest LTER site, Petersham, Massachusetts, United States -... | ecosystem: Environmental > Terrestrial > Soil > Temperate forest >...
AATACTTGCCCCGGCTAGTGCCCCGGCTAAACTGCGGCAAATTAAACCGGCCGGTTTAATACGGTCGGGCGCTGTTGGTAATTTGTCGCCAATCACTTCAGTGAGCGAAAGCAGCATTAATGCATCAGCCACTTGTTTTGACTGCATAAATTTCAGAGGTGAACCGGCAAGATTTTTTGATTGATGATGGCTAAGTATGTAGCTGGTAATTGCCGGGGCAGAAGTTGTACGCATGCCCGCCAAAGTACCTGTGCCTACCACCTGCCAAAATGGATGGGTTATTTTTAATTTACGCTGCATAATTAAATAACGGCTTTCATTTTCTCTTTTTGTTTAGGCAACCATGATTCCGGTATCTCAGGTTTTATTGGGAAGCCATAAGTAGGGTTGCCTTCGGCTCTTACGTCATTTGAATCAAAATGCTTTATTTCGCCCTTTTCTAAACGCACCACCCAGCATGAATTTACGCTCATGCCATAATCCATAATAAAATAAGCCAGACCTTTCCCAAGTGGTGTATACACCACTATTTGCGGGTTGAGTTGTAAAATATTCATAGTAATGTTTTTAACATAGATGATTTTATTAACTCAATAATTATTCCTGAATACTAAAGTGGATTTATATAGCTGTAGTTTTAAAAAAACAAAAAAACGATGCATAAAAAAAGAGCCATCCTGAAAATTAGGATGGCTCTTAAACTATACACTTAAAGATTATGCGGTAGCAGCTTGGTCTGCAAGGCGCCTCTTTTCTCTTCTTTCCTTTATGCCCTCTTTTAATTTATAACGCAACAGATACATACATGGTACCAGTATCAATGTAATAATGGTGGCGAATCCTAAACCAAATATCATAGTCCATGATAATGGGCCCCAAAATGCTACGTTGTCACCACCAAAGTAAATGTGCGGCTTAAAGTGGGTAAACAGTCCGGCAAAGTCAATGTTGAAACCAACTGCCAACGGTATCAAACCTAATATAGCAGCTGTTGCTGTTAACAACACAGGGGTCATACGTGTGCGGGCTGCCTCTACAACAGCGTCATGTATGTTTAATCCTTGCTCCAGTAACATATCACTGAACTCAACCAGTAATATACCGTTCCGGACAACGACACCCGCAAGGGCAATGATACCTACACCGGTCATTACGATAGATATAGTCATCTTAAATATACCAATTCCCAGGAATACACCGATAATGCTGAACAATATTTCACTCAATATAATTAATGTTTTTCCTGTTGAATTAAAGAGTGCCATCAATATAACCAATATTAAACCTAACGAGGTCATCAAGGCAGTACCGAGGAAAGTAGCTGCTTCCACCTGGTCTTCCTGGCCACCACCCATACGTATGCTCACGCCATCAGGGGTGTGGAATGTTTTAATAGCCTGTGTTATCGCGGCATTCACATCGTTAGCATTATAAGCCTTCAATACGTTTGAACCAAGGGTTACCACACGACGCGATTGCTTGTGCTTTATGTTAGCGTAAGTATTAGTATACCTTACATCAGTAAAGGCTGATATTGGCACCTGCCTGATCTGGCCGCCCATTGCAATATCCCTGAAAGTAATTTTGAAATTTCGCAAAGCGTCAATATCATTCCGCTGCTCTTCGTTCGCGCGAACATTTATTTCATAATTATCCTCTTTTGTATTACGGTAATCTGCTGCTTTCGCACCATAGATAGATGTAATTAATGCAGAGTTGATCTGCGAGGTATTTACCCCTTCACGATTTGCGCGTTCGCGGTTAACATCAAATACAATCTCAGGTTTATCAGCTTGCACATCGGGTACTAACTCCTCAATACCGGCTATGCCTTGTTTGTTAATATGGTCTTTTAACCTGCTGGCTGTTCTAACCAGTGTATCAATGTTATCACCAATGATCTCGATACTCACATCTTTTTGTTGAGGCGGACCACTTTGCTCCTGCGCAACAGCTATTTTCGCCCCCGGAACACCTTGTACCGATGTACGGATGCGTTCCATTATATCTTTGGTGTGTTTACCATTACGCTTGCCAAATTCAACAAATGCTACAGTAATTTTCCCTTTGTTATAATAAGTACCCTGGTCTTCGTCTGATGGGTCAGTTACCCCTACCGAAACGTTCGATATGATTGAGGTAACAACATCTTTGTCCGGCTCAACTACTTTGGCTACTTTCTTTTCCAATTGTTCAACCACACCATTGGTATAAGCCTGGTCGGTACCGATAGGCATAGTTACATACACGTAAACAAAGTTAGGGTCTGATTCCGGGAAGAATTCTACCTTAGGGGCACGGATCACCGTAATTACCAAGCTCAGTACCAGCAATCCAATTGTGCCGAATAAAATTGTCCAAGGCCGTTTTACCGCACGTTCAAGCCAGCGGGCATACCATGTCTGGAACCGTGGCCAGAAGTTTTTCTGGAACCTGTCGATTATCTTTAATAAGAAGAAATGGTTAAGCAGGTAAAGTAAAATGATAATCACCATAAAGTTACCTACGCCGAAATTTATAAGATAACCAACAATGGTAAATCCTCCCAGCCAAATCATCGCGCGCCTGGTTTTCCTGTCGAACTTAGGATTATCATGCTCACCTTCATGGTGCGGTTTCATAAAATCAACCGCAAAAACCGGGTTCATGATATAAGCAACAACAAGAGAAGCCAATAGCGTTATGATAAGCGTTATAGGCAGGAAGAACATGAAGTGGCCTATCAAACTATTCCAGAAAGCCAGCGGGATAAATGGTGCAAGCGTTGTCATGGTACCTGAAAATACAGGCATGAATACTTCGCCCGCAGCTATCTTGGCTGCCTTTTTAATCGGTATAGCGCCGTTATTAAATATACGGTGCGTATTTTCAATTACCACAATGGCATCATCCACCACTATACCTAATGCCAACAGGAACGAGAACAACACGATCATGTTGAGCGTGAACCCGATGGCCGGCATGACCAGGAAGGCAATGAAACACGATAACGGAACGGACAGTGCCACAAAAATGGCGTTGGTTGTACCCATGAAAAACATAAGGATAACTGTTACCAGAATAAAGCCGATAATAATGGTATTGATCAGGTCATTTAGGGTAGACTTAGTCTTATCCGACTGGTCGCCGGTAACTGTAATATTCAATCCTTTCGGAAAAACTGAACCCTGTTTTTGCTTGATCAGGCTATAAATTTTGTCTGATACGTCAATAAGGTTCTCGCCCGAACGTTTACTTACATTTAAGCTGATTACATTCTTAAAGTTTGGATTATCCGGTGTTTTTAACCTGGCATAACTTTCCTGGTCTTTAAAACCGTCTTTAACTTCTGCAATATCACGCAGGTAAACAGCCCTGCCCTGCGGGTTCCTGATAACAAGAGCGGCTACTTCAGCAGCATCCTTAAAGTCTTCCTTTATATCTACTGAACGCTGAACGCCATCTATTTTAATAGTACCTGCTGATGATATAACGTTTTCGCCACCCACTGCCTGTACAATATCATTGTAGCTGATTTGTGCCGCGCTCATCTTATTAATATCCACATTGATCTGGATATTTGGCTTCAACGCGCCTACCTCATCAACTTTTGATATTTCTTTCATTGATTCGATATCATCCTTAAGGTTATCGGCGTATTCTTTCAGCTTTTTCAGATCATAATTACCTGAAAGGTTGATATAAAGAATAGGCAGGTCTGATACGTTAATGTCAGAAACATCAGGTTCCTTATACAAGTTGTCCGGTGTGGGTAAATCCGTCTTGGCTTTATCAACAGCGTCCTTAACCTCCTGTTTTGCCTTATCAATGTCCACATCAGCATTGAATTCGGCAGTGATAACCGAAACGTTCTGCTGTGTATTTGATGTAACCTTTTTTAGGCCTTTTAACGACTTCAGCTTTTTTTCGAGCTGGCGTGTTACCAGCGTTTCAATATTCTGCGGCGACTGCCCCAAAAATTGCGTGGTTACATAAATTTTAGATATCGTAATATCCGGGAAGTTCTCTTTCGGTAACCGGTTGTAGGTTATTAAGCCCATTAACGTAATTAAAACTATAATTGCGTAAATGGCCGTTTTATTGTCGATGGCCCAACTAGAGGGGCCGAATTCTTTTTCCTGGTCTTTCATATAATAAGGTTTTAGTTACCAGCTTTTAAAATAGTGATCTTATTGCCATCCTCTAATTCGCTCGCGCCTTCAACAATAACTTCATCACCCTCTTTCAAACCTGAGATAACCTCGGTATTTCCCCCTGAAGTATTGCCTTCAGTAATATTGCGCTGCTTAGCTATGCCATTTTCATTAACAAACACATAATCGCCATTGGTTGAACGCTGGATAGCTTTAACCGGCACTGAAAACGCTTTTTTATTTGAGTAATTGGCAATATTAAGTACAGCCGTCATATTAGGGCGGTACTCAGAATTATGCGGCAGCTTTATCTCAACACCAAAGCTGCGCGATGCAGGGTCAATAACCTTGCTGGCAAAAGTTACTTTTGTGGTTAAGGAATCCTTCACATCGGGGAATACCACTTTTACAGCATCACCCTGGTTAATTGATCTTGAATAGGATTCAGGCACATCGGCCTTAACCTTTAATACATCAGCATTAACTATACGCACGCCTGAGCCATTTTGGGCAGGTGAAACCGGCTGACCAAGTTTAAGGTCCATTTGGTCAACAGTACCGTTTATAGGCGATACGATGCGATACAGGTCTGATTGCCTTTTAAGCGAAGACAACTGCTTTTGAGCACTCTGCAAATTAGTTTGTGCCTGTAAAAACTGCACTTCGGTACCAATTTTTTGGTCCCAAAGGTTTTTCTGGCGCTGAAAGAGTGTAGCATTAAGCTCAACCTGCGATTGTGCCTGGGCTATATTCTGTACCAGTACGCTATTATCAAGCTGAACCAACGTTTGGCCTTTGCTAACATGGTCGCCTACTTTTACATATATGGCAGTAATTACTGCCTGTGCCTGTGGATAAGCAGTTACGTTATCCTGCGCGTCAATGCGGCCCTGTATTTGTACATAATTGGTAAACTGACCGGTTTTTACAATCACAGTGCTTACATCAATCCCTTTAGTCGTATCCTGGTTGCCTACCTGCGATTGTAACGCAGTTATTTTTGCATTGATCTCAGCCTGTTGTTTTTGCAGATCAGCCAGTTCAGTTTTTTTATCTTTCGGCTTGTTTGAGCATGCTGCTAAAAACAATATCGCCGGTATATAAAGTAATTTTTTCATATCGTGTTTTTGTGTTTGGTTTGAGTTTTATTTGATTCGTCCGTATGCTTTATCAAGGTCAACCTTGCTGATGAGCACATTGTATAAAGCCTGTATGTATTGATTGTCTGCATTTTCAAAATCGCTTTCTGCCTGTGTTACTTCAAGGCTCGAGCCTACACCCTGCTGATATTTTACTTTTGCAACATGTAATACACTTTGTGCCAACTCGCGGCTCCTTTTTTGAGTATTTAATGATTGCAAATTGTTAACGTAGGTTGTATTAGCAGAACTGGCTTCGAGCATAAATCCATTTTTAGCATTTTCCAAGTCATTCTGCGATTTTAACACAGTAATTTGTTTTTGCCTTAATTGGTTAATGCGCTGCCCGCCGCTGAAAATCGGAACATTTAAACTTAAACCGATATAGCTGTCAGGGTAGACATGATCATACAAAAATCCAAACTTGTTTTCCTGGAAAACATCAGCAAAACCGGCATTTGCGCTCAATGATGGAAGAAATTCCGCTTTTTTGCTCTTAACATCTAATTGGTTAAGTTTAATATTAGTTTGCAGCAAATTATATTCAATGCGATTGCGATAAAAAGTAGTATCTACAGCATTCTGCCCAATTTGTTGATCCAGGTTTATACTTTCCAATTTGTCGGTCAAAACAATCTCCTGGTATATTGGCATACCCATCTGGAATTTCAGCATTTGATAGCCAAGCGCTAGAGAACGTCCACCGTTTTCGCGCGTAGTAACCAAATTGTTGTATTGCACTGAAATACGGTCAACATCTATCTTTTCAACAAAACCCTGTTTGTTTTGCGCTGCAGTTTGATCAAATTGTTTTTTCAGGCTGGTGATATTTGAATCAAGTAATCGCAGTTGCTCAACACCTACCAATACCTGATAATAGGCTTTGGTTACTGCAGCATTCGTTTCAATTTTTGAACGGGTAAGACTTCGTTGTGACAACTCCCTGAATGCTTTAACCGCTTGTAAGCCTACTATAAAAGTACCGCTGAATATTAATTGCGTTGCCGTTAGTGAAAAAGTATTGTTATACTTTAAAGCACCAAATGGCAAAGGTTGAACCGGTTTGCTTGGGTCTATATTGTCAATACTAAAAGGATGAGTTGGATCTGGTGCCGGATTTTTAAACGCAGGAGCCACCGATGTTGGCGACTTCAAAAAATCCTGAAATGTAACAGAGCCATTAATTTGTGGTAAGCCCGAACCAATTGTTTCCTTTACCTTGTAATCGGCACTTTTTACGTCAAGTGTTGCATTCTTAACAGAATCCTGGTGTTCATAAGCATAGTTTATACAATCCTGCAGCGAATAGTTGCGCTTGCCATTGTCGGTCGCGACTTGTTGCGCCGTTGCACGGATCATGTCCGCACCTAACAGCATTATTGTAATTATTGTGAGTTTTATTTTCATATATGATTAGTTCTGGTTTAACATTGTGTGCAAAGAAATTCTTTAGTTTGACAGCCTTATGTCAGCAGCATATTATTCATGGTTTCTGTTTTTGTACTCATTTAATAATTTATAACCTTCAAGCGTACATATACCGTAGTTAAAATGCTCTAAAAACTGTACCTGTACTTTCCAGGTGTTAAATTCAGCTATGGGAAACAATGTTGTATTAAATCCCATTTCCACTTGTGCCACCCGCATCCGCGCGATGATCTTTACATCTATCTCGGGCCTTATATATCCCTGGTTTATTCCCTTACTCAATAACTCCTCGAGTGTGCTAATCAGGACATCAGCCTTAAAATTTTGAAATTCCTTCCATGCATTTGGATGGTATTTCTGCATATCGTGTATCACAATAGGATTAATGCGTGAAAAAATATCTTCCGAGCATTTCATCATATTGATCATTTCCTCTATAACATTAGCCGACCTGCTGATGATCTCCTCCATCTGGTCTTCATCCTCTTTCAGTTTCTTCTTAACCAGGGCTATTACTAATTCGTTCTTGTCTTTAAAAAAATGATAAATGGTTTTTTTTGATATGCCCAAATGCCGGGCTATATCGTCCATTGTCACACTTTTTATACCTGCTGTCAGGAATAATTCCTCGCCGCCTTCTATTATTCTTTCTATTGCTATCATTATTGATGCAAAACTATGGAAACATTTTTAGATTTCAAAGTTTCCATTTCCAAATACCTTATTTATACAACTATGTGACAAACAGAAGGTTTTAATATTGGTTAAAACGTTGACCGCTTTTAGCCTTCCGCTTAAAACTGAAGTTGCTTTTGTTATCTTTGCAAAAACTTTAAATATGTCACTCTCCGCGCTATCAGCAATCTCACCAATCGACGGACGTTACCATAATGCAACGAAAGAATTATCTGCCTATTTTTCAGAGTACGCGCTCATAAAATACCGGGTGTTTGTTGAAGTTGAGTATTTTATAGCCTTGTGCGGGCATCCGCTGCCGCAGTTACAAGGTTTTGATAAAAATCTCACCGAAAAGTTACGGGATATTTATAAAAATTTTAATGAGGCTGATGCACAGGATATTAAAGACATTGAAAAAATAACCAACCACGACGTTAAAGCCGTTGAGTATTTTATAAAAAAAGAGTTTGACAAATTAGGGCTTGAAGCTTATAAAGAATTTATCCACTTTGGCTTAACCTCGCAGGATATTAACAATACCGCCATCCCCTACACTTTTAAGCTGGCGTTGAACGAAGTTTACTATCCTGCAATAAATGAAGTGATTGCCTTATTAAAAAAATATGCTGCTGATTGGGAAAACGTACCCATGCTGGCGCATACACATGGCCAGCCGGCATCGCCAACACGCCTTGGCAAAGAGGTACAGGTATTTGTTGAACGGTTGGAAAACCAACTGGCTTTATTGAAGCAGGTTCCCTACTCTGCTAAATTTGGTGGCGCTACAGGTAACTTTAATGCGCATAACGTAGGTTATGGCAGTATCGACTGGAAATCATTCGGTAATCATTTTGTAAATGATGTTTTAGGGCTTAACCGTTCGCAGTTTACCACGCAAATAGAGCATTATGATAATTTTGCTGCCCAATGTGATGCGCTGAAAAGGATAAACAATATCCTGATCGACCTTGACCGCGATATGTGGGCTTACATTTCCATGAATTATTTTAAGCAGAAGATAAAGGAAGGCGAAATAGGCTCTTCAGCTATGCCGCATAAAGTAAACCCGATAGACTTTGAAAATTCTGAAGGTAATCTGGGGATTGCAAATGCATTGTTTGAACACCTGGCGGCAAAATTGCCGGTATCGCGACTGCAACGGGATTTAACCGACTCCACCGTGTTACGTAATATCGGCGTGCCGGTTGGCCATACATTGATTGCCATAAAATCATCTATTAAGGGCTTAAATAAATTATTGCTTAATGAGCCTGCCCTTAATGCCGACCTTGAAGCCAACTGGGCCGTAGTTGCCGAAGCGATACAAACCATCCTGCGTCGCGAGGGTTATCCCAACCCTTATGAGGCGTTAAAGGAACTTACCCGCACAAACGCACAGGTGAATGCAGCAACGATAGCTGCCTTTGTTGAAACCCTGGCGGTAAGCAACGCTATCAAAGAAGAAATTAAGCAGATCACGCCTTCTAATTATACAGGGGTGTAGATGTGTAAATGTGCGGATATGCAGATGTGCAGATTAAGAAAATTAACATTTGCACACCTGCACATTTGAAATTTGCACATCAAAAAACATCGTCATAAAGCGGTCATAACAATTTAAGGGTGTGCTTTAAATCAAAAAGCTGTTTAAATTTGTTAAAGAATACTTAGAAATTACTGAAATGAATATCAACGTATATACTGAATCGACCCCGAACCCGGCAACCATGAAGTTTATTGTGAACAAGTTGCTGATAAACGGAAGTGTTGATTATGCCACAAAGGAAAGTGCAGAAAAATCACCATTCGCGAAGGAATTATATAAATTCTCATTTGTTAACGGCGTGTTTTTTGCCAGCAACTTTGTTACGGTTACAAAAACCGAAGGCACTGAATGGGATGATATTCTGCCGATATTAAAAGAATTTGTAAAAGGCGCGGTTGAATCTGAATTAGCCGTTCAACTGGAAGAACAACCAGAAGCAGGGGATTTTGAAGGCAGCGACATTGAGGTTAAGATCCAGCAAATATTACATGATTATGTACGCCCTGCTGTTGAATCAGATGGTGGCGCTATTACCTATAAATCATTCGACGAAGGTGTGGTTACTGTTGAACTGCGCGGCTCATGCAGCGGCTGCCCATCATCAACCGTTACCTTAAAATCCGGTATCGAAAACCTGCTGAAACGTATGGTGCCTGAAGTTACCGAAGTGGTTTCTGAAGCGTTGTAAAGGATTACACCGATTAAGTGACGATTGCACCGATTATAAATTCGATTGCGTTGATTTGTTTACAAAAGAATCAGTGTAATCACCAATAAAAATCGGTGTAATCACTTAAAATACTTCTGAATATACCCCAATAACTCCTTAGTAATCTTACCGTTGGTAGCTACTAGCTCACGTGTTAATATCACTTCATCGCCGCCCTTAAAGTTCACCACTTCGCCACCGGCCTGTTTTACAATGAGTATACCGGCAGCAACATCCCAGGCATTCAGGTTATATTCGTAAAAGCCTTCGAAGCGACCAGCGGCAGTCCACGCCAAATCAACAGCTGCTGAGCCGACACGACGCAGGCCATGAGTATTGCGCATCAGTTCAGTAAACAGCTCAATATACATTGCCTGTTTGGTAAAATCATAGTAAGGGAAGCCTGTAGCTAAAAGACTGGCAGCTACGGTATCAGTCTTACTAACCCTTATCTCCTTCCCGTTTAAATATGCAGGTGCTCCTTTGCTGGCGTAAAAACATTCATCCTGGTTTACCTCGTATATCACACCGCTCACCAGTTCATCATTGTCCTGCAAGGCAATGCTTACCGCAAAAGTAGGCAGGCCGTGTATAAAATTAGTAGTACCGTCCAATGGATCTATGATCCAGTTATAGCGCTCGCCTACTTTGTTATTGGTTTTTTCTTCGGTTATGAAACCTGCTTCGGGCAATACCTTTTCCAGTCCAGCCACAATCATTTCTTCGGCCGTTTTATCAACGTATGACACCAGGTCGTTAAGGCCTTTATATTCTATTTTGGAAGGATCGAATGTTTTGCGCTGCTCGCGGATAAAGCTACCTGCCTGTTTGGCAATTTCAATTACCTGATTTGTTATTTGTTCCAACTGCATGATGCCGTAAAGATAAACTGAACGAGAAGAATTTATGTATAAAAAAGCTGGCGAAGAACAAACTTAACATAGCCATTGGCCGGGCAACAGGCGGATCGATATTTAAGGAATTTGTAAACAGCTCCAATAAACCCAAATTAGCAAAATAGCCTACAATGGCAACTGAAACAAACCGGACAAATTGTTTATATGGCTCTAAAGTTGATTCAGTGAACACAATGTAACGGGTAATAAAAAAGTTTGTTAAAACGCCTGATAAATAAGAAATGGTAAATGAAATAGCCTTATTGCTAAAAGGGCGACCGACAATATGATAAACAGGCTTAATTAGCACATGGCGGTAGAGTATATAAAACAAGCTGATATCTACCAAAAAACCTACACCTGCTGAAAGGACGAACCTTGCTACCTGGTTCTTTGATAACTTTATAAGTAGTTTTTTAGCCATGCGATGCCATAGCTTTGTTGCCGTTCTTTAATCCCGATGCAATTAAGACTACGCCAAGTAAGAAAAGTAAAATTGCAATTAATTGTGCCTGCGGGAACGAAATGCTCCCTATATGGTAGCGGGTATTCACCCTGATGAACTCGATCAAAAAACGCTCTGTACCGTTTAACAACAAATATATTCCAAACATAACGCCGGGTGCCTTTATATAACTCCGGATGCTCCATAAAAAAAAGAACAACAGAATACAGGTTACCAATTCATAAAATGAGGTAGGCCACACCGGGTTAGCCAATTCGTGACAAAACCTACCTACACAATTTGCTATTGGCACACCTTCATCATTCACATTATGCGGGAATTTGAACGACCACATCCAATCGGGCGCCCAATTTAACCAGTGTGGTTTTGGTGCCAGGTTATCTTTACCCCAATCGCCATCTCCGGCCATCTGGCAGCCTATACGTCCAATACCATATGATAACATCATGCCGGGGGCACCAATATCCAGCATGTTTAATGGTTTTATTCCATGTTTATTCGCGATGTATAATACTGCCGCACCACCGCAAATTAAGCCGCCATAAAAAGTAAGTCCGCTAAAGCCTATCAGCATGCCTACCGGGTCTTTCATGAAATCGCCCCAGTTTTCCAACGCATTAAAAACTTTAGCGCCTGCAAAACCCCATATTGCCGCCCAAAGCAAAATATTTCCCATCAACTCGTGTGGCTGAACTTTTACCTTTTGGGTTTTCGGCTGCGCCAACACCTGTTTTTTATTCTCTGAGTATGCCCAATACATTAAAGCTGCTGCAGCTATGATACCGCCTGCCAAATTACCCTGAGCAGATAATATAAAATCCTGTGGACTGTTTACCAATGCCTGGTAATTAACTGCCGCATATATCAATTTATACCCGATGATGAACCCAAACAACCCGTTCCCTGCTAATTCAAGTGGTGTTATCGGTTTACCTACAACTACCGTTTTTTCAAATGAATGTATAATGCCTAATTTTTCCTTGCGCTTAAATTCTTGTACAAAGGCCCAATATGCGCCCATAAAAGCGAGCGCTACAAAAAAACCGAATGTTTGTATAGGCAGGGGAATGTTAAAACCAAACTAATGGTTGGAAACATGGGTTATAATTTGCAGCGAATATAGCTTTTAATGCACTAATATTTCTTCGGGCTCTGTTATTTCAACATCACCATCGGGTGATATATTTGTTAAGTGAACCGCTTTCAATTCATTAACCAATATGGGGTCGTATTTGGTTTTTACTTTAACGTAATTACGGGTAAAACCGTGCATAAAGCCTTCTTTTATATCACCCTCAAATAACACTTCTGCATTTGTATTCAATTGTGAATCATAAAAGGCACGGCGCTTTTTATCTGACAGAATGTGCAGCATTTTGCTCCTTTCAGCCCGTGTTGAGCCGGGTACACTTCCGTTCATTTCAGCAGCCGGTGTATTTTCACGTTCAGAATAGGTGAAAACATGCAGGTAAGAAATATCCAGCCCGTTCAAAAAGTTATATGTGTCAATAAAATCCCCGCGTGTTTCTCCGGGAAAGCCTACGATCACATCAACACCAATGCAGCAATCA
>Ga0206923_1181_pt1 | contig 12551 bp, 9 predicted proteins | sample Alteio_BWOrgHeat_64_FD_152961 | JGI IMG/M metagenome (GOLD analysis project Ga0206923, IMG submission 152961) | Enriched cells from forest soil in Barre Woods Harvard Forest LTER site, Petersham, Massachusetts, United States -... | ecosystem: Environmental > Terrestrial > Soil > Temperate forest > O...
CGAAGGCTGGAACAAGACGATCGCGGTGAATCAGACCGGAGTTTATCTCGGGATGAAGACGGCGGCGGCGACCTTACTGGAAAGTGGCAACGCGGCGATCGTTAACATTTCGTCGCTATTCGGAATTATCGGGAGCGCGAACGCAATCGCCTATCACGCGAGTAAGGGAGCGGTGCGGGTGATGAGCAAGGCGGCGGCGCTGGAGTACGCGAAGCGCGGGATTCGGGTGAATGCGATCTTTCCGGGGCAGATTCAGACTCCCATCCTGGGCGATATAACGCCCGAGCAGGACAAGGCTTTCAAAGCGATGATACCGATGGGAAAGGTAGGCGATCCGATCGATATTGCTTATGCGTCGCTCTATTTGTGCTCGGACGAAGCGAAGTACGTGACGGGAGCGGAATTGATCGTGGATGGCGGCTGGGCTGCGTGATCGAGGGACGGAGATAGCAGATGAGCGGGCAAGGACTGAAGGTAGGAATCGTAGGCGGATCGATAGCAGGGTGCACGGTCGCGATCGAGCTATTGCGGGCGGGGTGCGAAGTAACATTGTTCGAGCGGACGGGCGATGAGTTAAAGGATCGCGGCGCGGGCATCGGGATACCGGCGGCGATCCTGGAGACGTTGATTCAACGAGACCTGGTGGACGCCGACACCGCTTACTTCGCCGGGCGGGGATTCACGCGGTTATGGCGCACGCCGCGAGAACATCGTTATGGCTACCTGGCGTGGGATCAACCAGCGGACCTGGCGTTACTCAACTGGGGCGGGCTGTATCGAAACCTGCGCAAGCGAGTGCCGGATTCGGTTTACTCCGCACAGCATCGAGTAGTTAACCTCAGGACCGAAGCAGAAAGCCAAGTGCGTGTGGAGTTAGCGGATGGAAGCATCCGTACGTTCGACCTGGTGGTGTGTGCGGATGGTTACACCTCGATCGGGCGGCGGAAGCTATTTCCGGAAACTTCGGTTGAGTATGCGGGATACGTGCTGTGGCGCGGACTATTGAATGAGAAGGATATGGCCGAGAGCGAGCCATTGCAAAGCGGAGTACATTCGCCGGGCTATCCGGGTGGGCATGGCATCTTCTACTTCGTACCGGGTGCAGACGGGTCGGTGGCGGCAGGAACTCGAGTAGTCAACTGGGGCATGTACGTGGGAGTGACGGAAAGCTCGCTAGGTAAATTCTTCACGGACAAGGACGGCGTCCTACATGAAGGATCGTTGGCACCTGGAGCGATGCCGCAGGCGACGGAAGAGGAACTCAAGAGGAAGGCGAAGGAGCGCTTGCCGGACTACTACGAAGAGATCGTAGAGCGGAGCAAGAATACGTTCGCATACGCGATTTACGACTGCCACGTGCCAGCGTATCGGCGGGGACGAATCTGCCTGGCGGGAGACGCGGGGGCTTTCGCGCGGCCGCATACGGCGGCGGGGGCGCTCAAGAGTATCAACGATGCGATCGCACTTGGTGAATCGATCAAGGCGGAGGACTCGCTAGAAGAGGCGCTTCGGCAGTGGGACGCATCGCGCACGGAGACCAACAACAAGCTGGTTACCTATGGCAATCAGTTAGGGCGGGCGTTGGTGAAAGAGATTCCCGATTGGTCAACGATGGATGCGAAAAGCATGCAGAGTTGGTTCGCCTCGATAGTAGAGATCCCGGCGCCGATGCAGGTGAAGGAGCGCGCGCACGGGTAAGGGCTAGATGAGCTGGCGCGGCTAGTCATGCTGGCGCGCCGGCAGTAAGAAGGTTTCATCGAGGGCGGCGACGGAGGGGCATCCGATCTGGCCCATGACAAGATCAATTTCCTCGCGGAGGATATCGATGGCGCGTTGGGCACCGGCGACGCCACCGGCGACGGTACCATAGAGGGTTGCGCGCCCGACCATTACAAAGCGAGCGCCATGGCAGAGCGCCATGATGATATCGGCGCCGCGGCGTACGCCACCATCGACTATAAGTGTGACCTTGTTGCCGACGGCCTCATTGATAGCGGGAAGAACTTCCAGTGGCGAAGGCGCTTGATCGAGTTGGCGGCCGCCGTGGTTGGAGACGATGATACCGTCAACGCCGATCGCGGCGGCACGGATCGCATCCTCGCGATACATGATTCCTTTGACGACGAGATGGCGCGGCCAGATGCGGCGAAACTCTTCGAGGTCGGTCCAGGTGACGGAGTTAGCGGGAGCTTGTTTGGCGGCGAAGGCGTTGATCTGCTCGGTGGTAGAATTCGCGCGCGCATAAGGCGCCCAGTTATCGAAGCGCGGCATCCCGTTGCGGTAGTAGCCCGCGATCCATCCGGGGTGACGTAGCGCATCGAGGATGGTAGCAGCGGAAAGCTTGGGCGGCAGCGCAAAGCCATTGCGAAGATTGCGCTCGCGCTTGGAGGAAACGGGGACATCGACGGTGAGGACGAGGGTACTGAAGCCGGCCTCGCGCACGCGGCGGATGAGGTCGAGCGTGATCTCGCGATCGCGTGCGACATATAGCTGATACCAGGAGTGGCTCGGCGCAATCTTAGCGGCGGCCTCGATGGAAGCGGTGCTAAGGCCCGACATCATGAAAGGGATATTGGCCTTGGCGGCGGCATCCGCGAGCATCAGATCGGCACCCGGGCGAAAGAGCGCGGCGAGTCCAGTGGCAGAGACGCCGAAGGGACTCGCGTACTTGCGATCGAACAGATCGACGGTCTGATCGCGCGTGGAGACATCGACGAGGTAGTGCGGGACGAGGCGTTCGCGATCGAAGGCGGCTTCGTTGCGGGCGATGCCGAGCTCATCTTCGACGCCTCCCTCGATGAAATCATAGATGATACGCGGCAGACGCCGCTTCGCCATTTTGCGGAGGTCATCGATATTGATCGCGCGATTCACATTCACAGTCGCATCTCCAACCCGCGGAAATCCCGATTGAGGATCTGGCGCAGGGACGAACTTTTGAATTGCGATCATCGTCTTACACAAGAAAAGGCGGTTTGACGAGAAGAGAACGCTTTGCATTTTGAATCATCTCGTATCTAGAGTGGGAAAAATCAGCGCGGCCGACAAAGGAGACTCAGATGAAAGTTGGAATGACGCTCCAATTGACCAGTTTCGGCGACAAACCGGATCTCGAGACCTACCAGGACGAACTGTCCCTGATGGAAATGTCGGAGGCGCTGGGCTTCGATTCGGTGTGGGCGCTCGATCATCATTTTACCGGCTACGTGATGTCACCCGATCCGGTGCAACTGTTGTCGTACGTGGCGGGACGAACGAAGCGGGTGCAACTGGGCACGGCGGTGATCGTGCTGCCATGGCACGACCCGGTAGAGATCGCGGAAAAGATCGCGTTGCTGGACGTGGTATCGGGCGGGCGGACGATCTTTGGCTTCGGGCGCGGCGCGGCGACGGTCGAGTACAACGGCTTTCGGGTGAACATGGAAGAGGCGCGCGACCGCTTCGTCGAGAGCGCGATCATCATTCGCAAAGGACTGACACAGAAGAGCTTTTCGTTCGATGGGAAGTACTACAAGATTCCTGAAATCCAGATTAGGCCGCGGACGATCTCCCATCCGGAAGATCGGTTTTACGCATCGAGTGTCAGTCCCGAGTCAGCCGAGATCATGGCGAAGCTGGGACTGGGCGTGCTGATCATCGCACAGCGCAGTTGGGAAGATACGGCGGCGGGTTATGCGCGGTATCGCGAGACGGCGGTGGCCAACAACATCACGCCGCGGCCGCCGATCGGGTTGCTCAACATATTGGTTTCGGAGGATGCGCGGGAGGCGGCGGAACTGGGAAGCCTGTACCTGGAGCGGATGTGGGACTCGATCGACGAGCACTACCACTTTTCCGACGGTCATCTGCGCGCGGTCAAGGGTTACGAGTTCTATGCGAAGCTGGAGAAGACCTATAGCAAGTTGCAGGCTGACGCCGAGGCTAAGGTGAAGGCGATCGAGTTCTTCCGCAGCCTACATGCGGCGGGAACGCCGGAACAGGTGCTCGAAAAGTTGCGCTACATCCATCAGACGGTCGCGCTCGAGCACGTGATCGGGACGTTCGCTTTCGGCGGCTTGCCGTATCCGAAGCTGGAGCGCAGCTACAAGCTGTTCGCGGAGAAGGTGTTGCCGGTACTGAAGAACGATCCGGCGTTCCAGTATCCGCACGCGGGGCTCGGCCAGGCGCATAGCGGAGCGAGCAAGTAGCGAAGGCAGCAAGAATCGAGTAACGAGAAATCGGCCCGCCGGCAGCGGCGGGCCGATTTCATTTGGCGAAGGCGATAAGATTACGCGCGTGCGCGCGGCCTTTAAGCGCAGAAATACGAATAGCTATTTCTCTTCGTACCACTGGATTGCGCCGCGCAATCCACGTTCCTTCTGGACGTTGCGAATCTCCTCGTTGCCGGGGCCGAAGTGGAAGATCGCATCGAACTCAGCGCCGGCCTGAACGGACACGCGAAAGCCGCGCAGATCCATCGCGCGGTTAATCCCCAGTTTTTCCAGGCGCAGCTTTTGTGCGGGAACCTTGGCCACCCTGCGGGCGTAGTCGTAAGTCTCCTTTTCGAGAGTCTCTTCGGGGAAAGCGCGAGTGGCAAATCCCATACTTTCGGCTTCCTTGCCGCTAATCTTGCTGCCCGGCAGGAAGGCCAGGTATTTGGTCCGATGAGGCCCGATCATCCAGTTCCAGAAAGCACTGACGTAACCGGCGCCAGCAGGAATCGAAGGGAAGCCGATGCGAGCGTTATCGGCGACGAAAATCATATCGGTGCTGATGCAGAGTTGCGTAGCGCCCGCGAGGCAGTAGCCATGGACCATCGAGATGACAGGCTTGGGCAAATCGCGCAGGCGCAACCAGTGTTCGATGTAACGCTGCAGGAATCTTTGATCGTCGTCGATAGTAAATGGCTTGGAGCCGGACTCACCCCAGCCGCCAGTGAGATCATAGCCGGTAGAGAAGGCACGGCCAGCGCCGCGAATGATCAAGACCTTGATATCGGAATCCTTCTCGACCTCGGTGATGGCTTCGGCAAACTCGGCGATAAGCGCCGGGGTCATCGCGTTGAGTTTTTCGGGACGGTTCAAGGTGAGCGTGCCAATCCGGTCCTGTCGTTCCAGCGTAATGTTGGTGAATGCCATGGGTTCCTCCGAAAAAGGGTGTGAATTGCGATTGTGAACGAGTTTCGCGCTGCCATCACTTAGTGCGTGTCGCTACCGGCCTATATCGTAACCAAATTATGCAGGTAGCTATAAGGACCGGTCGCTTCACGTTTGAAATGCTACCTGGGCGGATCGCCCGCACGATCGCGACTTAGTAAAGGTGGCGGCCGCGAAGCGACCCAGCCGGTGGCCTGATCGTATGCGTAGGCGAGTTGGAGGCAGCTAAACTCGGAATGGTTCGGGCCGACAAGCTGAACACCCATCGGCAGTCCTTGAGCATTGAAACCGGCGGGCACGCTGAGCGCGGGACAACCCGACATTGAAATTGGAATCATCACTTCCATCCATCGATGGTAGGTATCCATCGATTTGCCGGCGATGCGATCCGGCCAATGGACCGTCGCGTCGAAGGGAAAGACCTGGCCGGCGGGCGCGATGAGGAAATCGTAATGTTCGAAAAGCGCGCGCACCGCCTGATACCAGGCCGTGCGCACCGCGGAGGCGTCGGCGACGTCGAAGGCACTCACCTTGAGGCCGGATTCGATCTCCCAGCGCAATTCGGGTTTCATCAATTCGCGCTTGGCGGGATCGCGGTAAAGATCCTGGAGCAACGCGCCGACCTGCCACGCCCTGAGCTTGAGCCAGTTGCTCCAAACGCGGTCGAGGGGGTAGTCCGGCATAGCGACTTCGACGACGCATCCGAGCGACTCGAACACTTTGAGCGAGTCGCGGCAAAGGTCGAGGACGCCTGGTTCGAAGGGCAGGTAGCCGCCGAAGTCACCGAGCCACGCGATGCGGGTTCCTTTGAAATCACGTGAGAGCGGCCGGGCAAATTCGGCGGGATCCTGGCGCAGCGAAAGCGGCACGCGCGCGTCGTATCCGGCGATGGTCGACAGCAACATCGCGAGGTCGGTGACGGTCCGGGCCATCGGGCCGTGCACGGAAAGCGACGGCATGAAGACATCGTTGTAAGAGGCGGGGACGCGGCCGAAGGACGTGCGGAAGCCGAAGACGTTGTTGAAGGCGGCGGGGTTGCGCAGCGAGCCGCCATGATCGCTGCCGTCGGCGACGGGGAGCATTCGCAGGGCGAGTGAGACTGCTGCGCCGCCGCTACTACCGCCGGAAGTCTTTGACTGATCGTATGCGTTAAGGGTGGTGCCAAAGACGGTGTTGTAGGTCTGCGAGCCAAGGCCGAATTCGGGGACGTTGGTCTTGCCGATAATGATGCTGCCGCCAGCCTTCATCCGCTCGACCAGGATCGAATCCGCGGCGGGCACGAAATCCTTCAGCAACGGCGAACCCATCGTGGTGCGGACGCCTGCGACGGGCTCGAGGTCCTTGATAGCCTGCGGAAACCCGTGCATCCAGCCACGGTAATCGCCGTGCGCAAGCTGTTGATCGCGCTGGCGGGCCTGGGTCAACAGATCGGCGCGTGGCTGCAGCGAGACGATCGCGTTGACATGAGGATTAAGCCGGTCGATGTGATCGAGATACGCATTCATCACTTCGACGCATGAGACCTGCCGCGACTTAATCGCGTGCGACAACTCGATCGCATCGAGCATGACGATATCAGCGCCGGCCGTGGGTTCGCTCATGGGAGCAGCTATAGCATCGAGCGTGGCCGTCAGAATAATGCAATCGGATTGGCGGGGGAGCCGGTGCCGCGTTCGAGCACGAGTGGCAACAGGTTGAACATAAAGGCGTAGCGGCTATCGAGCGCGCATTTTTCGGCGAGCGTTTCGAGGTCGGCGTTATCGAGCAAGTGGACGCCCATCATGACGAGTGTGCCGGTATGAATCGGCATCTTGAGCGGCGGGTCGTAGGTAGTCGGCAGCACGTCGCTGACCGCATCGGAACCGAGCACGGCGACCTTGCGATCGAATAGCCACTTGAGACACGAGGCGTGCAACCCGGGCATCGAGCTGAGGATCGCACGGACGCCCTTGGCGCGGCGCAACTTGAAACGTCCGGTGCGCACGAGCAACACGTCACCCTCGGCGACCTGCACGCGATGGTCGCGTTCGGCGGCTTCGAGGTCCTCGGGATAAATCGCATCGCCCGGTTCGACCCATTCGGTGTGGCGGATTTTAGGGATGTCGAGGAGAACGCCGCGGCTAATCACTCCCATGCGGGCGACGTCAATTGCGCACTTGTGCGCGCCCTGGAAGTCAACTTCGGTGTGGTCGAAATCGTTGTACATTTTGCCGCGATAGAAATGATGGCAGAGCGCGTCGAGATGGGTAGTGGCAAGACCATGAGGCTCGATGGCGAAATAATCGGCGCAACCCCAGGAGCCGAGCGGGTGGCCGACGTTGCCCGACCGAATCATCAGGTGCGTGACCGGCGTGGGGTTATCGCTCGCGGGTCGCGTGGCGAGCGGTAAGGACAAGGAGATCGTTTCGCCGGTTTGAACAAGGCGCGCGGCGGCTGCGCGTTTTTCATTGGTGATGTAGTTGAGGGCTCCGCGTTGATCGTCTTTGCCCCAGCGTCCCCAGTTGCTGACGCTCTCGAGCAGGTCGGCAATTTGAGTAGTAGTGTACGTCACGGCCATCGATGCGCACCTCAAGCCGAAGATTCGCAAAGAGGTACTCATAGTCTCGCGCGCACTTGCTTGACAAGCGGATGGCCGTGGAACGGCCGCCATCGCGAAGTGGGATCGCGACGCCTGCTAAATTAAAACTGAAAGGGGATCGGCGCCGGGAGCGATCCCGTTCAGGAACCGCTCCCGATAGGGGGACTTAGTTAGTGCTTTTCTCGGTACTGCTTTTCTCAGTGGTCGTGGTAGTGCCAGTATCCGGTGCGGTGGAGTTGGTGGTCGTCGTGCTGGATGAATCGGTGGACTTTGCGACGACCGGCGGCGGCGCGGAATCACCGGTAGCGCCAGTGGCTCCTGTAGCGCCAGCAGGACCCGCAGGTCCCGCGACGGCGACGGGCGCCTGAGTGCTAGTTTCTTTGCATCCGATGGACATCGTGCCGGCCCACAAAACGAGGGCGGCGAGGGCGGTGAATGAGGCAGAGCGCTTGGAAATCTTCATCGACTAAGCGTATCAGGATCGCCTCGGGCACATACGGGCGATCGACTCGGTTGGTTACCTGCATAACCAATGAGTTTCACCGATGCAGATAGTTACGCCCGGCATTAAAGGGAGGAAACGGAAATGGCGCTGTTGCCGTATCTCAAAGACGAAGATGCCTCACCCGAGGTATTGAAGGTACTCAAGGCGCGCCCACTCGTGCTGAACGTGCAACGGATGACCGCCAATGCGCAGGGAGTGTTCCCAATTCGCAGCAAACTGAGTAATGCGCTGTTTACTCAGATCAAGCTGGATCCGAAGCTGCGAGAGATCGCGATACTGCGCACGGCGAAAGATTGTCATTCGATCTACGAATGGACGCAACACGTTCCGGCGGCGAAGCATGTCGGCGTGAGCGACGAGCAAATAGCAGCGATCGAGAAATGGCGCGAGGCGAAGTGCTTCAATGAGATCGAACGCGCGGTGCTGCAATTAACCGACGAGGTTAACGCGGAGGTGAAGGGGCGGCGGGAGACAGTCGAAGCGTTGAAGCGGCACCTCAGCGCGGCAGAGATAATCGAACTGCTGATAATAATCGGTCACTGGCGGCAAACGGCGAGCATTCTGGAGACGCTCGAAGTGGATATGGAAGATTTCGCGGGGACGCTGAATATACTGGAAGGGATTCCGAACCGGCCGAAGTAAAAACTCGAAGCGCCGATCATTCGGCGGCTGTGCTATCGGCGAAAAACATCACGCGAACTTGTTATCCAGATAGTGTACCAAATATAAACCGTACGAAGGATTGATCGCGGCGACAATGCGGGTTTAGGAGAGCTTCGATGGACATTGGAATTCTAGTGGCGGCAACGGCGCGGACGGGAGCGATCGATGCGATCGCGCGGGCGGTCGAGAGCGGTGGCTACGAGTCGCTGTGGATTCCCGAACATCCGGTAATTCCGATCGGCTTCAAGACGCAGGTCCCTGGTGGATTTACGCTGCCGGAGCATTACGGGCGCTGGGTCGATCCTTTCGTTGCGCTGTCGATCGCGGCGGCCGTGACCAAGCGCATCAAGCTCGCAACCGGCATCTGTCTGCTGCCAGAGCGTGAACCTTTGATTACGGCGAAGGCGGTCGCGAGCCTCGATCTTTATTCAGGTGGGCGCGTGGTACTGGGAGTCGGCGCGGGATGGCTGCGGGAAGAGACCGAGGCGATGGGCGCGCATTTTGGATCGCGTTGGAAACGGTTGCGTGAGACGGTCGAAGCGATGCGCGTCGCGTGGACCGAACCGGAGCCGTCCTACGGGGGAGAGCTGGTGCATTTTCCGCCGCTCAGATGCGAACCGAAGCCGCTACAGAAGCCATATCCGCCGATTCTGTTGGGAGGTCACGGGCCCAAGGTGCTCGAACGCGTGGCACGCACTTATGATGGCTGGATGCCGTTGGTGCCGAATCCTGAATCGTTGAAGCGCGACGTAGCGGCATTGCGGAAACTTGCGGCCGAGCGCGGCCGCAATCCCGACACGATCCACATCACGGCGCTGGTCGAGCCTCACGAAAGCGGACCTTCGCTGGATGATCTGCGGCAATATGCTGATGCCGGCGCGAGCCGGGTAGTTATCTTTTCACAGAAGATGGCGATCGCGATGGCTGATGGAGCGGCGTTGGAATTGATCAAACGCTTCGAAGCCGTGGTCGAACGCGGGCAACAAGTATCAACCAGGTAAAAGATCCGGCGTTCCGGTGCCGCAATGAGAATTCAAACTAGTATTGCAGCGAATGCGATTCGAATCTTTGTAGCTATTGGATTGGTTATCTCACTTAGTACCAGTGCGCACGCCGGCACCTGGTATTTGATGGCGGCCGATCTTAAAATTGTGAGTAATCCGAGCGTCGCCAGCAGACTCTATCAAGGATCGCGTTTAGGACCGCTTCAGTTAACCGCGCAAGGTGAATTTTCGTCGCGCGAGGAGTGCGAGCCGGCGCGCAAAAACCTCGTCAATGCCTGGCGGAAACATACTCCAAACACGCGCGGAGGCTGGGACAAATTTGGCATCACCTCTCCGAGCTCATTCATTCGCTGCGTTCCCGCCACGGATCCGCACTTGACCAAATCGCCCGCGGCCGAGGGAACCAAGTCGACTCCATCGATGGAAATCGTTCTGCGTATAAGGCCGGGTCGCTAAGCGCCTGAGGCGCCCAAAAAATTATGGGCGGATCAGGCAGCGTGGATTGATCAGATCGAGCGGATTGACCCACCGTCGAGGCGAATCGTCGAGCCGGTGATGTAGCCGGCCAAGGGGCTCGCGAGAAAAGCCGCGGTCGCCCCGAACTCAGCCGGCTGGCCCATGCGGCCGACTGGAATACCACGCGCGACGCGCTGCAGCACTTCCTCCAGCGAGAGCCCTTGCGATGCGGAGGTAGCTCGCTGAACCTGCATCACGCGGTCGGTTTCGAACGCACCTGGCAGCAGCGTGTTGACAGTAATGCCGTCGCGAGCGACCTCTCCGGCGAGCGTTTTGGCCCATCCCACGACGGCCGCGCGCAGTGTATTCGAGATCGCGATTTGCGGTATCGGTTGAATGACCGACTCGGAGGCGACGTTCAGGATACGACCCCAGCGGCGCTTGCGCATATCGGGCAACATCAGTTCGGTCAGGCGAAAGAATACCAACACCATTGCGCGGAACTGGGATTCCCAGAGTTCGGGTGCAACGCCGATCACTCGCGAGGGCGGTGGCCCGCCGGAATTATTGAGCAGGATGTCGATGGGGCCCAACTCTTCGCGCGCGCGGTTGGCCGCAGTCTCGACCGTCGACCAGTCGGCGAGGTCGGCAGAAAAACCAATCGCACGTTCGCCGCGACTGGTAATCGCGGCTACGGTCTGATCGATCGCCTCCTTGCCGCGCGCCAATATCGCGACCGCGACACCTTCACCCGCCAGCGCTTCGGCGACACCTCGTCCGAGTCCCTTGCTGCCACCAAGGACGAGCGCCGTTTTGCCTTTTAAACCGAGATCCATGTGTTGCCTCCACCAGGCGAACTCGCGAGCACAGTCTTACTTCGCGATCCTCCGAGCGGATGTCAAGCGAAGGCGTACTGACTATTTGCCGACAAGCCATGATTGACGCCCGTAAGGAACGTATGTAGAGACTTCGAGCGCTGCCGGAACGTCACGATCCATGACGGAGGCTCACGATGAGTCAGGAGAACCCAACGTCTGCAAACGTTTCCCATGGACAACCGCCAAATGGAGATCGTCCGTTGAGCGGTGCGGAGTTTCTCACAAGCCTGCGCGATTCGCGTGAGGTATGGATTTACGGCGAGCGGGTCAAGGATGTCACTGAGCATCCCGCTTTTCGTAATTCCGCGAGGAGCCTCGCGCGCATGTATGATGCGCTGCGCGATCCGGCTAAGAGTCCGACTATCACTACAGGCACCGATACCGGCAATGGCGGATTCACGCACAAGTTCTTCAAAGTTCCGCGCAATATGGAGGAACTCATCGGCGGCCGCGACGCGATCGCCGAGTGGGCGAAAATTTCCTACGGATGGATGGGCCGATCGCCCGACTATAAAGCGAGCCTGACGGGAACGCTCGGAGCCAACGCGGATTTTTACGCACCGTACCAGGCGAATGCGCTCAAATGGTATCTCAAAGTTCAGGAGAAATGCCTATTTCTGAATCACGCGATCATCAATCCGCCGACCGATAAGAGTAAATCGCCCGACGAAGTAATCGACGTATTCGTGCATGCCGAGAAAGAAACGGATGCGGGTGTGATTGTCAGCGGCGCGAAGGTGGTCGCGACCGGTTCGGCGCTGACTCATTGTAATTTTATCGGCTTTTACGGTCCCACCCCTCTGGGTAAACCGGAGATGGCGCTGTTCGCGATCGTGCCAATGGATAGCGTGGGCGTTAAGCTCATTTGCCGCCCGTCCTACGAACTCACGGCAGCAACAATGGGTAGTCCGTTTGACTATCCACTTTCGTCTCGCTTCGACGAAAACGACGCGATCCTCGTATTCGATAAAGTACTCATACCGTGGGAGAACTTATTCGTTTATCGCGATCTGGAAAAAGCTAACAGCTTTTTTCCGACCTCGGGATTCATTCCGCGCTTTACGCTCCACGGATGCACCCGCTTCGCGGTTAAACTGGACTTTCTTAGCGGCTTGATTATCAAAGCGACCGAGGCAATCGGATCGCACGATACTCGCGCAACGCAGATCCAGGTTGGTGAAGTTCTGGCCTGGCGTAATATCTTCTGGGCGCTCTCCGACGCGATGGTCAAAAGCCCTGAACTATGGGTGAACGGTGCGGTTCAGCCCAACGCCGCCTTTGGCATGGCATATCGCTTTCTAGCGCCGATCGCATATCCGCGAATCAAGGAAA
>Ga0206923_1183_pt1 | contig 12449 bp, 7 predicted proteins | sample Alteio_BWOrgHeat_64_FD_152961 | JGI IMG/M metagenome (GOLD analysis project Ga0206923, IMG submission 152961) | Enriched cells from forest soil in Barre Woods Harvard Forest LTER site, Petersham, Massachusetts, United States -... | ecosystem: Environmental > Terrestrial > Soil > Temperate forest > O...
AAAGGCATAGTCAATTCATTAAACGGGTTAAGGAGCAGGCTACCTATAGAAAAACTGTATCTGCAAACCGATAAACCCTGGTATAATACAGGTGATACACTGCGGTTCAAATCTTATTTATTGAACGGCGATTTTTTAACCCCGTCTATACGCAGCAGGCTGCTGTATGTAGAGCTTGACGGCACGGATAATAAAATGGTAAAACGGATCATGATACCGGTATTATCAGGCACCGGTTGGGGCGATATAGCCCTTGATGAAGACATTCCCCAGGGCAGCTATACCCTGCGTGCCTATACCAACTGGATGCGTAACTTTGGGGATGATTATGTTTTTAAAAAGAACATCTACATCTCGGCACTGGGTGGCGCCACACTTATTAATGCGGATTTTAAGCTGGTAAAACAGGGCGATAAGGATAATGTGCAGGCAAAAATCGGTTTTACTGGGTTTGATAAAGACCCGCTCAGGCTGAAAGATATGCAGTTGCGGGTAGTGAGCGGCAGGCATACCATAATAAAGGATAACCTTAATACCGGCATGGATGGCGCCCTGCAGGTAAATTTTGATTTGCCCGACAAAACAGCGCTGAATAATTTAGCTATTATCGCGCAGGAAATGCTGAAAGGGCGCGAAGAAGCACCTGTACTGCTGATCCCGGTAACCATTAACCGTCCTGGGAATACCGATGTGCAGTTTATGCCGGAGGGTGGTAACCTGGTAGCAGGCATACCCACAAAGGTTGGCTTTAAAGCTATCAGCGAGGATGGCAAAGGAACGGACGTAACCGGAAAGATCATCAATAGTAAAAAACAGGAAATGGCCGCCATACTAAACACCCATAAAGGCATGGGCAGCTTTGAGTTTACGCCGCAGGCAGGCGAAACCTACACAGCGATTATTAATCTTTCTGATAAAACAACTAAAAGCTATGCTCTGCCCGCTGTGAGCCCGGCAGGTACCGCATTAAAAATAATTCCTAAAGGCAATGATTCCTTAGAAACAACTATTACCACCACTTCAACCTTCACAACTTCTCCAACAAACTATTACCTCATCGGTCAGTCGAGAGGTGTGGTTTGTTACGCGTCGCCGGTCAGCTTTAAAGAAGGCACAACAGCTGTAAAAAAGGCAATCGCCAAAGACCAGTTCCCAAGCGGAATAACAAGGTTTACACTGTTAAGCCCAACCAACCAGCCGCTAAATGAGCGAATTGTTTATATTGATCATAATGATAATCTAAATATAACCGTGAATACCAATAAACCCCAATATATCACCAGGGATAGCATCGCCCTAAATATCAAGGTAAGGGACAAGGACGGCAAACCCGTGCAGGGGACTTTTTCGCTGGCGGTGACTGACGACAGCCAGGTGAGGGCAGACAGTATCGGTACTAATATCGTAAACGACCTGTTGGGCACCTCTGACTTAAAAGGAACGGTTGAAGAACCGGGCTGGTATTTCGATGATAAAACAGCTCCAACCCTTACAACTCAAACGACAGCACTCGATAACCTGCTGCTCACACAAGGTTGGGTAGGCTATGATTGGAAAGATGTATTTACTATAAAGAAGACAGAACCCTTGTATAGCGTCGAAGCAGAGTTTGTGGTACAGGGCAAAGTGACCAATATATTTAATAAGGGAATTGCGAATTCAGATGTAGTGCTGTTTTCAAGAAAGCCCGAGTTGGTAAAGGAAACGGTGACCGATAAGGACGGGATATTTACCTTTAGAGGGCTGGCGCCGGTAGATACGGCGGAGTTTAAACTACAAGCCCGGAACAAAAGCGGCGGGAGTTTTAATGTAGGCATAGAAATGACAGGCGAGTTTAAACCACCGGTATTTACTGCCGGTAGGTCAATAGCGCCCTGGTATGTAAACAGCGATACTACCCTGTTAAATAATACCCAAACTAAAATGGCACAGTTAAAGGCGGAGGCTAATTACCGGGGCGAAGGGCATATGCTGAAGGAAGTGGCTATAAAAAACAAGAAAATAATTAAAGACTCGCATAACCTAAATGGGCCCGGAGAGGCTGACATTATACTGGATGAACAGGCTATGCTCAAAGCTGGGAAAACAACACTTGGCGACCTGTTGCAGCAGAAACTTAAGGATTTCAGGGTTAAGGGGCCGTGGTCAATCTGTGAAGCAGGGGGATGTACTACCTTTAATACCAGTTATTTATTAATAGACAAATTAATATATTTTGTTTTTGATGGCGTATTATTGAAAGCGCCAGTTCCGCGTCAGGGTGGCCGTTATAATTTCCTGAAAGGATACATGGATTATTTTAGTGCCGAAGATATTAAAGGGATAGAAGTGATGACAAGCGCCCAATATGCCGCAGAATATGGTAATGTTTTCACTGATTTTTATAGTTCGATGAAGCCGGTGGCATTTATTGAGATCACTACTCGCGCAGGTAAAGGGCCGCTGATGAAAGGAACACCAGGAACCTACTTGTATAAACCATTGCCTTATACTTTACCCAAACAATTTTACAACCCAAGGTATACTATTAAGAACATTAATACCGCTGTAGGCACCGACCTGCGTTCCACTATTTACTGGGAGTCAAACATCATAACCGATAAAGATGGCAGGGCTACTGTTTCGTTTTATAGCGCCGATAAACCAGCGGATTACACGTTGATATTGGAAGGCACCGATTTGAATGGGGATTTTGGGTATAAAAGGCAGAAGATAAAAGTAACAGCAAAAGGTAGTGCTAAAAATTAAAAGAGTATATTATTCATTAACTTCATTATTCTTCTTCTCCTCTTTTTTCAATTCCCTTTTCAATTTTCTTTCCGCGCGTTTTTCTTTTCGTATGGCCTTTTTTATTTTGCGGTTTTGCTTGTTCAGTTCGCTTTGTGCCATGCGGGCGGTAGTAGCCTGCTGTGTTTTTTCGTCATAGCCTACAGCAGGTTTAATACCCGTGAGCAGGCTTTGCCATATGGTCCTGAAAAAGGGTGAGTTTACAGGGCGTTTATATATTATGTTAAATGACCGTGGTATTTCACCTTCGTTATCGGGGTTGTTATGCTTTAATATAAATACATTGGCAAACAGGGTGGCTATCAGTTTGTTTTTAAGTTTTTGATTAGCGGTATCGGCCTTTAAAATATTTACTTTCAAGTCATTATACAAAACGGTAACTTTTCCTTTTGATACCTTGCTGTTGGCTTTAAAATCAAAATCAAATTTTTTCAGCTTCCCCGAGGTGATCTTTACCATAGCTAATGGTATGGTTGCCGGGTTGACCAGCGACAGGTTCATGGGGCCTACGGTACCTTTATAGCTATAGGCAGCATCCTTATCAGTTAAATTAAAAGTGAATGACGCATCCAGCTTGCCACGGTTCATAAAATAACTGCTTACCTGTGCTGTGGCCATGTTGTTTGTTTGCAATGCCGCCTTGTTGGTTGTAATGTTTAAAAATTTGCCGCTGGTATGGTTAAAGGTGATGGTGCCGGTTTTATCTGATTTTTTATTATGCTCGTTATAACTGATATCAATGTGCCTGGCTATTAATGTGTCCAGTTTTATATCGGTGTTTAACGCACGTATAGCTACATTAGGGAAACTGGTAATTTTGTTATTATTGGTATTGATCTTGTTGGGGTTATTAAAAAGGTCGAACGAGCCGCGGCTGATAATTAAAGCCGACGCGTTTATCGTACGATATTTATGATAGGTTAAAAAATCAAAATTATTAAGCTGTATGGAGTCGAGCTTTAATGAATACCTGTCCTTTTCACTTTTATTAAAAAAATCATTAACCGGCTCCAACGTAAGCCCGTCAATATTTAGTTGCGATTGGCGAGTAGAAAGCTTTAGGCGTTTTACCGTATAATTATATAATCCGTTTGGTGTTTTGCCCTTATAATTATTCAAATCGATAATAATGTCTTTACAATAAAGCAGGCGTGATCTGTCTGTTTGGGTCAATGAGTCTATCAGCAGGTCGTTGGCTTGCACATTCATTTCTTTTAGCTCAGAAAAAACGAGTTTATTGCCCGAGTAATCATCGTATTTAAAATGGATGTCGCTTAAAAAAATATCACCAACATGTATTGATCTTAAACTTTTTGATATTTTTTGCCATGCTGTGCGGTTGTCGGCTGCTGCCGTATCTTTGGTATGATTAAGCTGGTAACTTGCATGCACATCGGGCCCGTTTAAAGTAATGGTGCCTATATCCAATATATGTTTGAAATAAAATTTAAAGGGATGTATCTGCGATAATATTAGCCGCTTTACATGAAGATTAACTAGGTTGTTCGGCGCCAGGTGCATTTTTTTGCGCTGGTTATAAACGTTGGTATCGGGTTTTAAATCAATATTATAAATAATTATTTTCCCTTGCAGCACATGCACTTCGGCCGAAGAAAAGTTAATCGTATATAAACTGTCGGTACCGGCCGAAACAGCGCTCTTTAGCTTTTTGGATAGGATGGGTTCCCAATACAGGTTCACAAAAAATGCCAGGACGAGAATGAATAAGATAACTGATACGAAGGAGATAAGCGCAACCCTGTATTTTTTGTGCTTTAGTAGTTTAAACGCCATGCTAATTAATTCCGTTTTCTTTGTTTTGCGCTTTCGCGTCTTTTTTTGCCTGGCGCTGTTTTTGGCGCTCCTCCTTTTTTAGCCGGCGATTCTCTTTAAACTGATTGAACTTATCAACCAAGGTACTTACTTTAGCAACTACTTTATTAACCTTGCCCTCTGTTTTTTTATCAAAACCAACACTGGGCTTTAACCCGTCGAGCAGGCCTTTATACAGGAAACTAAAAAACGATACCGTAGGCTCGCGTTGAAGGTCGATAGGCCCGGGCCGTAAATTTCCTTTTTTATCAGGATTGTCACTTTTAAGGATCAGGGTATTTGCAAGTTTTGATATTAACCCCTGTGTTTGCAATTCGGTTTTGCCATCCACTTTTTTTAGCAATTCTACATTCAGGTTTTTATAGTAAAATTCAAGGTGGCCTTTGCCGTTATAATTATTGGCGTCAACATTAAAGGTTAAACGCTCCACGTCGGCCGAGCGTACATGCACCATGGCAAGCGGTTTTACCAGCTTGTCTAATATCCGTCCGTCAAATTTGCCCAGTGTACCCGAGTAGTTGAATGCCCCGTTTTTAGCGTTTAAATTAAACTTAAAATTTACCTGTAGCGGGGCTACGTTCATAAAATGCGTATTGATACGCGCTGTCATAAAAGGATTTATTTTTTTTATATCGGCATCATTGGTCACATTTAAAAAATAGCCGTTGGTATTATTAAAGGTGATGATGCCGGTTTGCAGCGTCGTGGCATCAGTTTCCGAATAAATAATATCCGTATGCGCAATATTCAGGCGCTTTAGTCTCATATCCAGCGCCACCCTTTGCAGCGACTGCTGCGGGTCATGACCAATTTTTATTGATTTTTTACCGTTAAAGGCATTGTTGCTGTATATCTGTACGCTTGAGTTAGAGATATCCATAGTACCCGCATATAATTTCTGGTCGCGCAGAAAGCGTTGCAGGTCAATATCATTGATAGCTATTTTTTTAAACTTAAGAGTGAATATATCGCCTGATGTACCGGTTTTGCGATAAAAACCTGCCCGGCTATACCGTGGCAAAAAGGAAACATTGTCCAGTACGATCCCGCGTTTTGCGGTCGAAAAATAAATTTGGCCCAGCTCTGCCTTATACAAGCTATCCGGGGTAGCTATTTTATAATTATGCAATATCACCTCTATGCCTTTGGTATAATAAAATCGGCTGCTATCCAGTGCCGATAACGAATCAATAACCACGTTTGATATATTAATATCCAGGTGTTTTAACGCCGTTTGTTTGGTTATCGCGTTACTTTTGTTAATGTAGTTTACGCTGATGTCTTTAAGCGAGATAGAATCGATACGCAGCTGTTTAAATATATTTTTTATGAGCTGGTAAGGAGTTTTGGGTTGTCCAACTTTTACTGTATCGTTAAAGCTATAACGCTGATTGATAATAGTGAGGTCGGGGTTGTCAATAAAAATACTGCTGATATTCAATATTTTTTCTTTGTAAGCCTTGCGGGCTCCCACATTTTTAACACTCAATTTTTTAACGCTGAGGATGAACAAATTATCGGGCGCTTTTTTTAAGGCAACCAGTTTTTTGTAAATTACAGAGTCGGGGACGAGTTTAAAATCAGACAGCACAGCATCGCCCGATGTAATATTCAGGTCGAAATCTGAATATTCGATATGATATAAGCTATCGGTTGATTTAAGTACCAGCTCCTTTAACTTAGCCTGTAACAGGGGTTTCCAACGGTTATCGGCTAAATAATAGTTATAAAAATACCATGCGGCGCCTCCTGATAATAAAAACACTGCCAATACAATTATAGGCCATTTGCGGATAGTTTTTTTTGCGGGGATATCGTTTTGCGTCATTAAATCATTTGCTCAAGATAGTATAACAACAAAAACGGCTTTTTGTTAATTCTGCCAATCTGTCACACTGTATTTAAATTTTGTGTATTTTTGCTGCTCAAATTTTTATAACGATGATGGATTTGGTTATTCCGGATAAAGCACACGATGAAAGCAGGCAGGGCGAGGCTTTATTATTAAAGCCGGTTGAGGGGAAAAATAACGGCCGTAAGCTGTATATTGAAAGTTATGGCTGCGCCATGAATTTTTCGGATAGTGAGATCGTAGCATCTATTTTATCAGAAAAAGGATTTGAAACCACCGGCGATTATACCAATGCCGATGTTATTTTTATCAATACCTGCTCAATCCGCGAGAATGCCGAGACACGGGTTCGTAATCGCCTAAAGGAATTTAAGGTCGCTAAAGGAAAAAATCCGGGAATGGTAGTTGGTGTGCTGGGCTGTATGGCCGAACGCCTAAAAGCTAAATTTTTAGAAGAAGAAAAACTGGTTGATGTAGTAGTAGGCCCCGATGCCTACCGCGACCTGCCAAACTTAATAGACCAGGTTGATAGCGGCCAGAAAGCTGTAAACGTACTGTTATCGCGCGAGGAAACTTATGCGGATATTAGCCCGGTTCGTTTAAACAGCAATGGCATTAACGCCTTTGTATCTATAATGCGCGGTTGCGATAACATGTGCTCATTTTGTGTGGTGCCTTTTACAAGGGGGCGCGAGCGCAGCAGGGATGCAGTATCAATTGTAGCTGAATGCACTGATCTGTTTAATAGCGGTTATCGTGAGGTTACCTTGTTAGGGCAGAATGTTGATAGTTATAAATGGGTAGCCCCCTCTAAATCTCCCCCGGTAGGGGAGACTTTGGCCGCCCACGAGGCCGGTAATTATAGGGAGACTGCTAATCCTGTTTATTACGAACAGTTAAAAGATTATAGCCGCGCAAATCGTAATGAACCAACAGACGCAGAAAATATTTTATGGCAGTTGTTAAGAAATGAACAAACAGGGTATAAAATCAGGCGCCAACATGCGATAGATCAATATATAGCCGATTTTGTTTCTCTGCAAAAAGGTTTGGTAATTGAATTAGACGGACATCATCATAAGCTAAATAAAGAAGCAGATGATGCCAGAACTGAAGTATTAAATTATCTTGGATTTACAGTTATCAGGTTCAATAATGATGACGTTTTGAAAGACCCTAAACGCATTACTCAAATTATCAAAGAAAAACTCGTAAGTCTTCCTGATAGAGATCAGTCACCTGTTTCAGGCAAAGGGACGAGCGATGGGCAAGTCTCCCCTACCGGGGGAGATTTAGAGGGGGCTGGGACTGTAGTTAATTTTGCCAATCTTTTAGAATTAGTCGCCCTGATAAACCCTGACCTCCGTGTCCGCTTCTCAACCTCGCACCCCAAAGATATTACCGACGAGGTTTTACACACCATTGCCAAATACGACAATATTTGCAATTATATACACCTGCCGGTACAATCGGGTAACAGTCGGGTGCTGGAATTGATGAACCGCACTTATGACCGTGAGTGGTATATAAACCGTATTGATGCTATACGCCGCATTATTCCGGAGTGCGCGATATCAACCGACGTAATAACCGGTTTTTGTACCGAAACTGATGAAGAGCATAAAGATACCGTGAGCATGATGGAATATGTGCAGTACGATTTTGCTTATATGTTCATGTACTCTGAAAGGCCCGGCACATTAGCTGCCAAGCGCTATGCTGATGATATACCTGAGGCAACAAAAGCAGCCAGGTTAACAGAGATAGTTGCTTTACAGCAAAAATATTCGTTGGTGCGTTTGCAGGCGCAAATTGGTAAAGTGCAAAAGGTGCTGATAGAAGGCTTCTCAAAAAAATCAAAAAACGACTACTGTGGCCGCACCGACCAAAACGCGATGATGGTTTTCCCGGTAGACGAAAGATACAAACCCGGAATGTATGTTAACGTGCTGGCCGAAAGGTGCACCACGGCTACGTTGATGGGAACAATAGTTGACTAATTTGATGATTTGAGAATTTGATGATTAGCATTTTCAAATTTTCAAATCGCCGAATCTTCAAATTAAATAATGGAAATACAAGAAATAAAACAACGCTTCGGCATAATAGGTAATTCGCCGTTATTAAACAGGGCGATAAATATTGCTAACCAGGTTGCGCCAACTGATATTTCGGTTTTAATAACCGGCGAGAGTGGTAGTGGTAAGGAAGTATTTTCGCATATTATACATCAAATGAGCCCGCGCAAGCATGGGCCGTTCATAGCGGTTAACTGCGGCGCTATACCCGAGGGTACTATTGATTCTGAATTATTCGGGCACGAAAAAGGCTCGTATACCGGCGCGGTAGGTGAACGTAAGGGTTATTTTGAAACGGTAAATGGTGGTACTATATTTTTGGATGAGATTGCCGAAATGCCTTTAGGCACACAAGCGCGTTTACTGCGCGTGCTCGAATCGGGACAGTACATTCGTGTAGGTTCATCAAAGGTTGAAAAAACCAATGTGCGCGTAATTGCCGCTACTAACGTTGATGTGTATGACGCGGTAAAAAACGGCAAATTCAGGGAAGATCTTTACTACCGTTTAAATACAGTTCCGCTGCGCATACCACCTTTGCGCGACAGGAAGGAAGATATTTATTTGCTGTTCAGAAAATTTACATCTGATTTTACCGACAAATACCGCACGCCACCCATTCAACTGGATGAAGAGGCACAACAGGTATTAATTAACTACTCGTGGCCGGGTAACGTTCGTCAGCTTAAAAATATGGCTGAACAATTGGCAGTGCTTGAACGCGAACATGTAATTACCGCGCAAACGCTGCTTACCTATATCCCGCAGGAGGTAAATGGAAAAAATTTACCTATGCGCATAGGCAATAACCAGGGAAAGGAAGATTTTTCGGAACGGGATATTTTATACAAAGTATTGTTTGATATGAAGCGCGATATGGTTGAGTTGAAAAAGCTGGTGGCCGATATGATTGAACATGGCGGTGTAACACCAAATTTTGCCAATAACTCACAAGCTATAAATCAATTGTATCGTGATATCGAACTGCCGGGTAACCACGACCCACAATTTACCATACAGCAACCCGTTAATAACCCTGATGGCTACAACATAACACATGCCGCCGAAGAAGTTGAAGAATCATTGTCGCTGGTTGAAAAGGAATCAGACCTGATACGTAAAGCTTTAAAAAAGCATAAAGGTAAACGCAAACTGGCAGCAAATGAGTTGGGTATATCAGAAAGAACATTGTACAGAAAAATAAAAGAATTAAATTTATAGGGTTTGATGAAAAGGTTATTGGGAGTTTTTTTTACAGCAGTTGCTTTGGTGTTAGTTTGCCCGGGATGTTATACTTTAAAAAGCGCGGCTATACCTCCTGAAATGCGTACTATAAATATCGGTTTTTTTGAGAATGACGCCCCGCTGGTGATAGCTAATTTAAGTCAAAACTTTACCGAAGCGCTAAAAGCGCGTATCCGCTCAACCACGAGCCTCAGTATTGTTAACGGCGAGGGTAATGCAAATATGAGTGGCTCAATAATCGGGTATTCGTATGCGCCTATTTCTATCCAGGCCGGCAACACTAACGTTGCGCCTATAGCAGGTGCCGAACGTTTAACCATTACGGTTAAGGTAAGGTTTATTTATGAAGCCAATAAAAAGCTTAATTTTGATCAGAGCTTTAGCAGGTATGCCGATTTTACCGGCGATATTGCAACACAGGAACAATCGCTTATACAAACAATAAACAAGCAGATCATTGACGATATTTTTAACCGGGCCTTTAATAATTGGTAAGTATTTCATAGTTTCAGCCTCGTGAACGAACAAGCAAATAGCACAGAATATGAATTTTTATGGCAATTATTAGCTAATCCGGCTGATAATAACCATTCTCATATTTTTAATTTGCAGTCGCTGCTTAATGATTTTCCGCAGAGCGGCGCGCTGTATGCCTTGCTGATGCCCAATGGCGACAGGCGAAACTTGAAACATGCGGCCGCCTATTTTAATCCGGTTACTTTACATAAGCTTACCACATCAGTTGATAGCTTGCCGGTAGTTACTGATGGACAGATAGCACATAGTGATGATCCGCTACCTGTTCCAGCCGACGTTTATTTTAAAGTGCCTGCAGCCGAGCCGTTTGTTCCGCCTGTGGTTGAAGATACCCCGTATTTTCCCGTTATCGAAGAAATTACTCCCACAGATGAAAGTGACGCTTTCATACCTGAAGAAGCCAGATCCACCGATGATACATTTTTTAAATGGCAACCAACACCGGCAGCTTACCAGTCAACTGAAAATGACCTGGAAACAGCATATAATACCTTTTCTGAACGCGAAAATATAGCAGACACGCCAATCATCCAGCAAACAGAAACCGTTGAAACTGAAGCTGCATTTGCAGAACCTGCAAGTGCTGACAATACTTACGCCCCTGAAGAAACTGCAATTGACAAAGCTGATGATGTGTATGCATATCAGGCACCTGCAGAAGTTTCGCCGGCAGAGGATTATCATGAAGCTGTTTATACAGAAGATGCAGCTCCGTTAATGACTGAACTGGCTACCGAAGAAAGCCGGGAAATAATTCATACGCCTCCTGTAGCCGAAGAAAATTTACTGGCGCAGCAATACGACGATTTTTTATTTAAAAGCGATGCCAAGCCGGCTGAGCCGGTTTATAGTGTTGATGATAAAGTTGAATATTTTCACCAGGATATAGATGATGAGATATATGATGAAATAGTAAGCATAGAGGATATTGGCCTTGAACAGTTAGCCATTATAAATAAAAATGCCCCCGCTGAACAGGTCGAAGCAGAAAAAAGCAGTTATTTTGTTTTTGAACCGGCCATTGATGAAAGTAACCATGAAAAGCCGGAGGTAGCTGTGCGTCGGCAGGCCATTCCTCAAAACTCTTCGGCTTATAGTGCATCAACTAATGATGTATCAAGGTATAACGACGAAAAAATGCCTTATAGCTTTATGTGGTGGCTCGAAAAAACCCGGAAGGAACATGCTAATACATATCAACCCTATATAAATAATCCCAATGCACCGGCTAAACCCCAAAAGCAAGAGGTGCCCGATGAATTGCAGCAGCAATATTATCAGAATATAGTGGGCGTAAGTTCATTAAACGAATTGGACCAGGCCGCGCCTAAAATCACACGCACCCACCCGGTAAAAAAAGAAGATAAGATAATAGACCGCTTTATACAGCAGGAACCTAAAATTACACCACCGGGCGGCATAAAGCTGGATAACGAAAACAAAGCAAAGAATAGCTCGGAAGACAGGGACGAACTGGTAACCGAAACGCTGGCCCGAATTTACATTGAACAGATGCTTTATAGCAAGGCCATATTAACATATAAAAAATTGATGTTGAAATTCCCGGAAAAAAGCCTTTACTTTGCAGGCCAAATTGAAGAATTAGAAAATAAAATTAATTAATATAAAGAAATGTATTTAGTATTAGTGATCCTGGTTATTATAGTGTGTGTGCTCTTAGGGCTTATTGTATTGATACAAAACCCCAAAGGTGGTGGCTTATCATCAAATTTTTCAAGCTCATCACAATTGATGGGTGTGCAAAAAACAGGCGACTTTTTAGAGAAAGGCACTTGGATATTGGCCATAAGCCTGATGGTTTTATCCCTTACCATTAATGTGGTAACAAAAGACGGTACCTCAAAGGCCGGGTCACAATATAATGAGCAAATAAATAAATCATTAAAAACTCCGGGTTCGGCCTCGCCGCAGCCTACATTGCCGACATTGCCGCAGGCACCGACAAAATAAGACAGAGAAAAAATAAAACAAAGGCTTTGTATGGTTAGTTATCCATACAAAGCCTTTGTTGCTAAAAGGTACTGCCATCATGGCATTGATAAATGGGCAGGTATAACCATAAAAACCTGCCTGTTACATAAATCTGACAATACAAC
>Ga0206923_1184_pt1 | contig 12384 bp, 16 predicted proteins | sample Alteio_BWOrgHeat_64_FD_152961 | JGI IMG/M metagenome (GOLD analysis project Ga0206923, IMG submission 152961) | Enriched cells from forest soil in Barre Woods Harvard Forest LTER site, Petersham, Massachusetts, United States -... | ecosystem: Environmental > Terrestrial > Soil > Temperate forest >...
GATAATGTGGATGCTCACTTAAGCCAGACGACGGTCGCTGGTTTGGCCAAAAGGTTCTGACGATGTGTGAAGCAGCGCTACCACCGTTCCATGAAGAACCAGATCCTGCTCGAGAACTATCACTTGCCTGGGTAGCTGGAGGCGCGTCTTACCGAGTTCGTCGCCTATTACAACACATGGCGCTACCATGAAAGCCTTCGCAACCTGACTCCCGCCGATGTCTACCCCTCTCTGGGGCAAGCCATTCTCACGCGGAGGGAACATCCACAACACCATCGAACTGCGACGACGACGACGTCACTAGGCGATGGCCTGAACTTTAATCGGGTGGGCTCGACCCTCTTTTGTTTCAGCGCTCAATGCCCAGAAGGTGCTGACGACATACAGTCTGAACGTTTCCGTCTGGAAAAAGCCTACGCTCGGTCAACTTTAACTGAAACGCGGCTGATGCGGTAAAGCTCGACGGCTCCGCCTATCGCTTTTGAAGGGTTGAACAGCGCGAGATTCATGCCTTCGCTCACAGAGCTGCGATAAACGACTCCGTCTCGACCGCTCTTCTTAATGAACTCGCACAGATATTGACTGAGGAGATAGTCAATCGCGGCCCCTTGCGGTAAAACGGGCCGGGTAAGCTCTTCGCCTAGACGCTCGAGGAAGGGGATGTCTGCACGAAGTTGGCCGATGGCCCCCGGATCAGCGAGGAGAAACGGCGAAACGAGCTTTCGAGGGTTTCGGAGATCGACTGCATTGAGCGGATCCGCGATCGTGAAGTTGGCGACGCACGCGATCTCACCAGTGTGTGGGCGCACTTCCGCAACCGCCGTTTCCGGGACAGAGCCTAGGTAAAGATACGGGATGCCAGGCGGGTTTGCTCGGCCGTGCGTCGCAAACCGCCTCGGCGGTGCGCCCATCTTATCAATCCCATAGGCGACACCTTCGGTTTGAATGCGCGCTCTATACCATTCATTCGGCAGTTCGTCAGCCGGTAGGTGGCCCAGCAGTTCGTTTAAGCGATCGGTATCCAGGGTCTCGTCTAGGAAATAGCGATTCTTGTACATGAGCTCATCGCGCAGAGTCTCCCATTGCAGGAGCCCTACACTTTTAAACGTTGCGGACGGTGAGAAAGGTTTGCGAACAATCTCGCCATCGTCCAAGATTTCGCCTAGTAGATCCTTCGCGTGCGCCTCTTCCATTCGCGAATGCGGAAAAAGTTGCCAATCCTCCTTCATCCACTCGACAAGCAACTTACCGTCGGGATCTGGCTCATAAGCACTAACCAGTACCCCGAATAAATCAGCGAGTTGGCCCGGCTCGACCAAATCAACATCGACCGCCCGACAGAAGTCGCAGTCCCCACGGACCGGGAGCAGCGATGGAATGATGCTCCTGCGAAGTCCGCGATCATCGAAGCATTCGGGACAGCATCGGCGAGCAGCCATAGGCGTCGATCAGTCGAGGAACTTGGCTAGCGTTTCGATATGGTGCTTCATTGAGAGCTTTTTTACATAACCGAGTCCGGGAAGTGGCGCTTGCTATGAAGATCGCGAAACTCCTTCACGGCAGATGTCTCAAGTAGATTCGATGTGCCGGTATCCAGCCTCCAGATAAGCTTTTGGAGCGCCTCAGCAAACTTGCCTGCCGGGTCGGTCGGCGTATCTTGACTCGTAGAGACGAAATGATAGATGTACATCGCCTCATCTCGGGTGGGATCGATGCACGTTAGGTGGATCGCTACCGCATAGGCCGGACCGCCTGATTCCGAGTAATCGTCGCCTACAATCAGGAAATCGCCAAAACCGTTCATGCCCTCCTCCTCGTAGGTGACGTGGAGGTCAGAGAACAGCTCGTATCCTGGATAGTCACGGTTGCGACGGCGCTGAAAACCATCTCGCAGCAATATACGTTCGCTGCCTTGGAAGTGCTTGCGGTAGAGTTTACCGCAATAAGCTTCGAAAAAGATGTTGCGGGTCGCCGTTAAATCATTCCCCAGCTCCTCGCTCAATGCCTTTGCCTGTGTGAAGCCAGCGTGCACCAACGTTAGCTTCCCATTCTGAAACTGTTGGCAACCTTCGATCGCATCCGCGACGTCCATATCCTCCAGCAGTAGCAATCCGCTGCAAATTGAATCGCCACAGAAGCCCTTCCGCAGAAGCTCAGCTATCCCGGTGCCGTCCTCGCTGAGCGCACCATGATATGGATTGACGATAACGATCGCGTTTCCGAGAGCATCAGATACCGCCTTGAGGGTGCGTTCGAGCCCACCAAGCGATTCCTTCACTGGCTCGACGATCGGCACGAAGTTCGATTTGGCCAGCAGCGGCGCTGTTTCACGGATGGTAATCAGCTCGAATTGCTTGCCTCGAAAGTAAGGGTGATACATGTAATCTTCAGGCCCAGGCCATGGCCGCGTCAAGCGGGGTGTGCACGGCCTCGACGAGGCGTTCATGATCGCTGCGCCGAACTTGGATCAATAAGGCAGCGGGTTGCAATGATAAGGGCAATTGGTCAACGAGCGTACCGAGCGGCGCTAGATTGCGTGTCCGCTTCAAAGTGCTCACCATTGCGCGGTGCACCGCTTGCGGCTCAAGTTGAGCAAAACATCGGCGCATAGCCCCGTGAAGCATCGTGTTAGGGACGGCAGGCACTGGCATGCCGAGATCGCACAAGATTGCGCGTGCTTCACTCGATCGCAGCGACTCAAAGATCGTTACTGGGCAAACTCTGTCGCCTCGGTCGGTGGCCCCGCGCATCGTCGTAATACGGTCCCAGCGGGACAAGCACATCACGCCGACATCTTTGGGCGTACCAACAATAATATCGTTGATATGAGCCTCGCTTGCGATGACATAGATCTGCGCGAAGACTTTTTGATAGTTCGCGACTTGGTTCGCGAGTCTGGCGAGAGAGTCCCGCTCCGACTTGATCTCGTAGACCGTCGCTGTGCCATTCAAAATCGCAACGTCAGCCTTACACGCGCCCGCGCGAATCTCGGTCAGCATGCAGGCGGTCCTAAGAGAGTGCGTGCCGAGCAGAATGTTATGGGTCAGCGCGGCGCGATACACATATTCGTTGCGGCCGCCTGCCTTGCGCAGCAACTCAAAGGCCTGGTCAAACGCCGCACCCACGGTCATGGTACTGGCCCGCGCGTTCGAAATTCCCGTCTGCGCAAAGAGTCTTGCAAAAAGAGCAGACCGCCCATTTCTTGCCAACTCCCGAAATACGCTCGACGAGAACAGTCTCGATAGGGCAGAAAGCCGAGTTGAGCTCGGGATCCTCTCGGACTCGCGCGGTACAGCCCTGTTAGCCACGTGTCAATCTTAGTCCAAATTGCCGGTCGGCGGAACCCGAGGCTGAGCCTGTGGGCATTATTCGTGTTCCGCACGCGATGACGACGGCGAGCCACTAATCTAGCGCTACCAGAGGTCGCTGAGGTGTTCGCATGCTGCAGGCTGCGGATCGAATCGAACTCGGAGCTGTCTCGCATTGCGTTCAGTTTAAGCCACGCGCCATTCATTGCGAAAAATCTGGCGCGATAGCAATTCGAAGCGGGCGCCAGCTTAGCTCTTAAGCCTCGGCTTCATCTGCGCAGCGCCAACAGTCATCGGACATTCTTGGTGTCGAGAACATGCTCGAATGGTGTACCAGTGAGCTTCAGGACGAAATCCCTAATCCTCAAACTGCTCCCTGCTGATATCTGGCAGACAGGTTTTGAAGTCCTCACCATGCTCGAATGCGTGGACCCGATATTCCGCCCTCATCAGTATCGGCGATACTCTGCATCCTCCGGCGCGAAGGCCTGGTAGATACCCGATGGGTCAAGAAACCTCCGCCGAGCACCAGGGGCCGCTCCATCATCATCCAATACAAGAAACGGTGTGCGCCTGCTCTTGAACCGAGATGGTATATTGCAAGCGAGCGAAGCACAGGCAGAATCACCTCTCTCTAATCAATGATTGAATACATGCGGAGGCTGGGTTAGGCTGTCGCACCATTTCGGCAACATCCTTGCTGTGATACGCCGGAATGTAGGACGCAGAAAACTTGCTCTATGGCGGCGTCATAAGGACAAGAAAAAAGCGGGGGGTTGCTGGTAGCCTCCCTCCCGCCAGATAGGCCGAAAACCAAGGCTAGGCTTCGGGCCTTAGTAAAAGACAACCCTTGGTATAAACGGCCTACTGCCGATATGCAACCGAAGAGTTTCCGGGTCTCTCCAACAAACCGGTATTCAGCGGGTACTTAACGCGAAGTGTCAAAGTAACGCAGGGATGCGGTCATTTTGAAGGATAGCGGGTTCCAACCGTGCATTGACCATAGTGGGTAGGTTTGCAGAAACAGCGACCAGCATAAGCCCGTACATCGTCACGACTACCGAGGTGACGGCGGGGCGGAGTCAGGTCTTCGTTAACAAAACATCGCTGCTATACTGAATAAACCCACTGCCCAACACCGTTCGTCCTGCTAATGCGGGGCGGGGCTGGCGGAAGGCGGACTATTGCCTACCAGCTTCCTCTCCCAATCTCCCCTCTTGAAAGCCACGATCCGAAACCGTTCATCCTCATCCCAGGTAACGGCGAATACCTTCTGATTTTCGTCCCAGATATCGAGATAATACGGCAGGTGCGCGCGACCGTCTGCTTCTAGCTCCGCTAAGACCTCGGGAGGCATCTCGTCAGGCTCAGCGGTTGCCGGCGTCCGGCATAGAATCTTCAACTCGCCAAGTTCAGCATAGTTCCTTATCCTGGTGCCCTCTTGGCCTTGAATCTTCACCAATTCTCCCACGGATGCGACCAAGGCAAGAGCCGCATCGCGGATACGAAGAGCGTCATCTCTTCGGCTCGATTTCACTTTTCTACCCAACCAAAAGCCTTAAGCTCGACAGCACTTCACCTCAGAAACCAACTTCCCCTCCCACTCCCCGCGCTTAAAAGGCACGATCCTCAACTACCGGGACGGGCGGTGGAGGAGGAGTATTGGAAAGAAATCCCGCAATAATCTTCGCAAAGCGCGTCGGTATGGAAGGGTCATCGAGAAAATAATAACCACCGAAATTTGCTATTCGTGCTTGGAACACAGTTTCAATGGTTGAGGCCTTCCCTGAGAAAGTGATAGTCGAGTTGATCTCGCCCTTGGATTCGGAGACTACTTCGAATCCCTCACCTCGTAACCAGCGCGCAACCTCGGCAAAGTCTTCCTCGCGTACTACAAATCGCTTCCATTCTCCCGTTTTCAGGAATTGATGATAATAAGGAGACTTCGGGTCATATAGACCCTCTACCCTGTCATGAAATTCTTGCTGCATCGCAAATGCAACCCTCAGTGTCACAATTGCATTCGGATCCACCTTCGGAAGGCTGCTAAGGTTCTCACTCACTACTCGTTGATCGATATGGTTCCCTGACATTTTCATCGTCGGTTCCTGCGCAAAAATAGCGCTAGGCAACGCGGACGAGAGCAACACCACGTTGAGAAGAATACCGATCAATATCTTTCGTTTTCTCGACATGAGCCTCATCTACCGCTAACAGCATCGTCGTGACGGCTCATTCAAACCTCTCTCCGAGGCCTCGCTCAACCCTCGGGCAATCCTCTTCGCCTGCAAACGATCCTCGAACCAAACCGGCAGCTTTCCATCGGGTCCATAAATCAGCAGCCGCCGGCTCGGAGCGATGGAGCATGCGGGACAACGACAAACCTTAACTTTGTAGGCGTCGGCCATTTTCGCGGCCCTCGCTTGCGGGAAGCAAAAATATCGTATGGTCTCCGTTCGCTAGGGTTCCACGCGTCAGGAATTCGCCCATGGAAACCATCGCGAGTTCGAACCACTTTTCCATCTCCTCATCGGTGGGCAGGATGATTCCATTCTGTTCTCTAAAGAATTTCGCCCAGAGCTTCGCGTTTACCCTCGCATGTTTCCGGATGTCGACTTTGGCCACCGAATTCACCTCCCATCTCCCACTCGTACTGTGATATATAGATCGGCATGCCAATCGATTGGAAACAGTGCGCAGATGTCGAATCGAAGCCGGATGTCATGTCCGGTACGGCGGTCATCCGTGGCACCAGAATCCCTGCCCAGGCCGTGATCGACAACGCGGACGACGGTTACAGTCCGGAACGCATCGCCATGGAGATTTATGAGGGGCTACCGATTGAGCCCGCCCGTCGCGTGATCGAGTTTGCCCGAAAGGCTCGGAATGCCTCGGCTGCTCTTTGACCAATCCGTTCCGGTAGGGCTACGGCACCTTCTCAGAGGTTGATATCGCGACGGCTTTTGAGGCCGGATGGTCCACCAAAACGAATGGTGAGCTATTAGCCGCAGCCGAGGGTGCCGGATTCGACGTACTCCTCACTGCGGACCAAAACTTACCGCTTCAGCTTAACCTCGCTGGCAGGAAACTAGCAGTCGTTTCCCTCGACACCAACCTTGGGACACTATTCGGGCTTCGGTAGGTCGGGTACAGAAGGCGTGTGATGGCGCCAAGCCTGGGTTCTATATCCTGGTCCCGTTTCCGACCCCTGTGAGACGCAGGCGCGGCTTTAAGCCGCCATCCCCTTGAGACGGGCGAAGGTTGATTCCGGTGTCCAGGATACGAAAGAGATCGCTGCTCGGCATCACCTCGGTGGCCATCGCCTTTCTCGTCGGCTATTCAATGCTGTCCGGTCCGCCTTCAGATGCACTTTTAGAACGCGAGGTTCCACAGCATGAAAGGGATGTCGACCAGATTGTTGCTATGGCACAACAAGACGCACACGTAGTTAGAATTGATCCCACGTTTTACATTCCTAGATACCGATTATGCTTGGCCGCGAGCGAATGTGGGCCTGACACCGGAACGTTGGGACAGATACCGCAACTTGTTTCGCCATGCCGGCCTACCAGTAGGAATAGGAAGAAATACAGATGGTACGGTCTTCTTTCCCGTCTATTCCTGCGGATTCGTCATTGCTGGTACCGAAAAGGGATACGCATACTCAGAGACAACGCCAGTGCCATCCACGTTTGCTTTCAAAGCGTTCAAAAAAGACTGGTACATATATCGGGGAGAGAACTAACGTCGCTTGGTTGACGCACCCTGGAACTTCGAACGGACGGCGATCAACCAAACCAACGCCGCTTGAATTCCACCGAAACCGGTCACTACTGACAACATGGCAACCGGACTATTTAGCATCCACGGTACCTGTCCAACAATCCCTTCAACCAAGAGAGAAGATGGGAGGGTTACAATATTGAAAGCAATTGCGGGTAATAGATGCTCCATCGGCGAATCCTCGTAAACGAAATATGAACTCCATGCCCACAATGCAACCGCACCTAACACCAGCGAATAAATCGCCGCTACAATCTTCATGATCAGGAGTCCTTTACGAAGTCCGCAAGCGAGGAAGGATCAGGAGGGCTAATGTCTTCATTGCGCCGAATCGTGTCACGAAGGTTAATTTAGGGCAATATTTCTCGTGCGACCGATGGTAACGACACCCCTCAAGTCTGAGCATTGGATTGGCACTTGGGTGCTTGAAAGCACGTGCGAAGACTACTTACAGGCGGAGCGGTCGTATCTGGCGCAGCGATGGAAACTTGAACCCGACCAGATCAATTGCAGAGAATATATTTTTCCATACTTGCTTCAGCGCTGATAATCGCGCTGGAGAGGGAGGGTGATTTGCATCGGAGCACAAAGATGTCCAGACGACCGCCTTTCATCGTTTCGACCGAAGAGGTTCCGGAGACGCCGCCTCGCTCTTATCCGGAGAGCAACGAGATGTTCGCCGTCGGTCGACCCATCGGTCGCGCCGCCGGGCTTATCCGTATTGGCCTGCATGTCGAGCGCGTAGAGCCCGGTCGGCGGACCTCGTGGCCTCATGCTGAGGAGGACGAGAAAGAGTTTGTTTATGTCCTCGAAGGTGAGATCGACGCATGGATCGATGGAGATTTGTATCGAATGAAAGCGGGCGATCTTGCTGCTTTTTCAGCAGGCACCGGAATTAACCACACCTTCATTAATAACAATCGAGCAGAAGCGAAACTCCTAGTCGGTGGGGAAAGTTGGAAGCCCAACAACCGGTGCTACTTTCCCCTGAAAGCTGAACGTCGTGACCGGCTTGCTGTAGAGCGGTGGGCGGAGGCTCCCGCGCGGAAACTAGGCCCACATGATGCGTTGCCAAATGCCGTGCGTAAGCAAGTTCGTTAAAATCGATGGCGTCGTTTTCGATTCAGTCATATAGGATCTTTTCGAGATAGCTCTCCAATACTCTCACCTGATCGAATGCATTCACTAGCTTGTTCTCTCTGAGTTCATCCTTAATGCGGCGCAAAATATTCCTTAGATGATGGCAATCATCCAGAGCGATACGCGGCGTGGTCAGTGCAGCTATTACGTCGCCGTTGAACACCGGGACTTCGGGTTTCGTCGTTTCAGTCATGCAGCCTCCCACTTCGCCTTCAAAGGCTCCTGGTCGGGGCCACTGTTCTTCGGCCTGAAGGCAACGAGGAAGGAGCCGGTCAATGAAGCCGCGTAATGAATAGGCACTGCGCTGCGCGATCTATACCCGCAAGTCCTCCGAAGAAGGGCTCGAGCAGGAGTTCAATTCGCTGCACGCTCAGCGCGAGGCCTGCGAGGCATACGTCCGCAGTCAGCAAAAGGGGAAGGCTGGCGATTGCCCCAACAGCGAGTTCGAGCTTCAGCCTTGGACTGAAAGCGTCCACGGAGTAACTACTCCACCTGGGCTCATCAGGAACCTCGTCGGGCTCGTCAACATCGACTCTGGTCACAACGAAATCGCTTAGGTTGTGCCGATTGAGGGACGTCCTTACCGCATCAAGTTTAAAAGAAAGAATAATCGCTTCAATTTTTTTCACCATCCTTCCTCCAGATCGGCGGCAAAACGAACTGACATAGCAAAAATACTGGCAGTCGAGCAATTCTAACCTGATCCTAGGGTGTTAACCTGCAGGTCCTTGAGCCAGCGCCCCGCAGTGGTTGGCGCGATGTATGACAGGCCTTTCAATAGACGGGCCATTCCACCACCTCCGCGTTTATCAGCTCATTAACCAAATAGTCACGAGTCGCGTTTACCTGAAAATTCGCTCCGCTACCGATCCCTGATCGGCTCGAGTGAAGCCAGCAGATTCTTTTTGATAGCTAAAAATTGCGCTGTTCCTTGATCCACGACACCGACCGATTCTCCACCCTTTACACCACCAAAGAACGTCACCAGTTGCCATCGGGTTCGTGCGACCACCCGGCGAATGCGAACTTTGGTCATCGTGACAGCCCATCGGGCGGTCCGTGCTGCCTTTTGCTGCGCGCTTGTCCAGTCAACGGGCGTAGGTGCCATCTACTCGGTCTCCGGCAGTCGTTGCGGTTCAATAGTCTTTGCTCCCAAGATACCTCGAAAAGCAGTAGACTGCCCAGCGGGAGAATCGTTTACCCAGTCAACCGCATGAATTAGATTCCGGCTCTCGGGTGCTTTCGAGTCTTCTCTAACAGCACCGACTGATGCGGCTGGGGCGGAGGCAGAAGTAACTGAGAATTTCGTCTGGGAATCGGCAGGCTCGGGTGTCTTTTCGCGAACGGGACGCTGAATTACCCCGTCGTGACGCAGGAAAACTCAAGATGCGAAACTCCCCTCGGTATCGCCGCAAGTCCGATTGAGGAATGAAATCTGAAGATCCGGGTGGAAGCCTGTCGATGTCTCTTTAGATGCAATTATAGGAGTATTTTTTAGCAATGAAGAAGCACCGGTCCGTACTTTTTTCGATTCTTTCAGTGTTCATTGTGTGCGTTTCTCTTCTTGGCCCCGCCTACAACATTTCGCCAGACAACGTGCCATCTAATCCGATATTGCCGCGACCCGAGCCCCCACGATCGGTTGGAATCAAATTTCCCCTCGTTTTCGAGAGCAACGTGGGACAAGCGCCGTTGGAGGTGAAATACCTTGCGCATGGAGCCGGTTACGATCTGTACATAACCGAACATGAATTGGTCGTGGTAGCGCGGGTTGCCTCGACAGCGAATCGGACCGCTACAGGAAAATATCCGACTGGATATACCAGCCCTGTACCGATCTCGAAGATTTCGCCAAGAGATAATGTCGGCTTTCGCGACTTCCATCCGCAGATTCTGAGAATCCGATTCTCGGGGAGACTAGATACGCCAGCTTTTCATCCCATAGAGCCCATGTCTGGAAGGGCGAACTACTTCATCAGGAACGATCCCAAACATTGGCATACGAACATTCCCGTGTTTGGCCGCGTGATCGAACACAATGTTTGGCCGGGTATTGACCTAGCGTGGTATGGAAATCAGGGGCGGCTCGAATGCGACTTTATAGTCACGCCGATCGCCAAGGCGTCTCAGATACAATTCACAGTCGACGAAAAGCCGAATCCTAGGGTCGACGTCAAAGGTAATCTCCTCGTTGGCCTGTTAGAATTAATGAAGCCTACAGTCTACCAACAATTCGGAGGGCAAAGACGGTTAGTCAATTGCCGCTACTCGATTTCGCAAAAGGGACATCTGCCCGCTCGCGTCAGATTCGAGATCGCGTCTTACGATCACGCCAGATCGCTCGTGATCGATCCGAGTGTAAAACTGGCATACTCTACTTATCTAGGGGGTAGCGGCATCGATGCCGTGTTCAATGTCGGCAATGGGATCGCCGTGGATGCGCAAGGCAGCGCGTATGTCACTGGATGGACCCTGTCTCAGAATTTTCCACTGCGGTATCCCTTTGAAGGGACACCCGTTCCTCCCGGAGGAGACTTTCAAGAAACCGTTTTCGTCACGAAATTCACACCAAACGGCAACGGTTTAATCTACTCAACGTACCTGGGAGGATTCGGCACTTGGGGAGATCAAGCCAATGGCATCGCGGTTGATTCAAACGGCTACGCCTACATCACTGGCACAACCGGTTCGAATAATTTTCCATTAGTAAATGCTTTCCAGACGCAGAATCGCGGCTACGGGGTAACAACCCAAGTTCCCTTCACTGCGTTCTTGACAAAACTTAGCGCCGACGGCAGTGCGTTGATCTATTCTACCTACCTCGGTGGCAGTGGAACCGACGGCGGGTATGGTGTAGCCGTCGACTCGAATCAAAACGCTTATGTTGTAGGATGGACTAAATCAACAGATTTTCCAACGAAAAATTCTTTCCAAGGCCAGTATAACGCATGCGGGAATGGTGATTGCCTAGGCGCTACCGACGCTTTCATCACGAAGTTCAGCTTCGATGGTCGGTCATTGGTCTATTCAACATATTTGGGAGGTACTGTAACTGGGCCCGGTGACGTGTTTCTCACTTCCGGCACGTCGGTCGGTGGCATCGCAGTTGACAGCAAAGGCAGCGCCTATTTGACGGGCTATACCAACACACCCAATTTTCCGACCCAAAATCCATTTCAAAACTCTCTAGGAGGAACGGCAAATGATGTTGTCAATGCCTTCGTTTCAAAGTTGAGTCCCGACGGCAGTTCCCTGGTTTACTCCACGTATCTGGGAGGCAATTACTGGGACTTTGGCGACGGAATTGCCGTGGACTCAGCTGGCAGTGCCTACATCGCCGGGCAAGCCTTGTCGTCGGACTTTCCGGTACACAAATCCCTTTCAAGCTTCGCAAAAGTCACCATACAGCGATGCATTCGTGGCCAAGTTCACGCCGGATGGCAGCTCCTTGATTTACTCCACTTATCTCGGAGGCTCATTAGCTGACGGCGCGGCTGCGATCGCCGTCGATTCAGACGGCAGCGCGTACGTCCAGGGATGGACGTTCTCGACCGATTTTCCAATCGCTAACGCTTTCCAAAATACGAATAAAACCTTCGATTGCTCTCATCAAGTTTGTGGTCCCACGATTTTTCTCACCAAGTTGAGTGCCGACGGTAGCTCTTTGGTTTATTCTACCTATTTCGGCGGTTCGGAGTCGGATGGTGGTTCGGGTCCGGGCAGCCTATGAGCCTGGCGGTGGATGCCAGTGGTAACGCTTACTTCACAGGATCTACGGAATCGAGAGATTTTCCGCTTTTGCATCCGTACCAAAGGCGTTACGCTAGTGCATACATATCAAAGATGGACTCATTTATGGGCCCCTCGGCGGTGGTCACGCCAAGTCCAACAATCTTACTTCAAGGATCGCCCGATCGCACCAACTTCGGCAACATTACGGCAACGACGACAGGCGCCAGAAAGACAATCACGGTACAGAATATCAGTACAGGGGCAGTGTCGATTGGCGAACTTAGTTCCCCGAGCTCTTTCATTCCATCAAATGACAAGTGTTCGAACTTAAAAATCTCGCCGAAGGCGAGATGCACGGTCGGTGTCGCCTTTAGTCCTTCGACACCTGGCGGCGTTAGCGAAGCGTTGGTAATTCCCTATA
>Ga0206923_1185_pt1 | contig 12281 bp, 9 predicted proteins | sample Alteio_BWOrgHeat_64_FD_152961 | JGI IMG/M metagenome (GOLD analysis project Ga0206923, IMG submission 152961) | Enriched cells from forest soil in Barre Woods Harvard Forest LTER site, Petersham, Massachusetts, United States -... | ecosystem: Environmental > Terrestrial > Soil > Temperate forest > O...
TACGTCTCCTTGTCGGCGCGTGTCGCCAACAGGTTCTCATTGTGGCGCAAAATGGTTCGGGCGATCTTTGTTACGTGAACCGGCGTTTTGCCTTCGCAGTAGATGACTTCGGGAAATCCTTTGCGCAACGAGCGATGTCCGTCCACGCGGGCGAAATCGAGGTCGTGAATCGCGAACGACTTGAGTTGTTTGAGGGCGGTATCCGCCGACGCGCGGCCCGTTCGCACCCCTTCCAGCAATTGTCTCAGCTTGGCTTCATTCATGGCGCGGCGGACTTGGCGAGGATCGCCTTCACGCGGGCCTCGAGAGGCTCGGCTTCGGCGTCTCGCTTCAGGGCGCGCAGAACAATCGCGTAGTTGTCGAGAATCTGTACCAACTCCGGGCTGTTGGGACCGAGCGCGTCTTGCTTGATCGCGAGCGAACGCTTCAGTAACGGTTCCGCGTCGGCGTAGCGACCCTCTGAGTAGTACAGAGCGCCGAGGTTGTTCAAATCGGTCCCTACATCGGGGTGGCTGGGTCCGAGAATCTTTTCATCGATGAGCAGCGCGCGCCGGTATAGCGGCTCCGCCGTCGCGTACTTGCCCTCGGCACGGTAAAGCTCGGCGAGATTGTTGAGGCCGGAGGCGACGACGAGGTGCTCCTTGCCATATACCCGCTCGTCGAGCGTGAGGGCGCGCTTGAGGTGCGGCTCCGCAGCTGTGTATTTCTGCTGCAAAAAGAGGACGAGGCCGAGATTACTCACATCTTTGGCAAGTTGTCGGTCGCTCTTGCCGTGGCTTTTCTCATCGATGGCGACCACCTGGGCATAAGAGGCTTCCGCCTTCGGATACTCGCGCAACGAAACCTGTACGGAGCCGAGCGTGCGCAACGTCGCGGTCATGCTCGGGTGGCCGGGGGGCACGGTCTTGCGCCAAATGCCCAATGCCTGCGTCAGCCACACTTCCGCCTCGACGTTGTTGCTCTGTGCGGCAGTCAGGGCGCCCAGGTTGCTGAACGCCGTGGCGATGGAGCGGGCGTTTTGGTCTGGGGATTTCTCCCAGATCGCGAGAGCGCGGCCATACAACGGTACGGCTTGGGTGAGTTTACCTTGGGCGCGATAAGCTTCGGCGAGATTATTTAGATCGGTGGCAACTTCGGGATGATCGGGGCCGAGCGTCTTCTGATCGATCGCGATCGCCCGGTTGTAGAAGGATTCTGCGTCCGTGTACCGGCCGAGACTATCGTAGAGCAGGGCGAGGTTGTTGAAATCGATGGCGACATCGGGATGATTCGTGCCCAGCAGTTTCTGGTCGATGGCCAATGCCCGTTTCAACAGACTCTCCGCCTCCGGGTAATTGCCTTGAGCGCGCTGGTACTCGGCGAGATTGCTCAACGCCGTGGCGACTTCCCGGTGGGAAGGGCCGAACGTCTTTTCAGCGATATTCAACGCGTTCTGCCCAATATGGACGGCTTCTCCGTACTTCGCCTGCTGATAAAGGTCGCTGGCCTGAGCGTTGAGTTTTTTCAGCGTGCCTTCCTGGGCGCGTACAGGAATAACAGTGATAAATAGAGCCAGTGTCGTGGCGAGTGGGATTCTCCAATTCATGGCGGGTATGCTAGCAGACCGAACCGAAACACTGCAACTGTGTTCACTTCGGCAGCAACGACAATGCTTTCGCCAGCGGGCGGTCAGTCGCCAGCACTTCGGACTTTTTGTTCCTCCAATCGAAGTTCCCAAAACCAGAGCGCGTCAGCAGGCGTTCGGTCTCGCGCGGCAACTCGACGATCACGTCGGGCGTCAGCCCCTTGTCTTGAAGGATCTGCTTCGATGGTCGCGTGTAGTACGCCGTAGGCAGCACCAGCGCCGAACCGTCCGCCAGTCGAATCGAGGTGGCTAGGAATCCGCGACCGAAACTGGCGCTGCCGACAATCGGGGCGCGCTTGTTGTCCTGGAGGGCGGCGGCGAAGACTTCAGCCTCGGCCGCGGTGCCGCCGTTGACCAGCAAGACGAGCGGCGCCGTTACTCGCAGGCTTTCGTCGGTGACGAACGTGGTGCGCAGCGCCGGGTTTGCGTAATCCAACGAGACGACTTCCGTGCCCATGGGCAGGAAGAACGACGCGGCGATCTGCGCGGCTTCAAACGCGCCGCCGGGATTGTTGCGCAAGTCGAGGATGACGCCCGGCGCGCGTTCGCTTTTCGCAAGGATCATTGCCGCTCGAAAGCTTTCGACCGCGGGCAATGTGAATTCGGATACGCGGTAGTACGCGATGCCTCGCTCGAGAAATCGCAGCGCGGGCGCAGGGGATGAACCTTGCGTGGTACGTTGCAATCGCAGATTACGAACTGTCCCCGGGCCGGGATCGAGCACACGGAGGTTCACGGAAGAATTAGGCGGACCGCGAAGAAGACGATCCACGTCTATGCGCCGCGCTCGGGGCGTCGGGGTATTGCCAATCGCAAGGATTTGTTCGCCGGCGAGCAGGCCCGCGCTTTCGGCCGGGCTGCCGTCGCGCGTGGAGATAACGGTGGGAAAATCATCGCGGACGGCAAAGCTGAGGCCAATATTGGCGGTCGTGGAATCGGTTTCGTTGGTGGTCGCGGCTTCTTCAGGCGTGAGCAGGTCCGCTTCGGGATCGACCGACCGAACAAATCCGCGAAACGCGGTTGTGGAGTGCGGGCCTGCATTAAGTCGTGTGGGTTGGACATAATTCTTTTGCACCGCCTCCAGCAGTTCCGTAAAACGCGACAAGGTTTCATAGGAGGACGGCCCAGGCGTGAGGACGCTTGATTGATCGGCTGCGTACCCCCCCGAGGTAAGCAGGACAATCGAGCAAAACAACACGAGCCTGCCAATATTCGTCATGGTCGTGCAGCGCATCAATGGTTCCGTGATCAGCTCCACCACCTACCGAACGTCCTGCAATCGCGCCAGTCTATTCTGCGCGTCGGCGTAATCGGGTCTGAATCGCAACGCTTGTTCCCAGTGTTCGCGCGCTTCTGTCAGTTTACCTGACTGCTCCAGGGCAATCCCCAGGTTGTAATGCGCATCCGAATAATCAGGAGCGATGCGCAGGGCCAGTTCCCATTGCTCAATTGCTTCTTGGACCCTTCCCAACCGGGCGAGGGCGACCCCGAGATTGTTGTGTGCATTGGCGTAATCGGGTCTGGTTTGCAGCACCTTTTCCCATTGCCCGATGGCGTCCTGGATTCGACCCTGCCGCAGAAACGCAGCCCCCAGGTTGTTGCGGGCATCGGTGTACTGGGGCTTGATGCGGAGCGCTTGATCGAACTGAGCGATGGCCTCGTCGGGCTTGCCTGTCTGCGAGAGGGCGATTCCCAGGTTATTGTGCGCCTCGACGTCGTCAGGGTCAATCCGCAGCGCCTGCTCGTACTGGGCGATGGCTTCCTCGATCTTGCCCTCCTGCGACAGGGCAAATCCCAGATTGTTGTGCGCTTCCACATAATCGGGTTTGAGTCGCAGCGCCTCTTTATATTGCGTCACCGCATTCGTCTTTTGGCCTAGATTTTGGAGGACGATCCCCAAATTATTGTGCGCGATCCAAGCCGTCGGATTCTTTGTCACGGTATCACGCCAGAGTGTTTCGTTACTGTGGTAAACCTGTGACTGTCTCCACGTCAGGCCAACCAATGTCACCAAAAGCAGCGAACAAATGGGTGTCGACCACAATTTGCCGCGGCCAAACGCGTAAGCGATTCCGCTGGCGACATACGCGATGACCCCCAGGCTTGCGAGATATTGAAAATGGTCCGCCACGAAGGAATACCGGAAATAAAATACGTCGAAGAATCCGAGCACCGGCAGGAGCGCCGTCACAAAAAATCCGAACCCAAAGAGACCCGCCCGCGCCCACGGCTGCTGCCGCCGCATCCAGAGAACGATGGCGGTCGCCAGAGCCCCTGCCAGCGGCAACCATAACCGAATCGAACTCGCCGCCATATCCCAGCGAGGATACACGAATGCTAGGTTCACCGGCCAAAGGATCTTTGCTGCGTAAAACCACAGGGCCTTGCCGGAGATGATGAGACGTTGCCCAGCGCTCAATGACCATTCGGATGTCCCTTGACGGGCGACATGGCCCCGTTGTTCCACGATTGCCAAGGCCGACATCAGCGCGGCCATGGCGAAGAAAGGCAGGATTCGTTTTAGATCCGTCCATCGCCAGACACCCCGTTGCCACCAGACACATAATAATAGCGCCAACGGCAACACAACCGTCGATGCCTTGCTCAGAAGAGCAGCCGTGCCACACAGCAAGGACAGGGCGTACCACGCACGCTGTTCCTGCTCTTCAAATCGCAGGAAACACAACACGGCGCAAAAGAAGAAAACTCCAGACTGCGTGTTCTTCAATTCAGTGATCCAAGATACGGATTCCGCGTTAACGGGATGCACCACCCACAGCGCCGCCGCCAGCCACGCCGCGGGTACACGCAGACGACAGAGCAGTAGAAAAATCAGGGCGCCGTTGAGAGCATGGAATGCAATGTTGACCACATGGTAGGGAAGGGCACGCATTCCCCAGAGCCGATGTTGAACCCAAAAACTGGTGAGTGTTAGTGGGTAGTAGCGCGACACCGCCACGGACGACCAGATCATCCGCAGGCCATGTGGTGCGGTCATCGCTGGATTGGCGGTCAAATGATCGTCATCATCCCAGATGAACCCACCATGCATGGCGGGGATGTACGCCACGAAGGCCAGCAAGATGATGAGCGCAGCCCTGAAAACAGGTGATTTCCAAGCGCTCATCATCTTGCTGCCGCTTTTGTTATGGCAAGTAGCTCCCTACGCCAACTCTTGACCGCTGACCGCGTCGGCAATTTTGAATTGCTCGAAGTGGAACGTCGGGTCAGCGCGGAAACTGAGTTTGCCACTGAGCTTCTTCTCCAACTCGATCAGCACTATTTCATCCTCGGTACGCAGGCGATTGAGCACCTCGGGATGGACAAAGATGCGGAGCTGTGGTTGCTCGTGCCGGCCCTGTTCGCGCAGTTTACGCAGAAGTTCCGCGATCTTGCGCTGGATTTCGACGGACATCGACAACGCGCTTTTGACCATGCCTTTGCCCTTGCAGTAGGGACAATCCTCGTACACGGCGCTGGCCATGCTTTCGCTGTGGCGCTGGCGTGTCATTTCCATGAGGCCGAGCTGCGAGATGTTCAGGATGCGGGTCTTGGCTTTGTCGCGTCGGACGCCTTCGCGCACCTTTTGCGTGACCCGCTGTTGGTCGTTGCGCTGGCGCATGTCGATGAAATCAATGACGATGAGGCCGCCGATATTGCGAAGACGAAGCTGGCGGCAGATTTCCTCAGCGGCTTCGAGGTTCGTTTGCAGGATTGTTGTATCGAGATCTTTCTGCGATTTGTGACGGCCCGTGTTGACGTCAATGGCAACAAGCGCTTCGGTTTCGTCGATGCAGATGTAGCCGCCCGATTTCAGCCAGACCTGGCGGCGGAAGGCATTCTCGATTTGTTTTTCGACGCTGAACTTGCTGAAGATCGGCGTGGGCTCATTATAGAGCCTGACCTTGCCCCGCGAGCGACGACTGATCTGACCGATCATGTCGCGGATACGTTCGTACGCATGTTCGTTGTCCACATCGATGCGGTCCACTTCTTCGGTAAGAAAATCACGGACAGTCCGTTCGACGAGGTCGGGCTCTTGGAACACGCAATACGGGGCGGATTGGGTTTTGATCTTTTCCTCGACCCCTTTCCATGTTTGCAGGAGCAATTCGAGGTCGCGGATGAAGTACCGTTTCTTCTGGTTCTCGCCGACGGTACGGATGATCACACCCATACCCTCGGGGATATGCAGATGTTGCAGGATTTTCTTCAGGCGCTGGCGCTCGCGATCGTCTTCGATTTTGCGCGAGATGCCGCGCTGCGGATTGAACGGCATCAGCACGAGATAACGGCCAGGGATGCTGATATTCGTTGTAATCCGCGGACCTTTGGTGCCGATTGGGCCTTTGACGACCTGCACAATGACTTCCGAGCCCGGCGGATATAACTGCGGGATGTCCTTTTGGGAAATCTTCGGCTTTTGCCTGGAACGGTCGGTCTCGGGTGTTTCGATAAGATCGACGCGTTGATCCAGTTGCTCGGGAATGATGTCCCAGTAGTGCAGAAACGCATTTTTCTCGAAGCCGATATCCACAAACGCGGCTTTCAGGCCGGGTTCGAGATTCTTGATCTTCCCCTTGAATACGCTGGCGACGATGCGCTTCTCGGTCGTGCGTTCGATGCTGAATTCTTCGAGTTGTCCGTCTTCCAGCACGGCCACGCGGTTTTCCAGCGCCTCGGCGTTGACGACAATGTTCTTGAAGATTCGTTTCTTGCGGCGGCCCGTGAAGAATTCTTCACCCTTTTTGAGTATTTGTTTGATCGCGTCCACGGTCAGTAGATCCTCCTATGAATCCATACGTTTTGTAACAGCCCGAGGGCCGTCATGCTGGCCAGCACGAACGATCCTCCGTAGCTGAGTAATGGCAGGGGCACGCCTGTGACCGGCATCAGGCCGATCGTCATGCCCACGTTAATGAAGATATGGAAAAACAGCATGACCACGACTCCCGTGGCCAGAAGCATTCCCAAACGGTCACGCGCGTTCGCGGCGATCCGTAGCCCGGAAAATAACAGCACGGCATACAACCCAATCACGACAAGACTCCCAACAAATCCCTCTTCTTCGGCAATCACACTGAACAGAAAATCATTCGGGCTCACGGAACGGGGCAGGTAACCCAACAGATTCTGCGTACCTTGCAGGTATCCTTTGCCCGTCATCCCACCAGAACCCACGGCGATCAGGGATTGGTTGAGGTTCCAGCCCGCGCCCAGTGGATCGAAGTCGCGATGCAGGAAAACGGTGATCCGATCTTTTTGATAATTCCGTCGTCCCGTCCTGTGTTCCTTCAACTTCCACATGATCGGCAGGCCAATGCCGGCCAAGGCCACGCCCAATATCGCGGCCAGCACCAAATGTTTCATGCGGACGCCAGCGACAAATATCAGCGCGAAACAAATCGGAATCAGGGCCACTGCCGATCCCAGGTCCGGTTCCAACATGATGAGTACGAACGGGACTCCCGTCATCGCAAGAGCGAGCCAGACGGTGCCAAATCCCCGTCGCACCGCAAGCGTGCGATGGAACAAGAAGTACGAGAGCGCGATCAAGGTCGCGAGCTTGGCGCTTTCCGCCGGTTGAATCCCGAAGCCATGCCAGCCGAGCCATCGACGTCCACCATACACTTCCTTCCCCGCCACGAGGACCAACACCAGCAACACCGCGACAATGGCGTACCAGATGGTCGCCCACTGGCAGATGCGACGATAATCCATTAACGCGACCGCCAGATAGAGCACGAGCCCGACAAGAAACCAGATCATCTGCATCTTGTAAAAGTTATACATCGGCTGCCCCGGACCGCGATACGAAGCGCTGTAAACGAAGAGTACACTGATCACAGCGAGCGCCACCATCGCGCCAAACAGCACCCAATCCATGCCCTTGATCATGGCGATGTAGCGCTTAATCAGGATGCCCGTCACTTTCTGCGATGGTTGGTTGTTCGGTGCTCATCCCGAACATCTTCGCAAAAATCTCATGGGCCACCGGGGCCGAGGTGTGCCCGCCGCTGGCGCCGTCTTCAATGCAGACCGCAAGCGCAAACTGTGGCCGGTCATAGGGTGCGAAGCCCATAAACCAGGTCCGGTTGATCCGTCGTCGTTTGCCACTGCTGAAGTCGTCGAACTCCGCCGTGCCCGTTTTCCCGGCGATGGTCAGACCCTTAACGGCGGCGGGATGGGCGGTGCCGTCACCATCTTGCACGGCACCCAGCATGGCATGGCAAACGAATTCAATTTGCTGCGGCTTGGCGGTCAGATGCGCACGCACATCGGGTTGACCTTCATGCACCACCTGGCCATCGGCCGTTTCGATTCGTTTCACGACATACGGGTGCAGGCTGGTCCCGCGATTCGCAAACGTGGCGGCGATACACGCCATTTGCAAAGGCGTGACGAGAAGGAAACTCTGCCCGATCGACAACTGGGCCGTATCGCCGACGTACCAGCTCTCATTGCGGTACCTCTTCTTCCATTCGGGACTGGGCACAAACCCGGTATTTTCCCGGCCGACGTCAAATCCCGTTGGTTGGTTGAGACCAAATTCGGTAGCGACCTTGGTGATTGTGTCGAGGCCCGTCTTCATGCCTTCCATGTAAAACCATACGTCACAGGATTCCGTGATGGCTCGATAGGCATCGACGGTGCCATGGCCGGTCAGCTTCCCGCACCGGAACGGGCGCTTGTCTTTCCCGATTTGGATGGAACCGGTGCAGGTGACGCTGTCTTCTGGTGAAATTGCGCCGGACTCCAGCCCGGCCAGCAGCGTGATTGTTTTGAACGTGGATCCGGGGGGATACGACGAACCAATGGCTCGATTGATCATCGGTCCCGCGGGGTTCTTGAAGAGCGCGCGCATCGTTTCCACCGGAGTGGCCGGATTGAACATGTTCGGATCGAAATTCGGCAGCGAAGCCATGGCCAGCACTTCTCCGGTATGCACATCGAGGAGCACTGCCGAGCCACGTAACTCAGCACCTGATGGAAGCGGCCCGTGGTGGTTGGTGAGAGCGTCTTCCATGATTCTCTGCAACCGTACATCGATTGTCAGTGTGACGCGTCCACCTTGTTCGGCGTCTTTCTCGCCGAGATCCTTCGCAACAGTGCCGCTGGGGCTGACACGAATCGTGCGCCCGCCCGGTGAGCCGCGCAGGTATTCATCGCAAGCTTTCTCGACGCCCTGCCGGCCAACGCTGTCAGGTTGGTAGTAATAGAATCTTTCAATCTCATCTTCGTCATTGTCGCCCGCCTTATTGACGTACCCGAGCAGATGCGCGGCGAGCGAGCCTTGCGGATATTGGCGTACCGGCATCACAATCAGGTCCGTGCCGGGAATATTACTGGCTCGCTCGACGAAGGCCGCGACCATTTCGGGGCGAAGGTCCCGCAGGACGGGCAGGGGAAGCGGGCTGCGCTCCTCGTAGTGAACGCGCACATCTTTGTTCGATAAGGCGATCGACGTGCCAAGCGCGGTGTTCAATGCGAGCAGGTTTGCCTGCGCAACGCGGACGACGTCGGTTTTCTTTGAAACGTGTCCGAGTTGGTCGAGGTAGATCGCTACGTCGTAGCTCGGACGGTTGTTGGCGAGGACAATGCCGTTGCGATCAACAATCTCGCCGCGCGCCGCGGGAATACGGATGCGGCGTAGCGACTGCGCTTCCTGTTTGCTGTCGTAATGTTTCCCGTGCATTACCTGAACGCTCCAGAGGGCGATGAGCAGGACCAAGAACCCGCCGGCAATGATGGCACCGATGGCCCGCAGGCGCGGATTGTCTTCACGGAATGGCGAGCTGATGATCATTCGTATCCCCAGACCATCCGTGTATAGTCGAACATCAGGAATAAGATGCCCGTCAGCGCACCGCTGATGGATGCGACCACAAGCATCTTGAAAACCGCGCCGAACGAAAGGCCGATCACAAAAAACGCCATGATTGCGGCGGCCATCGATGTCAATGCGCCGGCGCCGAATTGTACCCACGGTAGATCCCGGTCCAATGCCTCACGCAGGCTCGTCAGCAGGACCGCCGAAATCCCGTAGGCCAACGACGACACACCAAGGGGCGCTGCTGACAACGCATCCTGTACCAGGCCGGCAACGAGCGCCAAGGCGAGTGCGCGTTGGCGGTGCAACGTCAGTCCCATGTACACAACGAGAGCCGGTAGGAACTCCAGACGCACGCCGCCGAGCCACCATTGTGTCGGCATCCGCGCCTGGAGCGCAGCGGCAAGCAGGATTCCCGCGATGGCGATGAGGGTGGTCATTCCAAGATCACAATCACCTCTTCGAGGCGGCGGAAGTCCACCGCCGGTTTGATCTCGACGTCCTGGTACATGCCGGTTTGCTTGTTGAGTTGCACACCGGTGACGGTGCCGATGACAATGCCTTTTGGGAACACGCCGCCGAGACCGGAGGTAATGACGTTTTCGCCCGTCTTGACCTTCGCGTCCCGGTTGACGTAGGTCATCACGCAGTGCGGCGAGAACGAGAACGCGGCATCGCTCCCGGATGCAACGCCAGGCTCGCGCGTGTCTTGCAGCAACGCACTGACCTTACAGTTCGGGTCGCTCAGCAACAACACGCGCGCTTCGCCATGCGTGACCGAGACGATTTTGCCGATCAGACCATCGGCATTAAGCACGGCGAGGTTCTCGCGAACGCCGTCGTTGCTCCCGCGGTCGATTTGGATACTCTTCCACCAATTGGATGAATCGCGACCGATGACGCGCGCGGTGACGGTGTGGAAGGCGGTGTGTTCCTTGAGATTGAGAAGCTCACGCAGGCGAATATTCTCGCGGCCGGTTTCGCTCAGAGCCCGGACTTCCTGGCGCAAGACATCGTTCTCTTGGTGCAACTCTTCATTCTGTTTTGCCAGAACACGGCGCGACTGGACGAAGGGGAAGTAATCCCCCAATTTCACGAACGGCGTGCAAAGTTGTACGAAAACCATGCGCAGCTTGGTCGAAAAACTGGTCGGCTGGCCCAGAAATATGATCCAGCCCACCACCAGCAATCCGATAATGACCCAATTTCTACGGTTCAAACAAAACCTGTCTCGGTTGTAGACCGCGTGACCTCACGCGGCGTCATATCGATCGCCCGCTGAGGTCAGCGGGCCTACAACAAACGAATTTATTCTTGGTGCGTAGAACAGGGTCGGCGGGCTTACGATGAATTCTTGGCGAGCTTCTCCAAATAGCCGAGTTCCTGGAGCACGACGCCGGTACCCATCGCCACCGCGCTGAGCGGATCGTCGGCGATGTGAACGGGCAGCCCCGTTTCCTCGGCGAGAAGCTTGTCGATGCCCCGAATGAGCGCCCCGCCGCCCGCCAGCATTATGCCGCGGTCGACGAGATCAGCCGCCAGTTCGGGAGGGCAACGCTCCAGCGTCACGCGGACGTTCTCGACAATGGTCGAGATCGGTTCCTGCAACGCTTCGCGCACTTCCTCGGAGGTGACAGTCAATGTCTTCGGCAAGCCGGCCACCAGATCGCGTCCTTTGACTTCGATGGTGAGCTCCTGTTCGAGCGGGTAGGCTGAACCGATCTTGACCTTGATATCCTCCGCCATGCGTTCGCCAATCATCAAGTTGTAAGCGCGTTTCATGTACTGAATGATGGCTTCATCCAGTTCATCACCTGCTACACGCACACTGCGGCTCAACACGATGCCCGCCAGGCTGATCAGGGCCACTTCCGTCGTGCCACCGCCAATATCCACAATCATGTTGCCCGCCGGCTCTTGCACCGGCAGCCCAACGCCGATGGCGGCCGCCATCGGTTCTTCAATTAGATAAACGTCCCGCGCCCCCGCATGGGTGGCGCTGTCTTTGACGGCGCGTTTTTCCACCTCGGTGATGCCGCTCGGGACCGCGACGATGACGCGGGGTTTGATGCCGTAGCGGCGGTTGTGCACCTTTTGGATGAAATAGCGCAACATCGCCTCGGTAACTTCGAAATCCGCGATGACGCCGTCCTTCATGGGGCGAATGGCCTGGATGTTACCTGGCGTGCGACCCAACATCCGTTTCGCCTCTTCTCCTACCGCCAAGACATGGCTGGTCCCCGTCTGGATCGCCACCACGCTCGGCTCTCGCAAAACAATCCCGCGATCACGCACGTACACCAGCGTGTTCGCGGTTCCCAAATCGATACCAATATCGGTCGAGAAATAGTTTAAAAATTTACCAAACATCCAAATTCACCACGTCTCACGTGGATACTAAAAAATCTTCCCCCACGCGTCCTCCTCAAACCCTCCTCCACAAAGTGAAAATGATCCTCGGTACAACAATGCCCGGCCCAAGCTCGTGCTACGTAGCGAACTACTTCGCAGAGTAGCATCGGTCCCCGAAGTCATTCAAGTCGCGCCACTTTTACAGTCACAGCGTGCCAGCGTCAAGCAGTGAATTGGTTGTCCCGGCTTGCCGCCATGGCCTTGGCGGCGGGGAAACCTCAGCGAAGGTGTTGCGTTTCGGGTGGCGGTGCCCAGCCACCCCAGTATCGGGCCGCGCACTGCTTGGCGTCGGGTGCTACGTTCTGCTATTCTATATGGCTGAAGCGAAACGTTCGACAATGTGCCAATTGGTAAACAGGAAGAGCGATGAAGAAGGGACCGATTGTGATCGGCTATTGTTAAGGTGAGAGACGT
>Ga0206923_1186_pt1 | contig 12241 bp, 15 predicted proteins | sample Alteio_BWOrgHeat_64_FD_152961 | JGI IMG/M metagenome (GOLD analysis project Ga0206923, IMG submission 152961) | Enriched cells from forest soil in Barre Woods Harvard Forest LTER site, Petersham, Massachusetts, United States -... | ecosystem: Environmental > Terrestrial > Soil > Temperate forest >...
CCAAAATCTATTACGTGCTCAAATATGCGCCCGTCATCCGTTGCAATAATTACATCGCTTAACCCGCTGCATTTTTTGGCCTGCTCATATACCCGCTGTATCATGCTTTTACCACCAATGTCAACCAATGGCTTCCCCGGGAATCGGGAAGAGGCATAACGTGCGGGGATGATACCGAGAATGTTCATGATTTACGATTTTAGATTTACCCTTTACGATTAAGCAGCAACAAAAATCGTAAATCGTAAATCGTAATTCTAAAATTAAAATAACCCGTTCACTTCGCGTTCAACCAACTGAACAATGGTAGCCAGGTCTTCTGTATTATTGGCAAAATCAAGATTATCTTTATCCAGCACCAGCAGTTTACCCAGTTTATAGCCCTTTATCCATTTATCGTATTTCTCGTTTAGTTTGGATAAATAATCAATACGAATACCTATTTCATATTCTCTACCCCTGCGTTGGATATTATTAACCAGCGTTGGTACCGATGCCTTTAAATAAACCAGCAGGTCGGGCGGTTTGATATATTCGGTTATGTTATCAAAAATTGATTCGTAGTTTTCATAATCACGCGAGGTCATTAAACCCATATCATGCAGGTTTTCGGCAAAAATATAAGCATCCTCATAAATGGTCCTGTCCTGGATAATATTGCGCCCGCTTTTTTGGATGTCCATTATCTGGCGGTAACGGCTGTTCAGGAAATATATCTGCAGGTTAAAGCTCCAGCGTTTCATATCACTGTAAAAATCTTCCAGGTATGGATTATTGTCAACAGCTTCATAAACGGGTTCCCAGCCATAATTTTTGGCCAGCAATTCGGTGAGGGTAGTTTTCCCGGCTCCTATGTTTCCTACTATGGCAATGTGCATCGGCTAAAGATATAATTCAAAAGTTAAAAGTCAAAATGTTTTAGTTCATGGTCGATAGTCCATGGACCATAGCTTGATTTTCCATGGACTATCGACCATGAACTATGTACCTTAAAAATTAAAATCCCCTGAACCCAATAATTTCCCTTACCTCATTAATGGTTTTCGATGCACTTTGACGAGCCTTTTCCTCTCCCATTTTGGCTACTTTGCCCAGGTAATCCGCATCATTTGCAATTGCATTAATGCGTTCGCGTATAGGTGCGGTTGCAATTATCATATCTTCGGCCAGTTGCTTTTTGAGGTCGCCGTAACGTACCTGGCAGGTATTATACAGGTTATCAAAATGCGCATAGGTATCAGGTATCGACACCACTTTCATTAAATCGAAAAGGTTTTGAATTTCTTCGGGCTTGGGCTGGTTTTCAACCGTTGGGCCGCTATCGGTAACAGCGCGCATTACTTTTTTACGGATAACTTCCGGGGCATCTGATAAAAATATAGCGTTCCCCTCCCCTTCTGATTTTCCCATTTTTCCTTTGCCGTCAAGCCCCGGTATTTTAACCAGCTTTTCGCTGAAATTAAAGGCATGCGGTTCGGGGAAATACTCCTTATTATATAAACGGTTAAAGCGGTTGCCAAAAGTACGTGCCATTTCCAGATGCTGCTCCTGGTCTTTACCTACAGGCACTTTAGTAGCTTTATGTATCAGTATATCAGCCGCCATTAAAACGGGGTAAGTTAACAAACCGGCATTTACATTATCAGGCTGTGCCCTTACCTTATCTTTAAATGAAGTGCTGCGCTCCAGTTCGCCCAGGTAAGCGTTCATGTTCATGTACAGGTATAACTCGGCTATTTCCGGGATATCTGATTGTACATAAATGGTAGCCTTTTCGGGATCTATACCTGCCGCCAAATATTCAACCAATACGCTTTTTACGCTGCTATGCAGGTTTTCGGGAGTTGGATGTGTAGTTAACGAATGCAGATCGGCAATAAAAAAATAGCAATTATACTCGTGCTGCATCTTCACAAAGTTTTGCACCGCGCCATAATAATTGCCCAAATGTAAGTTCCCGGTCGACCGTATTCCGCTAACAACAGTTTCCATAGCGGCGAAAGTAAGTATTTTTTATATTTTTGGTACTGATGAAATTGATATTAAAGAAAGCCTACTACTATATATATGTGTTTTGGGTAGCTTTTTTATACATACTCTTTTTCCCGTTGCTCTATTACTTTTCGCGTAAACCATCGCGATATAAATACATGAACGCTATAAGGCGCGGCTGGGGATTTACCAGTTCATTACTCACAGGCATTATATACAGGTTCGAATATGAACAGCCTATTGATTGGAGTAAACCGTATATTATTTGCGCTAACCATACCTCCAACCTTGACATTACCGCCATGAGCCTGCTGGTAAAAAGCGATTGCTGTTTTATGGGTAAGGAGGAGTTGCTTAAAGGTTTTGTTACCGGGCTGTTTTTCCGTTCGGTAGATATACCGGTTAACCGTGAAAGCAATATATCCGCATTCAGGGCATTTAAAAAAGCCGGAGAAAAACTACAGCAGGGCATTAGTTTAATTATATTTCCGGAGGGGCTGGTAGCTGATGATTATCCGCCAAAATTACAGTCGTTTAAAAACGGCCCGTTCCGCCTGGCTATTGAGCATAAGATCCCGGTTATACCGGTATCATCCTTAAACACCTGGAAAATGCTTTGGGACGACGGAACAAAGTACGGTGTTAAACCGGGCATTTGCAGGCTGTTGGTACACCGGCCCATTGAAATCGGACAGCTTACCATGGCCGATGTTGATGACCTAAAGAACAGGGTGAGGGCTATTGTTGGCGAAAAAATTGAATAGCATTAGCATGCGTTAGAAATTAAGTATTTCTGTATTTTTGAGGCCCATGAATAACTTAAAAAGAATACACACCCGTTTTTACAGGTATAGTGTAGCCTTTTTTTTCCTGTTGGTTTGGCCTGTTTTATACTTTCTTTCCCGAAAAAAAGAACGGTATAAGTATATTGACGGGTTCAGGAAATTCATCATTTTTTGGAGTACTACTATTTCGGGTATATTTTTCAGGGTTAAATACGAGGCGCCTGTTGATTGGGAACGCACCTATGTGATATGCGGTAACCACACCTCCAATCTCGATGTTTCCGCCATTAGCATGGCTGCAAAAAACAACCTTTGCTTTATGGGTAAAGAAGAACTGCTGAGCAACCTGGTGCTGGGTTATTTTTTCAGGACCATTGACATTACTGTTAACCGCGACAGTAAAATATCGGCTTTCAGGGCATTTAAACTGGCAGCCGAGCGGTTAAAAGAAGGCGCAAGCGTTATTATTTTCCCCGAAGCTACCATCCCGCAGGATTATCCACCCACATTGCACCCGTTTAAAAATGGGGCCTTCAGGCTGGCTATCGAATTAAAAATACCTATTTTACCTATAACTTCAATAGATACATGGAAGCTATTTTGGAATACCGGTATGGAAAAAGGCAGCAAACCGGGTATTTGTAATATATTTGTCCATAAGCCCATTGAAACGGCCTATTTAACGTTGGATGATGCCGATGTTCTTCGTGATGAAGTATATAGCATTATTAAACAAAAATTTGAAGAAGCATGAACATTGACAGCGAAACCGTAGATAAGATAGCCCACCTTGCACGATTGGAGCTTGCTGAAACTGAAAAGCAGGAAATGATTGGCGACATGAACAAAATATTAGGTTTTATGGCCAAACTGAATGAAATAGACACTTCGGGAGTTGAGCCGTTGATCTACATGTCGAACGAAGTAAATGTTTTCAGGGAAGATGTGGTTAAACAGGAGATAACCACCGAAGAAGGTTTGAAGAACGCGCCGAAGCACGATGACCAGTTTTTCCTAGTAGCGAAAGTTATTGGGTAGATATTAACCCGGAAGTAGTTTTTTCAGGTAAATCTTTCGGACTTCCGGACTTTCCCGACTTTCGGACTAAAAAAATTGTAACAATCTATCCGCATCAAGCGTCAAAGCAACAAAAAAAGCATGGAGCCATTAATTACCATTAAGGATATAGGACGCAAATACATTATAGGCAGCGAAATAATTCACGCGCTTAAATCTGTGTCATTATCTATTAATAAAGGAGAATTCGTGGCTTTGATGGGGCCATCCGGTTCGGGCAAATCAACACTGATGAATATTTTGGGCTGTTTGGATACACCTACGAAAGGCGAATATATCCTGAACGGTATCAACGTGAGCCATATGAGCGATAATGAGCTGGCCGAAGTGCGCAACTCCGAAATCGGCTTTGTTTTTCAGACTTTTAACCTGCTTCCCCGCAATACCGCGCTGGACAATGTGGCCCTGCCGCTGGTTTATGCCGGTGTAAGTAAAAACGACAGGCAGGAACGCGCCAGGAAAACATTAGAAAATGTGGGCCTGGGCAACCGTACCGACCATAAACCTAACGAACTATCGGGCGGCCAAAGGCAACGGGTAGCAGTAGCCCGCGCTTTGATCAATGACCCCTCCATTATATTAGCCGATGAGCCAACGGGTAACCTTGATACCAAAACATCTATTGAAATAATGGGGCTAATTGAAGATATACACGCTAAAGGCAATACCATTATATTAGTAACCCACGAAGAAGATATTGCCCTGCATGCCCACCGCATAGTGCGCATGCGCGATGGCTTAATTGAAAATGATTATGCCAATACGGATATCCATACCGTAGATAGAACAGCCATAAAGGCTGTGGTTTAGGTGTTTGTACCGTCCTAAAATAAATTTACACCATACGGTTTAACAAACTGCCGCAATCCTAGCTACAAACTCGGCCATGTGGCCGGCCTGTTCGGCCGATATGGGGTTATGGTGGGCGACAAGTAGTGTATGGTCAACCAGTTCTATTACAAAATCATCGTGCCGTACATCCATTACCGCGTTCCTGAAATTGCGATTCATGCCGGCAACAGCTTTGGCATGGTCGTTAACTATCACATAAAAAGTATCGCTAAAGGCCTTGTCTTCTTTAAAATCCAGTTCTAAGGGGTGTATAATTTCCTGTATTTTGTCGGATAATGTTTCGCGCCGTATTAATATACGACCAAAATTATTTTTCAGGTAAGCCAGCGCGCAGGTTTGGTATTCGTAGTTATCATTAAACCCGCCATCATAACGTTTGGTTTTATAATGACACTCCAGGAATAAAATGTAAGTATCACCACAATCCTGTTTAATTACGTATGATCCTTTTACCTCAATATCCAGGTAGTTTTTAAATACCTCAAACTGTTTCAGGTTAAAATCAATATGCCCGGTAAGCTGGATATTAAACCGGGTTTTAATTGTTTTATAAGCATCATAAAACCGTTTAATAGCTTCTTCGTTCAGGCCGGTAACATCAAAAGGGAAATTATCCATTAATGGGGTTTGGTGCTTGCTAAAATACTCAACCCCTTATTAATAACCAAATTTGTTTGATCATCCGGGTTTGTGAAATTAAAACTATAGTGGGTCATTTAAAAGTCTCCCCCACCGGGGGAGGGGGCTTTACTGCACATACGGCTGCATCTTAGCACACGAGCAGGCGCAATTAGGGTCGCTTGCACCCAGCTTTGTTAAAAAATACTGGTAAAAGCCAATGCGGTCTGCCATGCCCGGGTTGTTTTCGCCTTTATTGCATTCTAACGCGCCGTTAATAATGTCAATGGTTAAGCCAAACCCCGCTGTGGTGCGGCCTTTGGCTTTATCGTCGGCTGTTGGCTGCCATTTACCGGTCATTACATCATGTGCCGCTGGTTTGTTTATTTCGGGCATCATCCAAAAGCAAATAGCGGTTTTAAAAGCCACTACCGGGTCAGTCTCTATCAGGCCGGGGTTGTTGAGTAATACGTTCTTATCGCCAAATAAACAATCGGATATTTTGCCGTAATTACTATTATAACTCAACTGCATAGGGCCGCGGCCATAATACTTTTTACCGGCAACAGCCGGGTAGGTTTTGTTATCGGCTATGTAAGGTAAGGTACCATTGCCTTCGTGTATCAGCATTAAACCATCGGTATAAGTACCGTTCTGGCCCAATCTCGTTTCGTGTGCTATCTGGGCAAAAAAGGCCGCCAGTTCTTTTTTATTAACTGATGGGCTACTTTCTGTACAAAAATTTCCGAAATCAATATTATATACAACCTCAGGTTTTTCCTTTGCCCAATCTTCATTAAAATACATGTCCTGCCTTACCTGGGTTGATTTGCCGGTGCTTTTATCGGTACGTATAAACTGAAAAAAATACACATCGCGCTGGGTTATCTTTAGTTTAATAAGGCTCATATCTTTTACAGCTTTTATAAAAGCGGTGTAGGTATAAAACTTATCACGCTGCGGAAAAAGGTCATTAAACTGTTTTTCTGTTACCAGGTTAAAGGCTGTAGTTTTAGGCTGTGCAGAAGGGCCGCACTTAAAACTTAACAGCAATAAAACCGGTAACAGCATTAATATATATTTTGTTGATAATATGATGGCCCTCATAAACGTATATTAGGAATAACAGAATTACTGATTGTAAAGATATAAGCAAGTTTAACGTAACGCATACATATTGGCTAATTATTACCTATGTTTAAATGAATATTTTTAAATTGCCATACCTTATATGAAGATATATACCAAAACAGGCGATAAAGGTTTTACTTCGTTAATTGGCGGTACACGTGTGCCCAAATATCATTTACGTATTGAGAGTTACGGAACGGTTGATGAGCTTAACTCATGGGTGGGATTGATACGCGACCAGGATATTACGGACCACGATAAAGAGCTGTTAAAACAAATACAGGACAGGTTATTTACAATTGGTTCATCATTAGCTGCCGACCCGGAAAAATCAAAAATGGTAATACCCGATTTGCATACGGCTGATATTGAACAATTGGAAAAAGAAATGGATAATATGAATGAAAACCTGTCCGAATTGAAGCATTTTATTTTACCGGGCGGCAGCACAAGTATATCCTATTGCCATATAGCACGCTGCATATGCCGCAGGGCTGAACGGTTGACCGTGCACCTGAATGAAGAAAGCAAAGTGGATGAAAAAGTAATAATTTACCTGAACCGGCTGAGCGATTACCTGTTTACCTTAGCCAGGAAGCTGGCAAATCAACAGCAAATATCTGAAAATCAATGGATACCGAGATTATAAAAAAATTAAAAAAATATATTGATAATCACTATAAAAATATTATACTTTTGCGCAAATTGTAAATTCAAAGTTTAACTAAAAATATCTGATAAAATATGTACTGGACACTCGAATTAGCATCTCACCTGGAGGATGCGCCCTGGCCCGCAACCAAAGATGAATTAATTGATTATGCTATACGCTCCGGAGCCCCTGTTGAGGTTATTGAGAACTTGCAGGCATTAGAGGATGACGGCGAGCCTTATGAAAACATTGAAGAAATATGGCCTGATTACCCTACAAAAGATGACTTCTTTTTTAACGAGGATGAATATTAATTAAGCCTGCAAATCATAAAAAACCCTGTGCTGATAGCTATCAGCACAGGGTTTTTTATTTTAACCGGTTTTGGAATGGTTTTAGTATTAAGCCAAACATCATTTACTAAAAACTTACAACAATGAGAGGTTTATTATACATTATAGCGGTGATCCTGGTTATAGGCTGGGCATTCGGATTTTTCTATTATTCTGCAGGCGGAATAATTCACGTACTATTGGTTATAGCTATTGTAGCTTTGCTTTTGGGGCTGATAAGGAGAGCCTGAAGCCCCCTCTAAGTCTCCCCCTACCGGGGGAGACTTAGATTTATTTATAATTAAATAAATCATTTTAATAAAAAAGGATATTAAGTCTCCCTACCGGGGAGGATTTAGGTGGGGCTTAACTAACCTTATACATCTTCCCCGGCAACGATCGGATAAAACCCTGCATTTCCATATTCAGTAAGTTCATGGCCAGTTGGCTCATGGGCATATTGGTTTTTAGGGTTAGGTCGTCAATAGCCAAGGGTGCCTTATGCTGTTGTATAATATCAAATATGGTTTGTTCATCTGATGTAAGATCCAACGGCAGCATAAACTGTTCAACGGGCTTCGTGTCATCAGGTTTTTCCCATCCGAGGCTGTAGGCCAGGTCGGCAACACAGGTAAGCAGTGCCGCTTTGTTGTTACGTATTAAAAAATTGCACCCTTCCGAGTATACATCATCTACCCTGCCCGGAAAAGCGAATACATCACGGTTATAGGAGTTGGCTATTTCGGCGGTTATCAGCGCACCGCCCTTTACGCTGGCTTCAATTACAATAGTAGCATCAGCAATACCGGCTACAATACGGTTGCGCTGCGGAAAGTTTTCACGATCGGGTATAGTGCCCGACGGATATTCGGTCAGCAAGCCACCATTCTCCAACATCTTATCAGCCGTTACCCGGTTTTGCGAAGGATACATGCGATCAAGCCCATGTCCTAACACACCTACGGTTGTTACCTTATTTTTTAAACATTCTCTATGAGCTGTTACATCAATACCAAATGCCAGTCCGCTTACTACCAATACATCATACTGCTGCAATTCCTCTATTAATTGGGCGCATAGCTGTTTGCCATAGTCGGTGGCATTACGTGTGCCTACTATGCTAACAATACGCCGCGCATTCAAATCGGCATTACCCTTACTATATAACAGTATAGGCGAATCAAAACAATTTTTCAACCTTTTGGGAAAGCGGCTATCGGTATAAAACAGCACATCAATATTATTCTTCTCAATAAAATTTAATTCTTCCTCAGCTTTTTGCAGGGCCTCGTTAAAGTTTAGATTGTTAAAAGTTTTTTCGGCTATACCCGGTACCCCCAGCAATTTATATTTAGGTGCGTTAAATACAGCTTCGGCCCCGCCCAAATGGCTTACCAATACCTTGCCTAATGACGGGCCAATGTTTTTTACAAAAGTTAAAGCTATTTGGTGAAGTTGTGACATAGTTTCCGGGTAGCTAAAATAGAAATATTTGCTATCTTTTTTAGCATTTAGAAAATATTTATGAAAACCCATTCAACCTACCTCTGCGTGTCATTCCGACCATAGCGAGAAAACTATTCATGCCGGGCAGCGAATCATGAAAGTGTATAGATTTCTCCCTATGCTCGAAATAACATGAAAAATATTTTTTAAAAAAAACTATAAAAATAGTTTGCAAACTATTAAAATAGTTCTACCTTTACCGAACTATAAAAATAGTTTGCTATAAAATTATTCAAATCCGGTTATGAAAATTAAAGACCTCACCAAAGCAGAAGAGCAGGTAATGCAAATATTGTGGCAGTTAAACGAAGCCATAGTAAAGGATATCCTGGAGAAAATGCCCGACCCAAAACCAGCCTACAACACCGTATCAACAGTAGTAAGGGTGTTAGAGGGCAAGGGTTTTATTGACCATAAAGCTTATGGTAATTCGCATGTATACTTCCCCCTCATCAGCGAAGCGGCTTACCGTAAATTCACTTTTGATAAAATGATGAGCAACTATTTCAGCAATTCGTACGAGAGCCTGGTATCCTTTATAGCCAACGAGAAGAAATTAGGCCTGAAGGAACTGGACGAACTAACCAAACTGATAGATCACCTAAAAACCAAAAAACAATGAACTGGCTCTATTATCTCGCAGAAGCTAATATATACTTGAGCGTATTTTATTTAGCCTACTGCTTATTTTTAAATAAGGAAACCCATTACCAGTTAAACCGGGCCTACTTGCTATTTAGCTGTGTGATATCATTTATTTTGCCGGTTTTACAGATCGGGGCGTTAAAGCCGGTTGAGCATACAGCGGACACCATTGTACCTTATACAATTCCCTCGCAAACATTGCAGGATTATATATGGTATGGCTACATGGCAGGCGCGGCAATTTTATTAATAATACTGCTGATTAAGTTGTACACGCTTTTGAGGCTGATGCAGAATGCAAGCGTTGTTAAGCAGGATAAATATAAAGTAATACATCTAACCGATACCGATGTGGCCTTTTCGTTTTTTAACTACCTGTTCATCGGCACAAATGCTAAAGGGGCCAATATCATGATGAGACACGAGCTGGTGCATATAAAGCAGAAACATTCGGTTGATATTATTTTCCTTGAACTCTTAAAGATCATCAACTGGTTCAATCCTTTAATATACCTGCTGCAAAACAGCCTTAAAACCGTACACGAGTACATTGCCGACGAAAAGACCGCCGCTTATGAAACTAATGCGCTTACCTACTCATCTTTTTTGGTTAATAACGCTTATGGCGCTGGCGGATCATCCATCACGCATTCATTTTTCAATTATAACCTTTTAAAAAAGAGAATCATTATGTTACATCAAGAACGTTCAAGTAAATTAGCCAGGCTAAAGTACTTTATGGCCGTGCCATTGTGCGCCGCCCTACTTTGTGAATCTACTTTAGGCTTTAGTAAAACCTACGGCTGGATAAATATAGGTTCGCAGCAAGGGGCTGAGCAGCAACCAGTGAAAAAACGAGTGCCACCTCCACCACCGCCGATGCCTCCGAAATCGTCTGTAAAAGCCACCAATCATAAGCTGCCACCACCACCACCAACACCGCCGAAACCAAAGGTTACTAAGGTTAAATTGCCGCCACCGGTACCAAAGCCACCAAAAACCCATGCGGAACGTTAAATTCCCGCCACCGGTAGTTAAACCTGACGACAAACCAATACCGAGAGTTACTAAGTTTTAAAACTTCGTAACTCTTATAATCCATTCAACCATGAAAAAAATAAAACTTTGCCACATTATGCTGGCTTTATCTGTCCTGCTATTTTCAGTTATTGCTTTTACCGCAAATGCGCAAAACCTACCTAAAATACAAAATACAAGCATACGCGCACCGGCCAATATAAAAATTGATGGCGAAACCACGGAGTGGAATAATCAATTTCAGGCTTATAACCGGAGTAATTACATGTTTTATACAGTATCTAACGATGATAATAATCTTTATTTAACAGTGCACATGAAGGATATGATCGGTGTTAGAAAAATATTTAAAGGGGGGCTTACTTTTACTATCGTCCCTTCATCAAAAAAGGAAAACAGCGTATCTGTTACTTTTCCTGTCATTAAGAAAAGAACCGATGGACTTGAACAGCTTAAAGGTAATCCAATATTTGTTTATAAAACATTAAAGGAAGATACGATAGCCAATAAAGCCAAAATTGACGCGTTAATAGCTTCTTCCAATGATCTGATCAGGAGGGCTTATAACGAAATACATGTAACGGGTATACCCGGAATTAATGACCCGTTTATATCAATTTATAACGCTGAAGGGATAAAGATAGGGACAAGCTTTGATAAAAAGTTGGAATATACTTACGAACTGGCTATTCCATTGAGGTATTTAGGGGCTACCATAAGTAATGCAAAAAGTTTTAAGTATAATATTAAGTTAAATGTGGATGCGATCATTCAAGTAATAAGCCCTCCATCCGTTCATCCGGCGGTTGAACAAAAATACGTTGGCCAAGAAAGCCTGGAGGATGATACGTTTTTATTTGATACTACCGACTTTTGGGGAGAATATACTTTGGCGAAAAAATAATTTAATAGCGAGACTTACGAAGTTTTAAAAACTTCGTAAGCCTTCCTATTGCTACAATTATTTGGAAACTTCGGTTTTAGTTTTATATTTGGTTATACATTAAACCGTTATAACCACCTCGTCATGAAAATAACCGCCCCTGCTATTAAGCTATTAACACTTGTTTTTTCTTTTTTCATTTGTTTAACCACCATAAAAGCGCAGGACCCTAAAATACAAAAAGGCAGTTTGCGCGCGCCCGATAAAGTAAAAATAGATGGTAACGTTGATGAGTGGGGCACATGGCAAGCCCATAATACCGATATCCGGGCATTTTATACGCTGGCAAATGATGATAAAAATCTTTACCTGGTTATACGTTCGCAAGGGCCTTACCCTAACGACAAGATGTTACTTGGCGGGATTACATTGATTGTTAGCCACTCGCTCGATAAAAAGAAACGGATAAATGCGCCCGATAATGTAAGCATCACTTTCCCGGTTATTGATAAACAAAAGGTCGTTAACGTAAACACTTCCTCAGATAAGTATTTCTATAATTGGTCGTACGCAAAAAGAGCCGGGCACCAGCCACAAATTGATTCGTTACAAGCGGTTATAAATATACAGGCAGGCGAGGCTTTTAAAGAAATAAGGGTTATAGGTGTTAAAGATGTGGATACGGTTATTTCAATGTACAACACAGCGGGTATAAAAGCCGCGGCACGTT
>Ga0206923_1166_pt1 | contig 12198 bp, 12 predicted proteins | sample Alteio_BWOrgHeat_64_FD_152961 | JGI IMG/M metagenome (GOLD analysis project Ga0206923, IMG submission 152961) | Enriched cells from forest soil in Barre Woods Harvard Forest LTER site, Petersham, Massachusetts, United States -... | ecosystem: Environmental > Terrestrial > Soil > Temperate forest >...
GCGATTCGTATGACGACCTGATGTGGAGGACGAACGATGCCTCGATACCGAGGTGCCTGCCGCAGTTATCTGGCGATACATTTCTCACAGACGCCGGTCTCGAAACCGACTTGATCTTCAACCACCGAATTGAGATTCGAGAGTTCGCTGCCCATACGCTCTTGCCGACGTCGGGGCGGCGTGTCGCGCTGTCGAAATCCTTCAAGGGGTTTTGAAAGCTATCGAAGGAGATGGACACCGGGTTTATCCGCGGCGGTGTTACCTGGAAGGCACATGCGCATTGGGCGAAGTTCCCTCCAAGCCAGCAACGTCGAACTTCGGGCTGCAAACGAAGACAGTCTCCGCTTCATCGCCAATCTGCGGGAGCGCTTCAGCGGGAACGCAAAGCCAATAGTGCTCAATGCGGGGATCGGGCCTCGCGGAGACGCTCACAGGCCCGAGGCATAAAGTGCTATGGAAGCAGTTGAAGATTATTTCACAGAACAGCTGGGTTGGCCCGCTGCAACCGAAGCCGAAATGGTTACGGCCCTGACCTTCAATCAAGCCGGCGATGCCGCAGGACTGGTTCGAGCCGCTCGCACCGCCGGTCTGCCCGTGGTCGTTTCGTTCACGGTCGAGACCAACGGCGCATTGCCGACTGGGCAGAGCCTGTCCGAAGCGATCAACCAGGTTGACGAGAATACTGATGGCTTCCCGTCTTATTTGACGATCAACTGCGCTAACCCCGACCATTTCGCTGGCGTCTGCGGGACGCTCCCTGGGCGCGGCGAATTCGATGTGTCCGGGCCAACGCATCTCGCCGAAGTCACGCCGAGCTTGACTCAGCTCCGGAACTGGATCCGGGAGACCCAACGGAACTAGGGGGGGCCAGTATCGTGAGCTGGCTAGCCTCATGCCCTGGCTGAAAGTCTTCGGGGATGTTGCGGCTCGGACCTGCGTCACGTGAAGGAGATCGCGGGAGCGCTAAGCTAACGGATCGCCTGAGCCGCGATTATGACCAACGGGGAAACAGAGGGTGGTGTTCTGGACAGCATCCTCCGAGCGCAACCAACCTGGCGCGCTGTAATAAGCTTACCCCCTGATACAAAATCACTTGAATGTGCTATTGTTGTACGATGAAAATTCCGAAGAGAATAATACTGCTCGCCAGCGCCGCAGGATTCACCGTTATAGCCGGCACGATGGTTGTCGGGTGCAAAGGAACCACCGAAGAAACGACGACAACGACGACTACCACGCAGACTACCCCAGCACCCGATGCATCTCCAGCGGCTGCTCCATCACCTGTTGTGACTCAGAAATCCACGGATTCCACCACCACTACCTCGTCAGATAACGGTGGCAGCACCACTACCGAAAAGAGCACAACCCAAAAATCGTCTAATTAACCGCGATTGTCAGCGAACTCCGAGCAGCGTGAGCCGGTTCCGTCTCAGATGGGCCGGCTTTCGCTGTTGATTGACTGACGCTCAGTCGAAAAATAGAGCCGCCCTCGACCACTGTCGAGGACGGCTCGTGGCGACCTGGCCGAGGTCGCGTGAAGTCGATGCTGAAATTTCTGAACGCCTTTGACCCTAGTCTAGTTTTCTGGGTGTAGCAAGCAGCGGACAGACAGCCGCATCCGCACGACTGGGTCGGCGCACCCAAAACCGGAAAGGTAGGCCAGCGATAAGTAGAGAGGGCCGCGTCGGATGTGGTCTTCTGCGAGCTAGGGAAGCTCTGCACAGGTCTTAACGGGGCCGCAATTCGAGATGGTAGTGAGCACTTTCAGGAAGGAAAGGCGACAGGGCAGCAGGTTGTTGGCCGCTCGGAACGGTCACTCGCATTACTATTTTCGCTTAGCCGGGTCACAGGGAGCGCCTCTCTCCGGCCGGGAGCAGCTGATGCCGGACTTGGTAAAGGTTGGCGAGGGCGAACATGGTCTGCGCCCGCGCCAGATTCTTCGCCAGGCCGCGATAGCGCACCTTGGTGAAGCCCCACGACTGCTTGATCACGCGAAAGGAGTGCTCGCCGCGCGCGCGAGTGCGCGAACGCGCCCGATTGATCATCCGCCAGCGCTCACTCAAGGGGCGGCTGGCAGTCGGGCGTCGATTGATGCGATAGCGTATTCCGCACGACTCAAGGAACTCGCGGTCGTCCTCTTTCCAATAAGCCTGGTCGCCGAAGACCTCGCGCTCCTGCCAATGCAGCAGCTCGGGCAGCTGAGTGATATCTGCCACCGTCGCATCGGTCGCTCTCACGGTGTGCACGATGCCGCGCGGGTCAGTGCCGATGTGCAGCTTCATCCCAAAGTGCCAGTTCCTGCCCTTCCTCGTCTGCTTCATCTCCGGGTCGCGCGTCGCGCTGGCGTTTTTGGTCGAACTGGGCGCCGCGATGATGGTCGCATCGACGATGGTCCCTGCGCGCAGCAGAAGGCCGCGCGCTTCGAGCAAGCTGCCAATCGCCTCGAAGATTGCACAGCTAAGGCCGTGCTGCTCCAACAGATGGCGGAAGCGCAGGATAGTCGTCTCATCCGGCACCACGTCGTCGCCCAACTCTACCCGCGCGAAGCGCCGCATCGACTCGCTGTCGTAGATCGCGTCTTCCGCCTGCGGGTCCGCCAGGTTGAACCACTGCTGCAGGAAATAGATGCGCAGCATCTTCTCCAGTCCCAAGGGCTGGCGACCGTTGCCTGCCTTCGGATAGTGCGGTTCGATCAGCCCCAGCAGACGCCGCCACGGAATCACCGCGTCCATCTCCGCCAGAAACCGCTCGCGCCTGGTTACCTTTCCCTTCGCGCTCCAAGCCAGCGACCCGAAGCTCCGTTGCGCTCCCATCACCCTACCTCCTCACCCACACCCATACACTTACTTACTTTGTACCCGATTCGACCGACTTATGCAGAACTTCCCTAGGAGATGGATCGGAGATGCCGGAGAAGCGACACAACAAGGAGCAGATTTTGCGCGCGTTGCGGCGGGCCGAAGCCGGCGCGAAGGTGAGTGATATTGTCGCGAGTTCGGAATCAGCTACGCGAGCTTTTATGCTCGAATGGTTACATGAGTTTGCTAACCGGGCTGGTTGTCAGTCCAGGTGAAAGAGGTTATCTTCCAGGAGGCTCGGTTCCGTTGTAGTACCACGTTGATCAAACCTGTGAAGCTTTCAGGTTGGCCGTTGTGTTTGAGGTTGAGGACGACAGGTACGATGACATTGGCGAGCTTACCTTCAACATCGTTTGTCAGCGGTGTACCAACCTCGAAGTCGTAGCCCGTGAATCCCTGGCTTTGGTTATAAATATCGAGGTCCGAAAACCATTCTCTAAATGCCTTCTTGCCCTGCCAATGGAAACGCGGAAAAGCGTCGGTCACAGACGGCTCTTGGTCGAAGAGCTTTGACGCTGCCCGAATCTCACCCATGTTCCAATCTGCGAAAAAGGTCGTCACTGTTTCAAGTGGGGATAAATCGGATTCCCCTGCGGCCAAGGATGGCAATTCGAGCGTCAAAAGAAATACGAATACCAAAGCAATTACTTTCATCGGGTAGTGGCCTTTCCAAAGTCGGTTAATCATAAAGCCTGCCTCACTCAAGAGAGGTTTTAACCGGAATTTCCGTTTTGAGCCTCCGATCCGAGCCGCTTGTTAGATCAAACTGCCCCATTTGGCAACGGTTACATCGAATTTTGCTCGGTGGTGGGCTCGAAACGTCAAACCGACCTGTACCTACCAAAAACTCCGAGAGCAGTGAAAAGTCTAGAGTTTTAGGTTTGACCGCCATAGTGTTCTCGGCTTGCTTCAGCATGTGCAAGCCATCGTAGCGGTTCTTGCCCGCCGATTGCGTGGCCGGGCAGTCTTGGAATTATAGAACCTCGCTCTTCGTCATCAGCTGCACGTTCTTCGTCGGCAACGGCCCGGTCGGTCACATTTTCGGCAGAAGCGATTCGTAGTCCGTGGCTTGTATCTGAGACGACCTGAGAGCATCACTCGATCCCCGCCGTCAGCGCGCCCGTCTTTCCAGGGAGGAGAGTGGATGATGGAGCCGGGTGCGTCCGGTTGGCAGCAAAAATTGGCATTTAAAGACTAGAAGAATACATTTGCATCCCAAGACTATCTTTGACAACATTTGTAGCGGCAGCCCACAAACTTGAGTCTCTCGGGGGGGAGTTTCATGGGAATGCAAAAGGTGTTTTCAGCTGCTTCGCCGCTGAGCCCCAAGGCCAGAACCGCGATATTCTCTGTCCATATTCGTCAAGAAGCTTTAGCTGCGCGAGTAAAAAACTGCTCGGCAGAGTCTCCGCTGCCGGCTCGGATTTCTGAGTCGAAAAAATTATTGTTCATTGTTTTGGTGATTTTGACAGCTGGTATGTGCGGCGGCCACGAGAGCAGCGCCGCCACAAATAACCCCGCTGTTACCGGTGCTTGCGGTCCATTACCTCCACCTTCCTGGTCGAACTTTAAAACTCGGCTTGACGCGTTCGTCACCGCGAACTGTTACGGCGTTCAGAAGCAGAATTGGCCACACGAAGCGGCCCGACGCAGCAGCGAGGGTCTCCACTCCCCCTTCGTAAAACTCTGGTACTCGCCCCAACTCTACAGGTGGATGACTCCCGGGAACCGCCAAGGTCAGATACCTGACGGCTCGATGGTCATCAAGGAAGAATACGACGATGACGTTGCGAGTTCTCCGATTTGCTTCTGGAGCGTGATGACCAGGGATTCAAACCTATGGTGGGACGGCTGGTCGTGGGCGGTCGTCGGGGTCGAAGGAGCATGTGGTGCCACTCCTCCGCCGACACCTCCACCATCGAACGGATGTCCCGAGCCACAGTTTTCGTTTAATGGTCCCACCGCTATCAACTGCATAGGCTGCCACGGCTCAGCAATCTCGGGCTCCTCGACCAACGCGGGCAACCCTGGAACTGGAACTTACTCCACGCCGGAATTTGTGACGCCCGCCACCGAGGGGAACGTGAACGCAACGCTCCCGCTTTTCTTTCCGCCCATCCAGACGGAAGCCGCTTTCCTTCCACTATCGGGCCACGGCTCGCTCTTTCCGCCTCCCACGGGAGCGTGCATGGTGCCCGAAACAAAGGATTTGGTGGCGTCGAAGCCTTATAGCTCGAATCCTCATACTACGGGGCCTTCGCTGTTCGTTACTTCGAATCAATGCGCCAGTTGTCACGACGCAACTGACAACACTCCGCTGCCGACGCATATGCTTTTTCCGGACGCGCAGGCCCCGGGGCCGGTCGACCCAAATTCGATCAACCTGTCGACCTATGGCGAATGGCGTTACTCGATGATGGGTCTCTCCGGCCGTGACCCGATTTTCTTCGCCCAACTTGATACCGAATCGACTGTACATTCCAATCTCAAGGGCAAGGGAATTCTTTCCGTCCCGTTCGTACAGGATACGTGCCTCGGGTGCCACGGAGTGATGGGCCAGCGCCAGTACCACTTGGACAACGGAAACGGACCGCTTACCTTCTTTACGCGCAATCAATTGAATGACCCCAACTCGAAGTATGCGGCTCTGGCGCGCGACGGTGTCTCCTGCATGGTATGTCATCAAATGATCGACCAGAAGCTGGACGATCCCTCTACCTACACCGGAAAGTTCCTCCTCGGGCCACCGGGCCAAGTCTTTGGTCCGTATCCATCCGGCGATTCGCTGGAAAAGGTTGGCGACAATGTGATCCCAGCGCCGATGATAAACTCCGTGGGAATTGTTCCGGTATTTGGAGCCCAGGTCGGAGAGTCAAAACTGTGCGCCTCTTGCCACACGATCGTGCTCCCTGTCTATGACGCCAAAGGCAAGCAGGTCAGCACCGATTTTGAGCAGACCACATACTTCGAGTGGCTCAACAGCACCTTCGCTAACGCAAACTACCAATCGTGCCAGAACTGCCATATGCCCGACAATTTCAAGGGCACGAAGCTGGCGTACCAAATTGCCAACATCGAGGACAGCACGTTTCCGGTGGTACCGGAGATCGGCACACCTACAAGTTTGCCGCTGGAACAATTGATTCTCGAGACACGTCCGGAGTATGGGCGTCATCTACTCAATGGCAGCAACGCCTTCGCACTCGATATGTTCGATCAGTTCCGGACCGTGCTGGGGTTGTATCCGACAGATGGGCTGCTACCCGACCCCCTGCGGGAGACCTACAACGGCCAGAAAAATGCCGTTGATGGAACGGTCGCTCTGGCGCAGTCCAGTGCCTCAGTAAGTGTGTCCGCAACCAATACCAGCGGACTGCTGAAGGCAGACGTTACTGTGACGAATCTAGCCGGTCACAAGCTGCCTTCAGGGGTCAGCTTCCGCCGCGCGTTCCTGGACTTTCAGGTGCTCGATGGTTCCGGAAAGGTCCTATGGGAATCTGGCGGGACCAACAATAAAGGCGTGATTACTAACACTGCCGGCAAGCCGCTGGTTACCGAGTTCTTCAGCCCGGCACAGCAGACCAGTCAACCACACTTCTGGGCTCCCAACGGAGGTAATCCAGGCAATCTGATAATCAGCGACCAACAGGTACAGATTTACGAGGAGTTGGTGCGCGATCCGCAGGGACAGTTGACGACCAGTTTTCTCAGTCTCGACGACAAGGTCAAGGACAACCGCATTCTACCACAAGGCTGGTCTTCTTCGGGTCCACACGCTGATGTCACCGGACCGGAAGGTACCGGCGCTGATCAGAACTATCAAAATGGCTGCGGCTGCAGCGTAGTGCGCTATCAGGTACCCCTGACAGCAATCCCAGGCGCGGCCACGGTCCAGGCGACTTTGTATTATCAGAGCATTCCTCCCTCCTACCTGGCTCAACGCAAAGCGAATGCTAATGGTCCCGATACCACGCGATTGATCAATTTCACCAACCAGTTGAATGTCGGCACCAGTTACCCTGAAATTGCCAACTGGAAACTGAAAATCGCCAGCTCCGGACCTGCCGTTATACAGTGAATGGATTTGGCCTTTATGGAAGAGGAAACATGGTTAAGTCCCGTAACTCTGCATGAGGAAATCCCGGGGACCCGGGGCTGATTCCGCCGCAGCAAATAGCTGCCGGGCGCCGCGGGTAAATGCAAGGAGAAGGGGGCGGAGACCTTGATTTCCTTCCTACGGAAGAGCGGAACCTTAAGCGGTTCCGTTGTTTAGTCCCTTTCAAACCACTCAGAACGGGACGTCTTCGTCGATCGTTCCGCTCGGCGGTTCGACGTCACACTGGGGAACATCGCTCGGACGTGCACCGAGAAATTGCACGCTGAATGCAACAATCTCAGTGCGGTATTGCTTCGACCCTCGATCGCTGGGCTCCACTCCAGCGTCCGCACGCGCCCCTCGACGTATAACCTCGCGCCCTTTGTCCAGGTTGTGCCTACCAAGAACTCCGAAACTGGCTAAAAGTCTAGAGTTTTGGGATTCCAAGCCCTAATGTTCTTGGCATGCATAAGCGTGCGCGGTCCATCGTCGCCGTTATCGCCCGCCGAATCCGAAGCCGAGCCGTCATAGAATTGGAGAACCTTGCTCTCCGTGATCAACTGCACGTTCTTCGTCTCCAACGGCGGGCTCGTCCTCGATTGAATACGGTCGACCCCTTGCTGTGGGTCTGGCTCTACCGATTATGGCCGCGCCGGCTGGACGCGATGGTGTTGGCAAAGCCAAGCCACCGTCGTCCAGTCGCACCGCCAGGGTTGCGCCTGTTTTGGCGCTGGCGCTCGAGATCCGGACGGCCGTCAGTAATCACGAAGTTCGGGATTTGATTCGGCGGATGAACGCCGCCAACCCGCCCTGGGGACTGCCCCGGATTCACGGCGAATTGCTCAAGATCGGCATCGAGATAAGCCAACGACAGTTGCCAAGTACATGGTGCGAAAACGAGGGACGCTGGCGCAGCTTTCTCCGCAATCAGGTCGCCGGCATAGCTGCGATCGATATGTTCGTGGTTGCGTCCGCCTCGTTTCAGCTGCTGTATGTGATGATCATCCTGGCGCACGATCACAGAAAGATTGTGCGTTTCCATGTCACGCGGTACCCGACCTCAGGCTGGCTAGCGCGACAGGTAACCGAAGCGTTCCCCTAGGACAGTGCTCCACGCTATCTGCCGCAGCGATCGCGATGCCTCGTATGGCCAGGAGCTCGCAAGCAAGTCGATGCGATGGGAATCGCCGAGATTGTCAGTGCGCCGCGATCACCCTGGGAGAACGCATACGTCGAGCGCGTCATAGGTTCGATTCGTCGTGAATGTCTTGATCACGTTGTGATCTTCAACGAGCGCCAACTGCGCCGCGTCCTCTCAACATATATCGACTACTACAACCAAACGCGCACCCATCTCTCACTCGACAAGATTGCCCGGAATCGCACCCGGTCATGCCACTCAGGATCGGAAGAGTCGTCGCCATCCCACAAGTCAATGGCGTGCATCACCGTTACGAACGTCTCGCCGCCTGATTCGTCCCTGATCTTCGCATACCAATGGCTGGATGGTTCCCACTACGCCTCGTCTGACGATCGGTCGACCAGAGCTTGTTCGATCTCAAGAACGCATTGAACATCCGCCCTGCTGAGCACCGTCGATTCGTTCTTTCAATGCAATCAATTTTTCGCGGCTGCTTAATTCCGCTGCAGATGGAATTTTAGGAGGGACAGGGTAAGCGGTAAGATGGTGTTCGTGTAGATGGTGGACTGCCAATCAATTCCTCCTGTAGCACGTCGTCGAAGACAGCCGATTCCGGCGAGCTCCTGAAAACATTGGCTGCGAGATAAGTCAGAACGTCCAGCCGACTATCGACTTGACAAAGACCCCCTCACTCGCGTTGGTCAGCCCCACCCCCATGCCAAGATTCAATTCCAGTTGTGGCAGAAAGTCGAAATTCACCGCTGGTACAATGAAATGCTGCTGCTTCTGTAAAGACGGCAGCGGTTGAATGGGCCCCGTATCCCCGTAGTACTCCACGGCTGGCGATACCCATCGATCGAGTTTGTAAACCACCTCGCCCGACGGATCGAATTGAAATCCGTCGTGCGTCTGCGGTCCGCGAAATGGCCTCTCCAACGCGAGATTCACCACCAATCTGAAGTCTTTGTAGCTAGCACCGATAATCGGCCGCAGTTCGAGGTTAAGCGGATTCTCCTCCGCCTGGCGCCGCATGTAATCGAGTTCGATATTCCCGCCGAACTGCACCGGCCATTCAAATGTCTGCGGAATCCCGAAATGAATCTTTGAGCGTGATCCTGAGTATTGATAGCTATCGGCCGGAAATATGGCCGTGCAGAGGTACTGCCCGATTTCGAGCCAGTGCAACACTCCGAACGTCCCCTCTGCCGTCTCGTGCACCTGGTAGATGTCCATCCGGCCTTTTGCCAGCTCACCGGTCGCTGTTATTGTGCTGTTCGAATGCAGCTCCAACGTGAAATGCCCGGCCAGTGTGGTATCCGTGTCATAGATCTGGATTTCGTAGAAATCGATCGCGCGTGCCTCTCTGGCACCCACTAGCGCGATCGCAATCCCCAAGGCCACGCCGCACAAACCAACGGGCCATTTCCGCTTTCGCGATCGCATAAATCAAGAAACTACCGCAACGAGATAGCTCATTCCATCACGGCACACACCGTTCAGTTGAGACGTTTTGACTAAACCGTGACGCCACCAGCCGGGCGTCCAAAACCCAGTAACATTCCTGGTATCCGCCGTCCCGCGAAGGTGATAGTTGATAGGTTGGTTAGAAGCGGTGATAGACGTTTGGACATCCGGAGGGACCATGGCCGGGAAAATCGCTGTCTGGGAGAGCCAGGAATGGATGAGCCGCAAATTGGAGCTAGACCTGGGCGTGCCACTAGTTCACCACAGATGGCGGCGCTGCAGACGAAACTTCGTCGATGAACTCCGCACTGAGCAGCGATATGCGGTTTACGTGGGAGCGGTGAATTTCGACAGGCTCGCGAACGAGGTAAGCGTCCGCTGGCTTGCGGATCAATGTCCCGGCGCGCAATTGAAAGCGAACAAACAGATCTGCGCTTGCGCTTAGTCTTGTCTGATACTGGCCCCGTCAGTCGTAAGCGCCGGCCATTGCTAGTAAACGGACGGAACGCGGCTCACCACTTTGACGAGATTTGACGCACCGAATGTATAGGGTCACCGATAGAATCAACAGACGGCGGCTTTCGCGTGATCACGTCTTTGCAGTCGATCGAAAACCCAGAGGAGTAGTCGCGTTTCGGCTCTTATCCGATAGGGGTGCAATATTCTCTGGCTAGTGGTCGAGTGAAATCGCAAATCCTTTCAATCTAAGGTGGGAGCCCGAATCGGGCTCCCACCTCTAATCGTTAGCTATTTTTCAGAAACCGAAAGAAAATGACGGAAACGAAATTCCTGGCAACGATTGTGTATGTTCGAGTTGTACGGCCTGAAGCTGGCTCGGATTCAGCCGTAGTGCTTGGAGGATAGTCGGCGCGACCTGAGCTGTCTCTACCGGACTGGTTACCGTTTGAGCTTTGAACGACGGATTAGACGCCAGCATGATCACGTTCGTATCGTCATGTGAGAAACCACCATGTTCTGCGAGCTTCTTTTTACTGTTCGAATAGGTCACTCCGATATTAGGAGTAATGAGGATATCCGGTGCGCGCGAGTCGCCGATGTTCCAGTACAGGCCAATCGAAGGACCCGAAAAAATCTCTCCGATGCCCGCGATGTTGTCGGTTGCGGGAGATGCGGCCTCGAGCACCGCAACGGCGGCGGAGGTCTCGCTTGAATCCGCAAGCCAGAGCAGAGCTACGTCATCCTCAGTCGGCCCGATCGCACTGTTCTCCGAAGGTGCCAAATACGAACTTAGCAGTGTTGCGGGATCGTTGGACCCATCCCTGACATAGCGACTGGAATCCACTGGCGACTGTCCATGTTTGGCCGTAATAATAATTAGCGTTGAACTGATCAGATGTTGCGCCTTCAGTTGGGCGACCATTTGCCCGATCGAGGCATCAACAAATTCGATCTCGTTCTTTAGTGAATCATTAGGTGTTCCGATCGAATCGAGGTAACCGCCGGATTCGCTGTACCCAGTTGCGACCGAGCCGTGCTGGTATATCAACTTTTGACCGATGCTGACAGCCTGGAAGTTCATCCCAAAAATGTTCGGAACGTGCGCCCTCGCGGTGCCATCGTGATTCTTGCCGTTGATTTCGTTCAGTATGGCCATCACCTTCAGGCCATCATAGCACTGGATGTTCTGGAAGCTCCCGGTGTAGTCGTCGCCTATGGCGTTTTGGTCAGGCAAATACGGCTTCCCGTCCTTAATGCACGCGGGAATGACCAATTGCGACGGCGCTTGGGATGCGAAGTTCGATGCGTTGGAATTTATTTCGGGTGAATAGTAGTCGTCCACGTTGGTGTCGGTATCGGTACCGCTGGGCCCTCCCACGGACGAATATGATGCATGCTTATCAGACCAGGCCGTATAACCTCCCGCAGCATGGATAACTCCGAAAATGGTATTGTCGCGGACGAAATTCCACGGATAGACCGGATTGCAATTCTGGTCGCGGACGAGAAAGTCAGGATTGATCGCGCTAACCCCGCCGTCCCCGGTCGTCGCGCCGCCGTTGAGCAGTAATTGATTGTTATCGATGCCTTCGTCGTATTCGGTAGTCGTTCCGGATGGGGTTCCTCCCGGAGTACATGGCCCTGCTGGATTGCCATTGCCACTGGTTTTTGACGGTGGATTAAGTGCGCGGTCATAGGCGACATCGTAATTGACGCCCATGGTGCGCGGCGAACCGCCGGTCATAAGTGCCATCAGCCCTGGAAAGGAATCCGACGGTTTCGAGGTTGAAGTATCTAGATAGTTGACGCCGTTGGTTCCCAGTGCGGCCAAGTTCGGACAATATCCCCCGCTTGCGCAGTTCAGGTAATCAAGCGCGTGCATACCGTCGACGCTGATCAGCAGGACGTGGCTGATTCCGCCGGAAAAAGATTTTGGCGCCGCGAATACGTTCGGAACGGACGCGCTCGCGATCGCGAGCGCACCAAGTGCGATCCCGGCCCTTAGATTTCGGCTGGACCTTTTGGACTTATTCACTGGACGTAACACCTCCCCGAAACAGACGAGATTTTAGCAACGACGGAGACTAGCGAATGAAATGGTTTTTTGTGCAACGTGCAGATTAAGAGGTTATTAACACGAACATGTACACCGGCTCGTAATTACGATCGTCTTAGCT
>Ga0206923_1149_pt2 | contig 12073 bp, 7 predicted proteins | sample Alteio_BWOrgHeat_64_FD_152961 | JGI IMG/M metagenome (GOLD analysis project Ga0206923, IMG submission 152961) | Enriched cells from forest soil in Barre Woods Harvard Forest LTER site, Petersham, Massachusetts, United States -... | ecosystem: Environmental > Terrestrial > Soil > Temperate forest > O...
CCGCAAGTATCCGAACTGGTTTTCGCCGCACCTGCATGAGTTTTGGGGACAGCCCGACAAGCTGCCATTCGATGAGCACTGGTTTATCGCGCTCGCCGCGCCCAGGCCTTTTATTGCGCTCGAAGGTACGCGCGATCAGAATGTCAATGCAAACGGCGTGCGCCAATCTTTTCTGGCCGCTCAGCCGGCATTCACGTTTCTGAAAGTGCCCGATCGGCTCGGTATCGGTTGGGCAGATCGTCCGCATGGACTGGTGCAGGGTGATTGGGATGCGTTGCTGGCGTTCGCGGATAAGTTCCTGATGGGAAAGACAGTCACCAGGAAGTTTGACGATTTCCCGGCCGAGTTGTTTGCCGCGCAGTAAGGATCACAAAAATGGTAAACCGAGTGAGTACCCACCTGGCACGCCGTAGCTTCTTCAAAAGGGCCGTGCAGGGCCTGATGGTGGCACCAGCGACGTGGTCGCTCGTCCGACGCGCGTTCGCGCAGGGCCCAGCGGGGCAGACGCCAACTTCCGCAGCGGCGAAGCGGACTGTAACACTCAACGTCCGCGATTTCGGAGCCGTGGGTGATGGCGCCACAAAAGACACGATCGCGATTCAGCAGGCCATTGACCGCTGCTCAGTTCTGGGCGGCGGTGAAGTTCGGGTTCCCGCGGGCAACTACTTCACGGGTGCGATCGCACTCAAGCCGAATACCATCCTGCGGCTGGAGAAAGACGCCGTCATTCTCGGGACTCCCGATTTTGCAGATTACCCCGTAACGCAGGTCCGTTGGGAAGGTAAATGGATACAGGGGCGCGTCGGTCTCATCTACGCACAGAATGCCGATCACATCGGTGTGGTGGGACCAGGCAAGATTGTCGGCAACCACGCACTTGGCGGGCGCCCGAATGCGCAGAACCCGTTGCGGCATCCCGCGCTGATTGAGCCGATTGGATGCAGTGACGTCCGCCTCGAGGATTTTTCCACCGATTATTACCTGATGTGGTCAATTCATCTGACATATTGCGAAAACGCGGTGATTCGAAATCTCACGATTCGAAGCACGGGCGGCAACGGAGACGGAATCGACATTGATTCCTGCAAGCATATTCTCATCGATGGGTGTGACATCTCAACCGGTGACGATTGCATTTCGGTGAAATCCGGCCGCGGTTTGGAAGGCTATACGCTGCTGAAAACCAGCGAAGATATTCACATTACGAACTGCACAATGGCGGATTCGATCTTCGCGTGCATCGGTATTGGCAGCGAAACGTCCGGCGGTATTCGCAACGTCGTGATCGAGCACTGCAAATTCACACATGCGCGCACCTTTGCGCTCTACATCAAGAGTCGCGTGGGACGCGGCGCTTTCATCGAGGACATTACGGCCCGCGATCTGGACGTCGCTGGTGTGACAGGCGGCTTCCTCAATTTCAATACGATGGGCAGCGGTATTCAGGACGAGTTTCCGGTTACCGGAAACGAGGGCATTCCCACAACCCGGAACTTCCGGTTCACGAATATTCGCGTGACCGATTGCCCGGTCCTCGTGGAAGGCACCGGCATTCATCCCGATAAGCCACTGGACGGTTTCTCTTTGACCAATGTGACAGGGACATGCAGCAAAGGCATTTCTTTGGCCAACATCACGAATGCGGAGATCCGTGATATTAAAGTTACCGGATATTCCGGGCCGCTGATCGGCATCCACAATGTCACGGGAACGGGGGTGGATGGCGCAGCTGCGATCGGGCCTCCGAAGTTATCCGACCCATTGCCTGCAGCAAATCAACCTTACCAACTTCACTGACACTTCATGAACCGGTAGTAACAAATAAGTGTCAGCTATTTCACAATTTTTACAACATTAATTGGCCTGCTAACTAAGGTAAACGGATATTAACGGCCGGAAAATCGTGATACACTTTCAATAACCTGAGCGGAATCGGACTGCTCTTTTTTTGGAGGGTTTCTACAGACTTCGGTTTTCCGAAACGGATCTACAGCGGCGTTCGGCGCATTTGATTGATCCGCCGTAATGCTCGTCGCGCAAAAGCGGAACGCGTCTGGAATTCCCAGCCATGGAGAAAACGCGGCGTGAACGGATAATCCGCTACCTTTTACCCTTCATCGCTATTGGCTGCGCCCTGCTGTTCCAGATTGTGCTTTCCCACGTGGTGCCCAAGCGCGCCAATTTTCCTTACGCATTTTTCTATTTGGTCGCGATAGTGATCGCGGCCTGGCGCGGCGGCTACCTGGCTGGCACTGTCACATCCCTGCTGACGATCGTCGTCATCCCGTATCTGATGCATCGCTCCAACCCGCAATTCAAGGGTGTCGATGTAACTGCCGCGGGGCTGGTGCTGGCCACATCGTTGCTGGTCAGCAAAGTGGCCAGTTCACAACAGCGCGTGCGCGACATCCTGTTGCACGCCAATGATGAGCTTGATGAACGCGTTCGGACAAGAACCCAGGATCTGGCGCGCGCCGTGGAAGACCTGGAATCCGAAGTCGCGCAACGAAAGCTGTCGCAGCGCGGACTGGAGACGCAGTTGGGCCGGCTCAATCTGCTGGACCACATCACCCGCGCGATCGGTGAGCGGCAGGATCTGCGCAGCGTGTTTCAGGTGGTGATACGGACGCTCGAAGAGAGTATGCCGATCGATTTCGGCTGCGTCTGCCTATACGATCCGGCGGAAGCGACGCTGACCGTCTCTTGTGTCGGGATTGGCAGCAGGGCGTTGGCAACCGAGCTGGCCATGACTGAGCGCGCTCAGATCGCCATCGATCAGAATGGCCTGGCCCGTTGCGTTCGTGGCCATCTGGTGTACGAACCGGATGTGAGCATGTCGGAGTTTCCGTTTCCGCAGCGGCTTTTCAAAAGCGGTCTGAGGTCGGTGGTGGCCGCACCGCTGGCGTCGGAAACCAGTGTATTCGGTGTGCTGGTGGCGGCGCGCCATCAGGCGGATGGCTTCAGCAGTGGCGATTGCGAATTTCTCCGGCAACTGAGTGGGCACGTGGCATTGGCGGCGCATCAGGCGCAGATCCATGCCGCATTGCAACAGGCTTACGATGATCTGCGAAGAGGCCAGGAAGTCGCGATGGAGCAGGAGCGGCTGCGCGTGTTGGGGCAAATGGCCAGCGGTATCGCGCACGATATCAATAACGCCCTGTCGCCGGTGGCGATCTGCACGGATGTCCTGCTGGAGAGTGAGCCAAACCTCAGCCGGCGCGCGCGGGAGTATCTGGAAATCATCCAGCGATCTGTCGACGATGTGGCCCACACGGTGGGACGGATGAAGGAGTTCTACCGTCATCGCGAACCGCAATTGACGCTGGTTCCGGTGGATCTGAATAGTCTGGTCAAGCAGGTGCTTGAGCTTACGCGGGCCCGCTGGAGCGATATGGCGCAACAGCGTGGAACCGTGATTCAGATGCTGGTGGAACTGGAACCGCGTCTTCCGGCGGTGGCAGGGATTGAAAGCGAGATCCGCGAAGCCCTGACTAATCTGATCCTCAACGCCGTGGATGCCATGCCGGATGGCGGAACCTTAACTGTGAGGACCAGGACTGCGGCGGACCCACAGCAGCCAGCGTCCTTAAGACGTGTGAACGTTCAGGTAGAGGATACCGGAGTGGGGATGGACGAGGAGACGCGCCGGCGTTGCCTGGAGCCCTTCTTCACCACGAAGGGCGATCGCGGTACCGGTCTTGGTCTGGCGATGGTTTATGGAGTGGCGCAGCGGCAGAATGCGGAGCTCTGGATCGAAAGCGTTTTGGGCAGCGGCACCACAGTCGGGCTCAATTTCGTTGCTCTGGACGCCAGCGGCGATGTAACGGAGATTAGTGGCGGCCGGGGAGTGGTAACCCGTCTGCCAATCCTGATTGTCGACGACGATCCGCTGATTATCGAAGCGCTTCGCTCCATTCTGGAATCCGACGGCCACGCAGTCACCACGGCGAGCGGCGGCCAGGAGGGCATCGACACAATGCGCGCCGCAGCGGAGCGAGACGAACCGTATCGCGTGGTGATCACAGATCTGGGAATGCCTCATGTGGACGGGCGCAAAGTGGCAACGGCTGTGAAGATGGCGCATCGTGATACGCGGGTCATTCTGCTTACCGGCTGGGGGCAGCGGCTGGTGACTGAAGAGGAGGTGCCGCCAAACGTGGATCGCGTACTCAACAAACCACCCAGGCTGAATCAACTGCGTTCGGCACTGTCGGAATTGACGTCGGGTTCCGCTTCGGCCAATGGGGTCTGACTCGTCATCCTTTGCGAATCAGGTAATAAGGTTGCGTCGAATAATCGCGCGGCAGCCCAGGATACAGCGTGGCGCCGCCAGAATCGAGTTGCACTTCGAAATAGTATTGCAGCGAGTAGGGCGACGCGATGTATTCCGCCGGAATTGCCGCATGGAAACCGGTGGGGCCGGATTCCATCGCGAGCCTAACCCATTTTTCCGCCTGATTGACCCGCCGGTAACAGAGGTTGAGCTTGCCCGAACCATTGGCCGGGAGGGAGGCCTGGATTGCTACCGGCGCGCCGGGGCGGAAACGCTTCACCGGCGTGTGCTCTAAGGCTACGGATTCGCGATGCGGCGTGGATAGCGCGGCCACAATGGATGCTGTTGCCGCCGTTACCGGCGTATTCACGGTCGCTGTTTCCATCGCCGCGATGTCCTGATCGATGGCTGCAAGGCGATCGCGCCACGTGCCGCGAAGCTGGGGCACATAACCGAACGTCAGGTCCGGGCGGTACACATTGTTCGCGATATCGACAATCGCCTTCCACGAAGTACGCGCGGTCCGATATGCTTTGAGCGCTTCCTCCAGCGCCGCGGGGTCAGCCGACCGGGTGTAAAGTCCGTAAAGCACGCCGGCGCGGAATTTGGCCGCAAAGAATTTTCCCAGATTGTTCTGGATTGCAATATCGATTGCCCAACGCTTGTGCTCCGGGGTCTTCGCGTCACCCGCTGCCACCTCGGCTGCCGCGAGATTGTTTTCCGAATCGCGCGCGAGCTCTTCCAGCCAGCCTGCGACTTCGATAGGCGAATAGCTCGCCCCGCGCGTGCCTTTCCATAACTCATCTGCACATTGATCGATGGTGCAGAACAGTTGCGAGTCGAGCGGACTCGTGGTGCCAAAGCGCCGCGGCGTGGGCGTGTCGCTGTACGGATCGCGCGCGTTCGCCACAACGATCGATTGGTTTGTGTAGATCTCCGGCCAGTAATTGGCGTTCGCCGCGGAGGGCATGTGCGCAGTGGTGACGGTTGGAAGGATGCGGCTGGAAAGTGCGAGGGCTGCTTCGCCGCTTTCCGCTGCCGGTCCCAGAGCTTTGCGGAGATAGCGTTTGCGTGCGTCGGGCGGGCTTGCCGGATTGTAGATGCCGCGGCCCCAGACACGATAGGTGTAGAGATACTTTTCCCAATCGCGCTCCGATGCAGGCTGCACGCCCATATAGGCGTCGCGGCCACCTGCGAGGCCCGAACCTTTGCGGCCCTTGAATGTTAACGGCTCCATCCATTCCACGCCATCGGTGCCGGCAAAACTTGACGCGCGGCCGTACGCATTGGCCATCAGCGGATCACCCCACAGCAGAAGCCGCTGGGTACCGGGCCAGATGCGATGCAGCACGGCATGCTTGCGATCGTCGCGAAGCAGGTCGCCATAGCCGTAGCGCATGAAGTTGCGCGAGCCGTTGCTGAGCGCCATGAGCGCGCCCGCGGCATTGGCGCCGGGCTTCGGCATTTCCGTGGGGCGAATTGCGGCCTGATGGTACGGCAGCCCCATATGTTCGGCCCAGTATTTTGGCGAAACGGCGGTCGGCATGCCGGTCGCCTGCGCGAGACCGATCATTTCCGCATCGATGCCCTTCGCGTGCTGGTCGATTTCAATTTTTCTGCCCGCGGCGGAGATGCCGGAAAATACGGCCTTCCAGAAGGGATAACTTTCTTCGGGAACACCGCTCTCTCCGTGAGTTCGCAACGTGACGCCGCTGATCGCAGGACACGCCACCAGCAGCGCGTGCAAGGCGTCCCGGCAGTAATTGGCATGCGTTGCGGGAGTCACACCCGTGATGCGGTGGGTAGGAGCGGGAGCGGTGTCGAAATTCCACGCGTGCGTCCAAAGGCCCAACTGGAAATCGATGCCGCGTTCGACCGCCGCGGCGCTGATGTATTGCAGCAGACTGAGGTTGCGGGCGCGTTCGTCGTCTGTGAGAAGAGTCGGCTTGCCTCCGAAAGGCTGCGTGATGCTCACTTGCACGTCATATCCCGGCACATTGAGAAGAAACGGGTAAGTGAAATGGAAGTACGAATCGCGAATTTCAGTCACGAAATCGTAGCCGATTCCGAAGCTGAGATTAAAGCGATTAAAGCGATGGGTGGCCAGCATCGTCAGGTAGTCTCGCCACCCACCCCGGTCGTAATACCAGGGCTTGTCTTCCACTTCGCTGACGAAGGCGCGTAATACGCTTCGGATACGGTTCGACGGTTGTTCCGTGATCGCCCGCGCAATCTGAAAAGCGGCTTGCGGAGTTGCTTCGTAGTCGACGCGGTCGGCCAGTTCCAGCAGCGCGTAGGTCAGGCCGCGCGGATCGCGGCCCGCCGCGACGAGCACGCGATGCCCGCTGATGGTGACGCTCGAAATTGAGAAGGATTCGGGGGCGGCGGGAGGCCGGGATGCCGCTGGCATTACGGCGGGCGCCGCAGGGGTTGGCCCGCTGACTACGAGGCAGATTTCTCCCGGCAGCGTCTGGCTGATCGACGCGATCACCCGGCTGGCCACCTTGTGAGCCTGGAGACGGCTCTGGAGTTCCGTCACGGCCCATTTCGACGGGATGGCGGAGGCGATTGTGTCGGCGGGATCCACGACGAAAGCCACGGATGGACTGTCGGCAGGAACCGGCGCTCCAATGGCTATTCCGGCACCCAGACCAACGCCCAGAGGCGCCAGTCCGCCGGCGGTTTTCAGGAAAGTGCGTCGCTCCATCATCAGCATTATCATATCGCCGGACGCAGTTCAGGCTCGTGGTCTGCCGCGCGGCGCAACCGGGTGTGATATCAATGGTGAAAAGGCTGGAAGCTTTACCCTGAGGTTTCTGCGCGTCACGTGTATTCCGCGCGTTTTGAAGCACCGCTTCCATTAGTGAAAGGAATCCCGTGGACTCCCCTAACCGCAAGTTGATCCGCCCATCCTTCAATGAGATGAAAGAGAAGATGGAGCAGCCTCGAAAGGCGCCGCAGCAGAAGCGGCCCACGCCGCCGGATCAGACGAACGCGGAGAATTTCTACTACGTTAAGCAAATGCAGGCCAAGACGCCTATGGTGATCACACTCAAGGACGGCGAAGTCCTTAAAGGAAGCATCGAGTGGTACGACCGCTCGTGTCTCAAAGTGAATCGCGATGGCGAACCAAACATTTTGGTCTACAAGAGCAATATCAAATACATGCATAAGGACGAATAGCCGTACCTGCGGCTGTGAGGTCGTGCTCCCGTGAGGCGGCGCGATCTGTTAGGCGGGTTGGCTGCTTTGGGCGTCGGAGCGCGGTTGCGTGCCGCGCCGAATACCGCGCCGCCTGTGGCTGCGAAATCACCGGCTGCTGCTCCGCTCCCGTTCGTGCGCCGTGACGTCCACCTGAGACCCGTGACTGTTGCGCCTGAGCGCGTGATTCGCACGATTGTGGGATTGCGGCCCTTCCGGCCTTCCGGTTTCGTTGTGCGCGCGGACAAAGCGGATGACAAGACCATCGTGCATAACTATGGCCACGGCGGCGCCGGCATTACGCTCTCCTGGGGCACGGCCCATCTGGCGTCGCTTGAAGTGCAGAAGACGGGCCACCGCGAGATCGCCGTTGTAGGTTCCGGCGCAGTGGGACTCGCAACGGCGCGCCTGCTCGTGGAGCGGGGTTACAAAGTTTCAATTTATACAAAGGATCTGCCGCCCAACACAACGTCGAATATCGCGGGCGGCCAGTGGTTTCCGTTCACGGTCTATGACGTCGATTGCCTGACGCCTGAATTTGAAGGACAGTTCTGGGCTGCAACCGAGTTTTCATATAAGCGCTACCAGACGATGGTGGGCGATTACTACGGCGTCCGCTGGCTGCCGAATTACCAGATGTCCGACAATCCGCTGCCGACCAACGGCCTACTGAGCCGTACGGGGCCATTGTTCCGTATGCTGCCCGAGTTTACGGAGTTGCTGCCGGCGAAGCATCCGTTTCCATTTCGTTACGCGCGGCGGTTCGACACCATGTTCATCCAGCCTCCGATTTATCTGGATGCCATGCTGCGTGAGGTGCGTATCTCCGGTGTCCCTGTGGAGGTTCGCGCATTCCGCGACGCCAAAGAAATACTGGCTCTCCCCGAACCGGTGATCGTGAACTGCACCGGGTTGGGCGCGAAGGATCTTTTTGGCGACGAGGAGTTGACGCCAATAAAAGGACAATTAACGATCCTGTTGCCGGAGGAAGAAGTCACCTATGCGACTTTGCCGCCGGAACTGTACATGTTTCCGAGGCAGGATGGAATCATCCTGGGTGGTTCACACGAGCGGGGCGTTTGGGATATGTCGGTGGATCCGGATGAGGAAGCGCGCGTACTCACAGGACACGCCGATATCTTTCGCGGGATGGCGGCAAGGACGGGAAAAGGCTGACCGGCAAGTGGGGTCGCTCGAGGCGGCTCCATTAGAAAGTCTCGCGTTTCTCCAGGTGTGCTTCAACGTCTTTCTTTTCCCTCCAGACCGGATGGAGCTTCTTCGCAACCATCAACGGTAGTTGATCTTCGAGGTGCGGCGAACCGGGTTGGCTGGCGTTGCCATAGCTGAGCAGGCACTGCGCCTTCTGCGCTTTGGCGAATTCAATTCCGCAGACGAAAGTCTCGCCGTGCGCCGCGTAGAAGCGATTGCCTTCCTTACGCGAATACGTGATGGTCCGGAACAGGCCTGAATTTCCGGGCCCGCCGTTACCCGGCAAATCGGCGTTGCCGCTGGCGAAGCGGTAGACATCTCCCCACTTCACATCGAGCGAACCATAAGTCTTCACGCATTCTTCGGCGGCCGTGGCCAGTGCCGCCAGAGCGCCGGCGGGGTCGGCGAGCCCGTATGCGCTATCGAGAGGCTTCACAGGATCGTACTTGACCCGCAGCCGTGCTGCCAGCCTGGCCCCGGTTCCGAGATAGCGTTCCGCAAACATCTGGAACAAGACGGCGCCACGGCTGTCAGTCTCGGTCAGATGGTCCCAATTCGCCAGTACCCGGACTGCCTCGGTTGGTGCGCTTCCCGCGGCCTTCAGCAGGTCCGGCAGCACCTTGTCGGCCAGTTCCATTCGTGTGGAATGCTTATCGGCCAGCAGTTTTTCGTAACTGATCTTTGCGTCCTCCGTGATCATATGCAGGGATCTGAGTGTGCGCATCTGCGGCAATTCCAATCCCAACGGTGCGACGTACGGCGCATACTTCGCCGGATCCAGTTGCGGAAACGTCATATCCCACGGCGGCTCGTTCGTGTTCTGGTTCCATCCCGATGCGGGATCTACAGACTTCGGCAGTTCGTCGAATGAGAGGTAATCCGTCCACATGGTCGCGGAAGTGTCACCAGGCACGACCTTGTTCCAATACGCGTAGTCGCCTGACTTGCGCTTCGGTACCAGACCATCGAAGACCATCATGATGTGCCCGTCCGCATCGGCGTAGTTGGCATTCCACATGGGGACTGACATGATCCGCAGCGCGGTCTTGAATTCCTCCAGATTCCGCGCTTCGCCCATCCGGAACCATTGCTCCAGCATCCGCGGACGGTCCAGACCGGCGACTCGCATGGCAACTGTCATTCCCTGCGCGTCGTACACCACAGGACCCTGAATGCTGCGGCGCACGTCGAGCTTTTCTTCTTTGAAGGTCCCGTCGGGTTGCCGCACTTTCAGAAGTTTTGTCTCGTGTTCAAAGGGCCGAAGCTTGCCGTCGAATTCGTACTGTCCATCCTTCACGGTAAGCTTGTAGAAATCGACGGTGTCGATGGTATTGACAGTCCTGCCCCAACCGGCGCGCCGGTTAAACCCCACCACCGGCACCGGAAAGCCGATCTGCGGCGCGCCATACAAGTCATAACCGGGACCCACCAGATGGACCTCCATGTACCGGTAAAAGGTGTCGCCCCATGCCAGGTGCGGATTGATGATCAGCAGGGAATTACCGCTCGCGGAATGCGGAGGACCAATCGACCACGTGTTGGATCCGGGAATCAGATCCTGATCGGGAATGTCAAGACTCGCCACCGCCGTGCCGCGTATGGCGGCGTTCAGCTCGCGCTGCATTCGCTCGCGCGACCCCATATACATGTAGTGGACCGCTCGCAATGCATGCCCCACTACGTCTACACCTGTGACAGGTAGGACCTGCACATACTCCTTACCGATCGCCTGCGGATTCGCTTTTGCGAAATCATTAATCCCGGCGGCGAACGCATCCAGATACTTTCGGAAAACGGGGTCCTGCGCGGCGTACCATTCTTTCGCGCGTTCCGGCACGCCATTTAGTTGTACCCACTTATCCAGTTCAAGGTTTTCCGGCCCCCAATATTCGGCGGCGCGCCCGCGCGATTCGCCATAGAGCCGCAGCAGGAGGTCAGCCTGGTTTTTCATTTGGGCCCAGCCATGGGCGTGAAACATCTCCTCCCGGCTGGCGGCGAAGATATGCGGAACTCCGTACTGATCCCAGAGGATTTCAGTCTTGCCTGCGGCGAGCGCCAAAGGCGTGAACAAAAGGGCGAGAGCTAAGACGCGCATAATGGGTGATCCTGGCACGGACTCCGCGGTATCAACACGGCCGCTGGTGAATCCCGTCGAACCTCCTCATCATCTGACTGGTGTCGGAAAACGTGGACGAGTTGGTTCTGAGTTTAACACGTGAAAAGAGGGTTTAATTGTGAACGATCTCACAGGTAAGGTAGCTGTAGTTACGGGAGCTTCCAAGGGCATTGGGGCTTCCATCGCGGAACATCTGGCAGCGGCGGGCGCTTCCGTCGTTGTGAACTATGCGAGCAGCAAATCGGGCGCCGATTCGGTGGTTGCGCGCATCAAGGCGAGCGGTGGCAAGGCGGTCGCGGTACAGGGGGATGTCTCGAAACCGGCCGACATCGCGACGCTCTTCGCGGAGACGAAGAAGGCGTACGGCAAGCTCGACATTCTGGTGAATAACGCCGGCGTCTTTGAGTTTGCGCCGCTCGAACAGATTACGCCGGAGCATTTTCACAAGCAGTTCAATCTAAACGTTCTGGGATTGCTGCTGACAACTCAGGAAGCGGTGAAGCTGATCGGCGCCGGCGGTGGTTCCATCATCAACGTGAGCTCGATTGTGGGGAAGATGCCGGCGCCCAGTGGTTCTGTATATAGCGCGACGAAGGCAGCCGTGGACGCGATCACGGTTTCGCTGGCAGGCGAGTTGGGGCCGAAAAAGATACGTGTCAATTCCATTAATCCGGGTATGGTGGAGACAGAAGGATTTCACTCGGCTGGTCTTGGCGAAAGCGATTTCCGCAAGCAGACCGAGGCCACAACACCGTTAGGCCGAATCGCGCAACCGCGTGACATCGCGACGGCGGCCGTGTTCTTCGCTTCAGACGACGCAGGCTGGGTCACCGGACAAACACTCATATTATCGGGTGGCGCCCGGATGTAGCCGCCACGCTTTACTTCGAGTACTTCGCGCCGCGTTGCGCCAGTCGGTAATCGCGGCGCGCTCCCGCTCGGTCGTAGCGGCGTTTCTCGTCCTCGGTCTCCGGAATCACGGGTGGCACCGGGACGCTGCGTCCCTCGCGCGTGACCGCCACAAAGGTGAGGAAGGCGGAAGACACATGTTGTTCTTCGCCGCGGATAAGATCTTCCATCCAGACCTTCACTCCGACTTCCATCGATGTGTTGAATGCCCGATTCACGCTGGCTCTCAGCCGTACAAGCTGGCCGATGCGTACCGGATGAATGAAATCCATGTGGTCGACAGATGCGGTCACCACGGGATTCCGGCAATGTTTCATGGCCGCGATGGCCCCCGCCAGATCCACCAGGTGCATGATCTTCCCGCC
>Ga0206923_1187_pt1 | contig 12071 bp, 6 predicted proteins | sample Alteio_BWOrgHeat_64_FD_152961 | JGI IMG/M metagenome (GOLD analysis project Ga0206923, IMG submission 152961) | Enriched cells from forest soil in Barre Woods Harvard Forest LTER site, Petersham, Massachusetts, United States -... | ecosystem: Environmental > Terrestrial > Soil > Temperate forest > O...
GGGATGGTGACGATGATGTTGGTGCCGGCCTTGTTGATTGCGGAGATTTGATTGGCGGGTGAGCTGAGAGGGAACATCAGCTTGAATACGGTGCCGTAGTTGTTCGTCCCGCCGAACCCGGTCGTCCCGTAGAAGTTGCCGTCGCTGCCCTGTACCAGCTCGCTCGGGTATCCTCCATCGTTCGGATAACCTTTGAACGAATACAGATTCGAATAGCTGCCGCTGGAACTGATCCGAAATACCGTGCCGGAGTTGACCGTCCCGCCTAAGAAAGTCATGCCGTAAAAGTTGCCATCGCTGCCTTGAATCAGCCCGGTGGTTGGCTTGGTCCCATCGGTGGGGTAGATACCAAAGGAGTAAAGACTCGTGTACGTGCCGCTGGGACTGATCCGAAACGCGGTGCCGCAACCATTGGTGCAAATGCTGTTCGTCCCGTTATACGTCGTCCCGCCGTCATACGTTGTCCCGTAGAAATTCCCGTCGCTGCCCTGCATCAGACTGGCAAATGGCAAAAACCCATCGTTCGTGTAGCTGCCAAAGGAGTACAGATTCGTTTCGCTGCCGCTGGGACTGATCCGAAACACGGTGCCGACGTTCGTCATCCCGCCGAAGAGAGTCGTGCCGTAAAAGTTGCTGTCGCTGCCCTGGACAAGCCCTCCGATGGGGTCTTGTCCATCGGTCGTGTAGCTCCCAAAGGAGTACAGATTCGAGTAGCTGCCGCTGGGGCTGATCCGAAACACGGTGCCGCAACCATTGGTGCAAATGGCGTTCGTCGTCCCGCCCAGTTCGGTCATCCCGTAGAAATTGCCATCGCTGCCTTGAATCAGCCCGGCGGTTGGACCGGCCCCATCGGTGGGCGGCCCGCGAAAGGAGTACAGATTGGTATAACTGCCACCGGGACTGATCCGAAACACGGTGCCGAGGTTCGTCATCCCGCCGTCATGAGTTGTCCCGTAGAAATTGCCGTCGCTGCCCCGTACCATCTTGTCAGATGGACGTGCGCCATCGGTGGGTGAGCCGACAAAGGAGTACAGACTCGTGTACGTGCCGCTGGGACTGATCCGAAATACGGTGCCGCCGAAGCTCGTCCCGCCGATGAAGGTCGTCCCGTAGAAATTGCCGTCACTACCCTGTACCAGCCCGGCCCGTGGGTCGCGTCCATCGCTGGGAGGGCCGACAAAGGAGTGAAGATTTGTCTCCGTCTGTGCGTCGGCATTGAACACTCGACACGCGAAGACCGAAAGAATGACTGTGATGATTAGGCGGCTTGTTTTTGCCGTCGCCAGCCCGACCCGAATCCCTTTGTTCATACCCGATGTTCCTCTCCCAGCAATAAAAAACTCGCTTATCGGTTGAGCAGACTAGCATTCCGCCATGGCAAGTCGAGCTATTCCGCCGCCGCAATTCCTCGCCCGCAGTCCCGCCGCCTGATCCCAACTGCAAAACGAAAGCGGCGCACTCGGTTGAATGCGCCGCCCTCAGTTGCTAACTGCTCGTCGCTAGCCTATTTCGGAAGCGATTTCTGGAGATCACCGGCGGACTTGTTCGCCATTTCCGTCACCTGTTGCTGCACCTGTGCGATCACGTCCTTGATAGCTTGCTGTTGTTCAGGTGTCAGCTTCGCCTTCTTGGCGAGGGTTTGCAGTTGTGACAGCGCTTGGGAGTAGTTGGCGTCCCTAATGGACGCAACAGCCTTGTCCACATCACTCTGGGTCGCCGAATCAGCCGACTTGAAGCTGCTCTGTAGTTGCGCTGTGTCCACGCTGCTCTTCTTGCTGCAACCGGCAAGGCTTACGCTGACGATCATCAACCCGCTGAACAGCCATGCTAATTGTTTCATAATCTGACCTCCTAATGGGATACTGCTCGTGGTCACCAATCCGAGTCAAGTATCGGTTTGTAACCAGGTTTGAACATTGAGGGCTGTTTAGGGCAGACGTAATCGCCCACAGTCCCGCCGCCAGTTCCCAACCGAAACCCGCCCCATTCGGATGCAAGTGCGCCTACGGCTCAATCGCCAACGAAGCCGTCTGCCCATCGCCAAGTAACTCGTCAAGGGCACCGACCAGTTCGGTGGCGTTAACCGGCTTCGTGAGCAATTTGTCCACGCCCGCGGCATATTCTTTGGGCAACGAGTCGAGCTTCATCGCCGTAATTCCGATGACCTTGGCGGTCGGACTGAGTTGTCGCACGAACTTGAGCGTCTCTTCTCCATTGAGTTTCGGCATGCTGTAATCGAGCACCACGATGCGGATGTCGCGAGCGGCATAGCGTAGCATATCCAGTCCCTTCGGTGACGAAGACGTACTCAGTACATTGAAGCCACGCTTGACCAGTAGGGTTTTGACAGTCAGGAGCACTGTGGGGTCATCATCAATGACCAAGACGGTGCATTTCGTCTCGCCCTCGTCTTTAGGTGGGCACTCCGGGAGCCTTTCCTGCTGACCCACACCGCCTTTGCCGAATAATGCGATTGCTGCGGAGAATATGCCCATATGTTGCTTGACTCAATTGACTATTAGTTTGGATGGCAAGCAATCAAGACGCATGGATCGTGCCATGGTGCCCAGTCTCAGGTGTCCTCAGGTCGGTACTTGGGGGTTCTGGCGCAGTGAAGAGCCTCATGAGGCAAAGATCCTGGCACCAATTTCGGCGCGAAAGCTGGCAACCGCTCCTAATCTGGTTCTCAATTGGTTTTGTGGCGACCAAGGGGGCTCCACACAGATTCCTGTAATCAGCCGAATATGATGGAGCGTTTTTATAGACTGATACCTCAGAAAAAATTGCTTCCATGCGTATATTTGCTAATTTAGTTCCATGACAAAGAGGCTGGTTGCTGAAGCAATAGGGACATTCTGCCTTGTTTTTGCTGGCACGGGGGCAATCATCATCGATGATGTGACCAAGGGGAGTGTCTCACACGTCGGGGTAGCCTTAACCTTCGGGCTTGTGGTGCTGGCGATGGTTTATGCAGTGGGAGACGTATCTGGAGCGCATTTGAATCCAGCGGTGACATTTGGCTTTTTTGTTGCTCGACGGTTTGAGCCACGGTTGGTGTTGCCTTATATCACCAGTCAGATCGTCGGTGCTCTCGCTGCCAGTGCGACACTGCATTTTCTTTTTCCGCTGAATGTTCTGCTTGGCTCTACGTTGCCGTTGGGTTCGAGCCTGCAATCGTTCATCTTGGAGTTGATTCTCACCTGTATTCTAATGTTCGTAATTCTAAGTGTAACAACAGGAGCTAAAGAGAAGGGAATCACCGCAGGCATAGCAGTTGGTGGGGTCATTGCGCTTGAGGCTCTATTTGCTGGCCCGATCTGCGGCGCATCCATGAATCCTGCTCGTTCTCTTGCCCCCGCGCTGGTATCGGGGCATGTTGAACACCTTTGGATTTATCTCGCGGCGCCTGCTCTCGGAGCCGTTGCCGCAGTTGCCTCATGCCGATGTGTTCGAGAACAGGGCTGTTGCAGCATTCCATCGACATGAAAAGCAAAGTCTTATTCGTCTGCATTCACAATAGCGCAAGAAGCCAGATGGCGGAGGCATTTCTCAATCAGATCTGTCCTGACCAGTTTGAGGCTCAAAGTGCCGGATTGGAACCGGGCAAGCTCAATCCCCTTGCGGTCAAGGTCATGGAAGAGATTGGCATCGATATTTCTCACAAGAAGACTCAAGGCGTGTTCGATGTAATCGGTTCCGGCGGGAAGTTCGCCTGCGTAATTACTGTATGCGACGAGACGAGTGCCGAACGGTGTCCACTTGTGCCCGGTGATGGTATTCGATTGCATTGGGGGTTCTTAGATCCATCCGCGGTTAAAGGAAATGACGAAGAGAAGCTCATTACAGTTCGAGCAATTCGAGATGCGATAAGGAACAGGATTGAATCTTGGTGCGAAGAAGTCTGCGGAGCAACGTCCGCTTGTTGCCGAGGCTGAAACCCAGCCTAATGGAATGAGCGGTTGAGCCAACAGAAAGGCGCTGCCTTGTGCCAACGTCACGGACCAGTCCCAGAGGAAGAAGCAGGCGGGACCACGGCTCAGTGCGTCTCAGCGGATCACGGACTGGCCGGAGCGGGAACCGCTGATTTTTACACGCATGTTTCCCCCTTTTAACCGCTCCGTAACACTAATTCTCTATCAGAGGAGCGACAGAATACAGAAGAGTAATTAGAAATTGCGACGGAGGAATCTAATGTCATGAGTACTATGCACCGCCGGTTTTTTAAAAACTGGATTCTGTGCGTACTCACGTTGGTCGTGCTGGGAGCGGTCTTGACGGTGGTTCACTTGGGGATGTCGCAGCGTCACCGCCCAGCCGCCCGGAGCGTCTCGGGTGCGCCCCCGCAAGAAACCCGGGCCCTTCCGGATCCCGTGGCAGAAGCCGAACTTCCACAGGTGGAGACCCTGGGCGCGTCCACGCCGAAAGAATCGTCATCGGTTTCGGACAGGGCCGATGTCGTCGCCCCGGTTTCCCCCACGTCGGTTTCCGCTCCGGCGGAGGATAGCGCCGTGGTTTCGACCGTATCCGGCCAGACTATCGCTCCGCCGCTGGCCCGCGCAGTGAAGGCCGCATCGGCCGGCGTCGGTTCGTTCGGAAACAGCGAAATCCCGACGGTGAATCCCCCGTTGGCGTTCACAGTGGATCCCAAGAATTTGACTCCCGAGCAACAGACCGCTCTGGCCAGGATTCAGGATCATTTCTTGAAAGCGATAGGGGACGCCGATCAGAACCCCGCTGATCCGGCCTATGGCGAACGCTGGAAGACTGCGCAAGAAATTGCGGATCAAGCCTACAAGGCAATGTTTGGCTGGACGGCGTTTTCGCAAATGCAATTGGAGCGAGCAAGGAACTCGTACACCGAGATTCAAGTCCCGTGAGACGTTCCTCCATACGGTTGCGATTTGTGCGGCACCGTTGGTTCAGCGCTGGACGATCGTATCCTTGTAAAACAGGATGCCGGGCTTAAAGAGTACGTTATGCGTCGGGCGGAGGTTGGTGGGGCTGCTGCACTTCTATATTTCCCACAGGCATAGGGTTCGCTTCTCGTCGTTCCTTGTCTAAACGGCTCTTGGCTGTATTCTCTCTCGTTGCGATCCGCGCTCATTGTTGCGGCCTGGGGGACGTCGGGGCCGAAAATAGAGAGCGCGACCGATAATTGATTCACCGAGTCGTGAACGCAGGCCTTGTTATTGTTTTAGCCTACTGTTTCGGTCGCGCTCCCAAGCAAGCAGCCTCGTCGGCGTTACGGCAACAACACGCGGACCCGATAGTACCGCGATGGTTTGTTGGTCGCCCCGCCCAGCTCCACCATGTTCGCCACCGTGCCCAATCCCATCCCGCCACTCAAGATGTTGGTCTGGCCGGTGCTCGTGAAGTTATTACTGCTGTAGCTGCCGTTGGCCGTGCCGGACGTGAACTCCAGCACGTTGGTGCGTGTTGTCGGGCCGCCCGAATAGCTGCCGTCACCATTGGCCCCAAGATAAATCACATTAATGTCTGTGTTGTTGGTCTTGGCGATGCTGATGATGTGCGGGTAGGCAGCATTGTTGGTCGGGTTAAAGCCAGCCAAGAACTGATTGGTGTTACTGATGCCCTTGCCCAGCGGATCGGCATTTGGCCCGCTGAAAGCGGGATTCCCCAGTTCCGCCGGTGTAAAGTACTGGTTCTGCCACGTGACGAACGGATCCCGACCCGTCGAGGCTGTTTGAAAGCTTAGACCATTCTGGGTCAAGATCAATGAACCCAAGAGTGTGCCGGCGGGCCTGGGGAAGGTGCTCGACGGTTGCAGCTCATACAAGTTCAACGTGCCCACGCCAGACACCTGGCCGTCAATCTTCGGACTGAAGAATCCAAAGCTATTGCCGCTGGTTTCCTGAACCGACCAACTGCCGGCTTGCGTGTTGTCGATACCAGCAGCTTCGGAACTATTAGTCGTACTGGTCGCGCCATTTAACGACCCAAGGCCCCCCTGGTACATCTCCCCAATTTTCGTGGCGGCGTTCGCCTGGACAGCGCTGCTCGCCTCAAGCGGCGCTGCGTTGACTGGTACGCTGGTTGCCCAAAGAGTGGACGCCGGCTTGCCATTTGGGTCAGCGACTGCGTTGCCGTCAGTAGCGGCAGCGCCCCAAAACAAGTCAGTGCGTGAGCCCCAATTGGCGCCATAGGTATCGATGAGGTCCTGTGCAACCAAGTTCGATAAAGTTAGCCCACTGTTTGCGCCATTATAGAAGTTACTGATGCTGCCGAGGTCGACTTCAAGGTTTACCCCCGCTCCTGCTCCTCCAGTTGCCCGGAAGCCCAAGATCAAGTCACCCTGTTGCGCAGATACGATCCCGGCCCGAACTGACGGTGTTAGTAGTGCTACACTGGCTAAAGCCAGCAGAACCATCTTGCGATGGCTACGTGTCGTGTCTCTCCTCATATTCCCTTTCTAGAACCTGGTTTCTGATCTTGTTTATCCCGATTGTCTCAGCTTCAGACCAATACGGATTTCCGAAGTAGATCAAGCCATCTTCGACGTCCTGGAGAGACATAGCATTGAGAGCATTCATTTTGGAGACGTTCGGGTCACGAACTTGTGTCACCACCATCCAGTACAACACGGTCTTTTTGGTCGGCTTCTCCCCCTTCGCTTTGGTCGTCTCCGTCCCCTCCGCCATAACCCAACACCTCAACAGAAATAAGCGATAGAAGGTCGTCCTGTGCTACTGAGGATTCATGCGCTTGTCCGATGGCACCGCCTGTTCCGGTGGTTGTGGCAGCTGCGGTTGCGTTCCCTGCCTGCAAGCCACTGGCGTTCAATGAAACACTTAGAACCGGCACGCCGGCACTCGCGCCTTGGACCTGAATATTACCGACATTTAACACCTCCAAGGCGGCCAGGTTGATATTGCCGGACACTCGAATGCCCGCATCGCCCGCGTCGATATTTCCCACGGGGGCAACCAAATCGACGTCACCAGGGGGAACACCTGCTACCGTGGTCAGTACACCAATACCTCCCCCGGTTGCTAATCCGGCAAGATCGGTTTTGACCTCGCCACTCTGTGGATCGACGAGTACACGCGTCGGTGGCGCCGACTGCACGGTTTTCGACGAAGCGCCGGCTGCGATATCGCCTTTTGAAGACCAGATAATGACATTTCCACCGCGCAAAGTGAAAATGCGAGACGTTCCGACGATCACGCTATCACGGGCAAACATGGAGATATTGCCACCGTCCTCGGTCAAGATGCCCTGGTCAACTGGTTGATTGCCGCTCAGATCAACCCCAACCATAAGCGGGCCGCCCGGAGCGAAAAGACTGATGTCTCCGCCGCTCGTTGTTTTGATCTCACGGGAAGTGAGGGTGATCGCTCCCTCCCACGGTGTGGTTTCTGGAAACAAGGCGGCAATCGCAGCAAATCCTGCGCTGTAATTTCCGAACCCCGGTGAGGACGTCGTGTTATGATCTCGACCGGCGTCCCGTAATACCAGATAGAAAATGTCCAAAGCCACACGATCGCGTTGGTCCGAAGGTAGTTGGTCAAACGCATTCCAAATTTGGGACAAATCGTTGCCCGTGTTCAAACCCAACAGGGTAGCGACCTCGGGCAGATAACGCGGCGCATAAACATTTGCCGCGGTTGGGTCCAGGAACTCGGTAATAAAGCTCGTGAAGTTCAGCGCGCTTTGGTCAAGACCGGCCGATCCACCGATGCCGGCCGCCGCAATAATGTCGGCCCCGGCGAACGGCAGGTTCGGATTACGTGCGTTGCCAATGCTGGTGATACCAACCGCCGTGCCATCGCCGGCGTTGGGCCCTACGCCGAGATCCAGATTTCTGCCGGCCAATACTTCCAGCGCGCCGGGACCGTTGATCTGAATGTCTCCAGCAGCAGGGGAGCCGAATTTTAACAGGAGTTCATTATTCCCTGTTTGCGCCGCGGTGCGCAGTTGTGAATTTGGGTCATACGCGACGATATCACGGCCGGCGCTCACCACGCTCACGTCATTCGCAGCGACATTCTGCAGATACAGAGCGATATCGGTGATGTCTTGGCCGGCCACGACGCGAGTTGATTTTGCAGAAAACAAGGTGACGCCTGAAATATCCCCGGCCAAGGCATACAGGTGCACAGGATCTGGATCATCGGCATGGAGCAACCCCGGTGCATGCAGCGCTTCTTGCGTTTGTAAAACCCCGAACGTACCCTGGTCGGAGCCTGACTCGTTAAACAACGCATTGATATTTCCAAAAACCCCGTTAATGACATTGAGTCCCGGGTTGGCCCACGCAACACTTTCTTGATTAACGCCAGCCTGGGAGCCCAAATAGGAAAGTGACAGGGGTGAGGTAATACCCGGTATTCTATTTGGATCCGCATCCGACAGATTGATTTGGCTGGCACCCCACTGATAGTTGTGAGTAAAGGAGTTAAGACCATTGGGTTGCAGGCCGTTGATTGACCCCGACGCCATCAGGTCAAGAGTTCCAATTGGCGATGGCGACAGAGTCAAACTTCCCACCACATCGAGATCACCCGAAAAGGCAGTCGCGCGTATGGTCCCGGGCATTAATGCATCAACGGTGGCAAACGCCGTCAATGTGATCTTGGTTTCGGCAAGCCGTAGCCAGGGTTGTGATTTGGTGGCAAACGAGTTGGGATTCTGCGCGTAGAGAAGAATATTTTGATACCAACTCGCCAAAGAGCCTGCGGAACCATTGGAGCTGAAATCGGCGCTGTCCTTCAGCGTGATTGTACCCGTGAGCGATGAGACATTGATGGCAGCGTTTGCGGCATAGGTCGAAGAATATGATTTTTCATAGAAGCTATTGTTGATTCCTTGCGGTAAGAGAAATGGATTCGCCACCGGACCAAGCAAGATATCTCCTTGGGCTGCAAGATCGAAGCTGCCTTGGCCCACAAACAGGGTTGTCGGTAGCCACGTTGTTGGATCGGGAACAATGTTATGCGTTGTATCGCTGTTAATCGTTGTTTGATCCAAAGCGGCTCGCGTGGGATTGGTATGGATGGTGTTCCCCGCGCGAAGGGTCCCTTGGCCGCGTTCGACGTAATAAACACCGCTGTTGATATCGCGACCCGCCAATACCTGGAGATCCCCTCCTCCAAGCTCCACCAAACCACTCGTATCGGGCTTTCCTTTTGGCGTCCGCGCATTGGTTGGAATCACGGCGTCCACATTGCTTACATCGCGCCCGGCCGCGAGCGTAACGTTCCCCCCGCCCAGCGCGCCAATTCCCTCAAAAAAATTGGAAAAATCAATCCACCAGGAGGTGGATTCAACTTCGCCGCCATTGTGCGTGATGCCAAACTGACCGGTCGTGGGATCGATGTAACCACGACGGTACAGCCAGTTCGACGGCAGTTCCCTCGTTGAAGCAGGAGACAGCGTGCCATTCGGATTAACCTGATAACTGGCAATATCGTTTTGAGCCGAGAGGGTTACATTCCCGCCCCCGAAACTATACTGGGCGATGCCAGGAGTCGAATACTGACGCGTACCGAGAGCCGTGCCTGTGTCATAAGCAAGATTCGGCAAATCGAAATCAGGGAGCGGAGATGCTTGCGTGCCCGCCGTATAAATCGTCGCCAATGGGCTCAAGAGTTGAACGTCTCGTCCAGCGGAAATTTCGATATCGCCCGTTCCCGTACGAATCGTTTGAAAATAGTTAGGAATGATATTTTGCGCCGCTTGGCTCGAATTCGGAATGGGGCCTTTGATCTGAGCGTTGTTACCCAGCAGGAGTGATCCGCTGTTCGCGTTCAGAAGATTCAACGGCTGGACCTGAAGAGAATTGGCTGCGCTAAAGTCAACCCCGGCGACCAACCGATAAGACCAGGATTCGTTTCCGGCTGGCAACAGGGGCGCCGACCACAGACTTCCAGAAGTACCGTCAAAACCATCGCTGAGCGAAGCAAATTGGCTAAGGGCGGAATTGTAGTTAAAATCGAGATTACCCGCAGCGCGCAAGGTCAGCACGCCCGGCTGTGCCTGCGGTCCGAAACGAAACGTCGACAAATCCCAGGTAGTATCCAGGGTTAAGTCTCCACTCGGATTAATAATTTCAGCTCCGGGACGAATCGCCAGAACCGGTTCGAGCGCGGCGTTGTTAGCGAGAAGCCGATTCATGATCGACTCGCTATTTCCGGCAAAGGTCGTTCCATTGGCAAAAACATTGTTCTTCACCGGACTGGAAATGGTCGAGCCGCCGGCATTGTTGAGATTGAAGAGTTCGTAGCCTTCGACAACGATTTGGGATGGGTTGATAATCGTCCCGTTGATCGGATTGATTTGCAAATCGAGGTTGTCCGAGGTCTGAGGCGCGCGTAAGTGCAAGGTGCCGGTAAAGTTGCCCGCGGCAGCACTCTGTTCCGTATTGGCCACAATCGAGAGATCGATCGTGGCGCCAGTTTGAATATCAACAACCGTACTGCCATTGATAGTTCCATTAATCTCTTGGCCGGCTTCGATGGAAACACTTCCCCCTTTCCCGGCGCTGTCAAAACTTCCCCCAGCTACGCTCAACCGCGAATTTTGTTCCAGGATCACACTTCCGGAAGCGGCCAGGTCGATCGTGCCACCCGTTGCGCCTGAGGCATCGATGGTTCCTGTCACCAAAATGGAACCATTATCGGCAGAGAGATCAACGGTCCGGGCCGTTGCCAAACCATCCAGCAGGACATCCCCGTTTCGCACGCGGATCGAGCGTGATTGTGTAAAGCCATTCAAGTTAAGTGCCGCATTCAACGAAGTCAGGCTCGGCTCTGGAAGAGTCCCCACATCAAGCTGGAATGTTCCCCCCTTGCCATCCACTCCGCCGTTTCCTGAAAGAGTTCCGCTCATTGTTACGCTGCCGTTGGGTGCGCGCATCGCGACACTGCCTGCATTACCGCCTTGTGCCTGGGCGGATACGTTCACGCTGCTTCCCGCGGCCAGAACAATGGATCCAAGATCCGCTAGTAAAGAAACCTGGCCAGCATCGGTGTACTGTGCCCGATCATAAAAGGTTTTTGCGACTCCACCGACGTCGATCTGGCTTGCGCTCGTGTTTCCAATGACGACATCGCCAGCAGTCGCTTCCATCTGCAAAACACCGCTGGGTAACAAGATTCTGCTGTTATCCGTAATGCTGGCGCCAACCAGTGTTAATTGGGCACCAAGACCAGCAGAAAGCGTTGGGGAGGACGGGTCGCTCGCGGAAGCATCCACCGTTACATTTCCTGTAGCCTGAATGGTTTGATTGGCAGCCGTAGTACCCGTGATCACGGGAGTGGTCACGGTTAGATTCCCTGACATCGTTGAACCACCCGAGCCCTGAATCAGAATTCCCTTCGTTGCGTTCAACTCCAATTGAGCGAACTGGTCGATTCGATACTGACCCGCGCCAAGCTCGATGGTGTCGGCGCCAAAACGCAACGTTCCGCTTCCGCCATTAGCCGGACCGGGCGCTGTTCCGTTGGCGCTGTTATCGAGTAGAATGTTTTGCGCGACAAACTGGACGGTGCCGTCCCCTTGATTAAAGCCCCGAATTTCGGCTGCATGAATGGCAAGATTGGCAAGAGTACTTTCACCGACCTGGCCCACACCATATGTGTCGATTGAGGAATAACTCAACAGTGATAGTGCGTGTGCATCGCCCTGCAAACTTTGCAGTGCCGTCCCCGAAAGAATCAGGCCGCCAACTGATTGAAGATTGCCCGGATCGGTGAGCGCCAGGCTGATCTGGCCGCTCGCAATGGCGATGGATGTACCGTTCAAGATCGCCGCCGGATCTACCGTTGTTTCTCCCGTCGAATCGATGATGACATTGGGCCCTTTCAGTTGAGCACCGGCTCCAATGTTTAGAACAGGCCGGGTCGAAGAATCCACCCCGGAACGGCTGGTCGTCGCCGCGGGATCGGCACTCACCCGCAATACGACTCCATTGCCACTCCCGGCCAGGGTAGAATCACCCAGCGAGATCGTGTCACCTGTGCCTGACATCGCGCCCGATGTTTCGATGTCAGCACCAGGAGCCAGCGTTAACTGATGATTCGCAACAAGAATAATGTCGCTCCCCGTCAGCG
>Ga0206923_1188_pt1 | contig 12061 bp, 12 predicted proteins | sample Alteio_BWOrgHeat_64_FD_152961 | JGI IMG/M metagenome (GOLD analysis project Ga0206923, IMG submission 152961) | Enriched cells from forest soil in Barre Woods Harvard Forest LTER site, Petersham, Massachusetts, United States -... | ecosystem: Environmental > Terrestrial > Soil > Temperate forest >...
ATTTGGGGCGATCAATTCGGTGCCGTACTCCTGCAGCAGTTGTTCGTCCAATCGGTCGCTGTCGTAGGCTTTGTCACCAACCAACTGGTGCGGCACGTCGGCCACGATCCGTGCCTCCAGCGTGGCAGTCACCAGTTTCACTTCAGCCGGCGCAGCGCTTTCTGTCCGCAGGGCGAGAGGAAGACCATGGCGGTCTGCAAGGCCCATGATCTTGGTGCCCTTGCCCCGCTTGGTGTTGCCAACCTGTCGCCCCCTTTTTTGGCCGGGACAAACGTCCCGTCCACAAAGCATTCTTTGAGATCCAGCCCGCCGGCCTCTCGCAGGTGCTGGGCCACCGCCAACAACACCCGCTCCATGGCGCCGGCCCGCACCCAACTCTGGAACCGCCGATGCACCGTCTGGTACGGCCCATATCGCGGCGGCAGATCCTGCCACGGAGCCCCGGTGCGTAAAATCCACAACACTCCGTTCAGCACCTTCCGTCGATCACTCCACGGGCGTCCACGCCCGTCGGCCCGCACGCGATCGCGTGGCAATATGCCATCGACGACACGCCACTGCTCGTCCGTCAAATCCCCCTTGGCCATCACTCCTCCTCCTTGGGGGAGACAGTGTATCACGAACAAACTGCATTTATGAGATGACTTCTAACATGATTGAGTTGAAGCAAATCAAGAAACCATTTCCTTTCTGGTTGATCTGTGTGCTTGTTCTTCTTTGCTCTCCGTTCATAGGAGGCTTTGGTGGTTCACTTGTTACGCGAGTGATGAAGGGCGGGCGAGTATGGAAGGAGCTTCCGGGTCCATCGGGCGAAAAGATTGTGGCCATTCTGGATGCCGCAATCACGATAAATAAAGAACACCGTCTTTGTGTCACGACAGAGCGTGGCATGATTTACCTCTGGCAGAAGTCGTACCGATCATGGGGAGGACTCGATCCCGGTGGTGCTCTGCCGGACCAATACTGGCATTTGCTCAAACCTCTACCGGATAAGGTGACAATCAAATACCTTATTGTCTCACATTTTGATTCTGACGGTGAGCGTCCTTTGGTCGCTGCTAAAGGCGAGAATGGACAAACTTATGCTTGGCAGAACGACAATTGGCATCCATTTGTGAAAATCACGGTTGTTGGTGTCGATTGGCCGTATGAGTGGCCATCAAATGGGGAGACCAAGCTACGGCGGAGATTCCGTTCCTGGTTTGATCTTCCAAGACCGCCTGGCAAAGTTATTGATGAGACCACGGTATCGTTTGAAGGCGCGCTCTCATGGTGGGTAAGCAGCTACGTCTTGTTGGAAGATGACCGTTTGCTTGTTCTTGCGGCGGAGACGGACGTCGGCGATGTGGTCGTGGAGTTAGCCGCTGCGGCTGTCGCTTTCGTAGCAGGGGTCATCCTGTTGATTATTCTTCGCATCCGCAGAAAGCGTGCGAACGCGAGAAGGTTAGAATCTGTCACATTGTAAACGAGACTGATTGGCTCATAAAACCTGCGTAGTTTTGGAGTGCGGCGACTTGTCGCCGCTTTGTTGTTGGTTGGGGAAAGAGCAAGGTTTTACGGCAAAGCGCTGACGAGTCAGCGCACTCCATATCGGAAACGGCGGTACGGCGAAGCGCTGACCAGTCAGCGCACTCCAAATCAGAAGTCGTCGGGGAGCTTGAGCTTGTCGCTTCTGAAGGAATAGATCATCTTTACGGTCGTTCGCGTGCAGGTGCGCTCGAACCATGCGGCGGAACACCAGCGGTACTGATTGGCCACGGGAACAAGATTGTGATGCACGGGATTTTGGTGGACATAGTTGAGCCGCGCAAGATAGGAGCGCTCGAAGCTCAAACGGGTGTCCCAGAAGTTGTGCCAGACTTTACGTGAGGGTGTATCGTCCAGCTTGTTTACCGCGCGGGCGGTGTCGGCATGGAGATGAGTAATGAACTGTTTGAGCGATTCAGCGTTTACCAATGATCTTCCTACGAAGTGGTAGTGATTGCTGAACGCGGCCCATGCTTCCAGTTGCCAGCCGTACTGCTTGGCGAGGCGCAGGAGAGACGATTCGAGCAGGTCGAGACGGTCATCACCTTTGAAAAAGTGCTCCTTCTGGTATGTCCCGGCGGTGACCATGAACACACCCGTCTCGGATAGGCGATGAACGGGTGCGTGCGGCCAGTCTTTGGAGTGCGGCGACTTGTCGCCGCTTTGTTGTTGAATGTTCACATCCAAATCAACTGCTTAACGGCAAAGCGCTGACAAGTCAGCGCACTCCATATCGGAAACGGCTCAGGCGCGGTTCAGGTACTTGCCTGTACGGGTGTCGACACGGACGGTGTCGCCGGGGTTGATGAAGATGGGGACGCCGACTTCGATGCCGGTTTCCAATTTGGCGGGTTTGGTGACGTTGTTGGCGGTGTCGCCGCGGACGCCGGGTGGGGCTTCGATGACTTTGAGGTCGACCGCGGGGGGTAATTCGATCTCGGCGACTTTGCCTTCGACTTCGGTCAGCGTGCAACGCAGATTCTCGGTGAGGTAGTTCTTGGAGTCGCCGATGAATTCGTCATTGAGCGTGATTGTCTCATACGTTTCCGGGTCCATAAAATGGTAGCCGGCCTGGTCCTTGAAACTAAAATCCACGGGCTTGGTGTTCTTAGAGACAACTTCGATCGACTCCGTCGAGGCGAAGCGGACGTTGGAAGACTTGCCCGTCTTCAAGCTGCGCAACGTGGCCTGGACAAAGGCGCGCAGATTGCCCGGCGTGCGGTGCTGCATGTCCAGCACGACGCAGACGTCGTTGTTGTATTTGATGGCCATTCCTTTGCGAAGATCGTTGGCTGACGGCATGGTTGACTGCTCCTATTGTTAAAACCGTTAAAGGCGATAAACCGTTACAAGGTTGTTGGCGTCACATAATTTTGAATTTCGGCAGGTCTTGTGAATCGACGATGCCGACCGGTTGCTTATTCTCGTTGACCACAACCAAATCGTCAATCTGTCGTTGCTGGAAAATCTTCAGGGCCTCCACGGCGAGGGCATCCTCCCGGATCGTGATGGGGTTGGGGGTCATCACAGTCTTTACCTGGGCCTGCAACACTCCAGTGTCGCGCGCGATATGGCGGCGAAAGTCACCGTCAGTAAACACGCCTGCGATCCGCCCCTGTTTGTTCACAACGCTGATGGTGCCGGACTTGGCCTTCGTCATCGTGAGGAGCGCATCCTTCACGCTGCGGTAATCGGCGATCACGGCGTTGCGATTGCCCGTGCGCATGATGTCCTTGATCTGCACCAGCATGGTGCGACCGATGGCGCCGGCGGGGTGCAGCCGCGCGTAATCCGACTTCTTGAAGCCGCGCGCATCCAAAACGCACATGGCGAGCGCGTCACCGAGGGCGAGCATCGCGGTCGTGCTGGACGTGGGCGCGAGGTTGAACGGGCAGGCTTCTTTCTTGACGTTTACGCGCAACACAATGTCGCTGTGGCGGGCGAGACTGGATTTGGCTTGGGAAGTCATAGAGACGATCGTGACGTCAAACCGCTTGATGGCCGGCAGAATACGGGCGAGTTCTTCGGTTTCGCCCGAATAACTGAGCACGAGCACACAGTCGCCATCGTTGATGACGCCGAGGTCACCGTGCAAGGCGTCCACCGAGTTCAACACCACGCTCGTGGTGCCCGTACTGGTGAGCGTCGCGGCAATCTTGTGGCCGATATTGCCGGATTTGCCAACACCAGTGACGACGACCTTGCCGCGATTGGCGAGACATTTGACAATAGTTTCGACCGCCTTGGAAAAGGCCTGATCGAGACAAGCACGTGTTCGACGGAGGCCGTCGATCTCGATGTCGAAGACAGTCTTTGCAAGCGTAACGTAACTCATGGAAACACGGGAACCTGTAGAATAGTGGACGGAGTGCCGTTTGGCAAGGGTAGGAGAGATGATGTGTCGTGACTGCATGACCATAAAAACGCCGAATTTGACAATCGCCAGCATGGACGCTAGTCTGGGATCGCATCTCGCAAAGAAGTGGTTGGGGACGTAGCTCAGTTGGGAGAGCGCCGCAATGGCATTGCGGAGGTCGAGGGTTCAACTCCCTTCGTCTCCACCATCCTTCGCTCCGAAGGCTTTCGGGGCTGCGGATGGCAGGCCATCTGAAGAGCAACCTGACAAAGCTCTACTCGCCCGAAGGAGCGTAAAACCGATCCGAACCCAAATGACTATGACGAATCTTTTCTCGACGGAATATCGGAAATCGATTATATTCGGGTCAGTTCTTTGAGAGGGGAGAGGTCTGGAAAAAGTAAAAATTGCGAAACGAAGCCAACAAGACTTGACTAATTGGTGGCTATGTTTGGTGGACGGGAGACCTTCGCCTAGCAAGAAGGGCCGCGAATGAGATTCGCGGCTACAATTGCGGTTACGGTCTCGGGAAATCGTTGGGAAGCCACAGCATTCAAAAGCCTTGCATTTTTCTGCGTATCCACTACATTGTCCCGCCTTCTGAGGCGTATTTCTCTCCTCGGACGTAATTTATGAACAGCAAGATTCGAAATATCGGTATTATTGCGCACGTTGACCACGGCAAAACGACGTTGGTGGACAAGCTGTTGCGCGAAGGTGGGGTGTATCGCGCCAATCAGGCCATGGAAGAGCGCGCGATGGATTCGATGGACCTTGAGAAAGAGAAGGGCATCACCATCAAGGCCAAGAACGCTTCCGTCCATTGGGGCGGGCACACGATCAATATCGTGGACACGCCCGGCCATGCTGATTTCGGTGGTGAGGTGGAACGCATTCTCGGCATGGTGGATGGCGTGCTGTTGCTGGTGGATGCCTTTGACGGCCCGCAAGCGCAGACGCAGTTTGTGCTGAAGAAGGCACTGAGTCACGGGTTGAAGGTCATCGTGGTCATCAACAAGATCGACCGCGAACACGCCGATGCACACGGTGTGCACGACAAGGTGTTGGAATTGCTACTGGAACTTCACGCCACCGAAGAGCAGTTCAATGCTCCGTTTATTTACGCCAGCGCGCGCGACGGCTACGCGTTGAAGGCCCTCGACGACAAGCCCAATGGCATGACGCCTCTGTTTGAAACCATTTTGCAGCACATCCCTGCGCCTACGGCGGACATAGACGCCCCATTCCAAATGCTCATCAGCAATCTTGACTGGAGCGATTACGTCGGACGCATCGCGATTGGCAAGATCACGGGTGGTCATGTCAAAGTCGGCGACTCCATCGTTTGTATTCACAAAGACGGCAAACGCGAACGCGCCGCAGTCACGAAGGTGTGGGAGTTTAGCGGCCTCAAGTCCGGCGAGATCGTGGATGGGGAGGCGGGCAACATCGTTGGCATTTCCGGGTTCGAAGAACTCTCCATCGGCGAAACACTTTGCGATAGCGAAGAGCGCGAGCCGGTGCCGTGGACCGAACTCGATCCGCCAACAATTCAAATGCAGTTTGCCGTCAATGACGGCCCGCTGGCGGGCAAGGATGGCAAATTCGTCACGGCCCGACACATTCGCGAGCGGCTTTACAAAGAGATTCTCACAAACATTTCGCTGCAAGTTCAGGACACCGAGGCGGCCTACATTTTTCTTGTGAGTGCCCGCGGTGAAATGCAGATCGCCGTCCTTGTCGAACAGATGCGACGGGAAGGGTACGAAGTACTGGTTTCGCGTCCCGAAGTGATTTTGAAGAAGGATCCCTCGGGTCGCACGCTGGAACCATTTGAGACGCTCTGGGTCGAGGTTCCCAATGAATGTCTCGGCGATGTGATGCAAAATCTGGCAGGTCGCAAGGCGCAAATTACGAACATGCAGCATCACCCGCACGGCGTCAGTCTCGAATGCACGATCCCGACGCGTGGGCTGATTGGCTTGGAGACCGACATGACCAATCTCACCAACGGCCGCGGCGTGATGAGCCATATGTTCAAAAGTTATGAGCCGTTCAGTGGCGAGATCACCACACGACTCACCGGCACGCTGGTTTCAATGGAAACCGGTATCGCCACCGCATGGGCGCTCAATAATATCCAGGAACGTGGCCGCCTGTTCGTCGGCCCACAGGAAGAAGTGTACGCGGGAATGATCATTGGCGAGAACCCACGCGCTGAAGATATGCCGGTGAATCCAACGAAGACGAAACATTTGACGAATATGCGCAGTCAAGGAGATGGCAAGGGCATTCAGTTGGAGCCGGCGCTGAAGATGAGCCTGGAGCGAGCCATTGAATACCTCGGCCCTGACGAATATGTGGAGGCCACGCCAAAGAACCTGCGCCTCCGCAAGAAGATCCTGAACGCCACCCAACGCAAACGCGCCTCTCAGTCCCAGCAATCCGCTGAAGTTGTGGCGTAGTATCCGCCACTTCCCTCCGCGCTTGCTTTTTGTCTCCGACTGAGAAAAATAGACGGCAACTATGGCCGACCCACACTTTCAGAGCATCGGGGCTGTTGAGGCGTTCGAGGATAATGGTGGTGTGTTCGACTTGCGTTGCGAGCACGGACTCGTTCGCGTTGCGATTCTTAGCGACAGCATCGTGCGCGTGCGCGCCACGCAAGCCACGGGTTTCGGGCCGGATTTCTCGTATGCGATTGCGAAGACCAAGTGGCCGAAGGTAGATGCAACTGTCCGATCAGGTAAAGAAATCGTAATCCGGACCAAAAAGCTTGCGGTGACAATTCACAAGTCGCCGTTGCGGATTGAGTTTACCACCCCCGATGGTCGCGTGTTGAACGCCGACGACGCAACTCGAGGCATGGGTTGGGAAGGTGCGAAATGTCGGAGCCATCGCACGTTAGACGCCGAAGAGATGTTTTTCGGGTGCGGTGAAAAGACCAGCCCGCTCAACAAACGAGGCTCCAAGACCACGTTTTGGAACAAAGACGACCCGGACCACACCTACGCGACGGAGGCGATCTATGTTTCGATTCCGTTCCTGATCTCGACGCGGCCGGACGCACATTATGGCATCTTCTGGGACAACACGCATCTTACGCAGTTCAATCTGGGTCAGGTTGGGGATGAGAAGCACTACATTCTCGAATCGGCTGCGGGGGAGATTGATTACTATTTCTTTGCAGGCGATTCGATGCGGGAGGTTGTCCGGGGCTACACGGAATTGACGGGCCGGATGTGGATGCCGCCGCGATGGGCGCTTGGGTTCCAGCAGTGTCGCTGGAGTTACATGAGCGCCGACGAAATAATGGAAGTCGCAAAGAACTTTCGTAAACGCAAGATCCCCTGCGACGTCATCTACTGCGATATCGATTACATGGACGGCTACCGCGTGTTTACGTGGGATCCCAAGACGTTTCCCAAACCGCAAGAGATGCTGAGGACGTTACGCAAAATGGGATTTCGCGTTGTCACGATCATCGATCCCGGCGTGAAGAATGATGATGGTTATGCGGTATGCCGCGATGGGAAAGAGAAGGGGATGTTCCTCAAGAAACCCGATGGCGGGTGGTTCACGGGCAATGTCTGGCCCGGTGAATGTGTGTTTCCTGATTTTACCAGCGAGGGCGTCCGAAAATGGTGGGGGCCATGGCACAAGGGCTTGCTCGATGACGGAGTGGCGGGCATTTGGAATGACATGAACGAGCCGGCCGTCTGGAATCACCCCGGGGGCACGATGCCGCTCGATATTCCGCACGAATACGACGGCCAATGGACCACGCACGAGCGCGCCCACAACGTCTATGGCTTCAACATGGCGCGGGCTTGCCACGAGGCGTTACGCACATTGAAGCCAAATGAGCGGCCGTTTGTGATCACGCGCGCGGCGTATGCCGGCATCCAGCGTTACTCAATGGTCTGGACCGGCGACAATCAAAGTTTGTGGGAACAACTCGCCGTGAGCATTCCCGAATGCATCAATCTCAGTTTATCCGGCGTGCCGTTCTGCGGGCCCGATGTCGGCGGATTCGGACGCGACTGCACGGGCGAACTGCTCGCGCGCTGGACTCAGGCAGGCGCGTTCTTTCCATTCTTTCGCAATCACACTGCCATGGGCACCCGTCGTCAGGAACCGTGGACTTTCGGCAAGGAAGTGGAAGACATATGCCGCCGCTACATCAGCCTGCGGTATCAGCTGTTGCCGTATGTTTACAATCTCTTCCACGAAGCTACGATCAGCGGCGCTCCCATTATGCGTTCGCTTTTCTGGGAATTTCCCGAAGATGCAAATGGTTACGCGATAGACGATCAGTTCCTCCTCGGTCCGTCATTACTCGTGGCGCCCGTTGCGAAGCCGGGAGCGCGGCAGAGGGCTGTCTATCTGCCTGCCGGCAGCGAGTGGTATAGTTATTGGACGAAACAGAAACATGCTGGCGGAGAATACGTCACTGTATCCGCGCCGCTCGACAAACTGCCACTCTTCGTCCGTGCTGGCTCGATTATCCCCATGACCGAACCAATTGAGTTCGTCGATCAAAGGCCCATCGATGAAATCATTCTGGATGTTTATCCCGGCAGCAAAACCACTGGCCATCTCTACGAAGACGATGGTGAGAGCTTTGACCACGAGCGCGGAGCGTATTCGTTGACGCACTTTACTTGGAAGGACGGTGAGTTGACAATGGATAAGAAGAAGACGGGCTTCAAGTCAGGCGCGAAAAAATACCGCGTCCAGAACAACGCTGCCTGAGGCGGCTATATGCGCGATACGAACGGATTGCCTTTGATATAGAAGCGCAGCTGTCGCTTCGCCCAATGTTTCGCGTAATCCACGCCGATCCGCGGGCGCTTGACGACTGTGAAAGTGTGTAGCTCAATTGGTGCAGCGATGTAGAAGTCATCACTGAGTAGATCGTGATTGTTCAGTTGCTTATCGATTCCCATGGCCCTACAGAGAAGTCCTGGCCCCTGCGTGCGTCCCTCGACATTCTTGACGGGTTCAACCGCGCGAAGTAGCACGGCGGAAGCGTGACCTTCGCGCTCGGTCACGACATTCATGCACCAGTACATGCCGTAGATCATGTACACGTATGCGTGACCCGGTGGGCCGAACATCACCTTTGTCCGCTTGGTCAATCCCCGCGCGGAATGTGCCGCGAGATCGTGCGGGCCGAGGTACGCTTCGACTTCGACAATCCTGCCGACGCGTTCCGCGTGGACAAGGTATTTCCCGAGTAAGTCTTTCGCGACGGCGATTGTGTCCCGGTCGTAAAACGCACGAGGCAGTTTTCGCATCCCGGCAATCTTACTTTCGCCGCATCAGGATGGACCACCCGAGTGGGCGAAACTCGTTCTTGTTGGTGGTGAAGCGAAACTCATGCAGGTCGATGATGTCGAAGAGGGGGCCAAGCTCCGTGCGGATTTCATCTTCGCTGACGACCGGAGGGCCGGGATCGGTCTCTTCCTTGGCGTTGCCGGCGAGGCTCAACCACCAACTGCCAACGCGCGTTGATCGTCGCAGAAACTCTTGAAACGCTTTCAGGTCCACTGTTCGCAAGCAGTGGTACACGCCACGGTCGAACAGGATGTCATACGGGCCGCCGAGATCGTCCTTTAGAACATCGGCCACACGAAAGTCCACATCCACGGCTGCGGCACGTGCTTTATCGCGAGCGGTTACAATGGCTTGCTCGACAACGTCCACGGCCACGACATGAAATCCGCGGCGAGCCAGTTCGATGGCGTTGGTCCCGGTGCCGCAACCGATTTCGAGGACGGTCGCTCCAGTCAACTTCTCCGCGTTCAAGACACGGAGCAATTCCGCACTTGGTTTCCCTGAGTCCCACGGCGTTTCCCCGCGGGCGTACCGCTCTGCGAAATCAACCTTCTCCGGCATTGGATCAAATCACTTCTTCTCGGGAGCTTGCTTTACAAACTCAGCGTTTATTTGGATGGTGACGTTTTCGCCAACCATCAAACCGCCGGCTTCGAGGGCTTTGTTCCACGTCAAGCCATAGTCCTTGCGATCAAGCGTTGCGCTGGTTTCCAACCCGAGGCGAGTATTACCCATCGGATCTTTGATCGGGCCCTTCAGTTTGACCGGCAACGAGATTTCCTTCGTCACGCCGTGCATGGTGAATTTGCCGACCAGCGTTTGCGTACCGCCCTCGGTCTTGACACTCGTGCTTTCGAACGTGATGGCGGGATACTTCTCGATATCGAAAAAGTCAGGACTGCGCAAGTGATTGTCACGCTTTTCAATATCCGTATCAATGCTCATGACCTGGATCGTGGCGGTAGCCTGTTTGATCACGTTGCCATTATCCGGATCCACCGTGATCGTGCCGTCAAACTGGCGAAAGCGACCGTGCACGGTGTTGATTACCATGTGATCCACCGAAAAGCCGACCGAACTATGCGCGGGATCAACCTTGTAGGTGTCCAACGCGAACGCGGTCGTGCCGACTAGTATACTGACTGCTCCAACAGCAATGATGCGAGTAATTCTCATGGTGAATGAATATCTCCTGGTTGTGTGGTTGGTATCCTTTTGCTGCCCGCTTGTGTTTTACTGTGGCATGGTTGTCAGGCCAAATCAAACAGCAAAACCTCCGCCGGCTTCGTGCCCGCAAGTGTCAGCGTCGTTTCATCGCTGACTGCGGCCGAATCGCCAGCCTGTAGCGACTTGCCATTCAACGCCACAGCCCCTGTAGCAACATGCACCCAGGCGTGGCGGCCCGGCTTCAAAGAAAGCGTTACCGTCTCGCCGTGCGCCAGGGAAGTCAGGTAGAGGTTGACGTCTTGATGAATCGTGAGCGCGCCATCGTCGCCTTGTGGGCCAGCAATGAGTTTCAGTTTTCCGCGTCTCTCTTCGGGCGCAAACGTCTTTTGCTCATAACTCGGCTGCAAGCCGTCGCGCTCGGGAAGAATCCAGATTTGGAGGAAGTGCACGGGCTCCGTCTGTGAGTGGTTGAACTCACTATGCCGGATTCCCGCCCCCGCGCTCATGCGCTGGACGTCGCCGGGACGAATGACGGACCCGGTGCCGAGACTGTCTTTGTGTTCGAGCGTGCCATCCAGAACCATTGTGATGATTTGCATATCGCGATGCGGGTGCGTGCCGAAGCCGCCGCCCGGCGCGACCGTATCATCGTTGATCACCCGCAGCGCTTGGAAGCCCATGTGCTGCGGATTGTAGTATTCGCCAAACGAAAACGTGTGCCAACTATTTAGCCAGTCGAATTCCGTGTGCCCACGCTCATTGGCCTTTCGAATCGCGATCATAGGGACTGCTTATGGCTCCAGTTTCGCGTCCATAGTGATCCGGGTATTCAGCACACGCGAAATGGGACAACCTGATTTCGCGCTGTTGGCCGCGGCTTCAAACGCAGCGGCAGTTGCGTTGGGGACCTTCGCCGTGACGTCAAGATGAACTGCCGTAAGCGTCCAGCCAGCTTCCAGTTTTTCCAGCGTCACGGTCGCGGTGGTGGCGATGCGTTCGGGTTTCAGATTGGCGCCGCCGAGCTGCGCCGACAGGGCCATGGAGAAACAGCCTGCGTGCGCCGCCGCGATAAGTTCCTCGGGATTCGTCCCGACTCCGTTCTCGAAGCGGGTGCTGAACGAGTACTGCGTGTCTTTCAGGACGCCGCTTTCGGTCGAGATTGCACCCTTACCGTCCTTGAGTCCACCATTCCAAACTGCGGATGCTTTTCGTTTCATGAGCTTGTTTCTCCTGCTGGTTTATAGGGCCGATTGCACCACACCGCCTTCGGCCCGAATGGCGGCGCCAGTTATAGCTGAAGCCTCGGAAGAGCAAACGTACACGACCACGCTGGCGACTTCCTCAGGCTGTAGAAACCGCTTGAGCAAGGACGTTGGGCGAATGCTTTTGAAGAATTCCTTCTCGAACTCAGCAGGCGATATGTCCCGTTGTTTCGCCAGCGCGGCAACGAACGTGGTCACGCCTTCCGATGCCGTTGGGCCGGCCAACACGCTATTCACCGTGACTGCGGTTCCCGCGCAGCCTTCAGCCATGCCGCGAGCAATGGCGACCTGGGCAGTTTTTGTCATGCCATAATGAACCATTTCCGACGGGACATGCACCGCGCTCTCGCTGGAGATAAACACGATGCGCCCCCAATCGCGCTGTTTCATGTCGGGCAGATAGGCGCGA
>Ga0206923_1155_pt3 | contig 11988 bp, 14 predicted proteins | sample Alteio_BWOrgHeat_64_FD_152961 | JGI IMG/M metagenome (GOLD analysis project Ga0206923, IMG submission 152961) | Enriched cells from forest soil in Barre Woods Harvard Forest LTER site, Petersham, Massachusetts, United States -... | ecosystem: Environmental > Terrestrial > Soil > Temperate forest >...
CTACAGTTGCTCCCATCGGGAACGGGAAGGTCGCTGCGTTTGTGTCGGCGATGGGGTCGGCGGGCACGATTGCGGCGGGGGATTTTCTGAAGCAGAAGTTTTCCGGCTGCAAGATCGTCGGGCTCGAACCGATCCAGTGTCCGACACTATACAACGCCGGTTTCGGCGCGCACGCCATCGAAGGCATCGGCGACAAACATGTGACGTGGATTCACAACGTGCTGAACATGGATTGGCTCATCTGCATCGATGATGTGCAGTGCTTGAAAGGCCTCCAGCTTTTGCAGGAAGGTGCGGACGTCTTGGTTGCCGAGGGCGTGAAAGCCGATGTGGCGAAGATGTTTGTCGATACGTTTGGTGTGAGTTCCATCTGCAACATCCTTGGTGCGATCAAGACGGCGAAAGCCAGCAAAGCGGGGAAGGGACAGAACGTCATCACCATCGCGACTGATGGTTTTGATCGCTATCCGTCAGTGATTGCCCGCCTCAACAAGACCGTCGGCAAAATGACGAAGGACGAGGCAAAAAGGCGCATGGACATCTTCCGGAAGACCGATGCAAGCGACTGGGTGCAGGAAGGTACGCCGTTCCATCGCGTCCGCTGGCACAACCAGAAGTACTACACCTGGGTCGAGCAACAGGGTAAGAACGTCGATGAACTTCGCGCCCTGGCCAACCCCGATTTCTGGCTGAAGGAGCAGACCAAAACTGCTGACATCGACAGGAAGCTGGCGAAGGCTCGTGGGTTCTAGCGTTGCGTTAATCAACGTTTGCCGTGCAGGCGCGCCCGTTCGGTGCGCAGGCTAAAGCCTGCGACTACCCTAGACGGCGGCGTGACGTCACCAGATGGATCGTTGACGCAATATAGATCGCGGTCCCAATGAATGAAATCCACGCGAGCACGCCGGCATGAAACATCTGGGCCAGTTGCTCGATGTTGCCGGCCTCCATGACATCGCCGCTGGTGCTGAGTTGCAAGTAGGCGGAGTACGCGTGGACGAACAGGACGAGCACCGTTGCAAGGCAGGCAATGAACCCGATCGCGTAGGCGCTGCCGGCGATGCGTTGGCCGAGGTAAAATTGTCCCGCGCCTGGCAACAGGAGGTTGAGGGCCATCGCAGTTCGCATCTTCTTTTGCCGTGGCGCTGGTGAGGATGTATTTTGTGGCGGAGGAATATTCGCCGTGGGCGAAGGACGCCACGCATTCATGATCCGCTGTCGCACTGGCCAGGGAACCGTCTCCAGGTTATAGAGGGTGGTTTGGCCATCGTTGGTGATAGAGATTTGGATGTCATTGTGGCTCGTCACGCACGGAGCTGATGGATTTATTACAGGCGGTGCGGGCGAGGACCTGCCCGTCGCGATCATGGCGACCATCTCAGCTTCAAACGCGGCTTCGCGGGCTTTTTCTTCCTGATCCGATAACTTGGCGAGGCTTTTCCAGTTCGGCATAATACGTACTCCGTGAGACTGAAGAAGGCAGGATTTATGCCCGAAAACGCGGCATTTTCAGGATAGCAGATGAAAGCGGAGTCATCATTCAACGGCTTGGACGATGTAGCCGCCGGATTTTTTATCGGGCTCCAATTTCAGAAGGCTGCGGTTCTGCATTTCCAGCAGCAGGTCATTGAAGGAGCGAAAGCCGTACGCGCGCTCGTTGAAGCCGGGGTGCCGACGCTTGATGGCTTGCTTGATCATGGAGCCGTACGTGGGATCGTCTGCGTCCCGTTCCGCCGAGATGGCTTCCAACGTTTTGACCACCAGGTCGAACGCGTCCGCGACCGCAGGACCTTTCGCGCTGGCGCTGCCCTCGACGGGCTTGGCGGCGGCATGTTGCGTCGTACTGCGCTGGCGAGGTTTCGGTGCGGCGCGCACGAGGTCGTCGTAATAGAGGAATTCGTCGCAATTGTTAATGAACAGATCGGAAGTGGAGTTCTTCACGCCGACGCCGATGACAGTCTTGGCATTTTCGCGCAGTTTGCTCACAAGCGGTGAAAAATCAGAGTCGCCGCTGACGATGACGAAAGTGTCCACGTGGCTTTTGGTGTAACAGAGATCGAGCGCATCCACGACCATGCGGATGTCTGCGGAATTCTTCCCCGACTGGCGGACGTGGGGAATCTCAATCAGCTCGAAAGCCGCTTCGTGCAGGCCGCGCTTGAAGGCCTTGCCGCGTTCAAAATCACAGTAGGCTTTTTTGACGACGATGTGCCCTTTGAGCAGGAGGCGTTCGAGCACCTTCTGGATGTCGAATTGAGGATAATTGGCGTCCATCGCTCCGAGAGCGATGTTCTCCAGATCGAGAAACACCGCCATTGTTGTGCTGGAATCCTGTGCGCTCATTGAATCACAGCCGCAAGTGTACTACAGACCCGGTTGCTGTGCACCAGGAATCGTGGGGGTGTCGAACAACCTTGGCAATGTCAAACACTACGTCGCAGAACGGGGACACTTCTAACGAGTTAAGGAGAGGGGACATTTCTAAAAGTTTTGACAGGGCAGGAGAGATGACGCTCTCAAAGCGATCACGCAACCGTCACTGATGAGCCTGCAGAAGAGGGATTGAAGCGAATCAACCTTTTTTCAAGGTGTTTTCGTACCAGCGGATGGTTGCGCGAAGACCTTCTTCGAACCCGGTCGTGGCACGAAATCCGAGCTCGTGGATGGACTTCTGAACATCGAGACAACGACGAGGCTGGCCGTCTGGTTTGCTGGGATCCCAGCGGATTTCTCCCGTGAAGCGGGTGAGTTTGGCAATGAGGGTCACCAGATCGCGAATCGAGATTTCCACTCCACTTCCGAGGTTGACGGGATCGGGTTTGTCGTAGCGCTCGGCAGCGAGCAGGATGCCTTCGGCGGCATCCTCCACGTAGAGAAACTCTCGGGTGGGAGTGCCGGAACCCCAGCACTCGATGTATTTGGCGCCCTGCTCGCGCGCGTCAACGCACTTCTTTATGAGCGCGGGGATTACATGCGAGGATTGCGGATCGAAATTATCGTGAGGCCCGTAGAGGTTTACCGGCAAAAGGTACACGGCGTTCAGGCCGTACTCCTGACGGTACGCCTGGCATTGTACAAGGATGGCCTTCTTGGCAATGCCATAGGGAGCGTTCGTTTCCTCGGGATAGCCATTCCAGAGGTTTTCCTCGGTGAACGGCACGGGAGTGAATTTCGGGTAGGCACAGATGGTGCCGACGACGACGAGTTTGGGGAGGCGAAACTGGCGCGCTTGCTCGACCAGCTCGATGCCCATGATGGCATTTTCGTAGAAGAATTTTCCGGGGTGCTCGCGGTTCGCACCGATGCCGCCGACGACTGCCGCCAGATGCAACACCAACGTCGGCCGCGCGTCCTTGAATAAACGGGCAATTGCGGTGCGATCGCGCAAATCGCAGTCACGACTTCGCGGTGTGAAGATCGTTGTGCAACCCCTCGCCTTGAGTCCGTCCACCACGAATGAGCCGAGGAAACCGGCACCACCTGTGACGACCACCCGTTGTTCTTGCCAGAAGTTCATGGCTGTTTCACCCTCGTGACCCTTCCGGTTCTAGTGTTGCCCAACCTCGACCCTGGCGACCCGGCCGGAAAGCTGGTCTTCCAACATCTTGATGTCCGCGTCCACCATCAATTTCACCAGGTCTTTGAAGCGCGTCTTGGCCTGCCATCCCAGAACCTTAGCCGCCTTCGACGGATCACCAATCAGCAAATCCACCTCAGCGGGCCGATAGTAGCTTTTGTCGATCTCGACGTATTTGCGCCAGTCCAAATTGACGTGCCCGAACGCTTCTTCACAAAACTCGTGTACAGAATGAGTTTCGCCGGTCGCAATGACATAGTCGTCCGGTTGTTCCTGTTGAAGAATCAACCACATGGCCTCGACGTACTCGGGAGCGTACCCCCAGTCGCGTTTGGCGTCCATGTTGCCGAGATAGACTTTCTCTTGCAGCCCGAGTTTGATATGAGCCACGGCGCGCGTGATTTTACGTGTAACGAAGGTCTCCCCTCGGCGAGGCGATTCGTGGTTGAACAGAATCCCACTACAGGCAAACAGGTTGTAGCTCTCGCGATAATTGACGGTAGCCCAGTGCGCGAAGACCTTCGAGACGGCGTACGGGCTGCGAGGATGAAAGGGAGTCGTTTCGCGCTGTGGGACTTCGGCCACCTTACCGTACATCTCACTCGATGAAGCCTGATAGAATCGCGGCTTGCTGCGGGTCTCGCGGATCGCTTCCAGAATACGGATGGTTCCTACCCCGGTTATGTCCGCCGTGTACTCAGGGATGTCAAAACTAACACGGACATGACTCTGTGCGCCGAGATGATAAATCTCGTCGGGCTTCAGGTCGTACAATAGTTTTACCAGGCTTACCGAATCACTGAGATCGCCATAGTGGAGAAATAATTTAACTCCGCGGGTGTGGCGATCCTGGTACAGATGATCGATGCGACTGCTATTGAAGCTGCTGGCGCGGCGAATAATGCCATGCACCTCGTAGCCCTTGTTCAGGAGCAATTCCGCCAGATACGATCCATCCTGCCCTGTGATTCCAGTAATCAATGCTCGTTTCATTTTTCTCCAACGTTTCTACACCGCGTTAGCTTTCTTTGCCTGCCCGCGTCCGTTACCCGCGTCCCAATCCAAGCATAAGGGCGAGCGGAGGTTTCTTCGAGCGAAATCTCATGAGCGCCCTTCGGCGGCCAGTTCCTTGCGGATGTCCGCGGCCACGCGCCGAATAATTTCGTCCAAACCGACCGTGGGTCGATACCCGACCAACTTTGAGGCCTTCGAGATATTCGGCACACGGCGACGCATGTCTTCAAAACCGCTCTCGTAAGCCTTGTCATAGGGAACGAAGACAAGTTTGGATTTGCTCCGCGTAAGGCTGATCACGCGGCGCGCCAGCTTCTCGATGGTGATCTCGCTGGTCGCGCCAAGGTTAAAGACCTGACCGACGGCGCGCGGTTCTTCAGACAAGGCGATGATACCGCGCACAACGTCTTCCACGTAACCAAAGCAGCGAGACTGCTGTCCATCACCGTAGACCGTGATGGGTTCGTTCAACAGAGCCTGCTTCATAAACCGAGGTACGACCATTCCGTAGGCGCCCGTCTGGCGCGGGCCGACGGTGTTGAACAAACGGACGATCACCACGGGCAGATGGTTTTGCTTGTGGTGGGCGAGCGCAAGGAATTCATCGATCGCTTTCGAGCAGGCGTAGCTCCAGCGGCTCTTGCAGGTTGGCCCCAGGATCATGTCGTCATCTTCACTGAACCGGGCGTTGTCGCTCTTCCCGTATACCTCGGAAGTCGAAGCGACGACGACCTTCTTGCGATAGCGGTTGGCAATTTTCAGCACCACCTCCGTGCCCGCAATATTGGTTTCAATCGTGTGGACGGCGTCGTGCACAATCAACTGGACGCCCACCGCCGCTGCGAGATGGAAGCACACATCACATTCACTCACCAGGTGATCCATGACGGTCTCGTTGGTGATGGACCCGATGACCATGTGGAATCGGGGGCGCTTTTCGAGGTCCTGGATGTTGCTCCGACGGCCCGTTGAAAGATCGTCGATGATCGTTACGTGCCAGCCACGTTTCAATAAATGCCGCGACAGATGGCCGCCAATGAATCCTGCTCCGCCTGTGATCAGTGCCCGACGCTTCTTGTTCATAGTCGAAAGTTAAACCTTCTTCATGAGTTGATCGGGGAGCCCGGGGCGACGCACTACGATAGCGTCCGTCATCATGGTTTGAAATCGGGATAATCGCGGTCGCGGTCGGCGATCGAGGTCACATCACCGGGCCAATGGATGCCGAACGCGGGATCATTCCACCGGACGCCGCCACCATGCGTGGGGGTGTAATAAGCCGATAATTGGTAAAAGACCTCTGAGTTGGGCGCAAGCGTCAAGTACCCGTGAGCGCACCCCGGTGGGATGACCAGCATCTCGCGGTTTTCGGCGGACAGCGGAGCGCCGACCCACTGCGTGAACGTGGGTGAATCGCGCCGCAGATCGACCGCGACATCGAAGACGGCGCCCATCGTGCAGCGCACGACCTTTGTCTCCTCGTGGGGCGCGCGCTGGAAGTGCATTCCACGCAGCGTGCCCTTGTGCGGATTGAAGGAAAGATTGCACTGCACCACGCGCGGATCGATTCCGTGTTCAGCCGATTCCGGTTGGTGCCACATGCGGGCGAAGAAACCACGGTCGTCACCAATCCGTTCCGGTTCGAGCAGAAGTACCCCGTCGATTTTTGTTTTCTTGAAGATCATCGTGATGGCAGCCTTATGATTGGGTTGGAACAACAGCGTCGGGAACGCGCCGTCGCTGAACCGTTGCCGGGACGTTTGGGTCTTGACCTCCTCACAAATGCGGCGTGGCTTCCCGTTGCAACTAGGACGCGTCCACGAGCTGTGTGCGACTGACAATCAACCGGGCCTGGCAGCCCAGCGTTGACAGCAGGACCGCTACACGATCGCGATCGCTCATCTCTTGCAGGACAACCGCCTGCAAACCACGGAGCGGGCCATCGGCGATCTCAACGAGGTCGCCGGGGCGGAACCCCGGGCGCACGGTCATGATATCAACGGCCTCGCCAGCCCACAGCTTGAGTTGGTCAATGATAGCATCGTCAACTTGCGCGGGACGGCCGCCAAAGCCAACGACGCCGACGACTTGCGGCGCGAACTGCACGGCACGGAAATTCTGAGCCAGATTCAACCGACAGAAAAAGTAGCGCGGAAACAACGGCCCGGTGACCCAACGTTTAACGCGGCGGATGGTCTTGAGCTGCTTGAGGCGCGGGTAGTAGGTGTCGAAGCCGAGCACGTCGCGACAGTACCGTTCGGCGGCTGATTCCCGTCGCGGGCGCGTATGGACGCAGAGCCAGCGGGTGACGTTTGGCAACGGATCGACTTGGGTGGGCGTGACCCCATTATTCACCATATTCATTATCTATTACACCTTGTCGCTCATACAGTCCAGCCAAGCTGCCGCCATCCCGGTGCATTCTCATTGTTCTGAAGAGAATACCGGCCAGCTTCATTCAACCGTTTGTCGCCGCACTGCATCGCAGCACAGTTGTCCTAGTAACCGGATCGTGAGACCGGAATTCTTGGAAAACAAGGTAACACTTCCAACCTGTGGTTCAAGGAAAGAACCATTTGGAGTCTTGCCGTGGGCGTATCTCGGTGCCAGTATTCAAATGCTCTCGTAGGTCCGCGGGTGCGGCTTCAAGCTTGACCGCTGCTGCTATTTCGGGGTACGAGTCCCGTGGACGACCGCGATAAAGGTGACAAAAAACAGTGGCGAGGTATGGCTTTGGGTTGTGCATATTCTACATTCTCGTGAAGACGGGCGTGCGCTATTGGCTGTTTCGCCCGGTCCCTGGCCGTCCCGCGCCGTTGCGCAACAACGAGATTCTTCGGTTGCTTGATCTCATCGCGATGCTGGCGCTGATCGGCGCGTTCTTCTTGCTCGTTGCCCAAATACAAGTGATCAAAGCAACAACGTTGGTGGCCGCGTTGGTCGTTTACGACGTGGTGATTCGGCGGTGCTTCCTGGAGATTGAAATCCGACGCCTCCAGGCCAAGTCAGCAAAATGGAGCCACCGTAACGCGATGCGTCACGTTCGCCGGCGGGCGGAGTCCCCCATGTTTCACTGATTGACTCCTGCCTCGTCCATTTATCGTTTCGGAAGATACTTCTGTAAGAGCAAACCCAATTTCTTGCGCGTGGCTGGCCGCATTGCCTTGGGCTGTGTCATGATGGCTGTGGCAAGAGCGTGACGACAGGTGCAGTCCGCATCCGGGTCGAGTGCGGCGACAGCCAGCCGCACAACTTCCTGCGCGGTTGCTGAATTCTTCGTCAGGTTTGCGACGACCATCTCCACGGTCACCGCTTCGTGCGCTTCGTGCCAGCAATCGTAGTCCGTCACCATTGCGAGTGTGGCGTAGCAAATTTCCGCCTCCCGCGCGCAACGTGCCTCACCGTAATTAGTCATCCCGATCACGTCCCAGCCCATCTTCCGGTGGAAATGCGATTCGGCCCGAGTCGAAAATGCCGGCCCCTCCATGTTCACATACGTGCCGCCCACGTGTACAGTCGCGCCCGCGCGCTTGGCGCAGTCCGCCAGCATCCCTTGCACGCGCATGCAGATCGGGTCGGCAAACGCGATGTGGGCCACGATGCCGTCCCCGAAGAACGTGAAGTCCATGCTGCGTTTCGTGCGGTCGAAGAACTGGTCGACGACGACGATGTCGGTCGGCTTATACTCTTCCTTGAGCGACCCGACCGCGCTGATGCTGAGGATGTGGCTCACGCCGAGTTTCTTCATGCCGTAAATATTGGCCCGGTGATTCAGTTCACTCGGGAGAATCTTGTGACCGCGACCGTGACGCGGAAGGAACACGACGTCGCGATCGCCGATGCGCCCGGCGAGATACTGGTCGGACGGTCTGCCAAACGGCGTGGCCACGCTGATCCACCGTTTCCGCTCAATCCCGGCCATCTCATACAGCCCACTCCCGCCAATCACGCCGATTTTCATGAATACCTCAGGTTGACGGGAGTATGTGTACCAAAAGAGCGGCACGGAATCCAGCAGGGGATTCCCGCCGTCGCCGTGTTTCTCGGCGGGGCCTGCGGCACTGCGGCGACGCGGCGGATATTGTGCTTCCGCCGAGTCGCCAACGGTTCAATGTGTCGACCCGTTGCCTGTTAGTATGCGCCCCAGTCGATCCCAACACCGTCCAAGGCCGTCTTGGTAGTGGTGTTGACCGAAATCTGGGTGGCGCCGACGACAGTCACACTATAGCCGTTGCCCAGCAGATCATTTGCAGTCCAAGGCACTTTCAGGTATGTCTGGGCCGCCACTGTGTCAATCGTGGCGCCATCTGACTGGCCCGCTTCGAGCGCCCACTGGTTAATGGCCGCATCCATTTGGCGGCAGTCATTTAAAATGCGCCGACCCTGGGATTGCTTGCGAGCCTTAACGAAACCTGGAACGGCCAAGGCCGCCAGTAATCCGATAATTGCGACCACTATCATTATTTCGACCAGAGTGAAGCCCCGGTTATCCCATTTGAGATCCTTGAGTCTCATACATCGCTCTGCTCCCTCTAATAATATGGTTAATATTGCAGTTCTCACTTGATCAAACTGCACAGCACTGGATATACCAGATAGTGGGTAAAGAGCGTGGGGACACACAACATATAGTGTGACCATCTTAAACTTCGTTAGAGCGATTCGGCCTTTGGCGGACCGATAATTTCGGCGGAAATGATGATGTTTCGAATGTTATTGCGGTCGCGGAGCGCTTCCATCCATTGCAAGGAGCGAGAGGCGGGCGGGAGTGCGGGCTGGGCTGCAATCTGTGGTTCCGCTTTGGTCGTCTGTGCAACCGGTTCTCGCTGCGGTGCCGGGGTAGGGGGAGGCGCTGATTTGCGGACGGGTGGCGGTACTGGCGGCGGTTGGGGTTTGCCGCTTAGTTGCTCGACGAATCGACGAATACCGTCGGCGTCAACTCTCCGCCCACGCGGCGTCGGTGCCGGAGAGCGTGGAGGGGCCATCCGTGGGACTGCCCTCGGTGCGGGACGGGCCATCGGCGCGACGGGCCGTGATTGCGGTTGCGGTGATGGAATCCGCGGTCTTGGACGGACGACTGGCGGCGCGTTATCCGCTCCGGACGAGTCGTCCTTGGCGGACTGTTGCAGTTTGCCCAAGCCCTTGCCGATGGCGATCATCACGATGATGATCAGCCAGATTACACCGCCGGTATCAGCGAGTTTCATCATGCTAGCTTGAGGGGCCGGGCTTTCCGGTGTCCTCTCCGGCAATAGACTGACGCATTCGCGAATCAGCCTGGATGTTCTGCATCCGGTAATAGTCCATCACGCCGAGCCGGCCGTTGCGGAACGCTTCGGCCATCGCCATCGGAATCTGTGCTTCGGCTTCAACGACTTTCGCGCGCATTTCCTGGGTCCGGGCTTTCATTTCCTGTTCGTTGGCGACGGCAAGTGTGCGGCGCGTCTCGGCGGCTGCTTGCGCAATCTGCTTGTTCGCATCCGCCTGTTCCGCCTGTAACCGGGCGCCGATATTATCGCCTACGTCCACGTCTGCGATGTCAATGGACATAATCCCGAAGGCCGTACTGGCATCGAGGCCCTTTTCCAGCACTCGTTTGGAAATCGTATCGGGATTTTCAAGCACGTCCTTATACGATTCCGCCGAGCCAATGGCGGTCACGATGCCTTCGCCGACGCGGGCGATGATCGTTTCCTCCGTGGCCCCGCCGACAAATCGGTCAAGGTGCGTGCGCACAGTCACACGCGCCTTTACCTGCAATTGAATGCCGTCCTTGGCGACACCAGTGATGACTTGCTTGCCGCTGGCCGGATTGGGGCAGTCGATGACTTTGGGGTTTACCGAGGTCATCACGGCTTCGAACACGCTCTTGCCGGACTGATGCGTGGCGAGATCGATCGCGGCCGCCTGGTTGAAGCCGAGATTGAGATTGGCCTTTTCCGCCGCGATAAGAGCGCGAACAACCTGGTTGACGTCTCCGCCAGCCAGATAATGTGCTTCGAGTTGGTCAGTGGTGAGCGGCAGGCCGGCCTTTACCGCGGTGATGCGGCTTTGGACGACCAGGCCGATCGGCACTCGGCGCAATCGCATGCTCAACAATGTCAGGAACGACACGGGTGCGCCGGTCATCCGCGCCTGAATCCAGATGTTGATGAATGAGATCACCACGAAGAAGACGATCAACATCACCACGACCCCGATTACTCCCAGCGCCATCAAAATAAGTGAGCCAACGTTGCCATCCATAATGCCGTCTCCTTTAACTGAGTTTTCTTACCGTAAGTCGATTTTCGTGCACTGCGATAATCCTGATCGGACTGCCGCTTTCAATCATGCCCGATTCAGCCACCACGTCGAGTCGTTTGCCATCGACCAGCGCCACTCCGGCGGGCCGTAATATCGTCTGCGCCACGCCTTCGCGTCCGACCCAGTTGCTTGGCTGCGGCGACTGGGCGTGCGCCCCGGTTTGCGTCTCTGCCAAAATCATCTTCTTTCCCGCGGTCGTCTTCGGAAAATACTTGATCGACACATATCCGGCACCGATGCCCAGTGCCACCTCTGCGCAGAACAACATGATCGTCTGGTCGACACTACTTGTGTCGCTGTAATAAATTGCTGTCGCCACAAGCATCAACACCACGCCGATACTCCCCAGAACGAAGCCGGGTAGATAAAAATCGACCGCGATCAATACCATCCCTGTCACCGTCAGCAGGACAATCATCATCCAGTTCATGATCGCACCTAGGCCGCGTGCTTCACTACGACACGGCTGCCCTGGACTTCTACAATCGTGATACGCTTACCGCGTTCGATCAAATCGCCCTCGGTCACCACGTCCACCAGCTTGTCGCCAAAGCGTCCCTTGCCTGATGGACGCAAATTCGTCTCGGCAACACCGGTCGCGCCGAGCAGCGTCTTTGCCTCGCCCGAGGCCGTTGTGTAGCCCTCCGCCGAGCTGGTTGCTGCCGAGAGCTCCATTTTCTTAAACAGTGTAGTCTTGGGTAGGTATCGCCCCAGGATCATTGCGGCGATCATCGCGCCGGCTGCACCGCCGAAAACCTTCATCAGTGGAATCTCCAGTTGAGACCACGTCGGCACCACCGGTTCGCTGGGAAGGCGGCCTGTCATCGCCAGCACCAGCGCCGCCAACACTGCAATTGTGCCCAATGCCGCCGACACAAAATGACCGGGAAACAGAAAGAATTCCACCGCCAGCAACAGTAGCCCCACCACAAACAGAGCCACTTCCTCCCAGCCTGCCAGTCCCGCCACAATATAGCCGAGGAAATACACCGCAAAGCATATCACCGAAACGAACGCTGGCAGCGCCATGCCGGGATGCGACAACTCAACGTACAGCGCCAGGAACCCGACCAGCAGCAGCAGTGGCGAAA
>Ga0206923_1189_pt1 | contig 11541 bp, 8 predicted proteins | sample Alteio_BWOrgHeat_64_FD_152961 | JGI IMG/M metagenome (GOLD analysis project Ga0206923, IMG submission 152961) | Enriched cells from forest soil in Barre Woods Harvard Forest LTER site, Petersham, Massachusetts, United States -... | ecosystem: Environmental > Terrestrial > Soil > Temperate forest > O...
CGTTTGCACCGACGAAGACCGTCTGAATCCGCAAAATGGTTTGTGTCTGTCGGCGCTTCACGATGCGGCGTTTGATGAAGGTCTGATTACCCTCGATCAGAAATATCGCGTGGTGCTCAGCAAGATATTGAAGGGCTATCTGCCACAGCCTGCATTGAAAGCGAATTTCGTCGCGTATGAGGGAGAAGCGATCCGTCTGCCGGAAAAATTGGCAGAGCCAGCGCAGCAATTCCTCGAATACCATCGGACAAAGCTCTTTAAGGATGTCTAGCGTTGATAGGGCTGGATCCGTCTGCGCGTTCTCCATGTTTCGTAGTCTAACGACCGCGACCCAAAAGACCACAGACGATGAGTCATATTTCTGCATGGCCCGTAGTTGACACGTTTGTCGGAAATCAGTCTATCGTCAATGAGTGACATTCTTGCGGGCGGCAAAGAGCCCACAGGCGATGAGTCAGATTCGGTGGGCGGCGCGCTGGGCCAGCGCGCCCTACCAACGACGAGACGGCAAGGCGGCGCTCGCGGCGCGAACGCCCTACTGACGACAGGTGCTAAAGACGTGCTTGGATGATGAGTCGGATTCGGCGGGGGGGACGCCGTGTGGGGGCACACGGCCTACAAGGCGGCAGGGGTCCAGTGTTTCAATAGCGGGCCGTCTTCGCCGTAGATGGGGTCGGCTTGGGGAAGGGAGACGCGGGCGATGTTGTGGTCGGCGCGGGGGCGTTCGTCGGGGTTGCCGTAGCACATGTCCCAATCCTGTCCGTGAGGGTAGCCGCCGACGATGGCGAAATCGTCGCTGGCATGGAGACGTTTGTGGCCCGTGCCGGCGGGGATGAGAATGACGTCGCCGACACGAATTGCCTCGGTGACGCCGGGTTCGCCGCCGAGTTGAACACGGGCGGCGCCGCGGTAGCAGATGAGAACTTCGTGGGCGGTGCTGTGGTAATGGTGAAACGGGTAGATGCCATCGCGCCAGGTGTCGCCCCAGTGATTGGACTGTAGCAGAGGCTCGACGGTTGCAGCAGGGTCATCCTCGGGCAACGCCAACGCACCCCGATAAATCAAGAGTGGACAGTTTGCGCTGTTGGGAATCGTTCCGGTGTCGGGCAACACATGGACAATCGGTGTGCATGAGTTCACCACATTTGCTTTGTTCGCCATGGTGTCAATCTAGCGCAATGATGCGGGCGTGTAACGTAGCAACGGTGGTTCGAGCGCAAAGGCGGCGCTCGGAGGGAACGCACGCGGATGTAGGAATTTGACCGACGAGAGAATCAGCCGTTTGCCCAATTGCGAGGTCGCAAGGTCGGGCGTAGGGTGCGCGTCATAAGGGTGATGGCGTGAGTGGTCACCGAGTTGTAACGGAGTAAAAGTGTGCTGCGGGCGTCATACCCTTGGAGGATCTGTCGTGTCGGAGGACCGACGGGCGAGTCAACAAAGCAAGGAATCGAAAGGAGCACGGGTATGAAGTCAGCGACGGGAAAAATCGTGTTTGGTTTTCTGGGGATGTTCGTGGTGGCGGCGATGGTGGTGGGGCCGGTGGTGAGCGCGAAGTCGGAGAAGAACAAGGGGCATCATGGACACAAACATGGACCGCCACCTGTTCAGTTCTCGCCGGATTATCGCCAGATAAATCTGGTGTCGGATATTGCGGGGGTGGCGGAATTCACCGACCCGAACCTGGTAAACCCCTGGGGAATCGCTTTAGCACCGTCGGGTGGTCGGGTGTGGGTGTCGGACAACGGGACGGGTGTGTCCACGTTATATAGCGCTTCGGGAACGGTGCAGTCGTTGGTGGTGACGATCGCGCCGCCGGCGGGGAGCACGAATCCCGCGGCGCCAACGGGGATGATCGGCAATAATTCCGGCCTGTTCGTGATTAGTGAAGGAACGAATTCCGCCTCGCCGATCTTCATCTGGTCAACGGAGGACGGGACGGTGTCCGGCTGGAACCCAAAGGTGGACCCGACGAACTCAATTCTTCTGGTCGATCATTCGGTATCGAACGCAGTCTACAAGGGGATCGCGCGGCTGGCGGACAGTTCATCGAATGAATTTCTATTCGTGACCAATTTCCGCAGTGGGCTGGTGGAGAAGTACGACACGAACCTCAATCTCGTGGCTTCGTTTACGGACACCAATCTGCCGGCGGGATACGCGCCGTTTGGGATTGAGAATGTCAATGGGAAGTTGTTTGTGACATTCGCCATCCAGAACGCGGAGAAACATGATGATGTGGCGGGGCCAGGGAATGGGTTTGTGGACGTGTTTGATGTGAATGGGAACGTGGTGCAGCAGTTCGCGGCGCATGGGACGTTGAACTCGCCATGGGGCGTGGCGCTGGCACCGGGTGGGTTCGGGAAGTTTGCCGGCGCATTGTTGGTGGGGAATTTCGGTGATGGCACGATCAACGCCTTTGACCCGGGCACAGGAGCGTTTCTGGGGCAGTTGACCGATGTGCGCGGGAACGTGATCGCGATCAATAGTCTGTGGGGGTTGAAGTTTAGTGCTCCCCAAACGACGGCGACGGAGGAAGATGATAACGAGGGCGATGATGACAGTGCGACGAGCCAGGTGCTGTTCTTCGCGGCAGGCATCGGCGGTGAGGGGCACGGGTTGTTTGGGAAGCTCAAACCGGTGCGTCTGGATCAAGAGTTTGAGTTTGGACACGACGACTAGGCGAGGGGTCTGGCGCCGAACGGCCCCGCAGGTGTGATGCATGCCTGCGGGGCCTCGTCGTTTGGATGCGGCAGTGTCTGTAGCCGCGGTTGGTAACCGCGGTCCCCGGCCGCAGAGCACCGCGCTCAGCAAGCGCGGCTACAGCGCCGGCTGTACTCCACCTCCTGCGGAGTCCGCTTGACAGGCGGGGTGGGGGCCGCTATCAGGGAGGCGCATTTCTTGAAGGGAATTCATCATGACTGAGAGAGCGCCATGGATCACGTATCGGCCGGAGTTGCGGGTGTTGGATTGCACCATTCGCGACGGCGGGTTGATTAATAATTCGAAATTTACCGATGAGCAGGTGAAGGCGGTGTACGACGCGTCGGTGGCCAGCGGAATTGATTACATGGAGATCGGGTACAAGAATGCGCCGGGGCCATTCCCGCGGAGCGAGTACGGGCCGTGGCGGCATTGCGAGGAAGAGGACATGCGGCGTGTGGTGGGCGATCACAAGAAGGTGGCGCCGGGGTTGAAGCTGGCGGCGATGGCGGATGCGGGTGGGAAGAGTGATTGGAAACAGCAGATCATTCCCGCGAAGGACAGCGTGCTCTCGATGATCCGCGTGGCGTGTTATGCGAACCAGATTTCCGAGGCGGTGGAGATGATTCATTTCTGCCACGAGTTGGGGTATGAGACGACGTTGAATCTGATGGCCGTGTCGATTTGCCAGGAGGCGGAGATCGATACGGTGCTGCAGCTGGCGGCGAAGACGCCGATTAGCGCGGTGGTGGTGGTGGACAGCTACGGGAATCTGTATCGCGAACAGATCGATTATCTGGTGCGCAAGTATGCGAAATCGGTCGAGGGCCTGAAGAAGGACGTCGGTATTCACGCGCACAACAATTTGCAGTTGGCGTTTGCGAACACGATCGAGGCGATCATCCTGGGGTGCAATCGGGTAGACGCGACATTGATGGGGCTGGGGCGCGGCGCGGGGAATTGTCCGATGGAATTATTGTTGGGATTCCTGCGCAATCCGAAGTTCAAATTGCGGCCGGTGTTGGAGGTGATCCAGCACACAATCCTGCCGATGCGGAAACAATTCGATTGGGGGCCGTCGATCCCCTACAACATCACCGGCCAGATGAACATGCATCCACGGTCGGCGATGAGTTTTCGCACGGGTCAAACTCCGGATGATTACGTGGCATTTTACGACCGTGCGATTGCAGATGTGTAACGGCGCGGTCGGGAAACCGGCGCCGAACGGCGGTTTTGCGGGCTTCTCTTAAAACCCCTGCGCCTGGAGGAAGCCTTCCACCTGACGGAGCCGGGTCGGGTGGCGCATTTTGCGGAGGGCTTTGGCTTCGATCTGGCGGATGCGTTCTCGCGTGACGCGGAACTGGCGACCCACTTCTTCGAGCGTGCGACAATATCCGTCGCCGAGTCCGAAGCGCAGTTGGAGGACTTTGCGTTCGCGGTCGGTGAGCGTGTCGAGCACATCATTGAGTTTTTCTTTCAATAATGAGTACGACGCCATGTCGGACGGATTCTCGGCGGATTTGTCTTCGATGAGGTCGCCGAAGCTGGTGTCTTCGCTGTCACCGATGGGTGATTGCAATGAAATGGGTTGCTGCGCCATCTTCAGCACGGCGCGGACGCGATCCACGGGCATCTGCATTTCTTCGGCGACTTCCTCCGGGCTCGGTTCGCGACCGAATTCCTGAAGAAGCTGTTTCTGCACGCGCATCAGTTTATTGATCGTCTCGATCATATGGACCGGGATGCGGATCGTGCGTGCCTGATCGGCGATAGAACGGGTGATGGCCTGGCGAATCCACCACGTCGCGTAGGTTGAAAACTTGTAGCCGCGCTGGTACTCGAACTTCTCGACGGCTTTCATCAGGCCCATGTTGCCTTCCTGAATGAGATCGAGGAACGAGAGACCGCGATTGGTGTATTTCTTGGCGATGGAAATGACGAGGCGCAGGTTGGCCTCCACCATTTCGCTCTTGGCCTGCACCGCCTTTTTCATCCACGACTTGAGTTCGTCGTGCGCTTTGATAAAGCCCTCGGTATTCATCCGCGCGGTCACCTCAAGCTTCTTGAGCTTGCGTTCTTCATTGCGCAGATCGGCTTCGAGGGCAGGAGATTTGCGCAGTTTCTCCAGGCGTTCGATCTGGAACAGCGTGTCATCGAATTTCTCCCGCACTTCGTTGGCCTTCTCGACAAACTCTTCGAGCACCTTCTGCTTGAAATAGAACTTCTCGAACAACCGCTGCAGCGTTGTGTCGGCCTTCTTGAATTCACGACGTAGCTTCTCCAGCTCGCGTTTGCTCAGCCCCGAGCGCGCGACCTTCTCGTACTTCGCATCGACATGGACGTCGGCCTTCTCGACTTGCGCGAGCAGGCGCGGCAAGACCTTCATATACTGCTCGCGACTGTCGATTTTCTTGTCAATGATCACACGGTCAAAACGTTCCTTGCCGCTGACCAATCGTTTGGCTAGCCCCATGTGCTCTTTCGCGGTGAACCCGAAATTGTTGATGATCTGCTTGACGTGGTTTTCGGCGGTCTCGATGCGCTTGGAAATCTCGACTTCCTGCTCGCGCGTGAGCAGCGGCACCTGGCCCATCTGCTTCAGGTACATGCGCACTGGATCGTCGAGAATGTCGAGACGCGAATCGACCTTCGCCGTTTCCTTTTCCTCTTCGGCCTCGCGCTTGAACCGGTCCACTTCCGAGGCGTCAATAATCTCGATGTCCATCCCGCGAAGCTGGATCAGGATGGCGTCGAGTTCCTCGGGGGAAAGAATGTTTTCAGGAAGGATGTCGTTGACGTCGCCGTATGTGAGGTAGCCTTGCTCCTTGGCGAGCTTGATCAACTCCTTGAGCTTCTCGTTCTTCTCCTCACGGTCGAGCTTCGGTGGTTCTACAACTACAGGCTTCTTGCGATGATGATTCTTCGACATATAATAATAATGTGTGTGTTGACGCCAGGGTGAATTACTATTTCCCCATCAAAAACGCAGCAATATGTCGTAGTTTGGAATTCAAGTCAAGCACCTGTTGCCGCAACTTGGCGAAGCCTGCCGGGGCTATGTTTTTTGGTTGCGGTGCACAAGCTCCCATTGTTGCCCAATCAGCTTGTTCCGTTCTTGCGGACTCAAGCCAGGCCGCTCCAATTCCTTCCGGATTTCGCGAGACCTTTTATCATTCCACTGTTTCTCAAGCGTCGTAAGACAATCACTCGCAATCGCTTCCGGCTTCGTGGCCACTTGCGAATTCAGGAGCAACTCCGAGATGAGCCGGCTCGTGCCTTCGCTATGCGGCTGGTTGAGCAGCGCATTCGGCCCGTTCCATTGCTGACTGGTGTATAGCCGCAGCACATCTTGAATCGTCTGCGACGCCACGCTCTCGCTCAACCACGCCAGATCGAGCCGCTCCGCTGCCGTCTCCAGCACCCGGTCATCAATCAACATCACGTGCAGCAGCATCACTTCCGCTGGTAACCCGCGCGGACGCGCGGCGTCGATGTACGCGGCACCATCGGCTTGCTCGTCGACCTCGGTCGCGGTGCGGCGGTCGCGCCGGCCGCCCGTCAGTTTCGCCACTTCCTTTCGCAACACATCTTCGCCGACATCGATTCGTTTCGCCGTCTGCTGGGCATACGTTGCCCGCAAGATCGGCGTCGGAATCCGCGCCAGCCATTCCGCCATCTGCCGACCGATCTGCACCTTACCCCGCTCCGACCGCGGATCGTGCTGCTGGCAAAGCCTGTCTAATAGATAAACAAAAAAGCTGGGTGCTTTGGTAAGCAACAACTTCAAGGCGTCGGCCCCTAGTTCCTTCACAAAGCTGTCGGGGTCATGCCCTTGCGGTAGAACGGCGACGCGAATTACCAATCCCGCGTCCCACAGCGGTTCCGCGCTACGGACAATGGCGTTCTGACCAGCCGCGTCGGCATCAAACATCAGCACCACTTCCTCGGCGTACCGTTTCAGAATCCGCGCGTGCTGCTCCGTCAACGCCGTGCCCTGCGGTGCGACCACGTTTTCGACGCCTGCTTCGTGGCACGAAATCGTATCCACCTGTCCTTCGCACACAATCGCATACTTCTCGTCGATAATCGCCCGCCGGGCCTTATCCAGAGCGAAGAGGATGCGGCCTTTCTGAAAAATCGGCGTCTCGGGGGAGTTGACGTACTTCGGCTGGTCTTTCTCGTCGGTCAGGATCCGCCCGCTGAAACCAACGGCGCGTCCCTGCTCGTCGCAAATTGGAAACATCAACCGACCGCGAAACCGGTCATAGAATCCGTCGCCGCGATCGCGCTCCAACGCGAGGCCGCCCGCAGCCAGCAAGTCGGTGGTGAATTTCTTTCCCGCAGCGTGTTGGATCAACCCGTCCCATGCACCCGGCGAGTAGCCGAGCCGCCACTTCTTGGCGACCTCGGCCGTGATCCGTCGCTTCTTCAGGTACTCGCGCGCGACAGCAGCATTCGGTTCCTTCATCAGATTGTGATGAAAAAAGTTGGCCGCCAGGTCGTGAAGCTTCAGTAGCGATTCCTTCTGATCGCGGGCCGGCTCGCCGGCGCGTTCTTCGTATTCCAGTTTCACCCCGCCGCGCTCGGCGAGACGGCGGACGGCGGACATGAAATCGAGATTCTCGTATTTCATTACGAACGTGAACACATCGCCGCCCGTGCCGCAGCCGAAGCAGTGCCAGATTTGCTTCTGCGGGTTGACGTTGAAGCTCGGCGTCTTCTCCTTGTGGAACGGGCAGAGGGCGCGAAAGTTCGCCCCCGCGCGTTTCAGCGGAAAGTAGGAGCCGATCACCTCGACAACGTCGTTGCTTTGGCGAATCTGCTCAAGAACAGGTTCGGGAATAAGGCCAGGCACAACTGATTGGGTAGTTACTTGTTATTGTTTGTACTCGTAATCGTATTGGTTGCACCGTCGTTCTCGTAATTCGTCTCGGCGCGCCGTTTCGCGCTCTGTGTGAACCAGTCATTGCTCGGCAGACTTTTCTGCACAACCGATTGCAGGGCCGGAAGCTGATGGACCACAAACGATCCGAAGCGCGACTCCACACCCACGCTCCGTTGCAGAGACTCGCCGCCCGACAGGCTCAGGACCACCGCCACCCACGCCATCACGATCGCCATACGAATCACCCCCGCAAATCCACCACCCACATTCTCCACGAGCGCGTTCAGCTTCAATCGCTTCATGTGCCGATGCGACGCCAGCCGCACCGCCACGGAAATCAAATACACTATTACGGCGATGCTGATGAACGAGAGGAGATATGCCGCTTCATCGGATAATTGGGAGTGGTTATTGATCCAGTTGCCTGCCGGCTCATACAGCTCAATCGCCAGCACGACCATCAACACCAACCCGATCACGCGAATGATCTCGCCCATCAACCCCGCGCGCAACCCGCTCCACATGCCATACAACAGGGCGACCACGACAACAACGTCATACCAATTTACGGCTCGCGTCACAGTTGCTTCCTCCCCGCAGGTTGTCCGCCATTGTAGCGAACCCGACGGGAAAACTCTACACAATTCACAAACTCTCACACATGCGCCGCTTCGGTAGGGCCACGCTGCTGCGTGGCCGCGGTCGCGGACGAGCGGCAGCTCGTCACTACCGAAAATGCCATCTCAATCCGTCTCGCCCTTGAGATGCAGGATGTAATCTTCGAAGTTGGACTGCCAGCGGTCGATGTCCGAGCCGAAACGTCGTTGCAGGCTCCGAATGTCGTCCTTGCCGACCTTGATGTCCTGCAGATAGCGGTGGAACTCGCCTTGCTCAAACCGGTCGCCGTTCGAGTTCAAGAGGTAATACACCAATGCCCAACTCATCGGGTAGGCCACGTTGGCGTTGGCGTAGAAGGTGGCGCGGTCCCACTGGATCAACTGCGCCAGCGGCGGTGCCTGTTTGTTGGCAATGAGCGCCTGCGCGTACAGCAGCTTGTTGCGGCTGACCTGGCCGACGTGGAAGTGCGAGCCGATAATAAAGCTGGTCTCGAAATATTGCGCCATGCCTTCGTTCAGCCATGTCGGAATCTGTTGCCCAAGCTCGTAGCCGATGAACTGGTGAAACCCTTCATGCGCGAGCACACGCCACATGTTTTGGTTCTCATATGTAACGAGTTCGTAGAACTGATTGCCCGCTTCATCAGTTATAAAATGGCAATAGCCCGCCAGCCCCGCGTGCGTCAGCGGCATGGCATTGCCGGCATACTTGCGAAAGTCATCTACGTTGTCGAACACGACCACCCGTGCACCCGGTTTGCCGCTCCAGTTGTTGAAGAACTTTTCATACTGGCCCAGGATCGCGGTCATGAATCCGTTGACTTCCAGGGCCAGTTGTCGGCTGTTTTGGCAGAGCACCTGATAACGGCCAGTAGTGTCGCCAACGCGTGGGAAGTCGGCGAGGTTGGGGGCGCCGGTGTCATCCGCGAAGAGCACATTCGGGATTGATACCGCCAGAATTGTCAGCAGGAGCAGTCGTTTCACGCGCGCACCATAATACAACCAGGGAAGGAATTCCAGTGCGGAGCGGCGGAACGTCTGGTTCAAGATCAGTAGGAGTAATGACCGAAATGAGCGATTACACGAAGCAGGCAGAATCCGCCAATCAAGTAGGACGCCCAAGCCCACACAGGAGGCGACTTCTTCGTGATGCAGATAAAGAGCGCGAGCCCACCGGGGATTGCGAGAGCCAGGAATGCCGGTAAGTATTCTCTGATGGCCGTTGAGCCAATACTCAAAGTGACGTACGATGCAACTACGACAAGCCCCGCAAGCGTGACGCCAGCAGTCCAAACCTCTTTTCGGCTCAAGGTGGTTGCCATTTGATACGCGATTTACGAAGCAGCCGCTGCGCCAATGCTAACACTATTTTGCCAGCGAGAAGGCTGCTTTACATTGTGCGACTGTGAGGAGCCGCTGCGCCGCACCGCTGGTATGCCATCTAAAACGCTGTAGCCGCAGGCTTCAGCCTGCGCCGGGTCCGCATTCTACGCACCCTTCAGAGTCGGGCCACAGGCAAACATCAAGTCACGTTAGGGCTCTTACCCGACGGCGGGTGAACCGCGTGGATTTTCATGCGGTCGCCGAGTCGAGTGGCGTTTAACACCGCATTAAGGGCCTGTTTGCCCGCCCGCCGCACAGGAGTCCGCATGAGTCGCTCGTTCAGTTGCCGCGACGTGGCGACCCGATTGAAGTCCGGGGTTGCGTCCGTGCGATGTCGGGCGTGGAGCACTTCGTAAGGGTTGAATCCGTGCGTCGCAAAGGAAATCTGCTGGAATCCGGCGGTCTGTAGGAGTGTTCGCATCCCGGCGACCGAGAACAACTGTAAATGGTGGGGTGGACAGACCACGCTCCACTCAAGCTGCAACAAACGGAACGAAAGCCCGCGTGCGTGTGGGGTGGAGGCCCAGAACAAGCCGCCGGGCCGCAGAATGCGGACAACCTCCTTCAACAACGATCGCACATCAACGAGATGTTCCAGAACCTCGCTGGCCACGACCACGTCGAAATGCGCGGCAGGAAAACCTGCGCCCGCCAAATTACCATGAAATACGTTCTGAAAACCCGATCCCCGCGCGTTCTCCACTGCCGAACGCGAGACCTCGACCCCGCTCACTTCCCACCCTTTCGTCGCCGCCGCTTTCATGAATACTGCCGACCCAAATCCCAGATCCAAAAAGCGATTCGACTGCCGATAGTTTGAGAAGCTAGAAACGATCTCTCGAACCCGGCGCTGGATGAAATCGGGTATGATGGTTGTCTCTACCGTCGTGTAAATCTGATCGTGGTCAGGAGCGTCGTCCGGGGCGGGGATGTCCGCCGTATATAGACTTCGGCAGTGAGTGCATAGGAGCATGGTGAAAGCTCCCTTGCGTCCCAGAGGCTTTCCACGCCCATCGCACGCTGGACAAGATCGCATGGACGGATTCAAAGGATGTTATTTTTTTGTCGTGCGGTCGTTGATGACTGTGGCGTCTTGCGTGTTCTATGGCAAGGCGTTTTCCGTTGCCCGACTGCGCGTGAGCGGCTATGCTTCGCGCGACATGGAACCGACGAACGACCTCATCAAGCCACGGCTGGAAAAGCGGGAAAAGCTGATCGACATGGGCATCGACCCGTACGGCGGGCGATTTGACGTGAGCGAGTCGATTGCGGTTGCGCGTGAGAATGCTGCGCCCGACCGCGATGTGCGGTTGGCGGGGCGTGTGTTGAGCCATCGCGACATGGGGAAAAGCCTGTTCGCCGACATCAAAGATTTGTCTGCGAAAATCCAGATTTACGTGAAGAAGCAGGACGTTACTGAAGAACAGTTTGATCTCTTTAAGAATTACATCGAACTCGGCGACATCGTCGGGGTGACCGGTAAAATGTTCACGACCCACGCAGGCGAGTTGACGGTGAAAGTGGAGACCGTGACGCTGCTGAGCAAAGCGGTTCAGCCATTGCCGAAAGAGTGGTACGGCATCAAGGACATCGAAACGCGATTGCGGCAGCGCTACCTCGATTTGATTCTCAATGACAACGTGCGGGAAATTTTCATGGCGCGGAGCCGCATCGTGGCGGAGATTCGTAAGTTTCTGGAAGCGCGGGGTTTCATTGAGGTGGAAACGCCGATGATGCAGCCCATCGCCGGCGGCGCGGTGGCCAAGCCGTTCACCACGCATCACGAAGCGCTGAATATCGACCTGTTCCTGCGCGTGGCGCCGGAACTCTATCTCAAGCGGCTGCTGGTGGGCGGTTTCGAGCGCGTGTATGAGATCAACCGCAATTTCCGCAACGAAGGCATCTCGCGCCGTCACAATCCCGAGTTCACGATGCTCGAAGTCTACCAGGCGT
>Ga0206923_1190_pt1 | contig 11437 bp, 9 predicted proteins | sample Alteio_BWOrgHeat_64_FD_152961 | JGI IMG/M metagenome (GOLD analysis project Ga0206923, IMG submission 152961) | Enriched cells from forest soil in Barre Woods Harvard Forest LTER site, Petersham, Massachusetts, United States -... | ecosystem: Environmental > Terrestrial > Soil > Temperate forest > O...
TGTACGCGGGGCTGGCATACACCTGTGATCATATGGAACCACAAATAAAAAGGTCGATCCGGTTGTCCGACCTTTGAGGAAAGGACTCGATCAACATGTCTGAATTGACATTGTAATGAAATAACCATTGCTTTTTGTTCAAACGGATGGCAAAAAACCATAGCAAAAAGGTAAGGTGGCTGTCCGGGCTTGGACAGGCACAAATTTACAAACAGCTCATTATTCAACTGTTTTCGTCATGATGACAGCGAACCAGATTGAAGGGATTGCAAAATGAAACCGCGAAAATTGGCCTCCGTTACCAAAGGCCAAAATCCTCCCACTAACGTCCTTCAACCCGGGGCCGTGCACGAGGTCCATGCGTCGAAGAATTCCCAGGCGCATCCAGGGGTCAGCCCGCTAAACCCGGTCAGCCACCGTAATACCAGCTTCCAACCGCTGCCACGCCCGCTCGGTTTGCCGCCCTACCATTATTCGCTAACCGATAACTTTCCGACGATTGCAAATAACATACAGGCCGCGAAAAAAATGGTATTCCATGTAATGGGCGATTCGGGGGGCGTTCAGGACGGGGAGTTTCAGAACAATGTCGCCGAGGAAATGGTCAAGCAACTGTCTCCGGTTGGGCTGACGGCTCCCCAGTTTTGCTACCATGTCGGCGACGTCGTTTATTTTACCGGGATGCACCCCGACTATTACCAGCAATTCTACGAGCCTTACACCCATTACACGCCGCCAATCCTCGCCATTCCCGGCAATCACGACGGTGAAGTCGATGATCCCACAGCGCAGACCTCACTGGATGGTTGGGTGGAGTATTTCATGCAAGAGAGGCCGGATGTTGACCCCATTTCAAAAGACGCGCCACGCGTCGGGCTGAACCTTCCCAACGTCTATTGGACCTTGGTCACGCCCTTTGCCACCATCATTGGCATGTACACCAACGTGCCTGAGGGCGGATCAATTGATTCAGTCCAACAGCAGTGGGTCACTAACGAGTTTGCCACTGCGCCCATGGACCGAGCGCTCATTTTTGCGCTTCACCATCCGATTTTTTCGTTCGATATTTTTCACAGTGGCAGCTCAAAGATGGCCGATGTACTGGAAAATGCCATTCGCGACACCGGGCGCGTGCCGAACTTGGTGTTGTCGGGTCATGTTCACGACTACCAACGCATCGAAAAGACGATTGCACCGGGCGGACCGACACCATTTGTCGTTTGCGGAAATGGCGGCTACCACAATTTACATGCGATTCACTCGAATCCGGGAGATGTCGCCCCGGATACCGGCGCGGTTTTGAAATACGGCGCTGACAAGGCTTGGGGCTTCCTGACGCTGACCATTGATGGGAAAATGATCACCGGAACGACGACCGAGATCGACCGGACTGGTAAAGTAAATCAGGGCGACTCGTTCAATTACCCGGCGATGCCCGTAATCTTGAAGAATCCGGCAAGCGTTCCGACGCTCTGAATTCGAACGATCATGTGCAATAGCCGTTTGTTGTGTATCGATTAGCGATGTCCTTGAGACTTCTTTAACACGCGATGTTCCTTCGGCTGGGAGTAAAAATGACCTATCGAGAGCAAAAACGAATGGTTGGGGTTTCCGTGATGATGTGGTCAAGGTCTTCGATTTCAAGAAGTTGGCCGGCTGGATGAGGTCCCGGGTGATTTTGATGTCCGCTTCCGACGGAGTCGATTCGCCGTTCGGATGATTGTGTGCGACGAGGATTGCGGCGGCGCTCGCCATGATGGCTAAACGGCAGTATTAACATTCCTTCCACCTTGAAAATCTCAAATCCAGCATGGGAAGGCTCACCGCAAGAGGTAGTGCTGGCAGTCTAATTTCAAATTAGGAGACTACCCTCCGGTGATAATGATGTTGACTTATATTTAGGCCTCATCATAAATAGGCCTCATCATAAACTGAACGGTCGAGTCGTATGAATCCACTGAATCCGCTTATCTACAACCCGTTTGATGCAGGCGGTCCTTGGCCGTTCACGAAGGAGGCTATTGAAAGAATAGGTCCACATTCGCACGGGATATATGGATTATATCGCCGCGGCTTGTTGGGCAGGAAGCACTGGATTTATGTGAATTACGGCGAGTTGCAAGAGGACCTCCTAAAGATCATGAAATGTGACCCGCCGTTTGGATCTGTCGTGCTTTCACAAAATCCGACTCATTTTGATGGCAGAGGCACGGATCCATCGGAAGATGTTGAAAAAACTGTTAAGGACCTGATAACCGCCTACCGTCCGTCTTGGGGTTTGTCGGATGAAGATTTTGTTCGCATTCGAAAAACGAGTCAGGCCGACCACAGAGAAACCAAACAATTCCTCCGCAGGATTCGAAAAGCGAGTCAGGCCCACCCGCACGCGTGATGTAGTTGTTTTTCGTCCATTAATGAATAATAGGAACTTCTACTGTTAGCTGTACGGGTTCGAGCCTTCGCAAACGGGCCGTCTATTTTTAGTGAGAATCCTGTCGAGAGGCAGAAGCTGAATTTGTTATGCCCTCCAAACAAACGCTCGCCTTCTTTCCGCGCAGTGCGTCCGTGATGACCAGACCCGCGCTTGGTGCTAAATGAAGAGGATTGTCGACGCAATAGCAATTCCGGCCCTCTGGACGTTTTACTTACCCTATGCCTCGCTATCGTGATTGTGAACCGTTCACTTCTGCCACCTCTGCTGGCCGCCACGGCAGTGCTAGTGGTCACGAGAGCGGTGAACTACTTCCGACAAATATCGCCCCGGGAGGCGACAGGGAAACGCCTGCTAATAATTGTGACTCTAATATGGGTTGTATTTGTGGTGTTGACATTTCTGCCGCCAATAAGTGATCGCGGCGGCCCGGACGTTCGTGACGCTGACGTCGGCACAACAGAAGCGCCACAGTCCCTTTCCTCTTTGCGGGACATGAGACTCTTGGCAAATGCATTCGAGGAGTACATGGACGATCAACAGGGCAACACGTCCAGCAAAGAACTCACAGACGATGAATTACAAATGGCACTTACTCCTTACCTGACCAGGTCTCAGCTTAATCGCGTGACCATTGATCCGCTTATTCGCAGTCCGCTTCAGTTTGCCCAGATAGAAAAAGCGCTGGGACCCGATGCCACGCCATTAATTTACGATTCTTATCACGGGATGCCCATCTACAACAAGGAACGGAACGGCAGACTGGGGTTAAACCTGGTGTTTGCTGATGGCCATCTGGAGTTTCGTTATCCTTGGTGGACCTTTGGCGTTACTAATCCTCCAATGATGTTGGAAAGTTTCCCTGCGACCCTCGCTTTTGAACTTCACGCCCTCCTCAAGCCGAACCGGTCAGAGATCGAACTGACTGTGATTCGAGTACTGAAAGTCGACATTTCTGCAACGGTACCGAAGAAGAATCTGGCTTCTTCCCTGATCGGCGTAGATGATGTCATAGCTGCGCTTGGACTTTTCCGGTTCGATCCGAGTCTCCAATCCGTTGAGCGAGTAAGCGGCAATGACGAGTTGTACGCCACGCTGGTTGACATCGAGACGACGGCGTACCGTCGCCCGTCCCCCTATGATGTCCGACGGATCAGATTGCCGATCCCGTCTGGGTATTTCCGACTTGAGCGCGCAGATGGTACCCGCTGGTATCTTTCTCTGGGTCGTGTGCCTGATGCTGCAACAGTCATTGCTGACGGCCAACCGGCATTGCTGTTGGTAGATCCCGAAACTGGGCGACCGACCCTGCAAAAACAACTGTCACTCTTCAGTAATGCAAAACGTGGCGATTTGCGATCTCTTGACATCGAGCTTTATGGATCTTGGCTGTCCAACGTGGCGGTAGCCCATCTGCGACAGGTCAACGGAAGTCAATGGTGGCTGTTACTCGCGGCCGCGGTCGCGGCAGGAATTGTGTCGATGATAAAGAAAAGTCTTGGCGGAGCATTGGCCATCCTGCGAGACCGACTGGTTGGTCATCCTAAGAGTACCGCACAGTCAAAACCTGAAACTGATTCTGATGAGGAAGGGGAGGAGTAGGTATCTGTTGACTGCAAGAGCATTGGAGCGGATTAGCGTGGCCCGCGCCCAAATCCATTTTTCTTCCTGGCAACACGAAGACCCGCTTGTGCCGCTGTCCATCGTGGTCAAGCGCGCTGTGATCGCTGTATTTCGCGAGCGACTTGGACGAATTGATCCCTTTGACGGCCAAGGGACCAATTGTTCACCACCAAGCCATGGGGCCGGCGCGGAGGTATTGAGCGTGGCGTGCACGGAGGTCTACCGCTAGGTATCACATCTGGTGCGACAGATGCAAGTTGCTGGGGGCGAACCCTGTCTGGGCTTTCAAGCGGGAGTCGGTCGGTGACGTAGGGACATCAATCCTTGTCGGCATCAGCCGCCGTTCTTTATGGTTCCGCCTTCCATTGCAGCCCACGCAAACCTTCGGGTTCCTAGTACTTGCCTACCGGTGGTTTGGAGGTTCTCGGGGTATGCTATCGGTGTTTTCCCCGGACACGGAGGGATTGTCCTGCGACCGATGGTCGGGTTGCGGGAGCGTTTACGACGCCGGGCACGGCGGGAGCACCCGCTTTCATCCAGAAATCCAACTCCCCCGCGCTGGCTGCACCTGGTTTGAAGTACTTGTCCTGCCAAGTGTCGACTGTGGAAAGGCCATTCCAAGCAGCGTTGCCCTTCCGCTGTAGTGTGAAACGCCAACGATAGTGATCGTACACATCCATGACATGCACTGCGTAGGCGGCAGCCAGTTGAGTGTTGCCATGGATTATAAGCAGGTTCTCGTCATTATTATACGAAGCTCGGTAGCCAAGGTTATGACTGCCAGTGACGACCACACAATTGGGAGAGAATGGATCGATGACAACAATCTTGTCGTGAATGATCGCGTGTGCGCTTGGTCCGGATTTAAGGAGTTCCTTTTCCCAAAATCCGAATTGGTCGTTGATGGCGGCGGCAGCTACGACATCGGTGTCCGTCTGAGCGGCCGTGCGGTGAAACAGGTGCGTGTCGAAATCCTGCGCAGCCGCCGGGTCTGTGGCAGCACCGTGAACGAACAGGGCTGGATTCGCATCCTGCAGTTGGGCGGCCTGGTCGACAATGCTGGGCGAACCTGGTTGGAAAACCAGGAATAGAATCGCCTCCTTGGCGCCCTCCATGGCTTGAAAAACTACCTTCATGTCAGCCGGGGTGGCAGCGCTGGGCCCCGAGGGTTTGCTCTTTTGCTTAGTGTTGGGTGAAAACCAGAGCGTGATTTCGGTCGAGCCGCCATCCGCCTTCACGTCGTGAGGGCGATTATTGTCCGAGCGGAAGCCAATGGCCTGTGCTGAATCGTCGGCTTTAAGGCGGTTCCAATAGTCCAAATACATGGCTGCCAGAGAGGGTGACTCAACCAAGATGCCATTGTTACTCTGGGCGCAGAGTCCGGTGTCGGTCCAATTCGTACTGCCCGTCCATACGGCTTGGGGGCTTCCCTTGCTGTCGACGTAAACCGCGAATTTGTTATGGCCGATGTGGCCCGACCCGACCATGCGATCAGTCACGTCAATACCGGCTTCGTGCAGGGCTTGGCGGGCGGGCGAGTTCTCCGCGTCATCGGTTCCGGTGTTCGACAGGATCAAGTGGACGAAATCCTTGGCGCTAAGCAACTGCTGCTCCAATTCTGGATCGGTCAACTCATAAATGGCGCAGTACAAGTGGCCGCCCTCAGCCCGGGCGCGCGCGAATAATCCCAACATTGCTTCACGGAGTTGTCCTGAGAGACTGTTGCGCAACGGGTCGCCGGGTTGATCAATGCGGCCTTTGAGTGTAAGGTAATTCGGCTGCCCGCTGGGGCCTGCGGGAAGCTGATGAACGAGGGACTGGGTTGAGAGGATGCCTCGATTGAAGAACGCCGAAAAGTCCCCCCGTTTTTCGGTGACCGTCACGAGGTTCGTGGTAAGCGCCGCACTGTTCTGCGGGAGGAGATGGTCCGGGGTACCAATCATGGGAACGATCCGGTAGGTGTAGGTCTCTCCACGCTTGGCGGTCAGGTCGCGCCATGTAAACTTTTGGACGGGCCAAACGGCTGATGTTTGGGCCTGCCAACCAGGATTCGTTTGGCCTACAAACCCCACCCAAGCGGGGAGAGCAGTTTCGGCCCCTTTGGAGTCCTTTCGGTAAACAGCGAAACCCAGACAATTTGGGATCTTCTTGGCGGACTTCCAAGCGATGAAGACAACGTCGTTATTAGAAATGGCCACAGCCTGAATGGTGTTATTCACGATACTGATCCCTCTTATGATTGTTTACTGCCAATTTATCTCACCACCGGCAGCACGACCGGGGGGTGCCACATTGTTTGCCGTGTCCTTGGCCGAGATCATCACGGGACTGTCCGGATCAAGGTCACCCAGTTTTAGATTTACGGTACCAGGGGCGCTCACGCTCCAACCGTCGTCCTTTGGGATCGGCGGTCACCGGCATCCACGCCGGCAATCATTTACAGGGCACGCAGCCGGATCGCCCCGCCGTCGATCACTTCCCTCGCTCCCAATCCTCTGCTTTGGCCCCGTTACCCTTGGGGTCGACGAAACGGCTCTGGAGATGGTTGCCGTGTTTGTCGTACATCTCCTGACGAAGCCAAACCGAACCGACTTCGGTCGTCCTCCTCGTGGCAATCGCCCGACCGTTTTGATCGTACGAGTAGTTCTCCGTTCGCTTGACCTTGCCGTCGGCTGACTGCACGGTCATCTTCGGGACTTTGCCCTCTTGGTCGCGTTCAAAGACAGATTTCTTCGTCAACGAGCCGTCTCCGCCGTAATCGGATGTCCCAAGCGGGTTGTTGCGGCTGTCGACGACGCTGACTGTCTTGGTACCATCGGCATGTGTCGCAGTGACAGTCTCTGCGCGGGCGGTGGGTTGACAGGCGAAACTGAGAATCAGCACCAGAGAACTGAATGCTTTCATGGGCGGAGGTTCTCTCTTTTTGGATGCGGTTTCAAGTAAAAACCGTGGCATCTGACGACGGATCTGTTCGACCGCTCCACGCAAAGGGATCAGACGCGGAACGTGAGGCGGCGGTTCTGCCCATGGGACTTCAGTTTACCTCGATTGTCTGTCTTGTGCCGTTCTGAAGGCACTCGTTCGATGGACCGATTTGCGGGTTGGTGAGTCCATGGAGTGGTAAATTCTTACCACCTCGGAGGCCGGGCCGGCCTCCAAGCAGGTATGGAGACCATGGCGCCCAGACTCCCATGCTTGTCGGTTCTAACCAGGACTCGACTATTTAGCCCCCCGGTGTTCACCGCGGCACTCCTAGGCATCTGTTTGGTGGAGGACGACACGAACGCCATTTTTGGCCAGAACGGATTTTCAGGGGGGGGGATGTCAGCCGACGGATGTATGGATAACTAAGAATTATCCATGGCACGGCAAGAAGACCCCCGACTCGTTATGGCGGCAGTCCGTGCCCGATATAACGACCTAGCCAATTACAAGTGGGAGGACAATTGGCACCGATATACTGGCATAGAAATCCAGCGCCAAATTACCCAATTCTGCTACTCACAGATTCAGCCGCAGCGGGTGGTTCTTAACGCTGGTGCCGGGGACACCAAACTTGATCTTGTAGCGGATCTCATAGTCAATCTCGACATCTCGGAGGCCCGAGTTTCAAGACAGCAGACACCTCTTATTGCTAGTGTAGAGGCTGTTCCGCTTTCAGATGAAACCGTTGATACCGTCATTTGTGTGGGAAGCGTGATAAACTACTGCGATGCCGCATCGGCGATTTCAGAGTTCGCCAGGATTCTTCGCCCCAACGGACATTTCTTGCTAGAATTCGAAAGCAGTCGGAGCGCAGAGTTAAGGACGCAGGCAGCGTTCGGTCGGTCGGCCGCTGTTGCGGACACATTCTATGGCAAGGAGCCAGAAGCGATTTGGGTGTACTCACCTGAGTTCATAAAGCATCTGCTTGAAGCTGCTCATCTTTGTATTCAAAGACAGGTGGCAATCCATATACTCTCACCATGGGCCCTTCTGTTGTGTCGAAGTACTTCTACCGCTGCGACACTCGCGCGTTTTGACCCGTGGGCAAGGCGCGTTCCTTCGCTCACTCGTTGGGCTTCGAATCACTTATACGTCTGCCGGAAAGTATGAAGCCAGCACAGACGATCAAGACTCTTGCTACTTGGGCTCCGTCTTATCTGGTATACGCGGATTCTTCTTCCTTCCAACAACTGGCGCGGATTTGTTTCGCGCGGGCTGATTTTTCCCCGGCCAAATGGATCTCACAAATTCAAAGACATCACTTAAAATCTGGCGAGCCGGTTTGGAGACGATTCCAGCGAGCGCGATGAAAGTGCATACCGCAAGAACATAGATCAATGCGAAGGAGGTGTCTGAAAGCCCAAATACATATCGGAGGCATAACATTGCGGCTGTGAGAAGAATGATTGCAACCAAGGCTTGTATTGTAAACGCAATCACACGGTTTAGCCGCATTTGGGCTCTCTTTTCGGGCGCATCGAGAACTAGTTTGTGGCCATTAACAAGAATTGTGCGTTTGCCGTCTAATGCCGCCTCGATTTTTGTGTAAACCTCCCTCAAGTGCTTTTCGTAAGGCTCCACGGTATCCGTTACCCCGGAATTCCACGGCAGGTAGTATTTGAAGTAAATCGCGCGAACGATGGCGAGGTAGGTCTCAGTGCGAAGCGTCTCGATACCTCTCCCAGAGTAAATGAGCAAATTGGCGCGCATCTCGCTCTCGGGGTCGTTAATCAGAAGCCGTGGCTGGAAATACGGGGCGTGAACGACACGGAATCCTTGTAACTTCAGGAGCCTGGTGACAAGACGAGCGTGAGGTGAAGGATGCTCTTCATTGGGGCCGTAACAAACCTCTGCAACCGCATATCTGTATTCAGGGTGTGTCGCTTCGAAGTACCTCTTCAAATGGTCCACGAATTCATAAAAGACATTGTTCCTACGCATTGATTCGTCCAGAACCAAATAATCAAAAACGACCAACTGCTCCTCGGTGAAATAGCCCACTTCGGCAAAGCCCACAAGTCGCTCATCTTTGTAAAACCCGAAGACATAGAATCGCCAATCGTGAACTTTGATCGATTCATCCAGCCAAAAGACAATTTCATTACTGTCGGTGCGTTCTGTGGGGGGTGTATTGCGAACATAAAGCAACAATGCTTCCGCGAACCCTGGATCGTGCGAACTGACGAAGCGCTTCAGCCGGTAAGACGATGATGTAATCGTCATGGATAATTCTTAGTTATCCATGATACTGACAAGTTTGAGGTGCCTTGACAACTCTTTCTGTTCCGGTCGTGATGTGGGGCTCTGTGCTCCTGCCGCTTATCACGTCGTCAAATCTCCATCTTGTTGCGGGGATGTCGCCGGGAAAGAACCCGTCGCTGGCTGCGCTCACTCACCTGCACGTAGATAGTGGTCGTGGTGATCGAACTGTGGCCAAGGAGGCGCTGGATGTGCCGCAAGTCGACGCCATCCTCGAGGAGCAGGGTCGCGACGGTATGTCGTAGCATGTGCGGCGTGATGCGATGTGCCCCGATGCCAGCCGCTTGCCGCCGCAGGAGCGACCGTATCGACTGGTCGGACAGACGGGTGCCGCGTCGATTTACGAACAAGGGGTCACCGGGGCTCGCCCCGTCTTTGAGCCGGCGATCCAAATGGTCAACCAGAGCTTCTCGAACCGCGATGCACACGATGGGAATCTCCCGTTCACGATTACCCTTGCCCTGGACGGAGATCACCAAGCGATCCATGTCAACGTGCGCCAGGTTCGTTGCCACGACCTCGCTTACTCGCATCCCGGTGGCGAACAGAGCTCGACCAAGGCTGTGTCCCGTATCCCGCGTATGGTTGTCGCCGGGCTGACTCTTGGCGATCCGCGCGTCGAACGGAGCAGCGACCTGATCGTGGTCCGTGCCAACGTGCGCGGGAGGCTGATGCCGATTTTTACCTCGCACCGGAATCCTGTCAGTGGATTAGCCGACAAAATGCCTTGCCGTTCAAGGCAGGCAGACATGGATTTCAACGTCGCCAGCCTACGTCGGACGGTGCGTGGTCTTGCCTCACCCATGCATCCGAGCCAACGCTGGACAAGATCGCGGTTGATGACTTCAATGGGAACGGTGCCGCCATCGCGCGACGCGAAGGCAAGGAAACATGCAAGGTCATACCGATACGCCTTGAGGGTGTGTGGACTGAGTTTGCGGTGGTCCGCGCAGTGCGCGATGAACCATTCAATTGCAGAGTTCAGTGTATACATTAGTGTTGTGGGTGTTATCGTGTGTTGCACGTGGCGCAGATACTTGCGAGATTCGGCGCTGTGGGTATTGAATTCCAAGCAGCCAAGATGCCAGCGCAAACACTTCGGAGAGCCGATCCACCCACGTCAAGGATTTGTCAGGGCAACATCGAAATGTGTGGCCGAGCGGATTAACTGGCAGGACGATGGACACCACCGCTGATGTATGGATGGTCGGCAATGGCGGAGAGCATCGGTATCGAATCGTTCGGACCGTCTCCTCGTGTTTTCACGATTTGCGAACGTTGCGGCTTGAACTTCCGAGCGGAGCCACTTACTGGCCGGCCTGCAATCGCGCCAGCGCGCTTCGGGCGGCCGTGAGGTCTGGCCGAAGCCTCAACACCTGCTCGTAATGCTGTATTGCCTCCGGCATCCTGCCCGCTTTTTCCAAGGCGAGCCCGAGATTGTAGTGCGCCTCGGCGTAATCGGGTTTGACCGCCAGCGCCTGTTCATAATGCCCAATGGCATCATTTATCTTATTCTCCTTCAACAAGGCATTTCCCAGACTGTTGTGCGCGTCGGCGTAATCAGGCTTGATCCGTAGCGCTTGCTCCCAATGTCCCCCCAAAAGCCTACCGCGAGCGCCCCGTGACAGGGCGAGTCCCAGATTGTAGTGCACCATGGCGTCATCGGGCTTGATCGATAGGCCCTGTTCATAATGCCCGACGGCATCAGTGAGCCTATCCTCCCCCAAGAACACATCTCCCAGATTGAAGTGGGCCATCCAACACCGGGGATCTTTCGTCAGGGTATCGCTCCAAAGCGTTTCCAAGTCTCGATAAATACCGGCCTGTCTCCATGTCGACGCCCCCAATATCAGCGTCACGATTGCGGCGACGAGCGTTCCTAAATCTCGTCCCCACCGTCCGGCCCGCCGACAGACGGTCGTGCCCGCGCCGAGCGCCAACGCGACCAAACCAAAGCTGGCCAGATACTGGAAATGGTCGGCGACGAAGGAGTAGCGAAAATAATAGATGTCGAAGAACCCCAACACCGGCAGCAGCGCCGCCACGAAGAAGCCAAGTCCAAAAATCCCCGCTCGAGCCCAAGGTTGTCGCCGCGAGACCCACAGGACAATGCCCACGACAACGACCCCCGCCAGCGGT
>Ga0206923_1191_pt1 | contig 11435 bp, 12 predicted proteins | sample Alteio_BWOrgHeat_64_FD_152961 | JGI IMG/M metagenome (GOLD analysis project Ga0206923, IMG submission 152961) | Enriched cells from forest soil in Barre Woods Harvard Forest LTER site, Petersham, Massachusetts, United States -... | ecosystem: Environmental > Terrestrial > Soil > Temperate forest >...
GGCCCACAAGAGATAAAAGCCAAAATTGCTGAGTGAGTGTATTTTCCCAGATTTGTCCCAAGGGATACGTATAATCTGCAACTGTAGGATCGCGGACCATGAGAACAATGTCTTCAATGGCACGCCAAAGAGCATCTGTTGCTTTGGTTGCTGTATTATATTGGAATCCATGCAGTTTCCAGAAGTCTTTGTTGGCGGAATTATACCATTCAACGCCTACATCGTAATTAACGTCAGTGATAGTTGGATCCCGATTCGCAACGGTAATCCCAACTTGATTGCGGATAACTTCGTTTAGCGGGTTGTTCGAGGAAGTGGTATTTAAATTACTGAATGACATATTTCCTTTAAATTACGAAATAAAATCCTTGAACTTGAACTGTTGAATTATTTGCAAAATTAGTGTTTGTTAATACTGTAGTTCCGCCAGTAATAGAGTTTGTATAAAATACGCCGTTTGTAGCATTATTTCCGTTTTCAAATAAACAGGTTAATGAGCCAACCGGAAGCGTTACATTTCCATATTGAGTGACTGCATTATTGTTTTGATTTCCAAACGATCCGCTAGTTGCTACAGGCAGTCCCTCTATTGTAGCATTTCCCACTTGAGCGCCTTTGCTTGTCAATGAGATGGTAATTAAAAAATAAACCGCACTTCCGATCTGCATATAACGGCCAAATTGAGTGGCATAGGTTATTCCCGTGTTCGATCCTCCAAATGCCATTGTTGGGGTAAATGATGTAAGGGGAATAAATGTAGCGGTAGATACGGTGTTGGCAGTAGTTGAAGTTAAAAAAGTATTCGATCCTGTTGTATTAGGATAAGTCGCCGTTGTCGCAGACCAATTGGTGCCATCAGCTCGAAGAATTGTTCCCGTTCCTGTAGCGCTCGAGGGATATGTAGCAGTGGAATAAGTTGGATCAGCCGCGCTATTGCCTTGTAAAACTTGCCCAGTACTTCCAACTGCTGTAGATGAAACAGCATTAGATGCGCCGCCTACAATCACGCCATGTTGAGTTACCGTACTTGCTGTAATTGCGTTGGTTCCGTTTCCAGTTAGAACGCCTGTTAATGTGACTGCGCCAGTACCACCTCCAGCAACGACCGCTGTTCCAAATATAGGATTCGATGCCGCGCCTTGCGAAATTAAAGGCACCCCAGAAGCGGCCGATGGAGCTACGTTTGTAAGTGTGCTAGATGTAGAGCCACCCAAGATGACGTTATATTGCGTAACAGCCGTGCCCGTAAAGGCCGTACCAGTATTGCCAACGATTCCGGTTGTTGCTGCATTAATGCTATTGGCTTCTGTTGGCATTAGTTCAGTCCTACTTGTATTGCATATTGATTATTCATCAACACATACATAAAAAACTCTTGGAGCGAAATTACTACAGGTGCGCCCCTGGCTGTAAAAGCCGCTGCTGTTGCGATCGGTAAATAATTAATTGTTTGAACTGCGGTGCCTTGAGATATCTGAGTGTAAATCAGCTTCTTCACGCCCACATTTGTCTCCGAAAAATCAAACTGACAAACAGGCCATGGAGAGTTAACTGAAGCCGAAACAGAAGGGAAATTGGCAAACAAAAGATTATTAAAGATGTTAAGGAATTGACAATAGAGAAGTAGATCGCTCTTTGCTAAATTAAAGCTAGATATCGAAGCGAACGTGATTTGGTTGCTCGAAAATATAATCTGATCGACTTGCGCGGGATTGAAATACGTCAGAGTTTGCGTTGCTCCGGTAATGTCAAAAGTCGTGGTTGATGTTAAGGCCATATTTTCCTTTAATTAAGAGTCCATGTTCCAACGACGCTATTAGCTCTCCATACCGTTGACGCTCCCGCCGTAATGCATATAAGGGTAATGCAATCCCCAACGTTATTTGACACTGCGGTTCCGGTTATGCCTACTGTTCCAGATGCAGAACCTATCAAAATCTGTTGGTTGGCATTGGGAGTGATTGTAGCAAGCCCCAGCTTCCCAACGATTGTAATCTCGTCGCCCAAAGTCCCTGATGCAGGCAAAGTGTAAACCACTCCGCCTCCTCGATCAGTGACGTATCCATTTTCGGCAATTAGTGCCTGCGTTGCTCCAGTAGCGTCTGTCCATGTGAGGCCCGCGCCCGTTGCGGCAATCGTAATGCTATTTGAGCCGTTCGTAATGGAAATGCCCGTGCCCGCGGATAGTGTTGCTGCAGCAGGAGCGCCAGCGGTTGAGCCAATGATGAGCTGTCCGTTAGTTGCTATAGCGGTTATGACCGGAATGCCAGTTGTTCCGGTCGTGAGAACGCCTTGGTTCGCTGTTGCAAGGCCATTGACTACGTTTGCCGCGCTTGAATAAAGGATCTGATTGATCGTGGTCGTGCTTGGATAAGTCGCTGTGCTATAGGAAGGATCTGCGGCTGCGTTGTTTTGAAGGATCTGGCCTGTTGACGCACTTGGTCCTACCTTAGTGATCGTAGCCGTTCCTGCGCCTACCAGAACCGCATGGTTCGTCAGCCCTGTGAGCTGAACGGTTTCTGTATTTGCAGTACCTGCGACGGTAATCGAGCCAGTACCCACGATGTTAAAATTGCCAGCCAGTGGCGATTCGGCCCCTCCGGAATTACCAGTGATGGTCTGGATTGCGTCTGTTCCCAAAAGTGATACGAATCCATTTGCATCGACAGTAAAGTTGGCTGAATTAAAGTTTGCCAGTCCTATCTTTGTTGCATCAGTGGCTGCAATGGCCTGAGATATCTGCACCTCAACCGCCATTGTGTTAGCGCCTGTGCCATCCGTTCGTACAGGATTGCTCCCTGCTGCTACCGTTGCGCCGTTGATAGTGATTAGCCCTGCAATTGTGGGAGCGATTGGGCTCGTCCCTGTCTGCACGGCTACATCGATGATCGCGCCAGATGCCGCAACCGATTGGAACGATGGATCTGCGCCAGGACCATTGCTTGTGAGAACAAAGCCTGCGGTTAATGGAGGAACTTTAGTGATCGTCGATGTACCAGCACCGACAAGGACGTTGTGATTGGTAAGGCCGGTGAGCTGTGTTGTTAGAGTAGATAGGCCGGGATTGCCGACGATGGTGATGCTACCGCCGCCGATTGTATTGATATTCGATCCGGTAGGAGGGACTGCGCCGCCACTGTTGCCGGTAAGCGACCCCACCACTGTGGTTCCGCCTCCATGGATATTAAGAATCCCGCCTTGCGACATTTATGCCTCTGCGAGATCATCCCGCGTAATAAACACTTAAATAAATAAGGCCAGAATTCGCTCCGCCGGCAGCGCCCTTTACCCATATTTGGGTATTGGCGGCCATAGAGAATTGATTTCCGGTTTCTCGGTCGGATGAAAAGTCAAGGAGGACAAAAGAGTTCGAGGGTAAGATTTCTTTGTCGGTAACGCCATCATCTGAAATCGTCACAAGCACGTTGCTATTGTTTACAAGCTTGATGATCCTAGCAGGATGTGTTAAGGGCGTGCCGATAGCCTGATAAGATCCAGTAAAGGTTGCAGAATCTACGCTTCTGAGAGTCTCTATCTGGACTCGGATATCTAGGCCGGACATTATTTTGCCTCTTTTTGTTCTTCTTTTTGCTTATCGAGATCGACGATGCGCTGGACTACGAAGAGGCGCATTTGACAAAGAGCGTCATGAACCGATCCTAGTGGGCTATCGGTATCACAAAGCAATTGATAAAGTTTCCCGTCAATCTCTACTTCCATTGATGATTTAGTTTTTAGCATTAGTTCATTACCCATCCGGTGAATGTTATATTAGCAACGCTTGTGACCATCGTGGCCGATGTAGCGTTAGTCATTACGATTGTTATAGTTCCAGCTCCCATAGTTACGCTTGACATAGAGAGTCCAGATCCCGCAGTTGCGCCATACCAGCTAAGGTTAACGACCGTTGCGGCTCCAGTGACTGTTGAGTTATTAATTACTAAGGTTTGAGAAGCGCCAGAGGCAATGCTTACACCAGAGAACGTGACTTGGAAGAATCGGTTGTTTGCAGTGAGCGGTGATGCTCCAGCAGCCACAACAGTGGGCGCCGTCTTGATACCGCCGACAAGGGCTTGAATAGAATCAACAGTTGTTGCTGAAGAAGTGAATGTTGCGCCGATGCCAGTTCCGCCCGCTGTGCTGACGGCAAGGCCTGTAGCTGCGCCTGATGCTAGGGTGACGAGTGTTGGGCCATTGATAGTCGTTGTACCAAGGAGCGTGCCGATAGAAATGACGTTTGCAACGCCGGCAGTATCACCAATATGAAGCGTTTTAATGCCTGTGCCACCCGTTCCGAAATTGAGGGTCTGGGCGCCCGTACCTCCGCCGATCGTGATCGTGCCTGTTTGAAGGCCCGTTCCGCCGATGGCGATGGTTCCTGTGGTCATAGCTGCACCGATTGCAACCGATCCGGCTGTTTGGGTATTGCCGATGGTGATGACGTTTGCTGCCGTGCCTCCAATAGCGATGGTTTTAACACCCGTTCCGCCTGTACCCAAATTGACTGTTTGCGCTCCTGTTGAGCCAGCAATGGTTACAGTAGACGCGGCAGAAGAGTTGCCGATGGTAATGAGTCCTGTTTGCGCAGCTGCTCCAATCGTAATAGTGGCTCCAACAGCTCCAAAGATACTTGTGCTTGTTGCTGACTGGAGGACAAGCGTCGCTCCTGCAGTCGTTGAGCCCACGTTTACCGTGTTGGCTGCTGCGTCAGCACCGACGTTGATGGTATTGCCTCCGCCGACGATAGAGAGATTGCCTGCGCCTGCGGTAAGGGTGACTGCTCCGGATGATCCGCCGATCGAGGTGGTGGCAGCGCCGCTAGCATTGACGGAGAAAGTTCCGAGTTGGGTGACTGCGCCTAAGGTTGAAAGGCCCGTGACTCCCAATGTGCCGGAGAAGGTTCCGTTGGTTGCAGAGAGGGTAGTGATCGTGGTCGAGCCGCCGATGATGAGGTTGCCGGAGACGGTGGCGTTGCCTGCGCTGACGGCGAAGTTGCCGGTCGTGACGGTTAGGCCTGTGCCGGCGGTGATGGTCGTCGTGCTTGTGATCGAGCCAGGAGCTACGAAAGCAACGGGAATCGAAAATTGAATTTGATTGCCGCTTCCGGTTGTGGTGATTTCCGAGCCAGTACCAAGCAAAGAAATGTTGTTCCCAGCAGGCGAAATCGCACCGCCGCTATCGCCAGTCAATGTGTTGAGGTTTGAGGCTGATTGTGAGGATAGGGTCCATGTGGCGACGCCAAGAGCAACGCTAACGAGAACATATTGCAGTGAAGTTGAGGTATTAACCCAAAGTTGCCCAATCGGAAACGACACATCAGATGAGTTCGGAGCTCGCGTTGAAACCACAGGAGGAGGGGCTAGTTGACCTGAAAGACCTTGTGGGAAACCGTAAGCTTGAAAATTGGTGGGGGCGCTCATGAATTTGTCCTCGGATGAGTGTTTTCTTTCAATCTATCAAGTGAATTATTTAGTGAGTAGGTTTTTTAGATGATATTTTAAAATATGTCTTTTTGTGTTAAAAAAACTTAAATAGGAAATTTTGGAGGTTAAAAATGTCTAAACCATTTGGCTTAATCCCCGCGAAGAACGCTATGATCGTTTGGAAGCCGAGGAAAAAACAGGAAGATTTTGACTTGAAAGTCTATTACCAGGATCTCTCAGTAGACAATAAGGAATTCGCAAAGCTCGTCCAGTCCGATCCACATTGGCATTACCCAGCCTCATCGGGGATAGCTTTGACGATTTGGCCCAAGCTTACGGAACTTCAGATGTTTTCTGAATGTATGCAGATCCTTTTTAGAGAGGGCGTGAGCAATAAAGATAAGATCAAAAAAGCAATCTTTGAGTTCGGAAAGATCTTAGAGCTTCGAGAGATGAGGGTTATGTATCACAATTTATATTATGGAGAGGCGATGCCTTTTGAGGGTTTAGAAAAAAGTTTTTACGCATGGGATTTTTGCGATGGGAAATGACGTTCCAATTGGTAGATACGATCCCAGAGAATTCATTGAGATTCAGCTTGGCGATAGAAAGAAAAAAATATTCGTTCTTGTTTATCCATTTGAGGAAGAGATTTGGATAGATTTAAAAGGATTGCCAAATTCTGCATTTCTATGCGCTTGTTGTGATGGGATAACTATGATGCAAGCCAAGGTCGGCAAGCGAGATGAGAAAAGGCTGTTTCTTCCAATAAATTGGGTTATCAATGATTGGGGCGGTGATAAAGAATTAGTTGAAGCAATAAAGAAAAGAAAAACTATTTGTACGGATTCAATGAATAAATATAGAGAACAATTAAAGAAATGATTCGGACTGACGCTTAATTCAGCATTAACGGATAATCAAGGCATGATTAAGGAGTTAAAAAATGACTAGCACAGAAACCCTTAGTATCGTGATTGCATTAAGCTTCGGTGTGTTCTCAATCGTAGGAGTTATGGTAACTCTTTTTCTTTGGAATAGAGGCGAGTCGAACTCTTACAGACGGTCGCATAATGATTCGATAGATGAGCTGAGAAGAGATTTGGGAAGGATGAATAAGAGATTTCATAACTTGGAGAGAAGAAAATGATTTTATTTTTAGGAATATTGTTTTTTTGCTGGTATAAATCTGGCAAAGCAACCCCGGTTTGTTAAATGAATAACATGAAAAAAATTGCTGATTTCAGTCTAAAACTTGGGGTGGTTTTAGTCGTTTTTTATGTGATATTGCAGATCGTGGTCGAAGTAAGTGAATGCGGTCCGTTTTGGGCGCGCTTCTTATTAGGAGCTGGTGCAGTGATAATTGTTTGTTTAGGCATCACTACCTCTGAACAAGAAAACCGTGATGCCATTGCTGAAGAAACGGCCAAAAGGGTATGTGATCGTCTCAATAAAAATCAGAATTCTTAATCTTTTTCCTTAGCTGCCTTTTGAATGGAAGGTGAATAGGCATAGAAATCTGCTGCTCTATGTTCTTTATAGGCTCTTTTAGCGTTTCTAACTTTCTGGTCCTTAATGATTCCTTTTGTCACCTTATTTGTAATATACCTTATTCCTCGCTGTCTATTGCTTCCGAATAGTAAAGTTGCAACCTGTCCGGTAGTAATGTAATTATCAAGATCTGTTTCTTTTAACAATTCATCAAATAAAGCAGAACCAACCCCAATTATAAGATCTCGTCCATATTTATTTTTCCAAGCAGTTCCAAAATAAGGAATTTTTCCTACAAAATCTTCAACTATCTTCATGTATCCTTTAATTAACCACTCAGCGCGTTTCGTCGCATCTGGAGGTGGCGGGGGCTGTTTGGATTCTTTACCTTTTTTCTTCTCAGTTTTTGGAGGCTCTGTTTTTTTCGTTTCTTCTTTAAATGTATGTTTTTCGCCTTTTCCTGAAGGTGGCTCTTTGGCTTCTTTGGATCTGAATTGCTCATGGAGTTCTTCAAATTCTTTTTGAGCATCCTCGAATGCGTGTTCAAGTTTTGTTTTTTCTTGGCGAAGATTTTCTTTCATTTGAGGATCGCTCGTTTCTGCAATTGCCTCATCAATCATTTCATTAGCAGCTTGTTTGCGACCTTCTGGAGTTCTCGATTGCTCAATCCTCTTCTTCCACATCTTTTCTTGGGCAACTTTCCCAACTTCAGGCTTGCCTTCAGTTTGTTTTAGCCCTTTGAATCTCTCCTCTGCCTTATGTCTCTCTGCCATTTCACGCAATCCAAACCGCCTATTCTGGATTGTTTTCTCTGCCTCGGCACTTTGGATCATCTTATTGAGAATCTCTTTTTCTTTTTGGAGAGGACGGGCTCTGCTTTGCCCTTCCATTGTTTTTGGGAGGGATTTTAGCTCTTTATCGATCTGGGCAACGCGAGGTTTATATTCATTTACATAAACGTCGTGAACTTGAGTATAAAAATCCGATTGGCGCGCTTTAGGAAGCGGTTTTAGCTTGGAATATTGTTTAGCCTTGGCTATGAGATCTGGGGAATAGTCTCTTTTGTGGAGAACATATTCTTCGCCCTCTGTAACAGCATCTTGTATTTCAAGCATCTTCTTGCGGGCGGCATCGCGCATTTCTTGAACGGTTGCTCGGTAGTTTGTTCCTTCTAGATTCTCCCAAGCATTTTTTAGATTGCGGGTTGCATCATCGAGGTCTTTCTTAGCAAGTTCAAGTAGAGTTTCGGCTGATTCCCGTGCTTCGCCTTTAAGCTTAGCAACTTCATCTTCAAGGGCTCTTACACGTCCTGCGGCTTTGTTATAAGATTCTTGGGCGACAGGCCATTTTTTCTCTGCTTCATGAATGCGTATACGTTGAGCATCCATGCCTTTAACTGTTTTAGGAACTCGGTCTTCGGCTCTTTTGCTTCGTTCTGCTGCATCTGTAGCTATCTCTTCTACATATTTAGGATGAGCTTTGAGTTGCTTTTCTCTGAGTTCTACGTTTTGAAGGCGTGGATAAATGCGTTTTTCTGGGGAGGTTCTCTCCATACGCATTTCCGTGGCGGTTTCAGGTGGTTTTGTAACTCTGCCCTGAAGCGATGTTTCGGGTGCTTTTTCTGGTTTTATTGGAACTTTTTTTCCCGTAACAGGAGAAACTTTTTGTTCTTTTGCAGTTATTGCAGGGGGCGCTTCGAAGGGCAATCTGCTAGGTCGTGCAGCTTGTCTAGCTTCTGGTCCCAAGATTTCTGATGGACTGATGGCTTTTAATCCTTTTCCACCAGCTAAAAACTTACCTAATATTGTTTCCGGTATATTCAACAAACTGCTTACAAGTTCAATGTCAGAAAGGCCTTTTTTCTGCTGTTCGGTGACTCCAGATTGGATTTTTTCCATAAGCGTTTCGCTTACGTTTTTAGGCTGTTGTTTTCCCGTGACCAGACTTAAAGCGGCAGCTTCAGGACGAGAAAATAGCTGCATTAATTTCTCTATATTTGAAAATTGTCCAACTCCTGCAGCAGCAGCGGCTTTTCCTGGATGTCCTTTAACGGCTTCAATTCCTGGAACGAATGGTGATTTGGCAATTTGACCTGCTTTTGCCATTGAAAAAGGTTCTTTTGGTGGCTCGATCCCTCCCATTTTGGGATTTTTGAGGAGTTCCATTATTTGTGATCCGCCCACTCCAGCAAGGCCAGACAAGAATCCTAAACCTTCCCCTGATGGCTGTTGTCCTGCGGGAGAACCTCGATAATCTGCAATAGCTCGATCTCTAGCTTCAGATTGAGACAAGCCCTGATTTATATAGCTCTCATAAATAGGTGCTATTTCATCGATCTGGTTTTCAAGAGATAAATCTTCTGGGAGGGCTCCTTTCAGATACTTTTTCGATCCAGCTAATAGCTTCTCTTTTCCCGCGCGTTCCTTCTGGAACATCGACGCGTACGTGTGTTGCCACTCAGGAGGAAGCGAAGCGAACTGATCTCTCTTATCTTTGGGAATTCCGATGAGTTCCGCGAGCTGTTTAGACTTCTGCTGTTGATTGTAAGTCGTCAGCATGTCATAGATCGACTGGATGCGCTGGGAGTTACGATCTGGTTCTCTTTCCAGGGTAGGTAATGTCATAAAAGACTCAAAAGCATGGGTAGATATTTGGCGACAGTTGAGGCAATCTCTCCCCAATCAGTACCTTTTTCACCAGCAGCATTTTTACTTGGCTCTCCGATTATATTTTTCAAAATACCACCAGCTGCTTCACCAGCAGGACCAAGTAAACTTTTCCAGTCCATTCCTCCCTGTCCTGGGGCAACTAATCCGAATTGCTGCGTAGGCGTACTTAAAAGCTTCTCACCGATATTAAGTACATCATTCATGGACCTTTGCATGAGATCGGCGCGCTTGCCGTACAGATCTTCAGCGAACCTAGATCCTGCTCCGGCGATCGCATTCTGGAAGCCCGAGGATTTTTGATTACCAGATAGACCGAACTGCATCCCGATGTTGGCGAGTTCACTTTCTAGGCCCCTTCGAGCAGGCATCTCTAGCTGACTAAACGCGTCGCCCTTTCCTTGAGCCATTGCCAAAAGGTTTTTAAAGACATCGCCTCCCCCTTCCTGAAAATGCTTACTAAACAAATCAAAGATCTGTTTGTTTTGCGGTCCCATTGTCGGTAAAGAATAGCTGCTATATCCTGAAGGAAGTCCTGTTGCCATAAAAACCTTTGTTTCTTTTCAATATAACACTGAATCAAATAAATTCTACCACTACGATCACTTGAGTGATATTCGGAGCTGCTGCACCGTTTTTAATGACAATTTGCTTTTGCGTGACCGATAGTTCCACATTGGCATTCGCTGTGACGCTTGCGTAGGGTAATGGTTCAAAGACATTCGTGTCAGTCAAAGCCACGCCATAAATCCTCGTGAACATGGTAAACTCTTCTGATTCAATATTGTGATTTGTGCTGACCGTTGTTCCCGTAGCGATCGCCCCGATCTTGTAAATATGCCTTTGCGCTTCTTGAGAAGTCGTATCGGTTAAATATTCAAAAACCTGTCCTGTAGCCGTTAAACTCTGACTATATACCCCGATCTCTCGTATATTTATGGACTTGGCGATATCCACATAACTATTATTGAGTTCCCTTTGTAGAAACTGTGGGTCTTCTGGGAAGTACCTTTGCGTAGGAAGATATGGATTCGGGACGCTCACGTCAAAATCCTGCTTGGGTAGATATCGATGACGATCGCATGGAGTACCCAATCCTCATCACAAACCGAAGGTGTAGCTGTATCCCCTGAAACCGTGAATTGTCTCATTTGATTATCGCTCATAGAAAACTGCATCTGAACAGAGTCACCTAATACGGAATTGCTATTTCTATGCCAGATCTGATCTTGGAGATTCTCTGATCCTCGGATTCCGAGAGATTCATCGGGTCTTGTGCGCACAATGTTCGTAGAAATATTCCAAGGGTTATTGCTCGCCGGATTGTTTGGGTTTTGCGAGATAAGCAGATCTGCCGTAAATTCGCCTTCATCGGTCCTATCTAATAGATATCTTTGCGTGCCAAGTCTAATTCCTCTAGCTCCTTGCCAGAAGTTAGCGAACTGTTTGGTTTGAATGAAGAAGTTGTCAAGGATCGTTACTTGCCCTTGTCCAAGATAGGAGCCTACAGGGTTAAGGACCGTGAAATTCGTGGCAGTAATAGTGTTAGAAGTTCCAACCAGCATGACCTGCCAGATCGTATTGTTGATGCCAGTGATTCCATTAACATCAGTCAGGAAGAAATAATCGTCTTGCTCTAGATTGTGATTCACGATTGTGAATATAGCTGATGTGGAACCTATGCTGACTACAATGCTACTGATATTGGAAACTGAAAGAGAGGGTTCATTTCCAACCTGATTGAATTGTTTGAGCATTACATACCCTTCTTGATTCCCAGCTGTTACGAGGGGATATCCTGGCTCTGCTTGATAAGAAATCCAATTTGGTAGCCATTCCTGCCAACTTGAAAATT
>Ga0206923_1192_pt1 | contig 11426 bp, 10 predicted proteins | sample Alteio_BWOrgHeat_64_FD_152961 | JGI IMG/M metagenome (GOLD analysis project Ga0206923, IMG submission 152961) | Enriched cells from forest soil in Barre Woods Harvard Forest LTER site, Petersham, Massachusetts, United States -... | ecosystem: Environmental > Terrestrial > Soil > Temperate forest >...
ATAATTTAACAATGGCAACAAAACTCGAGTACATCTGGCTTGACGGCTACAAACCAACACAAAGCCTTCGCAGCAAAACAAAAATCGTAAAAACCTTTAGCGGTAAATTAGAAGATCTGGATAACTGGAGCTTTGACGGTTCATCAACCGAGCAGGCACCGGGTGGTTCATCTGATTGTATCCTGAAGCCCGTATTTGTAGTTCCTGATCCTCAGCGTAAAAGCGCTTTCCTTGTTATGTGCGAAGTACTAAGTGCAGATGGTAAAGCACACGAGTCAAATGGCCGCGCCCTTATACAGGATGACGATAATGATTTTTGGTTTGGTTTTGAGCAGGAATATTTCCTGTGGGATCCTGCAACTAACAAACCTCTTGGTTTCCCGGCTGGTGGTTATCCGGGTCCGCAAGGCCCTTACTACTGCTCAGTTGGTGCTAATAATGCTTATGGCCGCGAAATTGTTGAAGAGCATTTAGATGTTTGTTTAGATGCCGGCTTAAATGTTGAAGGTATTAACGGTGAAGTTGCCGCAGGACAGTGGGAATTCCAGATCTTCGCAAAAGGAGCTAAAGAGGCGGGCGATCAGATTTGGGTTGCACGTTATCTTTTAGAAAGAATAGGTGAAAAATACGGAGTTTCTATAAACTGGCATTGCAAACCGCTTGGTCAATTAGATTGGAACGGTTCAGGTATGCACGCTAACTTCTCAAACACTACTTTACGTACTGCAAACAGTAAAGCTAAATTTGAAGCTATCTGCGAAGCTTTCCGCCCTGCAGTAAAAGAGTGTATAGCAGTTTATGGTGCTGATAACGATCAACGCTTAACCGGTAAACACGAAACAGCTTCAATCCATGACTTTAGCTATGGTGTGTCAGATCGTGGCGCTTCTATACGTATACCACTTTATGCTGTTGACCATAACTGGAGCGGTTATCTGGAAGATCGTCGTCCAAACTCGGCTGCCGATCCGTACAAAGTAGCTGCGGTTATTATTAAAACTGTAAAAACTGCTAAAGTTTAATAGGTGCGGCGCCCCGATAACATCGGGAAGTCTCTACTGAAAATAATAAATCCCTCGGCCAAAACCCGGGGGTTTTTATTTTAACGGGTTTTTATTTAGGTACTCCAAATAATCGCCTGCTGTAATTTCCTCTAATCCTTCAACCGGTAAATTGTATAAATATACCCAGCAGGTTATTAAACCATTTATGGTCTCAACAGGCAATAACTTACGAATAAACAAATTTGGCTGCTCCTGGTTATTTCCAAAGCCTTCATAATCATCCAATATTTTTAAATTTTCTTCGGGATCATTTAATGATAATATGCTGCCTTGAATGGGGTATCCGTTCGCATCAATAATAGCTCCCGGGTATTCGTCGATATCATATAACCTGCCTTTAATTTTTCCGGCATTGTATAGGGTAGCATTATGGCTTAAATAAGCGGCAAACTCATTACCTGCATCCAGTAGTGAACCGTAAACAAACAATAATCGGTTTATCATCTTTAAATATAAAATTTAATATACTTATCTTGCTTCATATTGATCTATACCATGAACGAGCATCAAATTACAGCATATATACAGGAGAACAACATACAAAAAATAAAATTCGCATTCGCGGATATCGATGGGGTTTTACGCGGCAAGGTAATTCACCCTAAAAAATTTACCGATGGTTTGCAAAGCGGCTATGGTTTTTGCGATGTAGTATTTGGCTGGGATAGCAGCGATACCCTCTATGATAATGTGCAGGTAACCGGCTGGCACACGGGCTACCCTGATAAACCTTGTCGTATTGATCTTTCAACCTTTCGCACTGTGCCGTGGCAGGATAATATTCCCTTTTTTATTGGCGACTTTAGCAAAGCGGATGGTAACGACCTGCCTGCCTGCCCGCGCAGCTTATTAAAACGTATTGCCAAACAATGCGAAGCGATGGGCTTTCACCCGGAGTTTGCGCAGGAGTTTGAATGGTTTAATTTCAATGAAACGCCGCAAAGTTTGCAGGATAAAAGTTTCACCAACCTTGAACCGCTGACACCGGGCATGTTTGGTTACTCTATATTACGCACATCAGAAAACGGTGAATTTTTTAATGACCTGTTCGATCTGCTTGCAAAATTTAACATCCCGTTAGAGGGCATACATACCGAAACTGGACCGGGCGTTTACGAAGCGGCTATACTGCATTCGCATATTTTAGAAGCTGCCGACAGGGCGGTATTATTAAAAACAGCTGTAAAAGAAATTGCCTATCAGCATGGAATAATGGCCACATTTATGGCTAAATGGAACCAGAACCTGCCGGGATGCGGCGGACATGTGCACCAAAGTTTATGGAACAAGGACCAATCAAAAAACCTATTTTATGACGGAAATGACGCTAGTAAAATGAGCGAATTGCATAAGCAATATTTAGCCGGGCAACTATATTGCCTGCCATATATATTGCCGATGTATGCGCCTACTATTAACAGCTATAAGCGTTTAATTGAGGGCGCGTGGGCGCCAACAACTATAACCTGGGCGGTTGAAAACCGGACCACAGCTTTCCGTGTAATAAACTCTTCAGCAGCATATACCCGGTTGGAAACCCGTATTCCGGGTTCGGATACTAATCCATACCTGGCTATGGCTGCCGCGCTGGCATCCGGGTTATATGGTATTAAAAATAAGCTGAGTTTGGATATACCACAAACCATCGGAAATGGCTATCAAAATGCGGCCAATGGGGGAATTGCCGCGAACCTATTTGATGCGACCATGGATATGAAAAACTCGGGTATTGCCAAAGAAATATTAGGCGCAGAGTTTGTTGAACACTTTACACAAACCCGTTTATGGGAGTGCAAACAATTTGCTAAAAGCGTAACAGATTGGGAACTAAAAAGGTATTTTGAGATAATTTAAATATTACCAATATTTGGTTGATCAATATTTGAACCAATATCAATTCCTGTACACATGAGTTTATCCAAAAAAGTTATCCCTGTTTTGCTGCTTCTTGCCGCGTCATTTTATGGTTATACACAAAAAAATCCGGCTAGTAATGTAGACTGGCGAATTGCCGGGAGCACAAAGCTATCTAACCATTATTCCTCTCTCACGCAAATAAATACGCATAACGTGAAGCAATTGCAGCAAGCATGGGTTTATCACAGTAATGATGCTGATGTGCAGGGATCATCGCAGATACAATGTAACCCCATTATTGTTAACGGCATTTTGTACGGTACCACACCGCACCTGCGGCTCGTTGCACTTGACGCGGCTACCGGCGAACAGAAATGGATGTTTAATCCTGAATTATACCTTGCCGGGCGAATGAGTTATGGCGTGAATAATAATCGCGGTGTTACTTACTGGCAGTCCGGGAACGACAAACGCATATTGTATTGTGCCGGATCAAACCTGTACGAAGTTAACGCGCTGACCGGTGAACCCGTAAAAGATTTTGGTAATGGGGGCTGGGTCGATCTGCATGAAAACCTGGAACTGAATAATAAAAACTGGTATGTAGGTGCTACCTCACCGGGTATAATTTATAAAGATATTTACATTTTGGGCAGCCGTGTAAATGAGTCGGCTGAAGCAGCCCCGGGCAGCATAAGGGCCTTTGATGTGCGTACCGGAAAAGTGCGCTGGATATTTCATACCATACCACACCCGGGCGAGAAAGGGTATGATAGCTGGCCGGATAAAGAAGCTTGGAAGCATTTGGGTGGTGCTAATAGTTGGGGAGGAATGAGTTTGGACGAAAAGCGTGGTATGGTATTTTTTCCCACAGGTTCTATTTCACCTGATTTTTGGGGAGGTAAAAGAAAAGGCATGGACCTGTTTGCCAATTGCGTGATCGCGCTCGATGCTGCAACCGGGAAAATGAAATGGTACTACCAGGTGGTGCACCATGATATGTGGGACAGGGACCCGCCAACCACGCCCGTTTTGGTAACTGTTACCCGTAAAGGCCAGAAAATTGACGCGGTTTCCCAGGCTACCAAGTTCGGTTATCTTTATGTATTAAACAGGGTTACTGGTAAACCAATATTTCCGATACACGAAACACCGGTACCTACCGAAAACGCACTACCGGGCGAAGAAGTTTGGCCTACGCAACCTATACCAACCTTACCACAGCCTTATGCAAGACAAACTTTTTCCGAAAATGATATCAACCCCTATATATCAGCTGAATCAAAAGCTGATCTGTTGAGCAGGTTGAAGACTTATCGTTATGGGCAGTTTTTTTTTGTGCCCGGCAAGCAAACGGCTGTTGCGGTTCCCGGGTTTGAGGGGGGAGCAGAGTGGGGTGGTTCGGGATTCGACCCGCAAACAGGGTTGCTATACATTAATGCAAACGAAATACCCTATATATCAACCATGGTAGAGGCACGGAAAAGGCCTGCTGGCGAAGAAAATTTTGCCTCTGCCGGCGCGAGGTTGTTTGCCCGCAACTGCATCAGCTGCCACGGACAGGATAGAAAAGGTTCGGGCGATTACCCTTCGCTCATCGATATACAAAAGAAGTTAACCAGCGCTCAAATACTTGATCTGCTGGATAATGGCCGCAGGATGATGCCGGCCTTCAAGCAGCTTCCGACGCAGGACAGGGAAGCCATTGTATCTTATATTACGGGTGACGAAACCGCGGGCGCTAAAAAATTCATCGCTGACAAAGCACCGGACGATCCTTACCTTGAAATACCATATCAGCAGTCGGGTTTTAAAAAGTTTGAAACACTGGAAGGGCTGCCGGCGATAAGCCCGCCATGGGGCACGCTGAATGCAGTAAACCTGAGCACCGGAAAAATAGTTTGGAAGGTACCATTGGGCGAAGAGAAAAGTTTAATGGATAAAGGGATACCAATTACCGGCACTCAAAACTTTGGCGGCCCGGTAGTTACTGCCGGGGGGCTCATTTTTATAGCAGCTACAAAGGACGAGAAAATACGCGCTTTTGATAAACGTACAGGGAAAGAATTGTGGGAAGCAAAATTGCCTTTCGCCGGTTATGCAACACCGAGCACGTACCAGGTTAATGGCAAGCAATATTTAGTTGTAGCTTGCGGTGGCGGTAAACTGAACTCAAAATCGGGTGACGCGTATGTGGCTTTTGCACTGCAAAAATGATATAATTCATAAAAATTTAACTTTTTATAAGTGTATTGATTTAAAAACATTATATAGGATATAATAAAAAATATAAATAAATATCCCCGCCATAATTCTTTGTATGATATATTTGTGCCCGTTGCGGTAAAGAAAAATGGACTATTCTATAATAATTAAAAAGGCCTGGGAGGGGTATGATGCTTCAAAATGTATTAAAAACATCGAAGATATCAGTGCCATGGTTTCAACCAACCGGGTATTTCGAATAACATTTGATGATGATGACATTATAATTGCCAAGCTATCGCATTTTGGCAAGTATGAGTATTTTAAAGAAGATCATCGTATTATACACAGCCTTTCAAACAACCTGTTATATCCCTTTGAAAATTTCCTGGCGAAATCGTTACTAAAAAATAACCGGGTATATATTTATCACTATAAGCATAGAAAAACCGATGCATGGGTGGTATTTTATAATCCTACCCGCATATTTGACCGCTTACCACGGCGGCTGGACGAACATCATATTCGTAAACTGGGCCAGCAGGTTGGTAAGTTTCATAAAGCTTGTACGCGTATTAAAAATGTACTGCCAAAATCATCCAAAACGCTGCGTACTGATATTTATTCGCTGATGCACCAGTTGGAGGTGAACGAAAAACAATTCGGCACAGCCATGCAGGTTGATTTTTTAAAATACCATTGTGAAACCTTTTTGCGGAACCGTTCAAAATATAATATGAGCTCGTTCGAGATCATCCCTGTATTTATTGACTGGAATATTGGCAATTTTTCGGTAGACTCTAATCTGAACCTTTATTCGCGTTGGGATTATGATTGGTTCAGGATGAGTTATAGAATACTTGATTTTTATTTTTTAAGCAGGGTAGTATCCGATATTGGCGATCGTACGGTATTTAGTTATGGGATAAACACCTTGATGGAAGACCGTTTTATTATCTTCCTGGAAGAATATCATAAAATTAATCCGTTAACTGCCAACGAGATTCGTTTTTTAAAAGAGGCTTACCGGTTTTTTATTCTGAATTATGTAATTAAAGACGGTAAATACTTTTTTAATGAGCAATACGCTAAAAAATTACAGGGCGAGGCATTTGATGTTTACCTGCCATCAGTGGATCGGGATTTTGATGCCGAAAAAATAATTAAAGCGTTAAAACTTGAATGACGACAGCGAGTTGAAAAAGCAATCCGGTTGGCAGGAAAATGCTATATTTGAGCATAAGGAAAGCTATAAATAATTAAAAACAGGTTAACCATTCACTATTCTCCAATTATCACTCATAAATGCAGCGCGTTGATAATTTTAAAACTATAATTGATAAGTATAGCGTTATTTTTTTTGATGCTTTTGGCGTGTTGAAGAATTATCAGGGCCTGGTTCCGGGTATTGGAAAAACTTTTGAATATCTTAAGGAACAGAATAAGGAATATTATATAGTTACCAACGACGCGTCGCGCAGCCCGGCGCAGTTGGCAGCATCCTACCATCAAATGGGCCTGCACGCTATAACGGCTGATCGGATCATTTCATCAGGTATGTTAACCAAGGAATACCTTGATCTGAAAGTTCAGGATGGCATTGTAGCCTACCTGGGTACCGAAAATTCAGCCCATTACATTGAGAGTTTAGGATTGCATACAATACCCGTAAATCAGGTAAATGATAGCAATATAGATAAAGTTAATGCGCTGATATTTTTGGACGATGAAGGATTTGACTGGCGCTACGACTTAAATATTGCCGTGAATTTATTGCGTAAACGTACTATCCCTGCTATTGTAGCTAATACCGACCACGCCTACCCGGTTACCATACATGATGTATCCATAGCTATAGGCGGGCTGGCCGCTATGATAGAAACAATTGTGGGCAAGAAATTTATACGGTTTGGTAAGCCCGATTCGCAGATGTTCATGTTCGCGTATGATCTGATACGTGATTACCGGCCCATCAGTAAAAAGGAAATTGTAATGGTAGGCGATACCCTGCATACGGATATTTTGGGTGGTAATAAATTTGGATTGGATACGGTGCTTGTGCTATCAGGTAACACGCTGCCGCACGATGTGGATACACGAATTACCGCTACGGGTATTGTACCAACCTATATTTGTGAATCGGCAGTAGTTGAGAAGGATATGTTTTGAAATTTATTTATTTCTGCCTGTGTTCCTCAACATAATCAGCCATCGTATTAATATCAACCAACGCTTTACGGCCCTCCTTTGGGTCTTTTATATTAATACCGTACTCTTTTTTAAGCAGTACAATTAGTTCCAGCGAGTCTATGGAATCTAATCCCAACCCATCACCAAATAATGGCTCATCATCTTTTATATCAGCGGGTGTGAGGTCCGTAAGGTTTAAAAACTGTATGATCTGCGATTTTAGCTGTTCCTTTAGCGCTTCTTTTTCCATAGGGTAATTATATCAAATTTTTTCTTTTCAAACCCAAATAAGTTATGAATTGAATGATCAGGGTAATAATAAATAATGAGGCTATATTGTTTAGTACATCCTTTAATTTCCCGCCTTCTAAAAACAACGTATAGTAAGCCTGGAGGCACCAATGCATAGGCGAGAAGTTAGCCATTGTTTTGGCAATGCCCTGCATGGCAAAGCTGGGCACCATTAATCCGCCTATACAAGCCAGTATAACAATGGATACCGCACCGAAGCCGTTAGACTGCTCCTGGCTTTCGGCAAAAACGCCCACGCAAATAGAGTAGCTTACCGCGCACCAACCGCAAACCAACGTCACAATAAATACGGCAAATACATCTGCAGGGAAATTTAATGCCGGTAGGCCTATATACGGGAAAAGCCATAAACCCATCGAAAATATCACCACCGCCTGTAACATGGTTACGCATAAATAGGTGATCTGTTTTGATAGCAGGCCCACCATGTAATTGGTAGGTAAGGTCTTTAACCTGATAAAACTACCGCTTACTTTTTCTTTCACCACGATGCCGCCTAACGACATGATGATGAAAAACATGGCAAAAATAGTCCACGCAGGTACATTATGTTGGCTGGAATTTGGAGTAGTACGTGTTCCATCTTTTGATACAGGGAGCATATTAATGGTGGTATTACTGTTCAGCATTTCATTCTCCAAACTTTGTGGCAGCTCTTTTTCGTTGGATGAATAGTATAACGTACGTAAAGTTTGCCGCGTTTGCACCAACTGTAAGGCGCTGCGGATAGCCCCCTGAATTGAAAAACGTAACGATTCCTGTAAAACGGGGTTATAATATAAATTAAGCGGGTCAATACCGGCTATTGCTTTCTTTTCTACGTTTTTTACTGTATCAGCCTGCCCGCTAAATGCAGCCATAGCCTTATCAGATGCATTTTTTGCTTTGGTATTTACCTCTGCTGAAAAATTTGCCGGGATAACTATCCCTAACAGCGCGTCCTGGTTATGCATGTTATCGGTAATGGCATTTGCGCTTTCTTTAGCAATTTGCGTTACTTTGAACATGCCTATTTTATCAATAGCGGTAATTAACTGCGCGCTTGATTTTCCGGTATCAGTATTACAAATTATAATAGGCAGCTTGTTTTTGTTAACCAGTTCGAAGGTGCTGTTTTGTATACTGGTTACCACCACAACCAATATAATAGGCATCACAAACATAAGCGAGATGCCCACTTTATCGCGAAGGAGTATACGAACATCTTTCTTTATGGATATCCAGAGCTTGAACATTAGTTGCGGTAGGCTTTGCCGGTTAGGTTTATAAATAGTTCTTCCAGGCTGGTTTGGCTATGCTCTTTCAGTACATCGTTAATATTCCCCTGTGTAATTATTTTGCCTTCATCAATCATGGCGATGTGCTCGCACAGGTCTTCTGCCTCATTTAATTGGTGCGAGGTATAAATCAATGTGGTGCCGCTTTCATTAAGCTTGCGCAGATAATTGATGATGGCATGGCGTGTTTGCACATCAACCCCAACGGTAGGCTCATCCAAAAATAATATCTGCGGGTTATGTATAACCCCGATAGCCAGGTTTACCCGGCGTTTCATTCCGCCTGAAAACTTGCCTACTGCTTTATCGCGCACATCATTCAAACCTAAAATATGCAACAGCTCATCGGTACGGTTAGCTATTTGGTTTTTATTTAATCCGGCCCATGCGCCAAAAAACTCCAGGTTTTCAACAGGGGATAGCTCCTGGTAAAAGGAGAAATCCTGTGGCACAAAACCAAACAGCTTATTTACTACTTTATTTTGTTTGCCCGTTTCCAGCCCAAGTAATTTAATACAGCCCTCGTTAACCGAAAGTACACCGGTCATCAGGTTCATTAGCGTAGTTTTACCCGCGCCATTCGGCCCAAATAAACCAAAACGCTCACCCTTTGCCACTTGTAAATTAAGATGCGAGAATGATACATCCGCGTTATCAGGATAACGGAAGCCCATGTTTTCAATACTCACCGCAAGCGATGGGGTTACTGCCATTTTATATTTTTTAACGCTGTAAAAGCTTTCTTCTCTATTTCGGCAATTTCTAACAGGTAATCGCCCATTGTATTAAAATCTTCCTGGCTGCCAATGCGGCCTTTGTAAATGCCCGCAGCCTGTACCGCCGCAGTACGCCATAAGTCGCCGGAGGCGGTAAATGTTTGCGATATCTCCAATAATTCATCATTGGGGATATATGCATGTGCCTCCTGCAAAAACGCCCCGTAAATATAACGAAATCCGCCTCCCCCTGTACCTATCTCTTCCTGCATGCGTACCAATTGTGCCAAATATAGCCCGGCCTGTTTTAACCCCAGTTTATCGCGCCATGTTTTTATTTTATTCCCGGTATACCTGATGCCGTTTACCCCCGCGATAGGCCCCATAAACGGCGATATCATGTTCCAAACGTTTTTTTCAATGCCTTTTGTAATGGCGTTTTTTATTTGCTGGTTTGTAACTGTCTTGTTTTCCTTTGGATAATATAATTGTCCGTTAGGGGCTAAAGCCCCTTTAGCAAACCGCACGCGTTCCAACTCATAAGGGGTTAAAGTGCTTGTATGCTCCATCACGGGGTCGCTCACCATATAGTTACCATCCTGGGTGCCGTAAACAATTAAATTATGGGCGTTAAAGTGAAAACGGTATTCTTTTGGAAAATACGGCAAATAATAAACCCCAACCTGGCAGCCCACCGGGTGACCGGCAGCTAAACATTCATTTAAAAAAGCTTCGGCAGCTTCTTTCGACCTGAATTTTTTGCGAACAACCGGTATCCCTAATGCCTTACAGGTTCGTTTAAATACCAACCCCGGTAAAGTACGGAAAGCGATCACCGGCCCATTATTTATTTTTAACAGCGGTATATATACAAAAAACAACCCCGCGCCAATACCAAATGCCAACGGCTCGGTGATTTGCTGAACACCAATATTTTTTAACAGACTCATGGTTACACCGTTTTCGCAGTGTGCCGCTTGTAGGTGTTCAAAATCAAGCTTCATTAACAGGCATGGTTTTTAGGTCGGGTACGCTTACGTTAAAAACCTCAGCATATTTTTGTAGTTTTTTGTCGGATAATGTATTAAATACATCCGGTTTTAAATGCCTTTTTATCTGCCATTGCCAAAAACCAGTATAGCCCGCCAATATCTCGGTATCCATTAATGCTTTTTCCATATAGAACAGGATGGGGCTTGCTTCGTTATTCAGCACTTTTTGTTTGGCTATAGCTATGCGTCCCTCAACATCCTGCCAGGCTGCATCGAGCGCGGTTATTTTTACATCCCAGCCATTACTTAGCTGCGTAGTGTATTTGCCCGATTCATCCGTAGCATAGCAAACCTCTTTGGTTATTTTACCCAAAGCGCCAAGGTCCTGAGGAACATCTTCTTTTTTCATTTTTAATATCCTGTCATGCTGAGCGCAGCGAAGCATCTTGTCCAATTTATAGGCATGGTGTATAAGATCCTTTGCTATGCTCAGGATGACACTAGTAATAGGTTAAATTAACAAACCGTCAACATTGCATACATATACGAAAACCTCGAACTTTCGGGTACCAGCAATAATATTTTCTCGCCCTTTTTTAGCTTGCCACTATTAAACAGTTCGTCTATCATTAAATAAACCGAAGCCGCGCCAACATTACCAACGGTATACAGGTTAATGAACCATTTTTCGTAAGGGATACCGCCGCCATAAATTTCAACCAGGTCGTAAATTTTACTTTTGAAGAAGTTGCTGGATATATGGGGTAAAAAATGATCGATATCGGTGGCTTTAAGTCCTTTCCTGTCAAATAT
>Ga0206923_1193_pt1 | contig 11402 bp, 12 predicted proteins | sample Alteio_BWOrgHeat_64_FD_152961 | JGI IMG/M metagenome (GOLD analysis project Ga0206923, IMG submission 152961) | Enriched cells from forest soil in Barre Woods Harvard Forest LTER site, Petersham, Massachusetts, United States -... | ecosystem: Environmental > Terrestrial > Soil > Temperate forest >...
ACAACAGATACAGGAACTTTTCAGGCTCAACCGTACAGATCGTGATATCCGCGAATCCATGCCGTATACTTAACCACTGCACAGTTATCACTGATTTGATAATTTGAACTAATTCTTTAAGGTTAGTTGTCAGCCGGTACCTCAGGTAAAAATCATGCATTCCGCATGGGTTTGCAGGCAGCTAAATTTGAATTCATTTTAACTTGTGATGACGACAATTGGTTATTTCCCAATTATATAACACGTGCCTATCAGCTGATGGCCGCTGATCCAAAACTCGGCGCGCTGGGGGGGCTTGGGATATATGAACCTGAGTTACCTTTAAAAAAGGAAATTGAACGATTTTCTAATTATTTTGTCAACGGGCCGCAAGCATGGGCTAACACCGAACATTGGGTGTATGGTGCGGGTTCTGTCTACCGGAAAAGCATCTTGACAAACCTGATTGGGAGGGGATGGCAGCAAATAACTTCCGGTCGAAAAGGTAAAAGCCTGATTTGCGGAGAAGATGTGGAGATTTGTTTTATGATCTATTTAAACGGTTATAAGATAATGGCAGACGAGGAATTGAAGTTTAAGCATTTTATACCTTTAAAACGCCAAAAGATTGCTTATATCACTGATCTTTCATTTTGGTTAAGTTACAGCCATGTATTAATGAACAGTTATTATCCGATCATTAATGGTGATCAACGGCCGATCCGGGACATTATGAATAACTGGTTTTTTGGTGCGACAAAATCATATTTAAAAAACGTGATTTTGCTAATTTACAAGAAAACCAAAGTGTGGGAAAAGAGGACCGTGGAAGAGAAAATATTATTTAACAGTAACTATGGCATATGGTACGGGCTTTATAAAAACAGGGCGTTGGTGATTAATCATCATGAGCATATCAAAAAGCTGCTAAATACAGAAACACTTAAACCTGCAGAATATATTTAATGGATAAAGATTTAGCGCCGGTTGTACTTTTTATATACAATCGGCCACTTCATACCAGGCAAACGCTGGAGGCGCTAAAAAAGAATGTCCTTGCGGACAGATCGGTTTTATACGTTTTTGCAGATGGGCCCAAGGAAAACGCCGGAACGGCTGACCTGAACCTCATTGCACAAACCCGGCGTATCATTAAAGAAAGTTGTTGGTGTAAGGAAGTTTTTCTTATCGAAAGGGAAAAGAACATGAACCTGGAGGACAATGTCATTGATGGGGTGACCGATATCATTAACAAATTTGGAAAAGTTATCGTGCTGGAAGATGATATCATTACCTCGCCTTATTTCTTGCAATATTGTAATGAGGGACTCGAGGTATACAAAAATTCAACGCAAGTTTTTTCGATAAATGGTTATATGTTCCCTATCGACTTTAAACCAGGACAGGAAACTTTTTTGTGCCCGGTTGCAACAAGTTCCTGGGGATGGGCAACATGGGCAGACAGGTGGCGCTTATTCGAGGACAATCCGCGTTGCATTGAAGAAATTGGGGGGAATTATTTTTTAAAGAACAGGTTCAACTTGGCCGATCTTAATTTCATGTCTACGTTAAAGCATATGAATACCTGGGATATCAGATGGTATTATACCGCTTTCATAAGGAATGGTTTAGGGCTGTTCCCAACCAAATCACTGGTTAAAAATATAGGCTTTGATAAAAGCGGTACGCATGCAGGTAATGAAGATTTAAACCAGGATCTATACCTGTCACCGGTCCCCGTAATTTATAATGATTCAATCAATATAAATTACTACGCTGATTTTCTGAATTATTTCAAAGTAGCCCCGCCTTCGGTAATGCAGCAAATAAAAAATAAGATTAAATTTTTATTCAACATAAAAAATATTACCCGGGCCATCAGGCGTACCAATGATTGAAAAAATAAAGAGCGCGCTGCGAAAACTTGGGTTATTCATCAGGCCTAAAGAAGTCTCACAAAAAAAACATGTTTCGATTGATACGACAACTGTTCTTGTAGGCGGGCTTAAATTAAGATTTGATGTAGGAGCAGAAGACAGGCAATATGTACAAATCGGTAAATGCGGCATGATCAATGCCCAGTTTATTTTTGAAAGCCGCAAAGGCTTTATCAAAATCGGCAATGATGTCCATATAGGCGGGGCGGCACTGATTTGTCGTACCGGGATAAATATTGGCAATGATGTCATAATGGCCTGGGGCGTTACCATTTACGATCATAATTCGCATAGTATTTACTGGGAGTACCGAAAGGATGATGCGAAGCAATATCACAGGGACCATCAATTATACAGTGGTAATGGTTTGGTAAATAAAAACTGGGACCATGTTGAATCCCAGTCAATTACTATAGAGGATAAAGCCTGGATAGGTTTTGATGTAACTATCTTAAAAGGGGTAACCATCGGCGAAGGTGCGGTTATTGGTGCGAAAAGCGTTGTAACAAAAGATGTTCCTGCCTGGACAGTAGTTGCCGGAAACCCTGCAAGGGTAGTGAAAGCGCTAAAGTAAAATGAAAATTTAAACTAATCATGAAATGCCTGATCTGTGCTAATGATACGCCCCTGCTTTTTGAAACTAAGCTCATGCATAAATATTCGGTAAGTTACCATCGATGCATAGCATGCGGTTTTATTCAAACAGAAAAGCCTTACTGGCTAAATGAAGCTTACCAAAATATAATTACGACATTAGATATCGGCTTACTTTCAAGAAATATCAATTTAAGTGAGCTGGTTTCCGGGTTTGTTAAAAAAAATTTTGATCCAAGGGCAAGGTATTTGGATTATGGGGGTGGTTATGGTGTACTGGTCAGGTTATTGAGAGATAAAGGTTTGAACTTCTACCGCCAGGATATTTATTGTGAGAATATATTTGCAGCCAACCGTGATATTACCGATCTGGATGAAAATGAGCGACGGTTTGAACTGGTCACTTGTTTCGAAGTTTTTGAACATACCGATGAGCCCTACGAATTATTAAAGCGGTTAAAGCAATTAAGCCCAAATATTCTTATTTCGACCTTATTAATTCCTGACAGGGTTATACAGTCGGAATCGGACTGGTGGTATTTTGCACCCGAAACCGGCCAGCATATTACCTTTTACACACGGCAGTCGTTCATGATTTTAGCTGAAAAGCTAAACATGAATTTTTACACCAATGGCGAGGACCTCCACTTGTTCACTACGGAACGATTAGTCACAAACCCCCTGCAAGTGAAGCCAAACACTTTTATGAACAAGATTGCCCATAAAATTCGTACCTATCTGAACCCTGCCAGAAATAACGGGCACGCCCTGATCGAAGAGGACTTAAATCTAGCCAAGGCAAAGGCTTTCGGGACGCAATCATAACATTTTTATCAAAAGCGCCGGAAACAAAATAAAGTTTTTAGTCATACGGGTCATTTCACCGGTCGTTATTCGTTGGGTATACCTGTTAAAACCAAAGCAGGAAAAGAAGCTCCTTATTATCAAGAATGACGGCATCGGGGATTATATATTATTCAGAAACTATCTTAGCTTTTTAAAAAATTCCTCAACATATGGAAAGTATAAGCTATACCTGTTAGCTAACCCGGCCAGTAAAGAATTGGCTATTCATTTGGATGCTGGTATTGTCGATGGTTTCTTCTGGTATACAGATAGTTTTTTTTTAAAATGGAAACTGATCGGTTTATTGGGCCGCTTACAAAAAGCAAAATTTGACACCATTATATATCCTAACTATTCGCGGAAATACCCTGTTGACTGGTTAGTGCACCAGGTTTCTGCGACAACTAAGATTGGTGTTGACGGCGACTGCACCAATGAAACCGCGATGCTAAAGAAAAAGTCGGATGCCTTTTATTCAGCATTGATAGCTGTGGATCATAGCCCATTACATGAATTTGAAAGGAACAGGCAAATTATCGAAAGTATAAGCGGAGAAAAATATGAATGCTCCGGTCCTTACCTTGAGAAGGACAAGTTGGATATTAAACCTAATAACAGCATCGTGATGTTCCCTGGCGCGAGTGTGAGCGCCAAAAAATGGGCACCATCAAACTATAACAAACTTTGCCGGAAAATTAATGCGAAACTGCCTAACCGGATGATACTTGTCGCCGGTAAAGATGATGATGCGGAAACTTTCCCGATTACGGAGGGCATCCCTGGTGACCGCATAACAATCGAAACGGGCTTAAACATGATTAGCCTTTGCCGGTTAATAGGGGGGGCGGACGTATTGATATCGGGCGATACGGTTGCTGTCCACATCGCAGCATCGCTCGGCGTACGGGCGATATGCATTTACAATGGTGATCATTTTGGCCGGTTTGTCCCTTATCCTACAGCTATTTATGATAAAGTCAATTGTGTATTGCCACCAGGTTTTGTGCCGCCTGCTGAAGCTAAGTATCGCGTGTCAGCCTTTAACGTAAATGACGTGCTGCCGGATCATGTGTTTGATGCACTCACGAAAACACTGGCTGTTACATCACCGCATTCAATTTGAAATTACCTGACTTAAATATTTACCGTTCTACCTTCCTGGAAAAAGGTATTGTTCCTCCTTTGTCACCAGTCCCCATGGCAAAAAAGGGCTTGTTGACGGAACTGCCGGCAGTTCCCGTCACTAAAACCGGCTGGCCCTGGAGAATAGAAACAGACCCTGCCATATATAAGGGGTATTCTGACTGGCCGAAAATAACGATTGTTACGCCCTCATTCAACCAGGCTGAATTTATTGAAGAAACGATCAGGTCAGTTTTATTGCAAAATTACCCCAACCTGGAATATATCATTATGGACGGCGGTAGTACGGACGGTACAAAGACTGTACTTGAAAAATATGCGCCGTGGCTCAGCTATTGGCAGTGTGAAAAAGATGCCGGGCAGGGCAATGCAATTAACCTTGGCTTTAGCCTAGCTTCGGGGGATTATTATGCCTGGATAAACAGCGATGATTATTATTTGGCAAATGTCTTTGCCACCGTGGTCGGCCAGTTTTTAAAATCCCGACCCGCTTTTATCTATGGTTATGGCTATAACAAAAAAGGTGGAGAACTGCAACTGCAGAAAGTATTGCCGTTCCCCGACCTCTTTATAAAGATCCCTGCCTTGCTGCAACCGTCAACTTTCTGGCAAGCCAAAATCCATCAACCCATTTGGGAGGAGCTCCACTGTGCATTGGATTTTGAGTTGTGGTTGCGACTGGTAAAAGGGCATAAACGCCATCTGGTCAAAGCGCCGTTATCTGTGGCCCATGCGCACGAAAATGCTAAAACGCATGATCCCGCGATGCAACAAAAATGGCACGAGGACCATTTAAAAATATGGTCTATAGATGGCCATGGGACACCACATGAATGGAGATGGGTCAACTTCCTAAATCGCATCAGGCTAAAGGTTTACTATATATTTAAATTCATCTAGTGCTATTTAATTCGCTCTTGTTTTTAGTTTTCTTCCTGATGGTTACCTCCGGTTATTACCTGTTGCCCCAGAAATTCAGGTGGGCCTGGCTACTGGCCGCCAGCAGCTATTTTTATATGTATTTCAAGCCGGAATATATACTGATCATTTTTTTTACGATTGTAGTGGATTATGTTGCCGGCTTGCTGATAGAAAAGGCACAGGGTAAGGCCAGGAAAGCATTACTCCTGGCGAGCATAATTACTAATGTCGGCGTGCTGGTCTTTTACAAATATTTTAATTTTTTAGCGGAAAATATCAATCTCTTGGCCCGACACTATCATACCACACATATACCACTCCTTAATTTTATCTTACCCATAGGCCTTTCTTTTCACACTTTTCAGGCTATGAGCTATACCATTGAAGTATACCGGGGCAACCAAAAAGCGGAACGGCATTTTGGTATTTACGCGCTTTACGTCATGTTCTATCCGCAGATGGTAGCCGGACCAATAGAAAGGCCCCAGCATATATTGCCGCAATTACGACGTGTAATACATTATGAAAGTAAAGCATTCGTCACTGGTATATTTTTGATGAGTGCCGGGTTCTTTAAGAAAGTGGTTATCGCCGATCGATTAGGATTATATGTGGACCCTGTTTTTTCAAACCCGCATGCGCATTCCGCATTAGAGTTGCTCCTGGCAACTTATTTCTTCGCCTTCCAGATCTATTGTGATTTCAGCGGTTATTCTGACATTGCACTGGGCGCTGCTTTGACCTTAGGTATCGAGCTTATGAAAAATTTTAATATGCCATACCTATCGTGTAATATAGCTGAGTTCTGGAAAAGGTGGCATATTTCCTTATCAACATGGTTTCGTGACTACGTGTATATCCCGCTTGGCGGTAACCGGGGTTCCTTTGCTGTAACCTGCCTTAACCTGTTTATTGTTTTTATGATCAGTGGCCTTTGGCACGGCGCTAACTGGAAATATCTGATCTGGGGCGTGGTGCACGGTTGCCTGCTCACTGGCTATTATTTGCTGAAAAAATGGAAAGTCAGCATCAGCGGTTATTCTTTTTTCAAGTGGTTGATCACCTTCAACCTTGTTTGCCTGGCCTGGGTATTTTTCAGGGCTAACACCGTCACTGACAGTATATATATTTTAAATAAAATAGGTCATTTTCAAGGGCGCTTTTACGCAGCAGACGATATCATGGCGATAAAGGAAATTTTTTATTGCGTTTTTATTATTGTCTTGCTGCTGTTAGGAGAATGGTGTATGCGGTCCCATACAGAATTTTCTACCGGTAAAAAAGTCTATACCGCTCTTGCATTAATTATTGCCTGTTACTTTTTTGGCGTATTCAATGAAGCACAGTTTATCTATTTTCAATTTTGATGCGTAAAGTCATTTGCCTGCTGGTGTTTGTCTTTAGCATTGGTCTATTGCTGTTATCGATGAACCAAAGCCTGCTGAACAGGATCAAGCAGGACCGGTATTTCGCGCATTTAAACCCGCCTGCCGCAACCAGTCATTCCTGGTATTACCGGCTGTTTATCAGGTCCGACCGCTGGCGATATGGTGACCTGTATGGCCTAAGTTATTTACATCCTTATAAATTGCCGCTCGAAGCGTTCAGGAAATATCCCCCCAATGATATCCGGAAACAAACCAATCGTATATTATATATCAGCGGGGATAGCTTTTTGGCTGATAAATCTCTTAAAGGTGCTTTCGCTGGTTTTGATGATGTGATCTTTCTCGACCGTAGGTTTCCTTCAAGGCCGTTTAAACCGGACAGCACCAAAGAGAATTACATGGTCATGGAGTTTGCGGAAAGAAACCTGAACGTGTTTGACCTGGACAAACCGGGTGAAACCGGCCAGTTGCCTGATAAATTGCCAACAGGATTTTTTGAAAGGGTCAATAAAGCGCTTTTTAATAAAGATCTGAGCCGGAATTTAGAGCTATTGTTATTTGACGATAAATGCTTTACCATAGTCAAAGAATGCAAAGCGATGGTAAATTATATACTTTTTGGCAGGACAGCTAACGAAGTGGCCGTTAGCACGGACAGGAAACGTTTATTTTTAAATATAACGGTGGACACAAGTAGTATACAATCTGCCTTCAGGCCCAAATCCAGCGGAGATATCGAAAAGATCGACCACAACCTGGATGTTGCAAAACGCTATTACCTTTCTATGGGGTTCAAAAAAGTATTTTTAGCAGTCATCCCCAATGCCGTTTCCATTTATGATAGCAAAAGATTACCCTACAATCAATTGTTGCAAAGGGTAGAAAGCTCAACTGACCTGCCGGTCATATCTGTATATGGCACCTTCAAAAGAGATCACAGGAACCTCTTTTACCGCAGCGACGCCCATTGGAACCCGGAAGGATTTGAAATTTGGATAAATGCGACCGCCAGGGCCCTGGATCAACTGAAATAGAATTCAATGAAAGCATTACTGAAAAAGATATTAGGAACAAAATACACCGGCATGTTGCGGCAATGGTTCCCGTCAGATGTGCAAAAAAGGGCAGACCTAAAAGAACTGGAACGAAAAAGCAATTTTTATTCGCTGTTCATTAACAAAGGGGACACCTGTTTTGATGTCGGGGCGAACATGGGCAACAGGATCGCGCCATTATTGTCCATCGGCGCAAAAATAGTCGCAATCGAACCCCAAGAAATTTGTTATCGGCATTTACGCAGAAAATACGGAAAAAAGATCATGTTGGTCCGTAAAGGTTTAGGTGAATCAAAGGGCTTCAAAAAATTCCATATTGCTGATGACTCGACCATCTCCTCGTTTTCCGATGATTGGATCAGTGCGGTAAAAAAAACCCACCGATTTAAGGAACGGTCATGGAACAAAGCGGTATTGGTGGAAATGACCACGCTGGATGAACTCGTAAAAACTTATGGTAAACCTACTTTTATAAAGATAGATGTGGAGGGCTATGAACTGGAGGTACTCCATGGCTTGACACAACCGGTGGATATGATCAGTTTTGAATATACTGTTCCTGAACAACCCCGAAGGGCGATCCAGTGTATCGAACAAATTGAAAAATACAATCCCCATCTTGAATGTAACTACAGTATTGGTGAAGACCTGGCCTGGATGTTGGCGGACTGGATAACGATACAGGAAATGAAAAGCCTCATCTTAACCAGGGAGTTTTCAGACACCTGCTTCGGGGACATTTACATAAGGACAACGTCGTAAAAAGCTTAATGCCGTATTTTTCCATTATCATTCCTTTATACAACTGTGCAAACACTTTAAATAATACGTTGCAAAGCATATCGGCGCAGACTTTTGATGATTATGAGCTCGTATTGGTAGACGGGGGGTCAACTGACGATACCCTTAGGATCATCACTGACTTTAAAAATGCGAACAGCCCTATCAAAACTAAACTATTGTCCGAACCGGATAAAGGTATTTATGATGCCATGAATAAAGGGGTCGATATGGCCGCAGGACAGCGGCTGTATTTCATGGGCGGGGATGACAGGTTCCGCGGGCCGGATGTATTGGCTGCGATAATGAAAGCATTGGAACAGGAGGATGCCGACTTGATCTATGGTAACGTAGAAGGTATTTCCAGTAAAATAAATTACAAGTACGATACCGAATCAAAAGTACTATCTAAGGGGATACACCATCAAAGCGCATTTTATAAAAGCAGCCTTTTTCAGCAAATCGGCAAATATGATCTGCGGTTTCCTATCGCGGCTGATTATCATTTTACACTAAAGGTTTTTTTAAATGACCATTATCGGAAAAGATATGTGGACCTGAATATCGCGCTTTATGGTGAGGGCGGCTATAGTTCCCAACAGTTCGATTATAAATTTTTCAGCGGACATTACCGGATGCTGGCTGCTTACAATGGGACCGCTAAACTGGCTGATCCTCAAGAGTGCCTGGACAACTCAATCTATTGCTGTTTATACCTGGCAGGGAAAAAGAAGGAATTGGCCTATGCCTGGTCCAACCTGCTCTATTACCTCACTTGTAAAACAAAGCCGCATGGGGTTTATAAAGCCAAAATATTTTTAAGAATGTTAATGTGGACATTAAAGCCCGCATGACTATGTGCAACCCAGTAAGGACCTTTACCACAACACTAAGAAAATTTGCCAATTATGGCATTCCCTCATATATCCTTTATTTCGGTGAGTCCCTGGGGGACAACCTGTTGCTGACCACGCTGTCCAAAGCGCTTTCTGACCGCGGTTTTAAAAATATATGGATAAAATGTGACCACCCGGATCTGTTCAGGGGTAATCCTTCAGTCAGAGTGGTGTTGCCATATAATACCCTGCTTTCCACCCACCTGCTAAAATTGTTCGGTATCAAGTTGATCAGTCCGTGTTACACTTTTTACCAACCCGAAAATGACCGCGACATCATCCCTGATAAACATATCATCCTAAAAATGGCTGATAGTATTGGTTTTAAAGGACCGATCGAAAATAAACCTGTTCTTGAACTTGACAAAACGGAAGAAGTTGCGGGCCGAATCGCGCCCCTGCAAATTGTCATTGCTGCGTCGACGTCAGGCGCAAAAATGGCGATGAAAAACAAAGAATGGATACAGGATTATTACCAGCAGCTTGTTGATGATTTGGGCGGCCAATATAATTTCATCCAGTTAGGTTCCGCAGGTGATCCCGTTCTTAACGGGGCCATGGACCTGAGGGGAAAAACCAGTCTCCGCGAAAGTGCTGCCATCCTGAAAAATTCATTGCTGCTGATCACACATGTTGGCTTTATGATGCACCTGGCAAGGGCGGTTGATTGCCGTTCTGTTATTATTTATGGCGGCCGGGAAATGCCGGAGCAATCAGGCTATGCCTGTTTCACCAATTTATATAGCAACGTTGAATGCTCACCCTGCTGGCAACATAACAAATGTGACTACCAGCATAAATGCATGACCATGATCACGCCGGGTAGAGTAAAGGATGCTATATTGGAAGCACTTCAAAACAATACACCCTTAACCAACGACATTTTAACCAACGCATAATTTGCTGTCCGTTATCCTTCCGACTTACAATCCTGATCTTAGCCGCTTAAAACAAGCCCTTGACAGCTTGAAATTACAAACATTAGCTGTTGATCAATGGGAACTGCTGATCATTGATAATAATTCATCATTTCGTTTTACGGATCAAATTGATATCAACTGGCATCCAAATGGAAGAATCATGACTGAGCCAAAGCAGGGGCTTACTTTCGCCCGGTTAAAGGGGTTTGCATCTGCCCGGGGTGACATGATCATCATGGTAGACGATGATAATGTACTGGATAAAGATTATTTGCAAGTTACACGCGATATATTTGAGGCTAATCCTGACTTGGGTGCCGTGGGTGGGAAATCAGTCCCTTTATTTGAAGGATATGAGCCAAACTGGTTAAAGGACTTTTATGGGAACCTGGCACTCCGGGACCTGGGCGAAGAGGTGATCATTAACAGCTGGGAAAATAGCTATCCTGCAGCTTCGCCCGTTGGCGCCGGAATGGGGATCAGGACAATGGCCCTTGCAAATTATATTTCCAGGGTTAATACCCAGGAAAATCCGCTTTCCGACAGGACAGGCACCACCTTAAGTTCCGGCGGTGATAACGATATCGTGCTCGAAATCTTGAAATCGGGTTGGCAGGTGGGCTATTTCCCCAGCCTGTGCCTGCAACATATTATTCCCCGGCAAAGGACAGAGGCGGCCTATTTGGCACGTTTAATAAAGGATACTAATAAGTCCTGGGTCAAATTACTGGAATACCATCGGATCAATCCCTGGAAAAAAATTCCTGCCTGGTCCGTGCCCCTACGAAAACTGAAAGCCTGGTTTTCTTATAAGGCATGGCAAAACAAAGCAAACTATATCAGGTGGAACGGGGCTTGCGGCATGTATGAAGGGTTATCACAAACTTATAATGACTGATAAAAAGAATGCCTTTGACTTGCTCCGCCTGCTGTTGGCAAGCAG
>Ga0206923_1194_pt1 | contig 11303 bp, 7 predicted proteins | sample Alteio_BWOrgHeat_64_FD_152961 | JGI IMG/M metagenome (GOLD analysis project Ga0206923, IMG submission 152961) | Enriched cells from forest soil in Barre Woods Harvard Forest LTER site, Petersham, Massachusetts, United States -... | ecosystem: Environmental > Terrestrial > Soil > Temperate forest > O...
GTGGCTTAAAGCAATGTAATTATTTTATTTAGAATAATTATAAATTAGTTATTACTGTCATTTATTTGTCAGCAATTATTTATAAAATTATACTTTTGTGGCTGAAAAAAATCGATAGAAGCTAACATCTTTCATCTATTTCAAACATTAACACAATTACTATTTAGCATCAATACAACTTTATGAGAAGCATCTCATTAATTTTTAAACAATTCTCCGGATCGGTTTTACTGCTTGCGTGTTTTACTGTTTTGGGATTTTCTGCTAAGGCACAGGTCGATGCCAAACAAGGCGAAGCCTTATTTAAATCTGCAGGTTGTGCCGGATGTCATAAGATAGACGTACGGATGACTGGCCCGGCTCTTGGCCCCATTGTATCATCAGCAACTGATGATAAATGGTTAACCAACTGGGTACACAACAGCCAAGCTTTGGTAACAGCTAAAGACAAGGATGCACTGGCTATCTTTGGCCAGTATAACCAATCGATAATGCCGGCATTTCCCAGCTTATCTGATGGTGATGTAGCTAATATCCTGGCCTATGTACGCACCGAATGGAAAACCATGCAGGCTGCAAAACCTGCCGCATCAGCCGCTGGCGCTGCCGCTGCTGAAACCGGCCCGAGCAACCTGATTGTTTACGGTTTGATAGGCGTTATCATTCTTGCCTTTATTATTATACTGGTATTGAACAGGGTAATAGGCACGCTGGAGCGTTTGTTAAGCGGTAAAAGATTATTGCCTGCTGAAGAAACAATTATTGAAGAAGTACCAGCTGCAAAATACACTACTTTAAAAAAGGTATTAAAAAATAAAAAACTGGTATTCTTTATACTTTTCTGCGGTACGTTTGCCCTTGGCGCCTGGACATGGTTCGCGCTATGGAACACCAACGTGCATACAGGTTACCAGCCAGTTCAACCTATAAAATTCCCGCATGACCTGCATGCCGGTATCATGAAAATTGATTGCCAGTACTGCCACTCGGGCGCATACAAATCAAAAAATGCTTCTATACCGTCACTAAATGTTTGTATGAACTGCCACAAAACTGTTAAAACAGAATCGCCGGAAATACATAAGATATATGACGCGCTGGGTTATGATGTTCAAACCCAAAAATACGACAGTACAAAAGCGCACCCTATACAATGGATACGTATTCACAACCTGCCTGATTTTGTATATTTTAACCACTCGCAACACGTAAAAGTTGGTGGTTTAAAATGCCAAACCTGCCATGGCCCGGTACAAACCATGAAAGAGGTTTACCAATATTCGCCGCTTACCATGAAATGGTGTGTGCAGTGTCATAAACGCACAGACATTAACATGAAAGGTAATGGCTACTACGAAAATATGCTGGCAGTACATGACCTTATTAAAAAAGGTGTAAAAGTAACGCCTGCACAACTAGGTGGTATTGAATGCGGCAAATGCCATTATTAATTAAAACACAACATAGCATTACAGTTTATACTATAGCTTAAATGGATAGCAATAAAAAATACTGGAAGGGTTTAGAAGAGCTAAACAACACACCGGAATTTGTTGAGAAAAATAAACACGAATTTGCCGAACCTATTCCTATCGAAGATGTTTTAAGCGGAGACGGTTTATTAGGCAAAACGCCCCGCCGCGACTTTTTAAAAGCGGTAGGCTTTGGTGTTGGCGCGGTTACATTGGCTGCTTGTCAAAAAGTGCCGGTGCATAAATCGTTGCCTTACTTAATTAAGCCCGAAGAAGTAACTCCGGGTGTGGCCAACTATTATGCCTCAACTTATGAAGGACATGCCATTTTGGTTAAAACCCGTGAAGGTCGCCCTATTAAAATTGAAGGTAACCCTAATGATATTTTAGCAAAAGGCGGTTTAAGCGCGCAGGCGCAAGCCTCTGTTTTAGATCTGTATGATGTTAGCCGTGTAAAAGCCCCTGTAAAAGACGGTGGTGAAGTAGAGTGGACCGAGTTGGACGATTATGTTAAGCTGGAACTTGCTAAGATCAAAGATTCAGGTAAAAAAATTCGTATCGTATCATCAACAATTACCAGTCCATCAACAAAAGCTGTAATTGCCGATTTTATTGCCCAATACCCTGCTGCAAAACATGTAGTTTATGATGCCGTATCGTACGCAGGTATCATCCAGGCCAACCAAGCCAGTTTTGGTAAAGCGGTATTGCCGCATTATCATTTTGACAAGGCCGATGTTATTGTAAGCTTTGGCGCCGATTTCCTGGGATCATGGATATCGCCTGTTGAGTTTACAGCGCAGTACGTATCAAACCGTAATAATAAATCGCTGCAAAGCAAAAAAATGTCGCGCCATATCCAGTTTGAAACCGGTATGAGCCTGGCAGGTACCAATGCCGATGTGCGCATGCCGCTTAAACCATCAGAAGAAGGTGTAGCGTTGATTAACCTATATAACGCCATTACAATCGGAAGTACATTACCTGGTGCAAAAAAACTAAGCGATAATGCTACCAACAACGCCATTATACTGGCTGCAAAAGAATTGCAGAAAGCAAAAGGCAAGGCGCTGGTAATATCGGGATCAAATGATGTATCTACCCAAATGTTAGTTAATGCTATTAACTCGTCACTGGGCAGCTACGGTACTACTATCGACCTGGATAATTACTCAAACCAATATGCCGGTAATGATACCGACCTGGTTGAATTTATTACCGAAGCCAAAACAGGCGATGTAGCCGCGGTATTATTCCTGAACGCTAACCCTGTTTATGATTATTATAATACAAAAGACCTTACCGACGCGCTTGCAAAAGTTCCGTTGAAGGTATCGTTTGCCGATCACCTGGACGAAACTGCCGCTGCTTGTAATGTTGTTGCACCTAACCACCATTATTTGGAGGCATGGGGTGATGATAGCGCAGTAGCCGGATATTATACGGTACTGCAGCCTGCCATTAACCCGGTATATAATACCCGCCAGGCCGAAGAAAGCCTGTTAATATGGTCGGGTGGTGCGGTAACCAGCTATTATACTTATGTTAAAAATAACTGGGATAAAAACTTACTGGCACAAGGCGGCTTATCAGGCCAAAAAGGCTGGGAAACTTTATTGCAAACCGGCTTTGTAAAAGCAGCTGATAAACCTGCGGGCTCTTATGCATTCGGTAAGGACCTTAACGCTGTTGCTCAAGCTATCTCTGCCCAAAGCGCACAATTAGCTGCTTCAGGCGATAACAAAATAGAATTACATCTTTACCAAACCGTAGCAATGCGCGATGGTAAACGTGCAAATAACCCTTGGTTGCAGGAACTGCCCGATCCGGTATCAAAAGTAACCTGGGATAATTTTGCAGCCATATCATTAACCGATATTAAAAAACTAAACCTGCAGGAAGGTGATGTAATTACTATTGATGTGAACGGTACCTCTATCGCTTTACCTGTGTTGTTACAACCGGGCCAGGCCGAAGGAAGTATATCAGTAGCTGTTGGTTATGGCCGTGCAAAAGGTGGTGTGGTAATTGAATCGGGTGTGGGTAAAAATGCCTTCCCTTTCCATAGCTTCCGTAACGGAACTATTCAGTCTACCGCCGTAGCATCAATTTCGGCAACGGGCGATAATATTGTTTTGGCTCAAACCCAAACGCACCACTCCTACGAAGGCCGTAACGTTATCCGCGAAGCTTCATTTACTGAATACAAGAAAAATCCATATAAAAACAGCGGCAGAGATGGCGCTCATAAAGGATACGATAGTTTGTGGGAAGATTACGAACATCCTACCTTTAATTGGGTAATGGCTATTGACCTTAACGCTTGTACCGGTTGCGGTGCCTGCGTGGTTGCATGTAACGCCGAAAATAACGTGCCTGTTGTAGGCCGCGACGAGGTACGCCGCCGCCGCGAAATGCACTGGATTCGTATTGACCGTTACTACAGCTTTAACGAAGAAGGCAAAAGCATAACCGAAGAAAGAGAAATTGATAAGCTGAGCAATTTAAATAACGTATCGGTTGTTCACCAGCCAATGCTTTGCCAGCACTGTGACCACGCTCCATGCGAAACCGTATGCCCGGTATTAGCTACCGTTCACTCATCAGAAGGGTTGAACCATATGGCCTATAACCGTTGCGTAGGTACACGTTATTGCGCTAACAACTGTCCGTTCAAAGTGCGCCGCTTTAACTGGTTTAATTACTGGAACGACTCGCGTTTTGAAAACTATTTACAGGAACAACATACACAATTAGTGCTTAACCCTGATGTAACTACCCGTTTCCGTGGTGTTATGGAAAAATGCTCTATGTGTATCCAGCGTATACAAGCCGGCAAGCTGAAAGCGAAAATTGAAAAACGCTCTGTTAAAGATGGCGATATCAAAGTAGCCTGCCAGCAAACATGCCCTGCAAACGCTATCGTGTTTGGTGATGGAAACGACCCTAACTCGGCCGTATCAAAAGCATTACGCAGCGAAAGGACATATTACGTATTGGAAGAATTAAACGTACAACCGGGTATTGGTTACCAGGTTAAAGTTAGAAACACAACTGAATCAGAAGCTTAAAAAATATGGCATCTCATAAAGAATCAATAATAAGGGAACCGTTAATTACAGGCAAGGGTATAACCTATGCCCGTATTACTGACGAAGTTTTGTTGCCTGTTGAAAATAAACCAAACAAAGCCTGGTGGATAGGTTTTACAGTAGCATCGTTAGGCGCATTGCTTTGGGTGTTTGCAGTAAGCTGGACATTTTGGTATGGCATAGGCTCGTGGGGCTTGAATAAAACTGTTGGCTGGGCCTGGGATATTACCGGTTTCGTATGGTGGGTAGGTATTGGTCACGCCGGAACATTGATCTCGGCAGTACTTTTACTGTTCCGCCAAAAATGGCGTAACTCAATTAACCGCTCTGCCGAGGCGATGACCATCTTCGCGGTAATTTGCGCGGCTACTTACGTTGTATCGCACATGGGCCGCCCATGGATGGCGCTTTACTGTTTACCGTTACCTAACCAGTATGGTTCGTTATGGGTTAACTTTAACTCGCCGCTGATCTGGGACGTGTTCGCGATCTCAACTTATTTCTCTGTATCCTTATTATTCTGGTATACCGGTTTATTACCTGATATAGCTACCATCCGCGACCGCGGAACAGGCTGGTACCGTCGTATATATTCTGTGCTTTCATTCGGATGGACAGGGTCAGTAAAAACCTGGCAGCGTTTTGAAACCGTGTCATTAATATTGGCAGGTATATCAACACCGCTGGTACTATCGGTTCACTCTATTGTATCTATGGACTTTGCTACCTCGCTTGAACCGGGATGGCATACTACTATCTTCCCTCCATACTTCGTTGCAGGTGCTATCTTTTCGGGCTTCGCCATGGTGCAAACCCTGTTGCTGATCACCCGTAAAGTATTGGGATTGGAGAACTATATTACCATGTTCCACATCGAATCTATGAACAAGATCATCCTGTTAACAGGATCGGTTGTAGGCGTGGCTTATATTACTGAATTCTTTATCGCTTACTATTCAGGCGGCGAGTACGAGCAATACACATTCCTTAACAGGTTTATTGGTCCTTACTGGTGGGCGGGTTGTATGATGTACGGCTGTAACGTATTGATGACGCAGGTAATGTGGTTCAAAAAAGTACGAACCAATATCCCGATGTCATGGGTGTTATCCATCGTTGTAAATATCGGTATGTGGTTTGAGCGCTTTGTGATCATTGTTACCTCGTTACACCGCGATTATATCCCTTCAAGCTGGGCTATGTTTTATCCAACCTGGGTGGATGTATCAGTATTTATCGGGTCGATAGGCGTGTTCTTTACCTGTTTCCTTTTATTTATAAGGGTACTGCCTGCCATAGCCATGGCCGAAGTTAAACTATTAGTGAAAGAACAAAGCGAGCAAGCTAAATTGGAACAGATCAAAGACGGTCACCTTGAGCCTGAACAGTTAGAGTTCTACAAGAAAAATTTAGTAAAATTTGATAGTGTTGAGATATCAGAATACGAAAACGCATAAACTATGAGCAGCACGAAATTTATATTAGGCCTATTTGACGATCCGGATGATATGATGCACGGTATCGACAAGCTACAAAAAAATAGCATCCCTATTTATGATGTTTATACACCCATGCCTATTCACGGTATAGAAGCAAAATTGGGTATTAAGGATTCACGCTTAGGTTATGCCGCTTTTATGTTTGGCTGTTTAGGCGGTTCAACCATATTTGGTTTGGTTTATTATTTCCTGGTTCATGACTGGCCGATGAATATAGGTGGCAAACCCGCGTTTGCAGTGCCTGATTTTATTCCGCCTACGTTTGAGTGGTCGGTATTATTTGCCGCCTTTGGTATGACCTTTACATTTTTTTATGCTACACACCTGTTCCCGGGCCGCGCGCCAAGGGTTATGGACCTAAGGGCAACCAACGACCGTTTTGTGATAGCCATCGATGCTAAAGGAAACACCCCGCACGACGACATTACTAATTTACTAAAAGAAGCAGGAGCAGTAGAAGTTAAGCATAACGACAGAAAATATGTTAGCTATGAATAAATTTAGAATATTGGGTACAGTGGTTATTACTATAGCTGCATCAATTATCGTTACATCATGCAATGATAAAAGAAGCACCGGATGGGAATATGCCCCCAATATGTATGAACACATTGCCTTTGACCCGGATCAGAAGAATCCGAATTTTAAGGATGGTAAAACAGCACAAGTACCGCCGGCAGGCACTACGCCAATAGGTTTTGTAAGGTTTGATTACCCCAATACCCTTGATGGCTATAACCTTGCCGGCACAGAGGTAAAAAGTACCTTGCCGCAAACACCGCAAAACCTGGCTGACGGACAAATATTATTTGAACATTTTTGCTCGCCGTGCCATGGCGTAACAGGCCAGGGCGATGGTTTGGTTGTGGCGCATGGCTTTCCGCCTCCGCCATCCTATTCAAAGGGCCAGTCATCACGCGGTGGCGCAATGAAAGATTTAACCGATGGTAAAATTTATCATACTATTACTTATGGCTTAAATGCCATGGGTTCGTATGCTTCGCAGCTTGATCCTCAGGAACGCTGGAAAGTAGTTATGTATGTTCACCATTTACAAACTTTATAAGAATTGAATTAATGAAGACTGATAATAGTTTTGACGAACAATTTGAATTTAGCGGTAAGGCGAAAACCTGGAGCCTGATCGCTATAGTTATAGGCGTTTTAGCCATAGCATTCGGATTTCTTACAAACCATGGTGAACGCACATTTGCTAACCTGCTGTTAATGGGGTATTATTTTACCTGCGTTTGTACAGTTGGCGTTGTATTTTGCGCCATACAATATGCCGCACAGGCAGGCTGGTCGGCATCATTACTGCGCGTACCGCAGGCTTTTATAAAGGTATTGCCTTATGCAGCTGTTATTTTATTGGTAATAGTAGGCGCCGGTTTATATTTTACCCACCCGATAGTTGTTGAAGAAACCGGTAAACAAATAACCGGCCCTTACCTGTATAAAGAATGGGCAATAAAAGGGTTAACCACACAGGGCAGTGAAATTTACGACGCGAAAATTGCAGGAAAATCAGGATACCTGAACATTCCTTTCTTCTTTATACGCTTAGTTGGTTACCTGGGTGCATACTCCATTCTGGGCTTGTTGCTGGTAAAATACTCAAACAATGAGGATCAGTTAGGTGGTATGTTTAACTATAAAAAGAGCTTTAACATAGCCTGCGCGTTTTTAGCCATATTCGGCTTTACCGTACCATTGTTTGCTTTCGATACTATTATGTCGTTAGATGCGCATTGGTTCTCAACCATGTTTGGCTGGTATAACTTCGCGGCCATGTGGGTAACCGGTTTATCGGTAATGACATTGTTGTTTATCTACCTGAAAAAACAAGGTTATTTTTCATGGATAAACATAGACCATTTGCATAACATGGGGCAGCTAATGTTCGGCTTCTCTATATTCTGGACTTACCTGTGGTTTGCTCAATACCTGTTAATGTATTACGCCAACATACCTGAAGAAGCCGTTTATTTTTATAAAAGATGGGAGCCCGAGTTTCAATTCTGGTTCTGGTTAAACATAGTAATAAACTTCTTAGCGCCGTTTTTGGTGCTGATGGCCCGCGATTCAAAACGCGCGGTAGGTGTATTACAAACAGCCTGTATTATATTAATACTGGGCCACTGGCTTGATTACTACATGATGATAATGCCGGGTACAGTAGGCCCTAAAGGCAGAGGTTTTGGTGTAGAAGAAATAGGGATCTTTATAGGATTTGCGGGGTTATTTACTTTCTTGTTTTTCAACGCGTTAAGTAAATTTAAATCGCTGGCGCCTAAAAATCACCCTTTCCTGCAGGAGAGCTTACATCATCACATATAATAATTGTTAAATTGCAACAAAATACAGAATACCAAATCACCAATATAATGGCATTCAAACGATTAATACTTTCTAAAAAAATACTTGCGTTTTTCGCGGCGTTTATGCTCCTGGGCACAAACCTGTTAATGGCGCAGGATGCTGCAACTGCCGACGCGGCAAAGCCCGGTGTTAACTGGTTAAACATAGGTTATTATGTGCTGCTTTTCTTATTAGTAGCAGTATCGGTAGCTATTGTAGGTAAAATATTAAAAGTGTATGACCTTAGTCAGCAAATACAAGGCAAGAAAGGCATCAACTGGAACACCGTTATGGGTGTTACGTGCATCGTGTTTTTAGTAGCCGGTGGTATAGCTGCTGGGTGGGACTTTACAGTACAGGGTGCTATGTCATTACCCGAAGCAGCGTCAAAGCATGGCGTTAAGATAGATGATATGTTCTGGACAACCACTGTAATCACCTTTATAGTGTTTGTTATAACCCAAATACTGCTGTTTACTTTCCTGTTTAAATACAGGCATTCAGATAAACGCAGAGCTTATTTTTTACCTCACAACAATACCATTGAAAAGGTTTGGACAATTATCCCGGCCATTGTGTTAACTGTATTAGTAATATTCGGGTTCTTTACCTGGCAGGAAGTGGAGAACAGTGCCAACGCTAAAGGTGATATTAATATTGATATTACAGGCCACCAGTTTGCATGGGAGCTGCGTTACGCCGGCCCTGACGGTATATTAGGCAAAAAAGATTTCAGGCTGATAGGCGGTAACAACAAACTGGGTATTGATTATAAGGATAAAAACAGCTTTGATGACCTGCAGGCCGATACATTGGTATTGCCGGTTAACAAAAGCATCCGCATAAACATATTTGCACAGGATGTTATTCATAGTGTTTACCTGCCGCATTTCAGGGTACAGCAAAACGCGGTGCCGGGGCTGCCAACTTATTTTAAATTTACACCTACTATAACTACCGACGAGATGCGCCGTAAAGTAGATGACCCTAAATTTGAATACCTGTTGTATTGCAATAAAATATGCGGGGCCAGCCACTATAACATGCAAAAAGTTGTACGTGTAGTTACCGAAGGTGAATACAGCCAGTGGTTAGCCAAACAAAAACCGTATTTAACTTACCAGTTAAGGCAGGAATTAAAACTGGCGGCAACAGAAGATCAGAAAAAGAATAGTACACAAAATAGGTTAGCGTTAAACAATTAATTAGCGATTATGTCAACATCAGCAGTTCAGGATCACGGAGTAGTACATCACGAAGAGGGTCACGAGCATCATCACGATACTTTCCTTACTAAATATGTATTTAGCCAGGACCATAAAATGATTGCCAAACAATTCCTGGTTACAGGGATCACCATGGCGGTTATTGCCATGCTGTTATCCGTATTGTTCAGGATACAGTTAGCTTATCCTGATAAGTCATTCCCTTTATTAGAAACATTGCTTGGACGTTTCGCTCCCGAAGGCCGTTTGGATCCTAACTTCTACTTGTCGTTAGTTACCATACACGGTACCATCATGGTATTCTTTGTATTAACTGCCGGCTTAAGCGGAACTTTCAGTAACCTGTTAATACCTTTACAGGTAGGCGCGCGTGATATGGCTTCGCCATTTATTAACATGCTTTCATACTGGTTCTTCTTTACCGCGTGTGTTATCATGATCTCATCATTCTTTGTTCAAAAAGGCCCTGCGGGTGCCGGATGGACGGTATATCCGCCTTTATCTGCCCTGCCGCAAGCGCAAAGCGGTTCGGGATTAGGTATGACCTTGTGGCTGATAAGTATGGTGTGTTTTGTAGGCTCATCATTAATGGGGGGCATTAACTACGTAAGTACCGTATTAAACATGCGTACTAAAGGTATGGACCTATGGAAAATGCCTTTAACTATATGGGCATTCTTCTTAACCGCTGTATTGGGTGTATTATCATTCCCGGTATTGGTGGCTGGTGTTGTTTTATTGATTTTCGACCGCAGCTTTGGTACCAGCTTCTATCTTTCGGATATTGTTGTTAACGGGCAGGTAATGCCTTACGAAGGCGGTAGCCCAATCCTGTTCCAGCATTTATTCTGGTTCCTGGGTCACCCCGAAGTATATATTGTAATTATGCCGGCAATGGGTATCTCATCCGAAGTAATGTCGGTAAACTCACGTAAACCCATATTTGGTTACCATGCCATGGTTTATTCATTGATCGGTATCACCGTACTATCATTTATAGTATGGGGCCACCACATGTTTATAACCGGTATGAACCCGTTCCTGGGTGGTGTGTTCATGATCACTACGTTAATTATCGCTGTACCATCAGCCGTAAAAACATTTAACTGGCTGGCAACGCTTTGGCGCGGTAATATCAGGTTTACACCTGCCATGCTTTTCGCTATTGGCATGGTTTCTTTCTTTATATCAGGTGGTTTAACCGGTATATTTTTAGGTAATGCCGCTTTGGATATTAATTTGCACGATACCTATTTTGTTGTGGCCCACTTCCACCTGGTAATGGGTTCGGCAGCTATATTTGGTATGCTTGCGGGCGTTTATCACTGGTTCCCTAAAATGTTCCGTCGCAAAATGGATGATAAGTTAGGTTACCTGCATTTCTGGATAACCTTTATCGGCGCTTACCTGGTATTCTTCCCTATGCACTTTATGGGTCTTGATGGCGTACCCCGCCGTTATTATGCCTTTACCGAGTTTGCTTCTATGCAGCGCTGGTTATCAGTAAATATGTTTATTACGTGGGCGGCAATCATGTCGGCTTGCGCGCAGGTAGCGTTCCTGTATAACTTTATCCATTCTATTTTCTGGGGTAAAGAAACCGAGCAAAACCCGTGGGGCGCAAATACACTGGAGTGGACCGCGCCTATTAAA
>Ga0206923_1195_pt1 | contig 11245 bp, 10 predicted proteins | sample Alteio_BWOrgHeat_64_FD_152961 | JGI IMG/M metagenome (GOLD analysis project Ga0206923, IMG submission 152961) | Enriched cells from forest soil in Barre Woods Harvard Forest LTER site, Petersham, Massachusetts, United States -... | ecosystem: Environmental > Terrestrial > Soil > Temperate forest >...
GGAAACGAAAAAAGGGCATCTCCTGCTTGTCTCCTACTGACCAACCAGCGCATACATAATGCCAACAATTATAGGCAAGAGTAACACGATCCAGCCTCCAATACACACCAACCAACCTGGTGTTGTATTCGTTATGGCTCCGCTTGACGTCGGCCCAATGTAGTCGCCCATGGCGTCCGCAAACCAGATGCAGGCCAGCGGCAGGATTACGAAGGCAGCAGCTTTCCACGCGAGTTCGACGCCCGAGTCCATGCAAGCTCCGATGATATAAAACGCTGCCAGCAACCCAGAAAGAATCCTGTTCCAGTTCATCGTTGCGCGAAGCCTAGCATTAATATTCGGCCATACTCGTAGGTGTTTGCCGCAGGGTGCGAAATGGCCGTATCCACGGCGGCAGCCTAGTATTGGGGTAGGCTCCGGTCAAGCCGAGCTTGCAGCCGCGCCTGTCCTGTGGCACAAACAATCTTGATTCGGTGCGCGTCGCACCCATCACCACACTGGGAACAAACACGGGCCGTCATGGCAACACAGTTCTTCTCCGACATTCCAAAAATCGAGTACGAGGGGCCGAAATCGAAGAATCCTCTCGCGTTCAAACACTATCACGCCACCGAGAAACTCGACGGCAAATCGTTGCGCGATCACCTGCGCTTCGCCGTCTGTTACTGGCACACGTTTCGCAACCCGTTGAGCGATCCCTTCGGCGTCGGCACCGCCATCCGCCCGTGGGACAATGGTACGAACTCCGTCGCCAATGCCCAACGCCGCGCCCGTGTCGCGTTCGAGTTCATCGAGAAACTCGGCGCGCCATTCTATTGCTTCCATGACCGCGACGTCGCCCCCGAAGGTCGTGACCTGCGCGAAACAAACAAGAATCTCGACGCCGTGGTGAAGGTGTTGCAGGAAGAACAGCAGCGCACGGGCATCAAACTCCTCTGGGGCACCGCCAACCTTTTTTCAAACCCGCGCTACGTCCATGGTGCCGCCACGAGTTGCAACGCCGATGCGTTTGCGTTCGCCGCCGCCCAGGTGAAGAAGGCCCTCGAAGTCACGCACGAACTCGGCGGCTCGGGCTACGTCTTCTGGGGCGGACGCGAAGGCTATTCGACGCTGCTCAATACCGACCTCAAGCGCGAACAGGAACATCTCGCGAAATTCCTCCACATGGCGGTCGACTATAAGAAAGCCATCGGCTTTAAAGGCCAGTTTTACATCGAGCCGAAGCCGAAAGAGCCAATCAAACATCAGTACGACTCCGACGCCGCTGCCTGCCTGAACTTCTTGCGCGAATTCGACCTGCTCGACGACTTCCAACTCAATATCGAAACCAATCACGCTACACTTGCTGGTCACACCATGTTGCACGAACTCACCGTCGCCGCGAGTGCCGGCCGACTCGGCTCCATCGACGCCAATCGCGGCGACGAATTGCTCGGCTGGGACACCGACCAGTTTCCGACCGACATTTATCTCACCACGCAGATCATGCTCGCTGTCCTCGGCATGGGCGGCTTCAAATCCGGTGGCCTGAATTTCGACGCCAAAGTCCGCCGTGAAAGTTTCGAGCCTGCGGATCTCTTTCACGCGCACATCGGCGGCATGGATGCGTTCGCCCGCGGCCTCAAAATCGCCGCCGCGATCCGCAAGGACGAACGCCTCGCCGAATTCGTGAAGAAACGATATGCTTCCTGGGACAAGGGCATTGGCCGCGACATCGAAGAGGGTAAAGTCGGCTTCAAAGAACTTGCAGCCTACATGCTGAAAAAGGGCGATGCCGGCGCGAACACGAGCGGTCGGCAAGAAATGCTCGAAAACCTCATCAACGAATTCATCTGACATGAAAAACCTCGCCGCCACCGAAATCTGGTTCGTCACCGGCAGCCAACATCTCTACGGCGAAACTGCGCTGAAAAAAGTCGCGGCCAACTCCCAAAAAATTGTCGAAGCACTGAACGCCTCAAAACGCCTGCCCCTGAAACTCGTTTTCAAACCTGTCCTTACCACACCCGACGAAATTCGCCAGCTTTGCCTCGAGGCCAATCACACGCCGAAATGCGCGGGGCTGGTTCTCTGGATGCACACCTTCTCGCCGTCAAAAATGTGGATCGGCGGTCTCTCCAGTTTGCAAAAGCCGTTTGTGCACCTGCACACACAATTTAATCGCGACCTGCCCTGGGGCGAGATCGACATGGATTTCATGAATCTCAACCAGTCCGCCCACGGCGACCGCGAGGCTGGCTTTCTCCACACGCGCCTCCGCCTGAATCGCAAAGTCGGCGTCGGCCACTGGTCGGACACCGAAGTGCAGGATCGCCTCGCCGCCTGGATGCGCGCCGCGCGGGCCTGGCATGATTGGCAGGGCGCGAAATTCTGTCGTTTCGGCGATAACATGCGTCAGGTTGGCGTCACCGAAGGCGACAAGGTCGCCGCCGAAGCAAAGCTCGGCTACGCCGTCAATGGCTACGGTGTCGGCGACCTCGCGAAATCCGTCAACGATGTAAGTGACACCGCCATCACACGTCTCTGTGACGAATATGAACAACGCTACACCGTCGCCAAAGAACTTCGCAAAGGCGGCGCGCGTCACCATTCACTCCGTGACGGCGCCCGCATCGAGCTCGGCCTCCGCGCCTTTCTGACGGCTGGCGACTTCAAAGGTTTCACGACCACGTTCGAGGACTTGCACGGCCTGAAACAACTCCCCGGTCTCGCCGTCCAACGCCTCATGGCCGACGGTTACGGGTTTGGCGCGGAAGGCGACTGGAAAACCTGCGCCCTGCTTCGCGCCATGAAAGTCATGGCCGCCGATCTTCGCGGCGGCACGTCGTTCATGGAAGATTACACGTATCATCTTGATCCCAACGGCCATCTCGTCCTCGGCGCGCACATGCTCGAGATTTGCGAATCCATCGCCGCCGCCAAACCCTCGCTCGAAATCCATCCGCTCGGCATCGGCGGCAAGGAAGACCCCGTGCGCCTCGTATTCAACGCGCCCGCCGGGCCCGCGATCAACGCGTCCATGATCGACCTCGGCAATCGCTTCCGCCTGCTTGTCAATGAAGTCGACGTCGTCAAACCACCCAAACCGCTGCCAAAACTTCCTGTCGCCCGTGCCATCTGGAAATGCCGGCCCAATTTCAAGACCGCCTGCGCCGCGTGGATTCAGGCCGGCGGCGCGCATCACACCGGTTTCAGTTACGCCGTCACCACCGAACACATGGAAGACTTCGCAGGGATGGCCGGTCTTGAACTGGCCGTGATCGACGCCAGGACTGAGTTGCGAAGCTTCAAGCAACAACTCCGCAACGACGAACTTTACTATCATCTCGCACCAGGTCTCGGACGGCTGTAACAATCAACCCATGGCGAATAAACCAATGCCACGACGCACCAAACCACCAGCACGGGCGGTATCCCCGCCGCGATCACCTTCTCCCATCGCTCGCACATCGCCGGCCGCAACCGTGCCAAAGACAGGTTCCTCGTTGCGTTCCATGCTGGCGGCGCGCCTGTACGGCCCGCGCGATATCCAGGTCGAACGCGTGCCGCATCCCGGCAACCCCGGCCCCGGTGCGGTGTTGCTACGCGTGACCGCGACGGGCATTTGCGGCAGCGATCTGCATACGTACGCGGATGCCCGCATCGGTGACACGGTGCTCAAATCACCCCTCGTCCTCGGCCACGAATTTGCCGGTGTCGTCGAAGTCGTTGGCGGTGGCGTCGAAAACCTAAAACCCGGAACACGCGTGGCCGTCGACCCCGCTCATCCATGCCATCATTGCGACCTGTGCGCAGGCGGCCATCCGAATCTGTGCCGTCGTCTCCACTTCTGCGGCCTGTACCCCGACGACGGCAGCCTGCGCGAATTCATGGTCGTACCTGCCCACACTTGCTTCCCTGTACCTGACGCGGTCGACGACGAAGCGGCCGCGATGCTGGAACCGCTCGGGGTCGCGCTCCACGCCATCGATCTGGCGAAAATCCGGCTGTGCGACCGAGTCGCCGTCATCGGTGCGGGCCCAATCGGTTTATTGCTTGTCCAAGCCGCGAAGCTCGCAGGCGCCGCAGAAATCTTTGTCAGAGACCCGCTGCCAGGACGTCTCATGCTTGCGGCCAAGCTAGGGGCCAAGCCCTTGGCGGTTCGGGCGGAGGTGGATGTGGCCATCGAAGCCGCATGGGGCGGCGAAGCCATCGAACGCGCCGTCGATCTCACGCGGCCCGGCGGACGCGTCGTGCTCGTCGGCATCCCATCCGAAGACCGTTGCTCCTTCACTCATTCCAGTGCCCGGCGCAAAGGTCTGACGATCGTGTTCAGTCGCCGCATGAAACACACCTATCCCCGCGCCATTCGTCTCGTCGAATCGGGCAAAGTGGATGTGCGCTCCCTCATCACGCATCGTTTTCCGCTGGAGAAAACAGCGGAGGCGTTCGCCTTGAACTCCTCCTACAAGGACAATGTGGTGAAGATCATCATCAAGCCGTAGTCAGGGTTCTTCCAGTGAGCGCAAAATACTCCATCGGCTTGGATTACGGGACGAATTCGGTTCGGTGCCTGATTGTCAATACACGCAACGGGCGCGAAGTGGGCACCGCCGTCTGGGAATACGCGCATGGCACGCATGGCGTGATTCTCTCTCGCGATCCAAATCTCGCGCGCCAGCATCCCGCCGACTACATCACGGGCGCGGAGATCACAATAAAAAAAGCGTCGGCTCAAGCCAGACGCACCGTGAAAGGTTTCAAGCCCGAGCAGGTCGTCGGCATCGGTGTGGATACCACGGGTAGCACACCACTTCCCGTGGATCGCAACGGTCGTCCCCTCGCCTTCGACAAGCGGTTCGCGAAGAATCCTGCTGCGCTGGCCTGGCTGTGGAAAGACCACACCAGCGTGGCCGAAGCGGCGGAGATCACCACACGGGCGCGGGCGATGCGTCCGCAATATCTTGCGAAATGCGGCGGCACGTATTCCAGCGAATGGTTTTTCAGCAAGATTCTCCATTGCTTGCGCATCGCGCCGGACGTGTTTGACGCCGCGTATTTGTGGGCGGAAATTGCCGATTGGATTCCCGCGGCGCTCACGGGCACGGAGGCGCCGAACAAACTTACCGTCGGCATCTGTGCCGCCGGTCACAAGGCCATGTATAATGACAACTGGGGCGGCTATCCCGATGCAGAGTTCCTCGGATCGCTTCATCCCAAACTCGCCGACCTCCGGTCGCGGCTGTGCGCCAAAGCCCACACCATCGAGCGCGCCGTGGGCGGACTCACGAACAACTGGGCCGCCCGCACGAGTCTGGCGGCGGGTATCCCCGTGGCCGTGGGCGCGTTCGACGCGCATCTCGGCGCTGTCGGTTGCGGAGTCGCCCCCGGCACGTTGGTCAAAATCATCGGGACGAGCACGTGTGACACAATGATTGCCCCGACCAACAAGAAGCTGGCCGACATCCCCGGCCTCTGTGGCATTGTCAACGGCAGCATCCTGCCGGGTTACTATGGGTTGGAAGCCGGACAGTCGGCTGTCGGCGACATCTTCAACTGGTTTGTGAATTGCATCGGGGCCGGCAACCACGAAGACCTTACCAAAGCCGCAGCCAGGCTGAAACCCGGTGAGAGCGGCTTGTTGGCGCTTGACTGGAACAATGGGAACCGCACCATCCTGGTAGATCAACGGCTGACGGGCCTCTTGCTCGGCCAGACACTCTACACCACGCCGGCGGAGATTTATCGCGCGCTGATCGAGGCGACGGCGTTTGGCGCATTGACGATCATTAACCGATTCGAGGAGTACGGCGTGAGGGTTGAGCAGGTCGTCAATTGTGGCGGTATCGCGGAAAAAAACCCGCTCGTCATGCAGGTTTACGCCGATGTCACGGGCCGCCCCATGAAGATTTCGCGCTCGGCCCAAACATGTGCGTTGGGCGCGGCCATCGCGGGCGCGGTCGTGGCCGGCGCACATAGCAATTACGCCGGCGCACAGAAGGCCATGACGGCCGTAAAAAACCGCGTGTTTGCGCCGGACCCGGATGCGCACGATACTTACAACAAGCTTTACGTGCTCTATCGCAAACTGCATGATGCTTTCGGTACTATGGAATGGCATGGCAACCTGCACGATGTGATGAAGCGGTTGCTGGAAATTCGGGCAACGGCGAGAAAATGAACAGACTCGAAGAATTGAAGAAGCAAGTCTGCGACGCGAACCTGCAACTGGTTCGTGAAGGACTTGTCATTAAGACCTGGGGGAACGTCAGCGGCGTGGACCGCGCCAGCGGCCATCTGGTCATCAAACCCTCCGGCGTGCCGTACGACGTAATGAAGCCCGAGCACATGGTCATTGTCTCACTGGAAACCGGCAAGGTTATCGAAGGCGACTTGCGGCCCAGTTCCGACACGCCGGCACACGTCATTCTCTACCGCGCGTTTAAGGAAATCGGCGGCGTCGTGCACACGCACAGTCTCTACGCCACAGCGTGGGCCCAGGCACAATCGGAAATCCCGGCGCTGGGCACGACCCACGCGGATTATTTTTACGGACCTGTCCCCTGCACGCGAATTCTGACCGCAAGGGAAATCAAGAGTGATTATGAGATGAACACGGGACAGGTGATTGTGGAAAGATTCAGGCGAGTGGATCCGTTGCATTTCCCCGGCGTGCTGGTCGCCAGCCACGCGCCGTTTGCGTGGGGCGCGACCGTCGAGAAAGCCGTGGAGAACGCCGCCGTGCTCGAATACCTGGCGCATCTGGCCACGGAAACACTAAGGATTAAGCCCTCCCTCGAGCCGATGCCCCAAGTGTTGCTCGACAAGCATTTCCTCCGCAAACACGGCCCCAATGCCACGTACGGCCAGTCCTCGTCATGACGTCTACGCGGAACAAACTTGCGTGATCGTTAGCGCGGCGGCACGTACCCCATTTGCGCCATGACTTCCTGCCCCTGAGACGACTGGACGAACTGGATAAAGTCGCGCGTTGACTGGGCTTCCTTCGCCTTGTTCGTATACAGGTGGAGAATGCGCGCGTAAGGATAGTCGCCGTTGTTCACCGATTCGACGTTGGGCGCCACTCCGCTGATCGATACCCCCTTCACCCCGTCGCTCTTCGCCCGCTGGAAGCTGGAGTAACCGATCCCAGCCGGATCCTGGGCAACTCCTTGAACAATTCCCACGTAATTGGTGAACAGTTTCAGCTTGCCCCCGTAAGGCTTGTTTTCCATGGCCAGTTCCCGAAACCCCAGATACGTACCGGAAATCGGATCGCGAATGTAGAGTTGAATGGCGGCGTCCGGTCCGCCCACGTCCTTCCAATTCTGGATCACACCCGTAAAAATGTCCCGCACCTGCTCTTTCGACAGACTGGTGACGGGGTTGCCCGCATTAACCACCACCGCCACGCTGTACGCGCCGATGACGTTATCATTCAAATCCACGCCGCGTAATTTGGCCAATTCAAGCTCGTCCTTGCTAGGCGCTCGAGACGCCCCGGCGATATCGCATTGGTTGCCCACCAGCGCTCCCATCCCGTAAGCGGTCCCTTTGGTCTCCAGGTCAAAACTGGCATTCGCGTGGCCTTTCTTGTACTCGGCGATGAGACGCGGGGCCAGTTCTTCTCCGATGGTGTTCGAGCCGCGGATGATAATCTTCCCATCCGTCCTCTCCGGTTCCGGCGCTTCGGTATTATTGCTGGGCGAACAACCCGCGATCAAGACGCCGAACAGAAACAGGCTGAACCCGTGGCCGCAGAAAACTCTTTTCATGGTAAATCCTTTCGCTCAACAGGGGAATCTTCCTAACGCACTGCCATTGATTTTCATCCGCCAACGCGAATACATCAAGCAAAAAAAGATTGACGAAAACATCCGGGTGCACTGGACCGGCATGCATGGCCGCTAGACCAAGCCGTCAGGGGTGTGTTAGGTTGTGCCTGTCCTAGGCCAGCGATGAGTAATCCAAATCCTGATCTTCAAGCGCGGGAAATCCTTGCGCCCCTCGCCGCGGAAACCCAACTTCGCGTCCACGGCGGCAGGATTCGTCGCACTTCCTCGCGGTTCTGCCTCGGCGTCGAGCACGGCGATTACAATGGCACCGACCTGTTCGGCGTCGGCACCGACCGCTTTATCTGGCTGGCCTACCAGCCCAACGGCACCGACCGCGTTCGCCTCCACAGCGCCAATTTCCCCGACAACGGCGTGGTCGATTTTAAGCTCGGCGACGTACCCCCGCCGAAATCGGCTACCATTGCCGACACATGGGCACGGTTCCCCTATGGTGTGGATTACATCCTGCGCCGCGAGGGATTTGCGTTGACCCATGGCTTCGACGCGGTGCTTTACGGCAACATCCCCGGCGGCGGGATGTCCCGGTCGGCTTCGCTCACCATCAACTTGCTCCTCACTCTCTTGGAAGTGAACGCGATCAAGGTAACGGACGACATGAAGATCATCGACATGGCCCAGAGCGTGGAAAATGATTACATCGGCTCGCCCTGCGGCAACCTCGACCAGATCATGATCTACTTCGGCCGCGCCGGCACGGGCGCGCACTACACGCCGAAAACTCGCTCAATCCGCTACATCCCCATCGGGCCGCACGCCATCGATTTCCGTATCGTCAGCCTCGACACCGGCACTGTCCGTCCCGGCCTTGAAAAATCCACATACAAGATTCGTCGCGCCGAATGTGAGGAACTTGTGGCGCTCGCCGGCAAAGAATTCGGGTTCTCCGGTCTTGCGGATGTTCGCAATCAATCCCTCTACGATCGCATTCTCGCCAACTACGGCAGGTTGCACCCGCATCTTTGCGCTCGTCTCAACTACATTTTCCACGCGCAACAACGCTTCCATCTGATGCTGAAGGCGTGGGAGCACGGCGATATCGTAACGGTCGGCAATGTCTTTCGAGCGGACGGGTTCGGACTGCGCGACGACTACCAAATTTCCGGGCCCGAACTGGAAGCCATGTGCGACATCGCCCGAACCGTCCCTGGCGTGCTCGGCGAACGTATGCTCGGTGGTGGTGACAACGGCGCTGCCGGCGCTCTTGTACGCACCGAGAACATCAACGCCCTCAAAACCGCGGTTGACGAACACTACCCGCACCGCTATCCCCATCTCGCCGACAAATATGCCGTGCACGTCTGCAGCACAGTGGACGGCGTAACCGTCTTGGAAGGATTATGAGCCTGCAAACAAAACCATTCGACAAACTGTCCGATAACACCGAAGTCACTCTTTTCATCCTGAGCAACAACCACGGTTTGACAGCCTCCGTGACGAATTACGGCGCCACGCTGGTGAATCTCGAAACCCCTGACCGCCACGGCAAGTTCACGGATATCGTTCTCGGCTTCGACACGCTCGACGACTACGAGAATCACAACAGTCCCTACTTCGGCTGCACTGTCGGACGCTGTGCCGGTCGCATCGCCCACGGTCGATTTCAACTCGATGGCCGGGAATATCGGCTCGCAACCAACAACGGCGCACATCACCTGCACGGCGGCTGGAACGGTTTCAACAAAGCTTGCTGGAAAGCGGAGCCCGGCGAGACCACAGTAAAATTCACGCACCTCAGTCCCGATGGTGATGAAGGGTACCCGGGCAACCTCGCCGTCACAGTCGTGTACACCCTCACCGACGACAACGTCCTCCACATCGATTACACCGCCACCACCGACAAGCCCACTCCCATCAACCTCACCAATCACGCTTATTTCAATCTCGCAGGCTCGGGCACGATCCTCGACCACGAACTCATGATCGCTTCCACCAAATATCTCCCCGCCACGGATGACTTGCTTCCCACGGGCGAAATACATTCCGTCACAAACACGCCGATGGATTTCACCACGCCCACACCCATCGGCCAGCGAATCAATCAGCTAAAGGGCGAACCGATCGGTTACGATCACTGCTACGCGTTGGACAGCGACGGAAAGACCGCAAAACTGACCGCGCGCGCTTTCGAACCGAAGTCAGGTCGCGTCTTGGAAGTTCATACCACCGAGCCAGGAGTTGTGTTCTACACCGGTAATTTCCTCAATGGTCGCGGCCCCGGTAAGGGCGGTCGCGGCTACCAACAACACGCCGGATTCTGTCTCGAAACACAACATTTCCCCGACTCGATCAACCAACCGACATTTCCTTCGGTCGTCTTGCGTCCCGGACAAACCTATCGCCAGAAAACCTCGCTCCGCTTTGCCGTGTTGTAGGCCGCGTGCCCTCACGCGGCGGTCTTTGACCCAAAATTAATCGACATCAATCCCAGGCAAAACTCCTCAAACCCGCACTCACGGTATCCAATCGATTCCATCAGCACTTTGATCCCGCGTTGCGCCGGATAATTCTGCAACGATGCCAGTATGTATCCATGCGTATCGGGATCCCCGCAAAACAACCACCCCAAAATCGGCAATACGATTCTCAAATAACCAAAGTATAATGTCCGAAACACCTTCGACTCCGGCTTACCAAAATCCAACGTCACAAACTTCCCGCCCGGCCTCAGTACACGCAAAATCTCCCTCAATCCCAACTCGATGTCCGACAGATTGCGCAACCCGTACCCCACACTCACTACATCAAACGAATTGTCTGGAAACGGCAGTCGCAACGCGTCCGCCCGGACCCATTGTAACCGCGAAATTTTTTCGCGGCGAAAACGCCCCGCCGCCACCCGCAACATCTCCTCCGTAAAATCCGCTCCCGTAACCCGCGCGCCGCGCGCCGCGAACAACATCGCGATGTCCCCCGTCCCACAACAAAGATCCAAAACGCGCTCACTGTAGGCCGCGTCCCCCGACGCGGCGCCGTGTGGGGCCACACGGCCTACAACCCCCAACTCCACCACTCGCCGTTTCCACCGCCGGTGCAACCCCGCGCTCATAATGTCATTGAGCAGGTCGTATCGCCGCGCAATCGTCGCGAACAACTCGTGCACCTTTTCCGCCCGATGCTCGTTTGCCTGGTAAAATTTGCTTTCCATTAGGAATCCGCTGGCTTGTGCATCCTATCAAAAGCTGTCATTCTGAGCGAAGTTTACCACGTTTTACGTGGCGAAGAATCTCACGAAGCCATGAATACCGATAGAATTGCGAAGGCATTGGAGTTGTGGCAGAAATTCCCCACCAACGACCTGTCCCGCTTCAACCTCGCGCAAGCCTACGTCGATGCCGGCGACTACCCCAACGCCCTTGACCATCTCCGCGCCCTCTGTGAGAAAAAACCCGACTGGATGGTCGTTCACATCC
>Ga0206923_1196_pt1 | contig 11231 bp, 8 predicted proteins | sample Alteio_BWOrgHeat_64_FD_152961 | JGI IMG/M metagenome (GOLD analysis project Ga0206923, IMG submission 152961) | Enriched cells from forest soil in Barre Woods Harvard Forest LTER site, Petersham, Massachusetts, United States -... | ecosystem: Environmental > Terrestrial > Soil > Temperate forest > O...
AGGCGCACGGCTTGGCCGAACACCTTACGGGCCATTTGGTCCTATTATAGAATTGTGGGATTGTAAGAACGATTTGTTAAGCAAAGGCTTTTACGCCTATAATGCTAAGGCTCACCCTAGCCTTTCGAAACCGGGTGAGTTGTTGATAAGCTATAATATCAATTCTTTTAACTGGAAAGAGGATTTTAAGAAATATCCAACGCTTTACCACCCAAGGTTTATCAGGCTAAAATTGTATTAGTACAACCCGGGCTACCATATTACTTTTCGGTATTAATAATTTGTAGCTTATATTTAACTTATCAATTAAGCTGTCTTTTATTCAAAGCGAATAAACCCCTATAAAAGGCCTGAATTATAACTAATAAACCGGAAAAATGAAGCTCAGATCTTTACTTGTCATTTTATTTTTATTGCTACTTACCGGGCAGTTTAGCCCCTCTTTTGCAGCCGTCGCAAAAAGTAACAAAATTATTACGGCTGATTCGCTGTTTAAAATAGCCAATGTTTTCCAATCAAATATGGTTATTCAACAGGATAAACCTTTTACCATATGGGGCAATGCAACAGCAGGTAGCAAAATAATGATTAGTGCCGATTGGACCGGTAAACAAGTTGCTCTTATAACTGATGAGCAGGGCCATTGGCGCGGAGCTATTCCAGTTCCGAAAGCAACACCCGGCGATTTTAAAACTCACACCTTAATTGTTACGGAAAACGGTAATGCTATTACTTTCAGCAATTTGCAAATAGGCGAAGTTTGGTTGGCCAGCGGACAATCAAACATGCAATTTGGTATAAAGGGAAGCCCCGGTAAGGATAATGGTGTTATTGATTATGAAAAAGTAATAGCCGAAGCTAATTACCCGAACATCAGGTGGTTGTATGTCGACTTAAATTTCAAAGCACAGCCTTATGACCAGGTAACCGGCAAATGGGTAGTATGCTCACCTGAAACAGTAGGTCATTTTAGCGGGGTGGCTTATTTTTATGCAAGGTCACTTTATCAGCACCTGAATATCCCGGTAGGTATTATACTTTCAACTATCGGCGCATCCACCGGCCAGGCCTGGACAAGCCGCACAGAAATGGAATCAGATACCATATTATTTAATAAATACCTGAAACCGTATGATGATAGCCCTAAATCAAAAGAGGTAATCAACGCCGGCTTTAGCTTTGAAAAGGTTACCCGCCCAATGCTGCTTTACAACGCTATGATCCATCCTTTAACGGGGTTCAGCATAAAAGGCTTCATATGGTACCAGGGCGAATTTAATCACAGTGATAAATGGCGCTATACTTTACTGGAGGAACACATGATAAAAGGTTGGCGCGATGATTTTGCACAGGGCGATCTGCCATTCTATTTTGTACAAATGCCATCTTATTTCTGGAATAACAACGACCCTAAAGCCGATGATTATGCTGTTTTCCGCGAAGCACAGGCAAACATCCGCAACAAGGTAAAAAATACAGGTATGGCAGTTACATTAGATGATAATGTTCCAAGGCTGCTTCACCCCCGCAATAAGAAACCCGTAGGCGAACGCCTGGCCCGTATAGCATTAAATAAAACCTATAAAATAAAAGGCATTGATTATTTGGGGCCGCAATACAAAAAAATGAAAGTTTCGGGAAATAAAGTTGATATAAGCTACAAGAGCGAAACACTTGGCGGAGGTCTGGTAACCCGTGATACATTAGCACCCCGACAGTTTTTTGTTGCAGGCGATGATAAAGTATTCCATTCGGCAACAGCTGCTATTGAGGGCGATCATATCACTTTACAGTCTGACAGTGTTGCAAACCCTATAGCTGTACGCTTTGCATTTACTAATATGGCTGTGATTAATCTGTTTAATAAGGCTGGCTTACCTGCTGAACCCTTTAGAACAGATGATTGGGAAGAGCAGCCTAAGGACAATAAAATTAAGCTGGATTACAAAAAGCTAAACGAAGGTAAGTAGCTAGTATCGTATTACCCGTTTTTCATTGTCGATGACCTTACAATCAGTTTAGGCTTGATACTGATGATTTTCGGTATTACAGATGTATCCTTGTTTTCCATCTCCTGGAAATATAAGTTAGCTATGGTTTTGCCCATGTATAAACTAAACTGATCAATAGTGGTAATTGAAGGACTGGTTAATTCGGTAAAGGGTTCATTGGCGTAACCACAAATTCCTAACTCATCAGGTACTTTAAAACCCATCGCGGTAGCAACTTCCAATACGCCCAAAGCAGAAAAATCCGACGTGGAGGCAAAAATGGCATCGGGTGGTTTAGGCAGGCTCAATAATTTTCTTGTGCCCGCGGCGCCAAGCTCTTTGGTCCACGCATTTTCAATAATTAATTCTTCAATTACAGGCAGGTTATATTTTTTTAAGGCCTCTAAATATCCTGTCTTACGCTGCCTGAAAATATTGAGGTTTTGCGGGCCCTCCAGTAAAGCTATTCGTTTATAACCCTGTTCTATCAGGTGTGAAACTGCATCCAGCGATGCCTGTTCATTATCATTAATTACCTTAAGGGTTTCCAGCTCTTCAGCCACACGGTCAAATTGTATTAATTGAATGCCATGGTCCATAACATTTTTTAAATGCTTATAATCATAGCTGTCAGCCGAAACAGATATTACTATACAATCAACCTGCTGATGAATTAAGGTATTAACACACTTTATTTCCTTATCGTGCGATTCGCCCGACTGGCAAATGATCAGGTTATAATCTTTTTCATAAGTCGCTTCTTCAATTCCGGCAATTACATTCGAGAAAAAATTCTGGTTAATACGCGGAACAACAATACCTATCGTTTTTGAATGGCCCCTGCGCAAGTTTGAAGCAAGCGTGTTGCGTTTATAATTAAGTTCAGCAGCAGTTTTAAGGATCAGCTTTTTTGTATTTTCATTTACATAATTGCTGTCATTTAGCGCCCTTGATACTGATGAAGCGGTTATATTTAGTTTTTCTGCAATATCATAAATGGTTGTTCGCTTTTTTTTCATTCTTTTATACTGATATAAATCAATTTCGGCAATCGATTGCAGATTAAATATTTTACTTTATTTTCGTTGCAAATATCCGTTTATAAAACTAATATAAAAATTCATGTTATTATTAGGTATAGATATAGGTACTTCATCTGTAAAAGTAAGTGTGGTTAATAGCCTTACGCAAAAGGCAATTGCATCAGCACAATACCCGGACGAAGAATCACCTATTCTATCACTTAAACCCGGCTGGGCAGAGCAATCGCCTGATATGTGGTGGGAGCAACTCCAAAAAGCACTCGAGCGCTGTAATAATACAAAAACATATAACCCGGATGATATTGCAGCTATTGGCATAGCATACCAGATGCATGGCCTGGTATTGGTGGATAAGGATCAAAAAGTTTTACGTGACAGCATCATTTGGTGCGACAGCCGCGCCGTTGAAATTGGAGAAAAAGCCTTTGAGGTTATAGGTGAAGAAAAGTGCCTGTCACACCTGCTAAATTCACCGGGAAATTTTACGGCATCAAAATTGGCATGGGTGAAGGAAAACGAACCGGAAATTTATGCACAGATACATAAAATAATGCTGCCCGGTGATTTCATTGCGATGAAGCTGACCGGCGAAATTACCACATCTGTGTCAGCCTTATCAGAAGGTATATTTTATGATTTTAAGGTAAATGCGATTTCAAAAGACGTTGTCGACTATTTTGGATTTGACGAAAAATTGTTCCCTGATATACATCCTGTGTTTTCACCGCATGGCTATTTACAAAAATCCGTCGCCCAAAAACTTAAATTAAGGGCAGGTATAGCGGTAAGTTATAAATCAGGCGACCAGCCAAATAACGCCTTTTCATTAAATGTGCTTAACCCCGGCGAAGTTGCTGCTACAGCAGGTACATCAGGCGTAATTTATGGGGTTAGCAATAAACTGGCATATGATCCGCAGTCACGGGTAAATACTTTTGCCCATGTGAATTATACGTCAGATGAGAAACGATTAGGTATTTTATTATGCATCAATGGCACCGGCAGCATGTACCGCTGGGCTAAAAATTCATTTGGTAAAAGCTTAACTTATCAGCAAATGAATGCCGAAGCAGCAAAAGCACCGGCAGGCAGTGATGGTTTGAAGATACTCCCATTTGGTAATGGCGCAGAGCGTATGCTAAATAATAAATTGATTGGTGCGCATATCCATAATATCGATTTGAACCTGCATGCGCAGGCGCATTTGTTTCGCGCGGTGCAGGAAGGTATTGCTTTTTCATTCCGGTACGGACTGGATATTATGCGTGAAAACGGCATGAACCCTACCGTGATCAGGGCCGGGAAGAATAACTTGTTTTTAAGCGACCTGTTCACCGAAACATTTGTAAATGCAACCGGCGTTCCTGTTGAACTTTATGAAAATGATGGCAGTGTGGGCGCAGCACTGGGTGCCGGAATAGGCTCCGGAATTTTTTCATCGCCGGAAGAGGCGTTTAAAAACATACGCCCGCTTAAACTTGTTGAACCAACGCAAACTAAAGAAATTGAGCCGGTTTACCAGGAATGGAAAATCCTGCTCGAAAAAGAATTAGCTAACTAAATCTATATCAATATAATAAGTGAAATTATGAGCATAGTAACAGGCGACAAAGAGTTTTTTAAAGGAATTGGTCAGGTTAAGTACGAAGGGTTGCAATCAGATAACCCGCTGGCCTTCCGCTGGTATGACGAGAATAAAGTTATTGCCGGCAAAACTATGAAAGACCACTTGCGCTTTGCCTGTGCCTATTGGCATTCCTTCTGTGGCAACGGGGCCGACCCGTTTGGGGCTCCAACTCACGTTTTCCCATGGAATGAAAAAACAGACGCTATTGAACGCGCTAAGGACAAAATGGATGCCGCATTTGAGTTCATCACCAAAATGAATTTGCCATATTATTGCTTTCACGATGTAGATGTGGTTGATTACACAAACGATGTGAACGAAAACGACAGGCGCTTGCAGGCTTTGGTTGAATACGCCAAACAAAAACAGGCAGCCAGCGGCGTAAAACTACTTTGGGGAACAGCCAATTTGTTTAGCAACCCGCGCTATATGAATGGTGCTGCCACTAACCCCGATTTTCATGTGCTGAGCCATGCCGGGGCACAGGTAAAAGCCGCGCTGGATGCCACTATTGCTTTGGATGGCGAGAACTATGTTTTTTGGGGTGGACGCGAAGGCTATATGAGCCTGCTGAATACCGACATGAAACGTGAGCAGGAACATTTTGCACGCTTTTTACACACTGCTAAAGATTATGCCCGTAAACAAGGCTTTAAAGGTACATTTTTCATCGAGCCAAAACCTTGCGAGCCAACTAAGCACCAATATGATTATGACGCGGCTACCGTGTTAGGCTTTTTGCAGAAATACGACCTGCTGAACGATTTTAAGCTAAACCTGGAAGTTAATCATGCTACATTGGCGGGTCATACCTTTCAGCATGAGTTGCAGGTGGCTGCCGATGCAGGTTTGTTAGGTTCTATTGATGCTAACCGCGGCGATAATCAAAACGGCTGGGATACCGACCAGTTCCCGAATGATATTACTGAAGTTACGGAAGCCATGCTAATCATCCTGGAAGCAGGCGGCTTTGGCGGCGGCGGTATAAACTTCGATGCCAAGATACGCCGTAACTCAACCGACCCTGCCGACCTGTTCTATGCCCACATTGGCGGTATGGATATATTTGCAAGGGCGCTGATCGTAGCTGATAATATCCTCCAAAAATCAGAATACAAAAAACTGCGTAAAGACCGCTACGCCTCGTTCGATACCGGCAAAGGAAAGGACTATGAGGCCGGTAAATTAACACTGGAAGACTTGCGTGCATACGCCATTGAAAACGGCGAGCCAAAGACCACCAGCGGCATGCAGGAGTATATTGAAAACCTCATCAACAGGTATATTTAAAAGTATAGCAGGTTCTTAGAATTCTGATAGGTGTAGTGTAGCAATACGGGTGCTACACCTGCTACACCCTGCTACACCCATATACTGGCAAAATAGTGTCACCATTTTTTATAAATATTTACCTCCCCTTCGGCTTAAACAATTTATAACCAATACCAAATTGCACCGTTTGGTAATAGATTTTACCGGAGCCAAGCGCTGAACTGATCTTATAAGCACTGGCACTACGCATATAATCGGCATCAATAAAAAAGCGGTTAATATTTACCCGCACCCCGCCCGTAAAGCTTAAACTCATTTTATTATCAATAGCAGTACTGCTAACATAGGGTGCTACTTTTGGCACAACAGTGGTATCGGCTGTATTGCTTAAAGGGCTCAGCGTGGTTTTAATGGTATTTTGTTTAACAGGGATGCTTATTACCGGTCCCGCATGTATACTGATATAATTATCAATAGCATAGGATGCTATAACAGGGATATCAACGGTATAAATTTTCTTTGTTCCGCTAATAGTGATCTTACCGGTATTGTGTACAATACGCTTGCCGGTATCATCCAGGGTAATGTATTGATAATTGCTATTGGTATAATTACCCGATATAACTTTTGGCGATAACACATTTATCCCAAACCCTATCGCAATTTTTTTATTGATATGATAGGCGCCCGCCAAGCCAAAAAACACATCGATCCCGGATTTTCCATAAAAATTACTGTTTTGATCTTTAGCGGTAAAGCTACCATTACTGTTGGCACTAATCTTCACGTCCAGTTCAAATTGGCTGCTTTTATTTTTAGCAAAATAGTTGCTCTTTTTAGGTTTGGTCAGCCTTACTTTGGTGGTATTCCGGGGTGTTCTATTTTTTATAATTATCGGAGTTTTTGAGGATTGGCCATTTTTAATGTTTCCGGTAACAGCAACGGTTTGACCTGTTTTTTGCGCGGCAGGTGCATCAGTTAAATTATTATTTTTATCCATTACTGCCGATGCTAACAGCTGTTTCGATAGGCTATCATTTTTGGTAGGTGCCTGGCCGGCCTTATCTTTTACCCGGCTATTTGTCTTACCGGGAGTGTTAATATCTACGCCTGCAATATGCTGAACAGTGGTTGAATAATTGTTGTTACTATTATTACCCGTAGTGTACTGTTTATTCTGATGCAATGCTAAGTTATTCCTGGAGGCAGAATTTAATGTATTAGCTGTTTGTTGATAATTTGATACCTTGTTTACTGCAGCAGATTTACCCTGGCTGTTTGGCTTAGTCAATTGCAAGTGCGAATTTGCAATTCCTGTATGAATAGGATTCACAGATTTATTTATTTGTAGTGTATTGGTTGTTTTGCTAACCCCCGCATATTTCTGATGAATTGATGGTACTTGCGGGTTAGCAGGTACTGCATTAGCCGGCTTTAAGGGGTTACTTGTTTTAGGATTAATTAGTTTTTTACCCGCGGCATTTTGCTGTGGCGTTAATTGGGTCTGCTGATTATTTACAGTGTTACTGCTTTGTGCAGCATTGCCCGGGTTATTATTTTTTGCCGGGTTTGCTGTGTTATTATCAGCTTTGGTGTGTATGCTGTCTGCTGCCAATGGTTGTTGCCTTGTACCGGATTTTGAGATCGTGGTATCGGTGTCCCTTTCTGTTTTTACCGGGTAAGGGATATTATTCCCTGTATCTGCTTCAGGCCTGGCTTGTTGGGTAGTATCCTTACTTGTCTTTTTATGCTGAGTAGCCTTAAACAATTTTGTGCCCCCATAATAAAGCACAGCCGATGCTACTAAAATTTTTGCAGCAGTTAATAAGTGTGTACCGCCAAATCTCCATGGTTTGCGTATATGTGCCGGGGTATTTACCGGCAGGTTTTTATCCAGCAAACCCTGCATTTTTTGCCATGAGGCATCCGCATCTTCCTTTGCAGGAAGTTCCAGCAATTTATCTTGCCAAAGCTTAGTATACCACACTTTATCTTTCATGGCGCTTTGTGTTATCGGTTTGCAGTAATTCCCTCAATTTTTTCTTTGCTTCAGAAAGGTGCCACCTTGACGTGCTTACGCCAATTTGCAATTGCTCGCCTATTTCTTTGTGCGAATAACCGTCAATTACCGAAAGGTTAAAAATAACGCGGGTGGCATCCGGTAATGATTGTATGTTTCTCAGCAGGTCTTCGGCATAGAGCTTACCCAATACCTGCGGGTCAATAAAGTATTCATCGGTGTCCTGGTCGTCAAAATCCTCTGCCGAAAATTTAAACTCTTTCCGGTTATGGTCAATAGCGGTACGTATCATTATAGTACTCACCCATGCCGCCAGTTCGCCTTTCTCAGTATCAAAGTTTTTTATATTCTGGAAAACTTTCAAAAAGCCGTCATTTAACGCACCCTGCGCAAGGTCATTAGATTTTAAATAACGATAACATATACGCAGCATTGGGGCATAAAATAACTTATACAGGTTTTCCTGAGCCGGCCGCTCATTACCTATACAGCCTTTCACCAGCGTTGTAACTTGCTTTTTAGAAAGATCCATTCAATAAGTTATTCCCGAAATATTTAAATACACCAATTACATTACGTGGTTAATATGTAAAACGCTGGGCAAATAAAAAAATAAAAAGACGGCTGCCGCAATTATGGATTTTTTTAAATACTTACCCAGCGTTTTGGTTTTTAGGTGCGTATTTGAATTTGTATGCATGCTACAAAAAGTTAAAAACAATTAATCATTAAAAACCATAATCATGAAACACATAACATTTTACACACTTGCCTTTTTGTTGCTGTCCCTATTGTTTTTGGATAGCTGTAAAAAAGACCTGACAGGAAAAAAACACAATTTAGGGGGTGATACTACAAAAACAGGCGATACTACAAAAACCGATAGCCTGCACAAGAGTATGGTAAAAAGCATTGCCTATGGCCTGTACAATTATATTGCTGCCGATAAAAACGGAAATGTTTATGCATTACGTTTAGACAGCCATAGTAATGCCGATACCATTTACAAATTTGACGTTAATGGCAACCGCAGTGGCTTTTATACCCCTGAACGGATTACTGACCATGATACGGTTGTTCATCATACTTTGCTTTGCCTGGCAACCGATACCGTGGGAAATGTATACACTGTAAGATATACGGGTAGCTCATTAACCCCCGATGTTGTTAAGATTACTGCAAACGGAACACCCAGTACGTTATACACCAATATTGCTTATGGCTATAATTCAATTGATAAGATCCAGTTAAGCAAAGGAAATTTCTATTTCAGCGATAATACGGGTATTCACAAAATTGCGCCCGGGGGCAGCGCTTCGCTATTGGCAAGTATTTCAAATGTTTTTACTGCCGGCATGGATGGCAGTATCTTTTATTCAAAGATTAATCCCGATGGAAATGTTAGTATTATACAGATAAACCCTTATGGGGCACAAACTATCATAGCAGGCGAAAACCGTGTAAACAATATAAGTGCTGTGCAAACCTTTGGCCAGGTGGTTAGCATGACTACCGACAGGTTTAATAATATTTATTTGGGCGAGTATGATAATGGCATGGCCACTATTCATAAACTGAATGGCAATGCTATTGAAAGCGTGGTAATAACCAGTCCACTCGCGCATGCCGACGGTCCACTGTCAACCGCCAAGATCGGTGTACCATTCAGTCTCACAAGCGATGCTGCGGGCAATCTTTATTTTTCCGAGGTAACCGGCACGCCCAGTGACATAAGAAAAATTACCTTTTAAATTCCCTAAACTAAATAATGAGTAAGCCGTCGATTTTTTTGGTTGACGGCTTTTTATTTTTTTAATATTTCCGCTGATAATTAACCACTTATCTGCATTTAATATTATTAAAATTATAATTTTGCAGTGTTGCAGCTGATAAAGTAAAACGATATGGAAATAAAGCCCGATGCGTTAATTTTTGATATGGATGGCACATTGTGGGATGCTGTTAGTACCTATGCGGAATCATGGAATGATTATTTCAATGCCAATAATGTAGATAAAAACTATACTAAATCCGATCTGGATAGTTTAATGGGCTACGAACAGCAACGCTACCTGGAAGCTGTTTTGCCTGAATATGCTGCAGAGGAACGCATCGCCATATATGATGAAGTGATCGACCTGCAATATAAACGCATTGCGCTGGATGGGGGTCATTTATATGAGGGGGTGACTGAGGGTTTGGCAAGGCTGTCTGAAAAGTATAAATTGTTTATTGTAAGCAACTGCCCCGAGCATACCATCACTTATTTTATGAAATGGGCCGGGATAGAGCAATACATAACGGATAGCATGGCGCACGGGGCTAATTTTAAGCCCAAGCATGAAAACATAAAACATATTATTGCTCAATATAACCTGCAGCACCCGCATTATATAGGTGATACAGACGGCGATGCCAGGCAAAGCGCGCTGGTGCCCATGCCCTTCATTTTTGTGGAATACGGTTTTGGTAAAACCGATAACTATCATAAAAAATTCGCTTCTTTTCCAGCCTTAACAGATTATTATATGGGGTTGTTAGAAGTGTCATCCTGAGCTTGTCGAAGGATGTACAATGCCTTCGCCTCATGGTTCGACAAGCTCACCATGACAGCGCTCAAATCACTCTGCCACCCCGGTCAAATGTATCGCGTTTTTACCCCAGTTATAACTAAAATCTACATCAGCATTCATTTTATTACCATCAAAATGGCAGGTAATGGTTTCGCTATGCGGGCTTTCAATATACCGTACTTTTAGCTGGAGTGTCTGCGCATCCTGCCAGGCATAACTGGTCGTTATCTTATAGGGCGATAAGGCAGCAAACTTTATTTTGGCCTTTGCCAGTACACCCGGCCCCTGCAGGTTAGTTGTACCCGATAGCCATTTGCCTGTACTAAAATTAAGCATGTAGGTTGCGGTATCATTTTTCAGCGTCAGGGCGCATAAGTCGTTTACCATATTGAATGAGATGGATTTAATATTAAGCGCGTTTGACTGTAAATTGTAGGTTTTGTTTTTAATATCAGGGGCTGCCACGCTGCTTTTAAGCGGCGGATAACTTAATGCGGCAAGGTTACGTTTTAAATTAGCCTGCGCATTTGGGTTAGCAGGCAGCACGCCGGTATGCATGGCGGGTAACAGGTATTGCCATGCAAGGTTAAGTTCGGCCTGCATATCGGGAGTCTCAGCTGTAATGGCTAACACTGCATCCTGATCGGGCATTACTAAAATAAACTGTCCGAAAGCGCCATCGCCCCTAAAGGCATTATGTCGGCA
>Ga0206923_1197_pt1 | contig 11180 bp, 12 predicted proteins | sample Alteio_BWOrgHeat_64_FD_152961 | JGI IMG/M metagenome (GOLD analysis project Ga0206923, IMG submission 152961) | Enriched cells from forest soil in Barre Woods Harvard Forest LTER site, Petersham, Massachusetts, United States -... | ecosystem: Environmental > Terrestrial > Soil > Temperate forest >...
ATCAGGTCACTTAGAAAAATTGCCTCTGTTCTCAAAGTTCATAACAGGCTCTAAAGAGCGATTACGGACCGCTTAGGCTAATCTAGACACGAAACTTTTGATAAAGGCGTTCGTTTGGTCAGGAACCTCAAGCTGCACGAAATGGCCCGTGGCGATCGCGCGAGCGAGTTCCACCTGCTTCGCCTTCATGAAAAAGGATTTGAGTCGCGCATGGTCAACGGCCTGTGGAAAGGTGTCTGCCAGCCAGGTCCCGGCGATAACGAGGGTCGGCTGTACCATGGTCCCAGCTGGCGTGGCGGTATCGGCTGCCAGGAGCTTGAGCTCTTTGACGCGGGTCGCTATTGAGATACGACTGGCTTCTGCGACGACAGAGTCGACGAGGGCACGGTCAGCCTGGGCGCCAAAAAAGCTGCTATACAGCTCCCGAAAATATCTTTCTCCGTCCGGTGCCGTCATCTTGTCTATCATCTCGGCGTAAAACCGCGCCGTCCTTGTGGTCGGATTGTCGAGATCGACTTGAGGCGATATGCCCGTATCAATCATGACATAGGCCCTGACCAACTCAGGATAGCCGGAGCAGAAGTACGCCCCCACTGGCCCGCCACCCGCGTGAGAGATCGCTACCGTGTTGGTGAAGCCTTCGTGCCGAGCCAGGGCAGCGATGTCCGCGGCGTGCTGCTCTGGGGTATGCCCAGTTCCAGGAGTCGTAGACTTGCCCATGCCCCGTCTATCCATGCGGAGAATCCAATGGGCGTTCTGGACCTGGTGTTCCCAGTGAGTCAGATTCGAACACCAGCCGTGAATGAAGATCAGGGAAAGGTTTCCCCGTTCATTGCCCTCGACTTTGTAGTGCAACTCAGCGCCATCTTTGGTCATGAATGTCGGCATCATTTCCTCCTTGCTATTACTGTGTCGTATCATAATTTGGACAGGACCGGCGGAATGACGACCGACCGACCTGACAGCCCTTTGAGCTCAAAAACCAGGCGGACCTTCTCAGAATTGTTAGAAAAGTTGTAGTGGTGAAGAATTAGTTCTGCCGCCATCTTCTTCCTTGGTGCGCTGAGTCTTTCCGGCGCGTCACTCCTGCACGATCGGTACGTTCGTCGCGGTGTCGCTCTGGTCAAGCATCGTCTATTAATCGCCTCATCCCGACCTCTACGGTGCGCCGCGGGGTAGGCTACGCGCAAGCTTGTTTTGCTTGTGAATTGACAGTCCGCCGGATCGTAGCAACCGACTTGCGCCCGCGAGTACGCTGCTCTAGGATGCCCGTTGTTGCTGGGGGCGCAGCTGCGCTCCACGGCTTTAAGCTGAAGATTCATACGGGCACGCTGATAGCGGCCCGAGATGGAAGCAGTCTCGAAGAAATACTGCACCTGATTCGATGACCGACTCTACCGAAATCAAATTCTATTTCGCTTATACGAGTCCATTCGCATACCTCGCGATGGAGCCGGCTTATGCGCTCGAAGGGAGCCATAATGTACGGCTGCGATTCATTCCTTATGGAGTGAATATCCGCCGAGTCTATGGCGATACTCCTACGCGATCGCATCACGATGACCTGAAGGTCCGCTATCTCTACCTGGACGCTCGGCGTTTCGCGCGAGAACGCGGTCTGACTATTTATCCACCGAAGAAAATCTACAGTGCGCGTTTCGCGTTCTACGCAGGTATGTGCGCTGAGGATCAGGGGTTATTGCGACCATTCGCGGACAGGGTATTCGAGCGATTCTGGAGACACGAGTTAGATGTTGAAAGCGTTGACGCGTTGAGCGCAATTCTGACTGAGATGGGAGCGTCAACCGATAAGTTCCTAAGTTACATTGGCGATGAGAACGCGGAAGCGAAACCGCGTCTCAAGCAATGTTTCGCGGAAGCGGATCGCGACATGGTATTCGGGGTGCCGACTTTCGTAATCGATAATGAGCGTTTCTGGGGCCACGACCGGATCGACTGGCTAATCAAGAAACTCGACGCAATGAACTTGCGCCGCTAACTACAACTACTCAGCCGAGTCTGATTATCTGGCCAGGAACTAACACTCAGTCAGACAGTAAGTCTTGGGACAGCTTAGATGGAGGTCGATGCAATCGGCGTCGAACCGCCGAAGTGCGATCTCAATCGCACGGACGAAGCGGAAAGTCTATGAAATGAAAGCGACCAGCTATTAGCTCTTGTTGTTTCGCGACAACAAGAGCATCTCGTACATTTGCATGAAGCGCTCCTTCGATTTGTCGACGCCCGCCCTGTCGCCGGTCGCCAAAAAGTCGATATAAAGCCCTCGCATCACTGCAAGGGCGACGCATGCGTCGACCTTGGCGACGGCGGGAGAGTCGCCGGCACTCATCGCGATCTTCGTGAAGGCGTGCGTCCACGCCTTATCGAAAGTTTCGAAGAAGGAGGACGTATGCGGGCGTCTGTGCTGCGCATGGGCGAAGACCTCGATCCACATGCGCGCCATCGACACCATGTTCGGCTGGGTCTGGAACGCCCAGAACTGGCGGAGCGCTTCAGTGGGCGACCGCTTCGGATCGGCATCGAACTCCTGATTCTTGTCCGACGTCTTCAAAAGGGACGGAATCAGGCAATTGAGGCAGATCTCCTTCGCACGATCGCCGGCTGACGTTTGAGGCCGCGATCGCAACCGGCGCAATAGCCGTAAATAAGCACAACATGGTCGACCACTTTGAAGGACGGCGGAATCAGTTTCCCCAAGCGCTCAAGACATCCCTCGAGCTCAAATAGCTTGCCGCACTTGAGGCAGTGAAAGTGGTGATGATGGGCCTTACCGCGAACTTCGTAACGCGGTGGTGCGCCAGGCACTTCCACCGGAACGAGCCATCCTTCATCGGTCAATGCCTTTATCGTGCGATAGACCGTTGCCATTCCCAGGCCGGCGATTTTTTGCTGGGTCAGCTCCAACACCTCGTCGGCCGCCAGAGGACGATCGTTTCGCTCGAAAACCCCGCGTATTTCACGGCGCTGTTGAGTATTGCGTCGAACAGTCTGCGATGTTTTCGCTGCACTCGGGGAGGACATAGCGTTAGGATAGAAGACAGATGCATCTTCGACAACCATATCACCTAAACTCTCCGCCTCGACCCATTAACGAAGCCTCCTTAAAGACTTCAAGCGGGGTGCGCGTCATCGTCGCGCCACGTCTGGGAAGCCACTCGGCGGTAGCTATTCCTCGGTTGTAATTGAATCGCAGGATTCGTCACTCCGAGCTTCACCAGGTCGCGCAGAAGGTCCCACAGTATGCGTGCGTCGATGGCCGCTCCGCCAGCGAAACCTGCGGGTGGTTTGCGCGAAACCTGCCAATCCGCCTCCTGGTCCACAACGATGTACAACGTCTGTTCGGTCTCGTCAAATTGAAGATCGCCGAAAGCAAATCCAGCCTGTAGAAGTTCGTTTTCCAGCCGGCGGCAGACGAGGGCGAGTTCGGTCCGAGTATTCATGGAAATGCTCCGCAATTGAGCTTTTTCTTTCCGATTTTCAATCAATCGTTCAAGATTAAAGGCGTCCTGCCAAACTTTGAACATCCTCTTCCAGAACCTCACCGAGGCGCTTGTGCACTTTGTACTGTCGGTTTGCGCCATTCCCCATGATCGCGATCACAGTCTCGATTGGCGGGCAATTGGGTTCCCCGCACCTTAGTTCCATCACCATCACCGCCGAGTCTTCGTCGAGAGCAAAAGCATCTCTCACCCATTCTCGAATTCTAAGGCGTTTGAGCCCCTTCTCTGTGAGATACTTGAGCCGAACGAGTCGAGCATGGATCTTTTCTCCTAGGGTGAGCACTTCATTTGACTTATCGATGTTGATATACCATTATCATTATATCAATGCTACGGAGTTAGAAATCGGTGAAGGTATCGATATGCAAAATCGAAATTTCTACCATAGTTACAGGTGCGGTCCCACAATACCCCCGAGCTTTGGCTTATCTATGCGTGACCAGATTTGAAACCCTTTGGATCTAGCGATTGCGCACGGCGTGTCCGGAGATGGTCGCGCACCGTGAAGAAGAAGGACGTCCGACGTCAAGTGGTTTATGCCGATCGTTCTCACTTCCGCCACGCTTTGCTCTACCGGGTTGAGCGGTATCGCCGCCTTCAAGTGGACCGTTGCAGAACGCTGGAATGGATCGAAGTGCGGTGAGGCGCCTTGAGATAGAGAGGTGTGCCTCCGGCTCTACGAAAGACTACAACAGAGGCTCGAGCGTTGTACTTTGTTGACAATCTGAATCCGGTGCTGATCCACCTCGGGCCATTGCAGATTCGCTGGTACGGGGTAATGTATGCGCTGTCATTCATCATCGGTTATTACCTGATCTGCTATCTGGCACAAAAACGCGGCGTGCCGCTGGATCGAGAGCACGTCGGAGAGCTCATTACGTATCTGGTCGGAGGTGTCCTGTTCGGCGGCCGCCTGGGCTACGTACTTTTTTACAACCTGCCTTATTACGTACATAGTCCGGCGGAGATTGTAGCGGTCTGGGATGGAGGCATGTCGTTCCACGGCGGTCTGATCGGCATGATCATCGCGGCGCTGTTGTTCTCGCGGAAGACTGGAATTGAATTTTCGATGCTTGCGGATTTAGTGGTGCCTGTGGCTCCTCTAGGCTTGTTTCTGGGGCGGTTGGGCAATTTCATCAACGGGGAACTGTGGGGGCGTCCTTCCAATGTCGCTTGGGCGATGATCTTTCCGCGTGCCCCATTGGTCGAGGGAATGATGGTGCCGCGTCACCCATCGCAACTGTACGAAGCTGCCTTGGAGGGGCTGACGCTCTTCGCCGTTCTATGGATCATGGCACAAAGGCGGTACCCACAAGGCGTAATACTTGGGACATTCTTGACTCTTTATGGCGTGTCTCGATGTTTCATCGAATTATTTCGAGAGCCGGATCTGCAGTTAGGCCTGATCGGGGGAATTATTTCGATGGGACAGATCCTGTCTATTCCCATGATTTTTGTCGGCATCGGGGTCATTGTCTGGGCCATCCACCGGCACCGGCCCGAAAGCCCGCCAATAGCAAATATGGCTGACGGAGCGGGCGAGCCGGTTATTCATTGACGTGACCTGTTTTCACTTTCGCCCTTTAGGGTCACTCTTACGAAACAGGCAATCAAAAACGGTAAACGGTTCTCGCTCATCCAATATTAGGCGAATCGCTTGACCTAACGATGATGATATATCATTATCGTTCGCGTTTGGCGAAATTTTCTCGGGAAAGTATTCCTCTTTTTGCAGGGCCTATTTCCAAGCCGGTTGGCACCCAGAAGATAGCTCGGACACAATTCCGCGAATGGGGAGGCTATAGTCTGGCCTCTGCCGCGGTGATAGTAGTCGGACGGTTAATCGGGACGATGATTTCGGTTCAAAAGAGAATTGGTACATCGACTCGGCGCCGGGGCAAGCCGCTTGTGCTCTTTGCCGGTATCCTGATTATCATTGCCCAGCTCTTTGCGCTTGGCCATTTTCATCAGCGCAACCCAACCCGTCAGTTTAATGCACAGAACCAGGTCGTCGCCGACGACACCCTGTGCGCACTTTGCGGCCTCGCCTTCCATGCGCCGGTAAATCCCGCAGCGACGCCGGCGATCGCATGTCCCTATGCCGAAGTTCGGCTGGTGGAGATCACGATCGCGTGGCTGCATCTCTCCTCTTCCTACTCCTCATGCCAGACGCGTGCACCCCCTGCCGCGTCGGTTTGACGATTTCCCACTGACATTTTCGGAAATTCGTTGAACGGGGCCGCGTGGCTAATGCCGCGCGTGAGTCTCGTCGCGTATGTACTGCGCAGACCGACTCGCGTTCCGGCCCAACACGAGGAGTTGATGATGCGAAGATCGCTAATTCTATTAGCGGGGATGGCTATCGCCATTGCCTGCATGATTTGGCCGGGGATCGCCCGCGCGCAGGCAGGCAGTGGTCCGGCCCAGCGTTTGGTTGGTACGGTCAAGGATGCCCTTGGGCGTCCGTTGCCCGAGGCGAAGGTAAGTCTGCAAGCGGCGGACGGCAGTGTGATTCAGACCGCCCGCAGCAAGGCCAACGGAATGTTCTCATTTCGCAACGTTACACCTGGAACCTATGCGGTGATGGCGACCAGGAGCGGGTTCAGGCAGGCGGTCGAGGTCGTAACCGTGACCTCCCAAAGAGCCGCTAACCTCGATATAGCCCTTCAGGCCGAGAGCGCGCTCAGCCTCAACATTGTAACCACCAGGATCAACAGTCAGCCCAACGGCCTCTCAAAGACCGGGAACAGTCAATATACCTTGACCCAGCACGACATCGCCGCGCTTCCGCAGGGTGCGAATACCCCGATCGACGAAGTGCTTCTCCAGATGCCGGGAGTGGTTCGGGACACGGACGCGCAGATTCACGTCGATGGCGAGCACGAAGACCTTCAATGGCGTATCAACGGGGTCATGATGCCGATGGACAGCTTTAGCGGATTCGGCCAAATCTTCAACAGCTTTTTCGTCAAACGAGTGAGCCTGCTCGAGGGAATCCTGCCGGTCACCTACGGTTTCCGCGATGCCGGCGTGTTGGACATGGAGACCAAGGACGGCTGCTCAAACCCGGGTGGCAACCTGGGGTTCTATGGCGGGCAGCGCGAAACTCTCCAGCCAAGCTTCGAATATGGTGGATGTGAAGGGCCATTCAGCTACTACTACACGGGCACTTTTCTTCACAGTAACCTGGCTTTCAGTTCGGCGACGCCGGGCCCGACCCCGATCCACAACATCACCAACCAGGGCCAGGGTTTCGGCTACTTTACCTACCAGCTGAACCCGCTGAACAAGTTGAGCCTGATTACCGGGGTTTCCGTGAACAACAGCGAGGTCCCCAACACACCTAACCTGCCGCCATTGTTCAACCTCGGCGGACTGAATCCAGCCAATTATCCATCAAGCAAAATTAACGATAGTCTTGATCAAGACTACTACTTCGGAATACTCGCGTTGAGTGGCGTAATCGGCCCCGAGATCAACTACCAGGTGGCGTACACCGGCGCCTACAGCACAATCCAATTCACTCCCGATCCGATTGGGGATTTAATTTATCAGGGCGTGGCGTCGAATTCGTTCCGTAGCGGATTCGACAATACCCTTCAGACCGATTTGTCACGCCAGTTCGATTCGCACGACTTTGGCTCACACAATATCGGTACGGGTTTCTATCTTGGCGAGTATGGCATACAGGTCGACTCTACAACCTTAGCTTTCCCGGTAGATTCATCGGGAACGCCAACTCAGGATACCCCAATCAGCATCGTTCAGAACAATAACAACATCAACATGCTCTATGGCGTGTACCTGCAGGACATCTGGCAGGTCAACGAAAAATTCACTGCTACCATTGGAGTTCGTTGGGATGGCGTAGCCGGGGTCATCAACAACAACATGGTGAGCCCGCGGGTCAATCTACTCTATAATCTCAACAAAAATACAGCTATCCACGCCGGGTTTGCCCGCTATTTTCAGACTCCAGATTTCCAGACGATCTCAAACACCAGCTTTGAGGCCGCTAAAAATACCACCGCCGCGGTTTCACCGGGGAGCCTGCAGCTGTTTCCCGAGAAAGACTATTACTGGAATGCTGGCGCGCTGCATCATTTCGGGTCTCATCTGACCGTCGAGGAGAATGGTTTCTTTCGTCTGTCACAGAACCTGATCGACTCGGGGCAGTTCGGCTTTGTGCCGGTGTTTGAGCCATTCAACTACAAGAACGGCCGGATCTGGGGCTCGCAAAGCAGCGCCGTTTTCAACTGGGAAAACTTAAGCTTCCGCGGCAATTTCACCTACTCGGTGGCGCAGGGCAATGACGTTGCCACCGGCCAGTTCAACTTCGATCCGGAAGAATTGAACTTCATCGCGAAGCATTTCATTCTGCTCGATCATACGCAGCAATATACCGCCTCCGGAGGCATCACCTACCGCTGGGGAAGCTACCTGGCCAGTATGGATGGCACCTATGGGAGCGGCCTGCGCGCCGGTTTTGCGAACACCGACGAACTGGGGGAGAACTTCCAGATCAATCTGGCACTGGTAAAGAGCTGGCAGGTACCTGACCTCGGCGACGTCAAGACCCGCGTGGTGCTCATCAACGCCACCGATAATATCAACCAACTCCGCGATGGCAGCGGAATCGGGATATTCCAGCCGGGCTTTGGTCCGCGCCGAACGGTTTACGGCGGGATCACGGTCCCCCTTCCGCCTATCGGGGGATCGAGCGCAACTCCGTAAGCGAGTTCAAAAAAGCTAAAACCTGACTGCTCACCATTCAGGAGAGAGTTGAAATGGGGAGTGCAGCGGAGAGGTCGGAGGTCGAGCTCGTGGTTGTGGGTCATCGGCCTCTCCGTATGCATTTCCGACGGGAGGGTCTCAACATTTTACACGCGAGCTCAAGGCGCTACCGCCCGTGAACGCTTATGGCCGCTTCTTTAGCCCAGATCGAACAGGGTCTGCGGCAAGCGAGGTAATCGGCGGCTCGGGGCTCGTCGCGCCAACCCAGGTGACCTCGGGTGTCGCTCAAGCGCTTATCGCCACGGCGCTCGGCTTGCTGATCGCGATCTTTGCGCTGTTCGGTTTCAACTTCTTCGCCCGGATGCAATCGCAGGCCCTCGACCGGGCAGAGGGAGATAGATATGGGCTGGGCAGAGACAGGGAGATTTCAAAGTTTCGAAGCCGATTCAGATTCAATTGCGGGAATTCGCCGTGGCTTTTAGTCCAAGGGCTGAATCGTCTTTCTCAACGCCGACCGCAGCAACGGGTGCGGCAGCATTACGTACGCCTTTTGGGGATGCGGGTTAAACCTGCCAAGGTCGGCATCATCGCAGCCACACGCAAGCTGCTATAGCGGTGAGTGAATCATTGCGAAACACCGGCGGCGTGAGTACCGAGGCTTTCTTTCGAGCTTCTAAAAAGCTTGCCGAGTTAGTATACAGGCACTTGCACAAGTCGTCTTGCAGCCCTTTTTGCACCATCGTATTTGCGATCTAATCCAATTTTTCCGCCAACGTGTTCCAACGGCTGGATGCGGTTGGTTACCGATTGCCGCCCTGAATCAGTAGCGCCAGCTGGCTAACGTCGAGCGGCTTGACCACAAGCTCGTCGAATCCCGCCTGTTCAGCTCGAAGTCGGTCTTCTGATTGGCCGTATCCCGTTAATGCCACGAGGTAGATCTTTTTGCCCTCAGCGTGGGCGCGAATGTTGCGCGCCAAAGTATAGCCGTCGAATCCCGGCAGACCCAGGTCGAGCAGGCCGATATCCGGCCGAAAAATCAGGGCAGCCTGCAAGCCACTGGGACCGTCATGAGCCACTTCAACCTCGTGACCATCGGTCCTGAGCAAGATACTGAGCATCTCCCGCGCGTCCTCGTTGTCCTCGACGATGAGCACTCGTCGAGGCTTACGCGTGGCAGCTATTCCAGGAAGCTGCTCATCGTTATCTGCTTGCGGATCCAGCATGCCCGGCAAGCGCACGGTGAAGGAGCTTCCCATTCCAACCCCATCGCTGGCTGCTTGAACAGTCCCGCCGTGGAGCTCTGCGAGGCGCCGGACAAGAGTAAGCCCAATGCCAAGTCCGCCCTGCGCGCGATCGAGACTCCTCTCGCTTTGGACGAAGAGATCAAAAATCTTTGGGAGAGTCTCCGCCGGAATGCCGACACCCGTATCCTTCACCGCGAGTAACGCGTGCTGACCCTCCCGTCCTACACTGACGGTAATCGCGCCTCCTGGTGGTGTGAACTTTAGTGCATTACCGACTAGGTTTGTGACGATCTGTTCGATTCGTGCTTCGTCAGCATCGATGCATGTCTGCAGCCCACTAAAAGTGAGCTGATGGCGGTCCAGCAAGCCACGTGTACGGAACGACTCAATGGTCGCTCTCACTGTTTGGTTGAGATCCAGCCTCTGTCGAATGAGGCGTATCTTCGCGCTCGTTACACGGCTGGCGTCGAGCAGATCGTCGACCAGGTGTGAGAGCTGATCGAGCTGCCGGCCGATCACGGCTCGGGCACGTAGCACGAGATTGGGCGACGGTTCCTGGAGATCAAGTATTCGGACTGCACTTGCTAACGCGCTAATCGGATTGCGAAGCTCATGCCCCAACATTGCCAGGAACTCGTCCTTCGCACGGTCAGCTGCCCTCAGTGCTTCATCGGCCCGTCTACGCTGCGTAATATCCCGGGCGATCTTCGACGCCCCAACGATCACTCCTTGTTCATCGAATATAGGCGAAACGGTTAGCGAAATGTCTACCAGACTTCCATCTTTGCGACGGCGCACAGTTTCATAGTCGGCGATGCGTTCCCCGCCTCTGATTCGTTGGAGAATTGCGGGTTCCTCGCCGGCTCTGTCGGCGGGAATGAGCATCGTAATAGGTTTGCCAACAGTTTCATCGGAGGTGTAGCCGAAGATTTTTTCCGCTCCCTGGTTCCAGCTTGTTATGATGCCATCGAGGTCTTTGCTCAGAATCGCATCTTCCGATGACTGGACTATGGCGGACAATCTGGCGTTGGCTGCCTCCGCCTCATTGCGCGCCGTGACATCGTGGAAACTCAAAAGAATCATCGGCCGCGAATCGCCGGATAAAGATACTGGACGAGCGTCGATGACGAGCGTCCGCGGTCCAACAGCCGGAAAGTTCTGTTCGACCTCGAAGGCCTGGAACTCGCGACCGTCAGCAACCATGTTTTGTAGTTGGGTACGTACGCGTGCGAGATCAAAAGTCCCATTGGCTATCGAGTCGAGCGAAGTAGCCTGTATCACCTCACGAGCGATCCCGAACATCTGAAAGAAGGCACGATTGGCCGTTTGCAAACGCAGTTCCTGGGTCAGTACCACGAGCGGATCAGCCCCCGCGTTGAGGATTGCCTTGGTGTATTCGCGTTCGTAGATCGCCTGATCGATACTGGCGCGAAAAGCGGTTACGTTCGTGAAAGTGAGAACGGTGCCCATGGGCCGGTTATCGCCTTTTGCGTAAGGAGAGATCCGCAGCACAAAGGTCTGGTCCTTCTTACGGAGATCATATCGCGATGTGGTATTTGTCGAGATTACGTGCGCACACCATCTTTCCAAGTGCCGCAAGTCGCCGAGTCCGGCGACATCTCGAGCCGGCCGACCGATATCCGAAACGGCGAAATTTAGCGTCTCGGCAGCCGACCGATTG
>Ga0206923_1198_pt1 | contig 11146 bp, 7 predicted proteins | sample Alteio_BWOrgHeat_64_FD_152961 | JGI IMG/M metagenome (GOLD analysis project Ga0206923, IMG submission 152961) | Enriched cells from forest soil in Barre Woods Harvard Forest LTER site, Petersham, Massachusetts, United States -... | ecosystem: Environmental > Terrestrial > Soil > Temperate forest > O...
CTGGAAGAACATTGCGCCGGTGTTGGTCACCGGGCCGTTGAAAAACGTGTTGGCCGTCACCGCAATGGTCGCCGCATTGCTGACCCCGCCGTTGACCGTTGCCCCGCCCACCGCATTGGTCAGCACACCCGTGGCCCCGTCCACCACCAACAGCCCGTTCGATAGGGTCTGCCCGTTGAGGTTGAACGTCCCGCCGTTGATCAGTGTGGTGCCCGTCACCGTGGCGGCGTTGTTGAGCGTCACGGTACCGGAGCTGACGAGGTTGTTGCTGAGCGATCCGCCGTTAAAGAAGATCGCGCCGGTGTTGGTGATGATGCCCTTGAAGAAGATATTACTGGTGACGGCAACGGTGGCCGCGTTGCTCAACCCGCCGTTGAAACTCGCGCCGGACACGCTCGAGGTCAGCGCGCCGCTGCCGCTGAGCACCATTAAATTGTTGGAGTATGTCTGACCATTGAGATTAAATAGTCCGCCGCTGACTGCGGCGTTCTGGGTAATGGTGGAAGCGCCGTTGAGGGTATTGGTGCCGGCGGTCTGGACGTAGTTGTTGCTGATCGCACCCTGCCAAAGGAACGCCCCGGTGTTCGTGACCGGGCCGTTGAAAAACGTATTGGCCGTGACAACCACGGTGGCCGCGTTGCTCAATCCGCCGTTGAAGGTTGCCCCAGCCACACCGTTGGTCAGCACGCCGGTGCCACCGCCGACAATCATCAATCCGTTGGAGTAGCTCTTGCCGTTCAGATCGAACACGCCACCACCAGTGATATTCGCCGTGCCGGTGACCGTGGCGTTGTTGTTGAGCACCATGCTGCCGGAATTGACGACGTTGTTGCTGATCGCGCCCTGCCAGGCGAACGTGCCGGTGTTCGTTACTGCGCCAATAAAGAACGTGTCCTGCGACACGAACACGGTCCCGGCATTTGTCAATCCACTGCTGACGCTGCCGCCAGCCACGCTGTCGGTGAGCACGCCGCTCGCGCCGATCACCACCTGCCCGCCCGAAATATCCATGGCATTGAGATTCAACGCGCCGCCACTGATCAACGCGGTGCCGGTGACAACAGAATCCCCGTTCAGTACGACGGTACCCGAGCTGGCGAGGTTGTTACTGATCGTCCCCTGTAAGAACAACGCACCGGTGTTGGTCACCGGGCCGTTGAAAAACGTGTTGGCCGTCACGGCAATCACATTGGCGTTGCTGACGCCGCCGTTAACCGTCGCGCCCGCCACCGAGTCCGTCAGCACGCCGGTGCCGCTGACGACCATCAACCCGTTGCTATAGGTCTTGCCGTTGAGGTCGAAGTTGCCGGCGGTAACGCTGGCGGTGCCGGTCACCGTGGCGGTGTTGTTCAGCGTGATATTGCCGGCGGTCTGCACGTAATTGTTGCTAATCGCGCCGCTGAAAGAGAACGACCCGGAGTTGGTGACGGGGCCGCCCGCGAAAGCGTTGGTGAATGTCAGGGACCCGGAGTTGACGACACTGCCCGTAATGCGCGCCGCCATACTGTTCGACAGCACCAACATCGTGCCGGCGTTGACCACGTTGTTGCTGATCGCGCCCCGTTGGACCCAGAAGCCGGTGTTTGTCACCGCGCCGTTGAGGTAAGTATCGGTGGCGAAGTTGACCGTCGCCGCGTTGCTGACACCGCCGTTCAGTGTCGCGCCGAGCACAGAATTCGAAAGCAGTCCCGTACCGGTGACCAGGAGTTGGCCATTAGTCAGTCGATTTCCGGCGAGATCGAGAGTTCCCCCATTGATCGTAGCCGTTCCCGTAATCGTGCCGCCGCCTGCGGCGACCGTGAAGCTGCCTGCCGTCTGTAGGTAGGTGTTGGAGATCGTCGCGCCGAGGTTGACGCGGCCTTGGTTGATGACCGGGGCGGTGATCGTGCCCGTGCCGCCGAGGAAGCCATTGGCTAAATTGGTGATGTTGCCGCTGAGCAGTGTGCCGCCCGTCAGGTTGATCGTGCCGAAGTTGGTGATGATCGCGGTGCCAGTCTGAGCCGTGCCGAAGGTGAGTGTGGCGCCCGTGGCCGCGCCAATGGTCCCGGCGTTGCCGACGGTGCTCGTGTTCGTGAACTGCAATTCCACGGCGCTGCTGGTGGCCAAGATATTACTGAGGTTGACGACCTGTGAGCCGTTCTGGATGATGCCGCCGCCGGTGATCGTGCCGGCGTTGGTGAGCGCCGCCGTGCCGAGATTGAGGATGGCGTTGTTGCCCGCACCGGCCGCGCCGACAAGGTTGATCGTGCCGAAGTTGGTCAGCGCGCCCGACCCGAGCAGGCTGATGGTGCTACCACTACCGATTGTCAGGGTTCCGCCTTGAACAATATTGGTGGCGAAGGCGAGGGTGTTGTTCGTTGATCGGATCGTCCCCAGATTGACGACCACATTGGAAAGATTACCATAGCCCAACAGCGTGCCTGCGCTGTTGTTGGTCAGATTGTTGCCGACGATGAAACCGCTGGCCAACGCCACCGTTCCGTTGTTGGCCCAGTTTGTCTTGCCGTTGACGGTTTGATTGCCAATGTTCAGCGTGCCATTGAGTAACGGGGCGACGTTGCTGATAATCAGCCCACCTCCGCCGCTGAGTGTGATGGTGGCGTTGTTGGCCAGGGTGAACCCACCGGCCACGCTGGCCACCGCGCCGGTAATGCTCATCGTAGAATTGGTGATCGTGAAGCTGCTGTCGGAGGCGTTGCCGTTGACAATCAGATTGCCAATGGTGGAGTTGCCCGAGATCGTGCCGGCGCTGTTTGCGTTGATGTTCGTCGCCGTCAGCGTACCTGTCAATCCGAGCGGGCCGCTGATGACGAGGAAGTTATTTCCCGAGCCGCCATTGAATAGAAGACTGTTCCCTTGCGAGGCACCCGCCAGTGTGAGGGTGCTGATCCCGTTGCCGACCGTGTTGCCGATGAAATTCATCGCACCGAACGTCACGTTGCTGGAGAAAGTCAGCGCCGTGGTGAGAGAGCCTAAGCCACTGTTAGTACCGCCGTAAAAGTTGACCTGAGCGACGCCACTCGTAAAGAACGCCGAACCGCTAAATGTGACGGCAAGCGAGCCGAGCTTCCCATTATTGCTACTCGCCCTGTTGCTGATGGTCAGGCTATCGGCAACGAACACGTTGGAGGGGGCGTTTGTGAAGGTCGCAGTCAGGTTATTATTACCGCTGGCCGTGAAGACGATGAATGCATCATTCCCATTGGTTGGAACGCCGGCGGGATTCCACGTCGAACTGGTCGACAGATCAAGCGTCTGGCCTGAAGTCGCGGAACCGGCATTGTTGACCGAACCAGCCGATGTGCTTAAGGCGCAAAGGAGGGACATGAGGGTTGCGCTCGCCCAAATCGAAACCTTCCCTATATGCCCTCGGTACCCCATGTGACTTAGATGGTGTGCGTGTCTCCGTTGCCGTTGCCGTTGCCGTTGCCGTTGCCGTTGCCGTTGCCGTTGCCGTTGCCGTTGCCGTTGCCCTGGCCGTTCTCGCTGGCGCCGCTTTGGACGGCGACCGTCGCGCCGTTGCCCCCGGACACTTGGAGAAGTTCGCGGACGATCCGGGCGATTTTCTTGCGGTGCTTGATCACCGCCGGGTGGGTGACACCGAGTTCGCGGGCGGCCTCGCGGATGCCGCGGCCCTTCATCAGCAGGAAGAGCACTTGCTGCTGCTTGTGGGTGAGATGGGGTAGGATGAGTTTAAGGACGTCGGTGGTGATCAGTACACCTTCGATTTCGATCTGACCGATCGACGGGGAAGAAGAGTGTGCGCCGACGACGAGACGTTCGTCGGTGCGGGAAATCTCGTCGCGCGCAGCCGGGTTAAGGTACTGGCGGGCGTGAAATTCGCTGTTTTGCAGGTACCAAGCGGGCGTTTCGCCCGGTTGCATGGTCTGGATACGGACCAGATGCACGAACATCTCCTGCATCAATTCTCTCTGAACATCGAGATCGCGCGCTAATTTCGAGGCGATCTCATGCAACTGCTTCACAATCAAGTTTTCAGTCATTTTGACGGCTCCTACCCGCACTCGCAGCTCCTGTTGCGCACGACAACAGTCTGGACGCAACGCGTGTTCAACCCACAACTCAACGGCAGACTTCTCCAAGTCGAATCATCAATTAGCTCCTGCTATGCCAACAAAAAAAGAGTGCCCAAAAGCGATGTGATTTCGCCGATGTAACTTGTGCTTCGCGTGCGTGTTGCAGAATTACTCGCCAATTCTTTTTTTCGGCGAAGCGTAAATTCCACGCGGTAACAGACCAGCGGAGTGTTCATGTGGCCTTACATGCTGGACACTGGCATCCTGTTCACCTGAACACTCGAAGTGTTCAGACCACCGAACAGTCGTTACCGCTGTAACGGCGATCACCGGGGATGCAAACTTGAGAACCAAGGAACACAGTCGATGGCTGGCGACACGTCCCTGAAGAATTGCTGGACAGCCCTGGTTACCTCAATTCCGAGATCGGCTGACCGCCGTCGCTTGTCTTCATTCCGTGCGCTGGCCGCTTCCAGCGTCTCACAGTAAGCAGTCTTGCAGCCCATTGTTTCTGCGGTTTTGGCTGGACACTCAGAAAATACGTGGCATAATCTATCGCGTATAGGTGTGTATGGTCGGTCTTACATGGTAGCTATCTATGGATGAACTCAAACACGTCGGCAGGAAAATATCGAGAAGGCGACAATCGGGGTCACAGCTCGTCGAGTTTGCGCTGGTACTGCCCATCTTGACGATTCTGATTTTTGGAATCTGCCAATACGGGTTCATGTTTGCGGCATATATCACCATCCGTAACGCATCCGCTGTCGGTGCGCGCCAGGCGATCATCAATTCCAACAATGTCGTGGCCGTTGCTCAGGCTGCCGTCGCCCCTCTTCTCAACCCCGGTTCAGCCACCGTGACATCGACACCCACTAACCTGACCACAGGCTCTGGGGTGAGCGTCCAAGTCACTTACCAGTTTCCGTTGATTATCCCGTTCGTCGTTCCCCCATTTACAAGCGCGAGCAGGACGCGAACGCTCACGGCCACGACGGTCATACAATAACGTCAACTTTGCGGGAGATATATCCTATGGTTACAAAACGCCCACGAAGAAACCTAGAGAGTGGAAGCGTGATCGTGCTGATGGCGCTTTCACTTGTTGCCTTATTCGCCTTCGCTGCGCTTTCCATTGATTTATCGCACGTTTACCAGCAGGAGCGTGACTTGCAAAGCGCGACGGATGTTGCGGCGCTGGCGGCCGTCATACCGCTGACCAACGCTCCCACGGCTACAGCGACTGGTGCGGCTAGTCCGAATGATGTCATATACAGGGGGTTGACCGTCGCCCAAGCCAACGGGGTGTCACTAAGTGAAATTGAGGCGGGCGCTGTGAGCAATACCGGCACGATTCAAGTCGGCCACTGGGACACGAACTCGGCCTCGTTCGACCCAACAGCGGCACAGGCCAACTGGAATGCGGTACGTGTTACGGCGCGACGATCTGTATCTCTCGCCTTTGGTCCGATGATCGGAATGAGCCATATGTCTCCGGGGGCGCATTCCATTGCCATGTCGGGAGGCTTGGGAAGCGCCTCGGGCGGTAACGGCGGTGGTCTGATCCCATTCGGAGTTGACGAACTTCAGGCAACGAATGCGTTCTATTCGCCATACACCGTTTGCAAGAAAACGGATGTCGGTGGGACTGGCGACTTCGGGGAACTCAATTTCGGTGGTGGCGGTTTTTATAATAATATGGTTACCGGCTGTAATTGTACATTTTCCCTGGGGGACCAAGTGGGTACGATCACTGGGAAGAACGGTGGTTGCCAAAACTGCACATCAACTGGCTTTACCGACCGTTTGAACGCTGACTCAGCAGCCATCATGCCTGTGGTCGATAGCTGGCCATCTGGAAGTAGTGGCACGGCTACCATAATCGGATTTATTGGTGTAAAGATCCTTTCAGTAACCAGTGGAGGCAACTGGTGTGTCACTCTGGAGAATGTGCCAGTTGATGATGGTGGCGGTGGCGGCGGCACAACCAATGTGCCTCTCGCTTTTGCACGCTTCTTGGTGCAGTAATTCTTGTTTCTTCATGGACGAATGACACCGAGCAGAGGCGGTGTCATCGACTTCAGTATGGGCTTATGTTGACGCTGCCACCAAACACGCAACCTGCTCTCATTGCGCATTTATGAGGTGCAGGTAGGGCGCGACCGCCGGGCGCCTCATCGCTGGGGACGCGAGTCGCCCGGCGGGCGGCCCCTACTCATGACGCAGCACGCCGCGATCATCCGCTTTCCCGAGGGATGCCCACATGCGACCTCCAAGCCCTACCCCCTTTAATTTGCTGGACTCCAAGGCCGAGTTACCATATTCTTGCACCTGTTGAGAGCCGAGGATGTTGCTGCGAGGGTGGGAGTGAGGGAAGGGATGAAGGGTGCCATTGGTAATTGCGTGAAATCGTGCCGGGCTTTGCCAGCCGTGGCCGTGTGCCTCTTCGTTTTTGCCAGTGCTCAAGCCGGCCCTGCTCCCACGTATAATGTCATCGACTTGGGAACTCTTGGCGGCATTTCCAGTCAAGCACTTGGCATCAATAACTCCGGTCAGATTGTGGGGTATGCGGCAACCACGAACCAGCCACACCACGCCGCATTTTGGGCCAACAGCAGTAGTCCACCCATCGACCTAGGCGCCCTTGGCGGCACTTTTGGTGAAGCGCTTGGTATCAATGATTCCGGCGAGATTGTCGGCGACGCAACAACCCCGGCCGATGCCGAAGACGACGCCGCCGTCTGGACCAACCACAATAGTGGGGCAGTCGACCTCGGCAGCCTCGGCGGTCCAGATGGTGCGGCCCAAGGCATCAATGGACTCGGCCAAATGGTAGGATATGCAACCGCGAGCAATGGGGACACCCACGCGACGTTTTGGGCCAACAGCAGCAGTTCGGCCATTGATCTCGGCACCCTCGGCGGCACTTTTGGTGAGGCGCTTGGCATCAATGGGATTGGCCAGATCGTGGGCGATGCACTCACCACGAGCAACGCGGCCGATCACGCTGCTTTTTGGGCCAACAACAGCAGTTCAGCAGTCGACCTCGGCTCGCTAGGTGGTACCTACAGTGGGGCCAGCAGCATCAATAACTCTGGCCAGATTGTAGGTTATGCGTACACCACGAGCAATGCTACCTACCATGCCACAGTTTGGACAAACACTAGCACTGGGCCGATCGACCTTGGCACGCTCGGTGGCGCCGATAGCCAAGCGAACGGCAACAATGGCACCGGGCAGATTGTGGGGTATTCACAAACAACGAGCAATACAGACACCCATGCCACTTTGTGGACAAATAGCAGCAGTTCAGCAATTGTCGACCTCAACAGCCTGATCCCCACCAACTCAGGCTGGGTGTTGCAGCAGGCAAACGCGATCAATGATTCAGGAGAAATCGTCGGTTTTGGCACCATTGGCAGCAACACCCATGCATTTGCACTTGTGACCGGGTCGGTGCAATCGATATCGGCCCCGAAGTATGTGTCGATCTGGATTGCCAGCACAAATGTCTTTCTGGCCTTCCCCACAATTTCCAACGCCTTCTACGACGTTCAATGCACAACAAACCTTGTTTCAGCCGTGTGGAGTACCATCGCCAGTAACATCGCAGGCACCGGCGGGATCATCACCAATACGAACATCGGTGGCGCAACCGTTCCCAGGCGCTTCTACCATGTCGGCGCGCATTTCTAGTGCTGCGTCACAGTTCATTTGATGAGTTCCTAGAGGGCGAGCCTCCCGGCGAGCCGAAAGAAATGCGGACGTACGACGGCGGCTCGGCAGGAGCCTCGCCCTCCAAATCAAGTGTGTCGTTGCACTAGCCCGCCTGTTGCCTCGCTTTTCGTAGGGGCGACATTTACCCCGAATCCTGTTTCGGGGTTTCCATCGCGACCGGCGGCGCGTTCTCGCGGCAAGAACGCCGCTCCCACGTCGGGCGATTCGCTTTCGCAGCAAGCTTCTCATGCAATAGGCGGGCTAATCAATTGATGTCTCCAAGATAGATCGTGTGAAAGTCGGCCAGACCTTTCCGAAAAAATTTCGGGTAAACCCGAACGCTCCCCAGGCTTTCGAGAGGCACCCATTCCACATCCACCTGATTGGTATCCCTCATTTCTCCATTCTTGGGTTCTGATCCGGACATCAGACCACACTCGAAGCACAATTCCACCTGATGAACATCACCGTCAATCTCGGGAAATTCATGGTTCCTTCCGATGTACTCGCGCACCAGACGCAGCGGCCCGACAGAAATCGAAACGCCCGTCTCTTCGAAGCATTCCCGGCGTAGCGCGGCGTGCATGTCCTCGCCGGTGTTTTGCCCGCCTCCAGGGAACACATACCAGAAGCCATCGTTATCAATGTTCTTGATGAGGAGTACACGACGGTCACGGACGATGATCGCTTTGATAGAGTTGCGAATCGGCTTCATATCCTGGTTTGGTTCGACTTCATTTAGTCAGTTCGGATACAAACCATTCCGAGGCCAGGACAGAACCGGATGCCATCAGTGCGTCTCGTTTCGAGCGATCGTGATGCCCGCAAACGACAACTACAACCACTGCCCCGGCGACTCGTGCACGCTCCTCAGCCTCCCGCTTCAGGGCCACGCCAACTGATTGCCATAACTCCGGCTGCTCCACCGCAAAGTCATCGATGACGCAAGCCTTGCCGCCGGGAGCATAGACCGGCGGTGCTGTGACAACATTCGCAATGAGAAAACCATCGACGACATCCTTCGCTTGATGGACCAGGCAAATGGTCGAATCATCGACAATTTGTGCGGTCAGGAAGTCGCGATGTTTTTCTTCCGCTCCCGGGGCGACTCTCCAAAAGACCTTCGAATGCGGTTCGTACTCGGCGTGCTTCTTCGCCGCGAGCCGAACCATGGCCCCGACGTCATTTAGGGTAGCAATGCGAATCATCTTGCTGAAGACAAAGCCCGTAAGCCGCGCAGCATAGATTGCCTAGATACCGCTGTCAACCTCACCAGCAACACGTTGGCTCCGCGCTTTGGACGATTTGCGAACCTTGCGGTTTGAACTGCCGAGGGTTGCCGCGGAGCGAGTCGCGGTTGGTTGAAGCGGATACCCATCTAAAGGACTGTGACGGAGCACCAGTTATCTATAAAAATGGCAGTACGGCGATGAATTCTTCGAATGTGCATTGTTTGAAGGCGGGAAAGAAAGATAGAAGATGGCGACACAGAAAAAGTGAACACGCCATAAGAAAACGCTTGCATTCACCGGACGGTTCTGTATGATGCGCGCTGGAGAAGCGAGAAGGCTTCGCGACGACAACGGGAAAAAGGAAGCAGAAGATGCGAGAAGGCGATATGCAAACGTTCTCAGTGAAATACGCATGTATCCTGTCTCGCAAGGTAACAGAGGGAGCGAGATTATGCTTAACTCAACTGCGGTGAGGAACCAAGACCCAACAAACTTAAGGAATCAAGCAATGCTTTCTTTGAAGAAATTCGTCTTATTGTCAGGAGCAATCCTGATGTGCGTGCAAGCAACGCACGCGCAAGAACCAGCCATTTACCGCGAGACATTCAGTCAAGCGGCGGGCGCCGCCAATACCAATTTCGAGTTTGACGGTTGGTCTGGATATTGGTCCCCGACCGCCCAGAATGAAGCTGCAGGTAACGCAGCAGGCACTTGGAACAATTTCGGTGCTGGCAGCTCATTGGGCAGACCCTCTGGCGGCAACTTCACCAATGTCAATGCCGGTCCCGAGGTCGGAAACACTAATGGCTTCGCCTTTAGCAGCGGCTTCAATTCCGTTAGCAACAACTTTATCGTTTACACAACCCAATTCTCCATCAACCAAACCATTTACAACATCGGGAGCATCTCCTTCTACAGCGGAAACACCAGCAACGCCTTTCCAAATGGAATGCCTGGGTACCGCATTGCCATCCAGATGGATGGTAATTGGTATGCCTCCGACCAGTTGCTCGTCCAGAATAACAACGTCTTGAATGCCGGCGCTTTCGCCGCCAGCGGACAACAGTTGGTCTTGAACTGGGCTGGCAGTATTTGGGACTCGTTGACCTTCGTCCCTGGCACCTCTCTGGTGCTGGGCGGCGCTGTCGGCACCCTTCCGTCGGACCCGGTCACTGCCTTCGGTCTGTATTCTGACCCGGCTGTCAACACCAACGGCGTCGGGGGAATTCAGACCCGCCGCTGGGATTCGTTTGAGATCGACGGTACCGCTATTCCCGAACCGAGTAGCGTGGCGTTGGTAGTCATGGGTTTGGGCACGCTGGTGGGCCTCCGCCGTTCTCGCAAAGCCTAAAGCGGAGATAAACGCTGTGTTGTTCCGACGTGGCGGACCGGGATCGGTTCGCCCCATTCGTTTGATGAAGACTCTCGCTTCACCGAGGGGTTTGAGGACGGACTCGTATTGCCGGACGCTGCGGATGCAACAACGCTCTGTACCTCCGCGGTCACCGGTTGAGAGGATTTGAAGTCATGACTGACAACCACGTCGTTGTTCAACGGTTCCCGATCCGCGTATTCCTTTTCGCAGCAGCACTGGCTGTTTCGGTCCCGGCTGCTTTCGGTCAAACGTACTCGCCGCCGGCCAATCCACGCGAAGACATTAGTCTCGACGCGGGCTGGCGATTCATCCGGCAGGACGTTTCCGGCGCGCAGACAAATGGGTTCGACGATTCCTCATGGACCTCGCTGAACCTGCCGCACACGTGGAACAATCTCGACGGGCAGGACGGAGGCGGGAACTACTATCGGGGGATTGGTTGGTATCGCCTGCACTACACGGTCAGCACCAACGAAGCCGGCAGGCGGTTGTTCCTCAAATTCGACGGCGCCAATATCGTTTCCGACGTCTATGTGAACGGCAATTTGCTTGGCGAGCACCAAGGCGGATTCGCCGCGTTCGTTTTCGATGCGACACCCAACCTCAATGTCGGCGCCGACAACGTCATCGCGGTCAAGGTCAACAATTCCTTCTTCACCAACATTCCTCCACTCAATGCGGATTTCACGTTTTTCGGCGGCATTTATCGGGACGTGCATCTGCTGGCAACCGATCCGCTGCAGGTCTCACCGTTGGATTACGGATCGCCGGGCGTGTATCTGCAA
>Ga0206923_1199_pt1 | contig 11121 bp, 5 predicted proteins | sample Alteio_BWOrgHeat_64_FD_152961 | JGI IMG/M metagenome (GOLD analysis project Ga0206923, IMG submission 152961) | Enriched cells from forest soil in Barre Woods Harvard Forest LTER site, Petersham, Massachusetts, United States -... | ecosystem: Environmental > Terrestrial > Soil > Temperate forest > O...
TTGCGAAACCCGACGATGAAGCAAGAATATCCTGCGAGCCTCCGTTCCCAGGAACCCACTGATACGCATAAAGATCACCACCCCCGCGAATATCGATTTGAGCCTTTGGGTCCACCACAACACTCGCGGCTGACAACTGGATCGATTTGGCGGGCACACCGCCACGGGTAATGTCAACACCCGTCGGATCAATCCATGAGGTGCCATTGAGTTCAATTCCGTACGGGATCTCAAATGCCTGCCCTGTGATCGGATCGATGGCGGAAACAGACGTAACACTATTGTTCCCGAGGTTCAGTTGCTTCGTCGAAGCAAACGTCGCACCGGAAATGAGATCGATTGGACCGGTGCCGGCGCCATCCCACCCCAGTTGGATTGTTCCCAATGGTGCACGTAACACACCATCTTGATTAATCGTCGAGGCATATATTGACAGCGTCCCGCCAGCCGACAAAGGAAGCTGGCGATTTCCAGACGCCTCAACTGTTACCGAGCCCAACTGTGTACTGTTATTCAGATTGTAATCGAAAGCCGCGACTGTAAAGCTAACGGCGGTCGGTGGATAAATTTGCCCGGCGCGTAAGGCCATCGCACCCGCGATCTCCACGGTGCCATCCCCACGGATGTCTCCTTCATTGGCGATAAAGTTTGCCTGGCCAATATTTTGCAGCGAGAGCGCTCCGATATCGATGAGATCCGTCGCGTCGACTGTCAGATTACCGGCACCATAAGTTGGTGAAAACAGGAAGGAGCGATGGTCGCCAGATTGAAAGGGAGTTTGGAGTTGTGCGGCCTGCAGCGGAGCTTGGAAAGGCATTCCGACGGCAATATAAGGGGCCGTAAGAGAAACGGGAGAGTCCGCAAAGAGAACACCCCCATCTGCTACCGAGATCATACGATTTGCCGATATGGTCACCGGACCTGAGAATTGAACTGTTCCCCTCAGGGTCAGCGAATCGAAGCCGCCGGCTTGAAAACTGTTGGCGGAAAAATACCCCAAGCCAGGAATCAATTGGCCATTGCTGTCCAATACAGGATGACCAATCGCTGTTTCTCCGGCCGGATAAAACGAGGGAGACATGACCAAATCCTGTTGCGATACAGCCAGCGTAATATCGAGCGGACTTTTGGCAGTGTCTGAAACCTGTGGGGAATAAAAACGCCCGGAGGAAACCGCGACGCTACCACCCTCGGCCGTCGGTCCGCCCGCGGAACCTTTCAGGATTGCTTCACTGATAAGTTCCTGAGTACCGGCCAAAACAATCGATCCCCCATCACTGTCGATGCGCGTGGGGATCAAAGTCGAGCCTGACGTTGACGAGGGGATGGTCCCCACATAGCCCGTCGCCACATCAAGCATGCCGCTCGCTCCCGACACATCGAGCATGGATCCAGCTTCAGCGACGATATTCCCCGAAACCTTGATTGTGCCACCGGGTAACACGGAGCCGGTCCGATAGTTCTGTGTATTTGGTGTGAGTACGGTGGTGCCGCTCGCCGATAAGACGCTCCGCGGCCCAAGGTCAACCGTGGGTAACGCCTGTCCTTGTTCGGCGCTGAAAACAGAGCTGGCTCCTCCGGAAATGTTAATTGCGCCGCCCGGCGCAAAAATCGACCCCAGCACGGCAATGGTGTCACCACTTAGGCTCACGGTTCCCTGTGGATCCGTTCTAATCACCGCACCTTCCCCCATTACCAAATCGCCGCGCACGACCACTGGTTCTGACAACGAAGCATCTCGGACCCCGATCGCACTCAACGTAAGGCTAACCGGCGTCCTCAATCCGTCTGGCGGTAAGAATGGCATCAAGGTTTCCACACCATTTGCATTCACACCAGCCAGGAGACTTTGCGCCTCAGGGGCCAGTATCGTATTCGGTGCGATTACCAGTCCCGGAAAATAGGAACCGGGCTGATCGCCTTGGCCGCCCAGACCGGTGAGGGTAAAACTACTAAAACCTCCGGAACTAAAAAAGTCGGGCGATAACAGTAATGTGTCAGGGTTCGCAGTGGCGCCTCCGATCTGAATAGATGGCGCCAGAACACTTAGCGAGCCTCCTTTGGCTCCAGAATACGCTTGCAAACTGGAATCGAGAATAAGATGGCCGCCGGTGATGGCCGCAATGTTGGGGTCTTGGCCTACGCTGATAGCGATGCCTCCTCCCTTCCCGTACGTCCGCTTGCCGGTGCCACTGGTAGCAACTCCACCCGAGGCGTCGATGGTGCTACCCTGTGCCAGATCCGCGCTATAACTCTTCAGAGAAATCGCTCCCCCATCGACATGTATCGGTGCCACAGCACTATAACTCAGGGCAATCGTTCCCTCGACATTTAGACTAGCGGTAGGACCGAGCGTAAACTGACCGCGCGTTGGGTCGGGCGGCGGAGTTCCCTGCAACGTCGGAATCGCATAGGGCGAAAAATCATCCACATTGAATTGCAAATTCCCCCCTGGCGCCGCCACACTGCCTTCAATATCCATCTTGGCCGCGGAAAGATTGATCGAACCGCCAGCCACGCTCGCCAATTCGATTTGCGCTGGCACCGTTATTGAACCATCACTATTATCGATGGTGAATGAACCAAAACCATTCTGACCAATTAAATTCGGTGTTAAAATAACTACCGCCTTCCGATCCGCCGCCAACGGCAAGGGATTTCTTAAGTTATCGAGAGCAAATGGGGCAGCCGGTTGTAAATCGGAACTTGCTTGAAATAGAATCGAGGGCGGTGTCGGAGAGAATGGTAACAGTGAGGGAGTGCTTATGTCCTGAGCCTGAAACATCAATGATAAGCTGCTTGGGTTGGCCGCCTGCTGTTGCTGACGCGGACCGGAAATGGTATTCCCGACCAAATTGCCATCCAGGGCCATGGAAGGCGCCGTGATACTGATGCCGCCGCCATTTGCTCCCTGAATGTAGCCTTGTTCAAATTCCGATGACGTTACCGCACTCTGATAAACTCGATCGGGTGTTGCTCCTGCAGCAAGATAAGTCTTTCCTGCGGAAATTAGTGTTGTTACTGGAACAATACCGCCTTGATAATTGACCCATCCACCCGAGACATTGATCGTTGAACCTGGCTGCATAACAACGGACTCACCCGCATCGACCTTCACGGTTCCACCCGCCGTGGTCAGTTCACCCACGGAACGCTGAATTAAATTGACATAACCTGCAGCGTCAGCCAGCGGTGTCCCAATCCAGGGAAGCCCATTGTAGGTCCCTGTTTCTGTACTATCGACGTAGATGGTATGACCGTGGAGCGGCCCGTTCCGTAATAGCGGTGAATCAGCCAACGCGGCGGCGGTTAACTGCACCGCAACGATAGTTTCCGAAACAGGAACCGCCACACCCTCCGTGCCTCCCACGTCAATCGAGGCATTGGCATCGAGATAAACCTGGCCAGACCCGTTGGCGTGAACAAACGATTCGATCGCCTGTTGGCTACCCAAACCAGTCAGGTTCCAAATCCCGGTGTTCAGCGCAACATTCGCGTTCGGTGCGAGGACCAGCGAATTCGGCGCGAGATAAACTGCCAGACCTTGAAGATTGATTTGTGACGGCAATGCCAGCGTGGTCCCCACGACGGTATCGGCACTGGAGAGCTGAGGCAAGACTTGCGTGACACTGTTTGGACCCAGCGTCACCACGCCCGTGCTTTTTGGGAGAAATGCTGGCAAATTTTGGAATCCCCCACTTCCAACGGCATTGTAATCGGCCAAAAGATCAATCCGTCCGTTCAGGGAAACCGAGGTTGTGCTGTTAATAAACCCCAGTTGGTTTACTGCCGCGCCGGCCAACGTAATGTTTCCACGAGGCACATCGATGAGACCTTCATTGCTGACATTCCCCGCGGAGGGTGGACTGACGGCTTGTGGATCGACAACCGCTCCCACATAAACATCCAGACCACGCAGGCTTGGGTCGGTGGTCGCATGAGCGGCGAAACCCACTTGCAGGCCTGCCGCGAGAATCGTTTGTCCATCTGGAGTCGATATCATCCCCTCATTCCTCACATTGGCCCCAATCAAAAACACTCGTCCGCCCACATGATCCGCTATCGTTGGCGTCGAAATCAGGGCGCCTGGCTGAACTTCGATATCGCCTGGTTGACCGTTGGGGGTTGACAAAGGGGGAGGTGTGAAAGCCGGCGTTCCGTTGGCCCCCGCCGCCAACGGAAGGGATGAAAAAAGGAATTGGGTGTCTGGATTATTGAGCAAGCCGCGACTGATCAGGTTATCATTGATGGGCAACGCGGAGGCAACGAGGGTGTTTACGTTAATTTGCGCGGACCCGCCGAAGATGATGCCATTGGGGTCGATCACATACACCTGGCCAGGGGCCCGAATCATTCCCAAAATTTGCGAGGGAACGCCCGTCGGATCATTGACCTTGTTGAAGGCGATCCATGTACTCTGAGCCGAACCGCCGAGGGACTGATCAAAATTGAGTGTGGTTTGCTTTCCAATATTGAAGCTGGACCAATTCAACAACGCTTGCGGCGCATTTTGCGCTACCGTGACTTCCGTTTGGTTTCCAACGACAGCTTGCTGTGGCAAACTTGCCCCCGACCACAAGGATGGATTGAGTGATACTCGAGGATCCACTTGTAGCCCGCCGCTGACCAAGCCGTCTGGAATGTTCGGGAGTGTGTTACCCGGATGGTTCGGATCCAAACCGAGATTATTGGGCCCCTGTATCGCGAGGGCGCGTGCTGCCGCTTGCATCGCTTGAACCGCCTGGAGTGCTTGGGAGGTTCGTGCCAATCGGTCTTGAGCATTGGGCAATCCTGCTATCGTGCCACTGCTCGGGTTTGGCCCGGCAGGAGTGGTCGTCGAGGAGATCGGAGAAGTGCTTTTCCTCAGAATATCTCCCGCCACGAGATCACGAACTGGCATCACGACGAGCAGGATGCCTACCGTAACTGTCCGGGTAAGATGCCAAATCCTCTTCATTCACAGAGACCTGTTCATTCAGAAGTTTGTCCCGGTGCTCTTGAACTGGGTTGTGAAGCTTGAGGCGGCTCATTCAGAAGCTTGTCTTGGTAAGACTCCAAGTCTTTTTTATCTAACGTGGTTCGTTCATTCAGAAGTTTGTCCTGGTAATCCTGTACCAGGTTTTGAAGTTTGACGCGGGTGATACCGACGAACGGTTCACGAGCCTTAAGGGCATCACCAAGACCAAACTGTTGATACCGTTGAAGAATTTCACTCGCGATCTTATGAAGGGCCAGATTCTTCGCCTGGCGATCGGCCACAAGCCGTTCCAACTCGATCACTGCTTCATCCGCGCGCTTGGCCCGTTCCGCCTCTTTGTTGCGAGCCAACTCCGCCGTTTGCCTACAGCTTTCAATGGCTTCTTTGATCTGCGCCATTTCCTTATCTTGACGAGCAACCTGAGACTTAAGGCTGTCCACGGCTTGGGCAGCCAGTTTGTTCGCATTGGCTTCCTTGGTGACCGCCTCGAGTTTTTCGGTCAGGACTTTTTTTTCGTCAGCACTTTGTGCTTGGGCCGCCTGAAGTGCGGCGCGCTCCGTCTCCGCAGCGCGTAATTGGAGCATGGTGTCTCGCAACCGGTCACGCAATCGTGTCTCAACGGTTTGCGCCGGTTCCTCCGCCGGAATTGCCTGAGCTCCTAACAGGCAAAGGGCTCCGAGCATCAGGAAGGAAATGAAACTTTTTTTCATAAAACGGTGCAGTATGATTGGTTTCACAAGATTAGAATACGGCGTTTGCATCGAGCCAGAACGTATCAGCTTTCAACGTGGGGCCGGCGACTTGATCCGAGCTCATCCAGTTAAGGCCAAGGAAAATCCTGGGGGCGAGTGCGAGCGCCGCGCGGATCGCGTAGCCTTTCACATTGGTGCCCCCGCCGCCAAAATCTGGATCACAAAAACCGTCGACGACCGAATCGGATTCGACGTATCGATAGTTCAAACCAATGTTGTAATCCCAGCGTTTCTGCAGGGCGACGCTTCCTAGGTTGATTCCCCCAATCCACGCCGTATCCCCACCGACAAACGGACCTAACGCCCCGCCCGGAGCACCAGACCCGCGGTTGTTTACAGCAAGGGCATTGAGGCGAGCTCGATCGAACGCTACGTTTTTGACAAACTCTCCAGTGAGGGAAATAACGAAAGGTTCGAAATGCTTGTAGTCCATTCTTCCCGTAAACGCGACATCCTGAAAGCGTGTGGCCAGGCCGAAATACTGCCACTGGTCTATGGTGCCAAAATCATTCGCGGCAGTCGGAGTAATATTGCGCAAATTCATATACGTGTTTCCAAATTGCGCGAAGGCAGGGCGCGTATCGTCGGTGTTTCCTTGATCTTGGGCTGTCAAGGGAACGAACGGATCGGACAGTTCCCCTTCGATGCGATCGAAATAATAAAACGCGCCGGCCCCTTTGAAGCCGAAGTCTTCGTTGATTTTCCAATCCGACCCCACCTGCCCGGCATACAGCCATTTGTCTTCACTCGGAAACTTTTGCGGACGATTCGAGGAAAAATTGAGGTCCGTGTCGAAGACAGGAAAAGCGCCGGCGGTAAAAAATGGTGTAACTCCCTCGGCAACCTGGTTTCTTCCTTGCAACGCAAGACCATCAAACGCGAGATCATTGGCCCACATAATCGTAGACGTTGAGAAAAACGGATTATCAAAACGGCCGACTGAAATCGCCAGGTTCTTGGTGGGTAATCCCCCCAACTCGTATTTTATAAAAGCCCGATCGAGCCAAACAGCATACTTACTGAAGTTACCTCCCTGTGCTCCGTTGGCCGCGCCCAGGCTTTGGTTTTCCGAAACGGGCTGATCATCCGAACCCGTTGCAAGGCGAAGCCCCGCCGTGAACCCATTTTCCATATCAACCTCGGTGCCAAGTCGAGCGCGAAGCCGGACCTGAGTTCGATCTTGATCAACATCCCGCTGTGGTGAAAAGTCGGTCCCTGTGGTGTCGAACGGCGGACCTGTATTGATCGCATTGAAATTTGGAAACACCCCGGTCGTATTGTTGCCCCTGGGAAAGAACATATCTTCATAACGAACCCGAATATCGCCGTTGACCACCATATGGGACACCCAGGCTGGAAGCGTATTCGGAGCCACCCAATGTTCCAGACGAGCTTGCTCTAATACATCGTCCTTGATTTCATCTCGTATCTGCACCTTAACAATCTCGGGAATATAGGGAACGCGCACCGTATCGTTCGTTGCCTGGTCCGTTTGTGCTTGAAGAACCTGGGCACGAGCTTCGGCCGCATCATTTTCCGCTTGTTCAATTAGCTCCCGAGCATCCTCCGCAGAAAGCACACCTCGCTCAACAAGGCGGTTGATAAGATTGATGGTCACGTTCTGGGATTTTGAACTCGACGGCTTGTTTGTAACCGTTGAACCGTCAGAATCAGCAGCAAACCCGTGGGGAGAAACGAAAACAGACCCCCAGCAAAAAAATTGCAAGAAGAGCAACTGAATATAACGCTTCGTGTTGATCACGGGTATTACCTTGAGAGAGCCGCTTGCGGGTGCCGTGCTGTGAGTCGCAAGACGATTGGCATCGGCATTCCATCTGGCGGAGGTTCCTTTAAGATAAGGCCCGCCAGGACTTCATTCGTAATGGCATTGTCCAGCGCTACGTTACCGGTTGATCCGGCGATATGAGCGCGCGTGATCCGGCCGGTTCGATCAGACCAAATTTGCACGATAATGCGAAAGTCTGCGGTGCGTGTGTTGGTGTTGCTTTGTAAGGCCTGAGAAATTGCGCTCTGAACCTGGGTCGCATACCACCCCCATCGGCTGCTGCCGCCGCGGTTGATGGTGTTGCCTGTGCCGCCACCGAAACTGTTGCCCCCACGCAAACCAAATCCGTCCGGAGGCCCATTTCCTTGAATGCTTGTCCCCAAAGCAGGTGACTCACTGGCTGGAGGCTTGCCTTTTGACGTTTCGTCGGGCTTGGACTCCATCTCGTTAACAGGCTCTTGCTCGATCATCTTCTGCTCGCTCTCCGTTGGAGTGGGAGGCAATTGAGCAGGCGGGGGAGGGAGTGGAGGAGGCGGAGGCAGATTGACCAGTATCACGTGTTGTTCCTGGCGCGACGGCGAAGTCCGAACAAAAACTCTTTGACCGAACCACCCCGCTATCGCGATGGCAGCGATGAGGCCGCAGCCAATGATCACGCGATATTTCTGAAAAACACTCTGCTCTTCTTCCTCGTAAGCGCCCATCTCATTTTCCTTGGGATTTTGTCGCGAGGCCGACTTGTGAAATCCCCAGTCGTCCCAATAAATCGAGCACATCCATAATCTTTTGATATTGAGTGCCACTGTCCCCGGCCACAACCACTGGAAATTCGGGAGTCTGTGCTTTTTGCTGCAGGAGACGCTGTTGCAGTTCTTCCAACGAAACGGGAATGGTATCGAGAAATACCCGACCCTCACTGTTGACCGAAATGGCCTTGGTCTTTGGTTTACCAAGATTCGCCCCTTTGCTTGCTGTCGGGAGGTTAACTTTCATTCCTTGAATAGCCGCTGTGCACATGAGAATGAAGATCACCAACAACACGTAAGCCAAATCAAGCATGGGCGTGATGTTGATATCATCATAGGGTTTGCCTTCGGATTGAGCTTGCACGTTAGTGTTCTTCCAGGACTTCTGTTAGGGAGCTTTCTTCGTTCTCGCCGCCGTAGAATTCGGCCATCTTCGTGACGAATTCGTCGATAAACACCTGCATGTCACTCGTTGCGTCTTTGACACGAGACAAAAGATAGTTGTAGCCAAACAATGCGGGAATCGCGACGGCCAAACCAGCCACCGTCGCGGCCAACGCGGCGGAAATACCCGGCGCGATACTGTTCACGTTCACCTCGCCCTGTTGCGCAATCGCCGCAAACGTAATCATCACACCGACAACGGTGCCCAACAATCCAAGGAAAGGACCACCCGAAATGGCAATGGTCAACAAGACCATCAGGCGATTCAGTTTTTGAGTTTCGCGCACCAGCCCACCATCCAGGGTCGCGCGGATGGCTTGGACTGATCGCGCCGAAAGCGCCCTGGAAACACCATTCTGTTCATCTCTCGCCAGGCGATCGCGGAGTTCCTCTGTGCCAATGCTGTAGATGCGATAGATGGAAGCCCCGCGAATTGTTCGCAAACTTTTTTCGTCGATGCGCCCTCCCAGCGTTTTGACATGATCCAAATCGGTATGATCCAAAATTGAAAGATTCGAGGAGACGTGGTGCCAGGCCTTCATGAATTGAGCATTGCCCTTGGCAACCTTATTTAAGTACGACGCTTTGCTAATCATCACCCACCAACTGATGAACGACATGATCACGAGAATGCCGATCACGATCCAACCGTCAAACGTCAGCGACTTGACAATCACACCGACATAACCGCTCGTGAGCCAGGTGAGCCAATTCGTGACCCCTTCGCCCGGCCCCAGCGCAAGCAATTTGGTCCCCTGGTCACCCTGGCCCATGGTGGCCAGTTTGATGAAACCGGGAGATCGCGCTACTCGCGATATTTCCAATTCGTCCAGTTCGCCGCTGAAATTTCCTCCTCCGATCTCCAGCGCGCTGTTCATCGCCGGGAGGGAGGCATTCAGGGACGCAACATTTTCGCCATCGAGATAAAGGGTGATCATGGCCGTTGATGCGACAACTGTTAGATGTCGCCAACTCCCGGCGGACATCGGTGTCGCTGCCGCACCCCGTTGTCCCTTGCCGTCCCTGGAGACTTCGACGTACAGAACACCGTTGTCCGCCCCAACCACAGCACTCGCTTTCGCTTCGCGCCGGCTGAAGATAATGTGATTGGGTGACAGCGTCGTCAGCTTGATCCAGGTCGAGATCGTGACCGGAGATCCTTCTGACCACTGCAGCGAGGGCGACGGAGGAATCGTCAACACCGTCTTGTCGTCCAACCGGATTCCAGAACCTATGAAGGAACCGTCCGTGGCGATGCCGGCGTTCTGCGACAGGTTGCCAAAGGCCGTGGAGTCGATCGCCGGAGTGCCATGCTCGTTAAAATGATAAACCAAAACGGTATCTGGATCGTACGTATCCTTCGCATCACCGCCTTTGTCTAGCTTGGGACTCCCATTTCCGCAGTAAAGCCAGAAACTGGTTTTGGCCCCAGGTCTTACATCGGGAACTTTTACCCAAAGAAATGCCTCCCCCATGAGCGCATCATATTTCTCTATGTGATACGGGAGGAGAGTCTTGTTGTCTTCGGCCACAAACCGAATATCGCTCCCATCTTCTTTTGCAGCGTCAAACTGAAAATTCCCAGCGTGCAATCGAATAAGAACCGGTGCGGTACCAATGGGATCGGAAATGGCGACGCCGGTTGTCGTCGTATCCAGGGTGATCTTTTTACGATAAGACCATTCATTGTTCCACCACGTCGATGCCTGTGCCACTTCCGACAAGATGAGAAAGACGATGGATGCGAGAAGCCCACGTCTTAACCGGATTATTTTGAATGGGTTCATGATCGGGTTGTCCTAGTACGCGACCCAAACTCGGAATGTCAGACGCAGATCATAAGCGGTTGTTTGCGATTGACTGATAAGAGGAACTCCCAGGTCGAGCGAGCCATTGAAGTGATTTAAGAGATGGATCCCGCTACCGACTCCGAAGTCCGCCAGGTCAAACTGAGAAACCTGCTGAGGCAGGGGCTGGAGGATCGTCAACCGACCGCCTTCGGCAAACAGATACAATCGCCAATCCGAAGTTTTGTTCCCCAAAGATTGGAAGAGCGACGGACTGCGCAGCTCCGCCGCGCCAAAAATTGCATCATCACCGAACACTTCGCCTTCGAGATAGCCACGCGCCGTTCCCAAGCCGCCTCCACCAAACTGTTCCCCACTTACCAGCGGATGATCCGCAACCTGCCCCTGTATTTTTCCGTACAGTTGGAATCCCCCGGAAAGTTCGTGTGTATGCGAAAGATCTCCCCGTAAGTACGCAAAGCTGCCGTCTGATCCGAATCGACTATTTTCAAAAGTGCTTGGATCGCTGCCCAAACCGCGGAAACTAAACGTAGGCCCGATGTTGAGTTCGGTCTGATTGGTGTTTGCCAGCCACGTGGCGCTATAGGTCACACTGAATGGAAAGTAA